>Ga0079224_100010752_pt1 | contig 12572 bp, 7 predicted proteins | sample Stecom2015_FD_80414 | JGI IMG/M metagenome (GOLD analysis project Ga0079224, IMG submission 80414) | Agricultural soil microbial communities from Utah to study Nitrogen management - Steer compost 2015 | ecosystem: Environmental > Terrestrial > Soil > Agricultural land | place: USA: Utah...
CGCGCATCGTGGACGTGCTCGGAAGCTCCGGCGGCCCGGTGTCGAGAGCGCTCCAGGCGGCGTTCGAGCAGGCGCACGCCGAGGTGTACGCGCTCGGCGGCGACCTGCCCGTCGATCAGCGCCCGGGCTCCACGGCGGTCGTGCTCACGCTCGCCGGGCGCGAAGCGCTGATCGCGCACGTCGGCGATTCGCGCGCGTACCGCCTGCGCGGCGGCGCCCTCGAACGGCTCACGCGCGATCATTCGGTGGTCGCGGCGCTGATCGCCGCCGGCGCGATCCGCCCCGAGAACGCCGACCGACACCCGGACGCGAACCGCATCACGCGCGCGCTCGGCATCAGCCCCGAGCTCGAACCGGAGCTGTCGGCGCCGCTCTTCGTGAACCCGGGCGACGTGTTCGCGCTGTGCACCGACGGCCTCTCTGATCTCGTGTCGGACGCGGAGATCGCCGAGGTGCTCGCCAGCGCCGAGAGCCCCGAGGTGAGCTGCAAGAAGCTCGTCGACCTCGCCAACGCGCGCGGCGGCCACGACAACGTGACGATCGCGGTCGCGCGCGTGCTCGAGGTGAGCGACAAGCGCCCGCGCGAGACGGTGGAGATGGGCGGCCAGGACCAGACCGTGGTCGAGCCGCCCGCGTTCACGGTGATGATGACGCGCCACGCCGGCCAGCGCGCAACGGTCGCCGACCAGGTGGCGCGGGACACCTCGCCGACGCTCGTGGACGGCAGCGAGCTGCTCGCCGCCGTGCGCGATCGCCCGCCGCGCGTCGAGTTCGACGCGCCGAGCGGGCGCCCGTCGCTGCCTCCGCCGCGCCTGACCGGCGGGCGAACCCTCTTCATCGTCAGCGCCGTTCTGTGCGCCGTGATCCTCGGGGCCATCGCGCTCTGGTGGCTGTTCCGATGACTTCCCTTCTCTCTTCCGGAGGTATTCGATGATTCCCGGCTTCGGCAAGCAGCGCATCGTGATCGGGAGCGCCCCGCACGCGGACATCCGCCTTTCGGGACCCGGCGTGTTGCCGGAGCACGCGGCGATCGTCCACGAAGGCGGCGGGCGGCTGGTCTTCGATGCTGGCGCCGGACCGGTGCGCGCGGGGGGCAGCGTGCTCCGGCCGGGGACGCGCGTGCCGTTCGATTTCCGAACCGAGTTCGTGGTGGGTGAGGCGCCGGTGCCCAACGCGCACCCCGCCATCGCGCTCATGCTGATGGAGCTCGGCAAGCTCGCGCCGCGCCCCGGAGAGGTCGTGTTCGGACGGGATCCCGGGCGCGTCCACGTCGTGATCCATCACCCGAACGTGTCGGGGCACCACGCGAGCTTCACGCTGAACCCGCTCGCCGTCGTCGACCATGCCTCGACGAGCGGCACCTGGGTCGACCGCGCCCGCCTGCCCGCCGAAACGAAGCACCCGCTCCAGCCGAGCGCCGTGGTCGCGCTCGGCCCCGTGCCGATCGCGCTCGACGTGGTGCTCAAGCTCGCGGCGGCGCTCGCTGCGCCGGCGTTGGGCAAGAGCCCCGAGGCCCCCGCGGCGGCGCCCGCTCCGGTGGCGGCCGCCGCCCCCGCCGAGGCGCCGGGCCCGGCACGCAAACACAAGACCGTCGTCGGCCAGATCCAGATGGGCGCTCCCGGAGAGAAGCCGTTCAAGACGATCGGTCGCACTCCGGACAACGACATCGTCATCGCGCAGCCTCAGGTCTCGAGCCGACACGCGATCCTCCACGTCTCGGGCAACGACCTGGCCGTCGAGGATCGCGGCAGCGTGAACGGAACGTTCGTGCGCGGGCAGCGCATCCAGCCCGGGCAACGCGTGCCCGTGAGCCACGGCGAGAAGATCTTCATCGGTCCGATGCCGCTGTCGATCCAGGTCGCGGATCGCGAGGTCGCCGTCGTCGTCGAGGACGCGGCGCAGTGGGCCGGGCGCCCGCTGTACGAGATCGAGGCGTGGGATCTCGTGCTCACGGTCCCCGATCGGGACAACCCGCGCGAGCAGAAGACGCTGCTCGATCACGTGAGCTTCAAGGCGCTCCCCGGCGATCTGATCGCGCTCATGGGGCCGAGCGGCGCCGGCAAGACGACGCTCTTGCTCACCCTGAACGGCTATTTGCCGCCGAGCTCCGGCCAGGTGCGCATCAACGGCGAGGACCTGTACGCGATCTACGACGCCCTGCGCGGCTCCATCGGCTACGTGCCGCAGGACGACATCGTGCATCCCGAGCTGACGGTGTACGAGGCCGTCCGCTTCAGCGCGAAGTTCCGGCTGCCGCCCGACTACTCGGAGGAGGAAATCGAGCGCCGGGTCGCGACGACGCTCGCCCAGCTCGGGCTCGAGAGCGTCGCGCACCTGCCCATCGGCAAGCCGGAGAAGAAGATCCTCTCCGGCGGCCAGCGCAAGCGCGTGAACATCGCGATGGAGCTCGTCACCGATCCGGTGATCATGTTCCTCGACGAGCCGACGAGCGGGCTCGCCGCGGACGACACGGCGGCGCTGATCCAGCTGCTCTCGGATCTGGCCAAGCAAACGGGCAAGACGATCATCACGACGATCCACCAGCCCGCGAAGGACGAGTTCGAGAAGTTCAACCTCGCGCTCGTGCTCGGCACCGGCGGCGTCACGCTGTTCTACGGGCCGCCGCGCGACGCCTATCGCTTCTTCGGCTCGTACCTCGAGAAGCAGGGCAGGCCGAACACCGTCGACAACCCGCGCGACATGTTCGACATGCTGAACCAGCGCGAGCGCCCGATTTACGACGCGCTCCGCGCGCGGGACCCCCACGCGCCCCGCTATCTCGCGCGCGCCCAGGCGGCCCGCGAGTGGCACGACGAGTACTTCCGCCCCGGGAGCCCCATCTTCCAGAAGATGTACGCCGGGCGGCGCGCGGTCGGCACCGGCTCTTCCCAACATGGCGTGCCGCAGACCACGCCGCCGACGCGCGGCCAGTTCGGGCTCTTGCTCGAGCGCTACTTCAAGGTGAAGGTGCGCGACTTGAGCGGCACGGCGATCATGCTGCTCCAGGCGCCGATCATCGGCGTGCTGCTCGCGGCCGTGTTCGGCGGCCAGAAAGACGCGATCCCGTACTGGTGTCTCGGCGCGCTGCAGGAGCTCGCGCGGCGCTCCAACGGCGTCGGCTCCGGCACCGACGAAGTTTTGAAGAACCTGCCGACGACCCCCGATCACGCCGGGGCCATCTTCTTCTTGGTGGTCGCGGCGGTGTGGTTCGGGACGAGCAACGCCGCGCGCGAGATCGTGAGCGAGCGCGCCATCTACAAGCGCGAGCGCATGGTCAACCTCAAGCTGTTCAACTACGTCGGCTCGAAGTTCTTGCTGCTGAGCCTCTTCTGCGTGATCCAGTGCACGGTCCTGCTCGTGATCGTGTTCTTCGCGCTCGGCTTCAGCGGCGGGGCGCCGGCGTTCGCGGCGTCGCTCCTCACGCTGATCGTGACGGCGATGAACTCGGTGGCCGTGGGCCTCTTGCTCAGCACGCTCGTCATGAGCAGCGAAGCCGCCATGGCGCTCACGCCGATCGCGCTCATCCCGCAGGTCGTCCTGGGCGGGCTCATGGTGCCGATGACCACGAATGGCCTGCTCGAGTGGCCGATGTACCTGATCCCGGCGCGCTGGGGCTTCCAGGGCGTCGTGGCTCAGGAGCGCATCGCCGTCGCGGATCAGCCGGCTTGGGTCGTCGATCTCAAAAAGCCCGACCTCACCGCGGTGGACAGCTTCATCGCACAAGGCAAATTCCGCTGCGCCGAGGCGCAAATCGCGAGCGCCGATCTCACCGGCGCCTGGGGCTTCACGACCTACTCCAACGCGTGGCTGCCCCCCACCGTGCTGCTCGGCATGACGGTCGTCTTGTTCGTGACCATCCTGGTCGTCCTCCGCCGACGCGACTCGATCTGACCCTCGAGTTGCCCCCTCCCCATCCGTCCTCGCGCTCCGCGCTGCGGGCGGTGGCCTCCCCCAAATCGGCCGCATCCGCGGCCTCAGGGGGAGGAGCGCTCACCGACCGAGCCTTCCGTAGAGCGCGTACCAGAGGCCTCGGCGGCGCCCCCTCCGCCGCCACCCGAGAGCGGGAGCGCCCCTCGGACGCCCGACGAAGCGGGCTTCGAGGCGCCCCCGCGACGTTGTCGGATGGCACTCTTCCTCGTGCCCGTCGCCTGCGACGCGCACTCGAGCCCGAGAAGCGGAGTGCCGCGCGCAGCGCGACGGGAGCGTGCGCGCGCTAGTCGATGGCGTCCTGGATATCGAGGGCCGTCTCGAGGTGTCCTTCCACCGTATCGCTGAGCTCGTTCAGGAACTCGACGACCAGCGGATCGGACGCGTCGGGGATCAGCCGCGTGTCGAGGAGCGTGAGCAAACCCTCGTGAACGGTGACCTGCCCGCCGATGTACTCGGCGTCGAACTGCGAGTCGGAGACCGACTCGAGGAACATCACGAGGCCTTCGGACTGCGACTCGAGCATGCGGCTCACCGAGCTGTCGTCCACCGAGAGCCCCTGTTCGGCCGCGAGCGACTGCAAGCGCTGCTCCGCGGTGGTGTGATCGTCGATCATCATCTGCGCGTAGGAGACCACGGAGTCCGCGTTCCCGCGATCCAGCGCGACCTCGGCCTGGTCTATCTCACCGAGGTTCGCCGCGCTCACTGCGCCTAGGATTTGGGAGTCCGAGAGATCGATGTCGTCGCCGTTGCCGTTGCCGTTGCCATCGACGTCGATGACGTCTTCGATCTCCTCGTCGTCGCCGCACGCGGGGAGCCCGCACAAGGCGATGCTCATCAGATAAATCAGGCTTCGTTTGGTCATGCCTCACCTCGCCGCGCAATCGGGTGCAGAAACCATTCCGACGTGCCCGGAGCGAATCGCGCAGCGCCATCCGTCGAGCGCGCGCGGGTTTCGGGACGGCGCCGCGTGAAGAAGCGACCGCGACGACCGCTCGCAGCGGAAGCTCCCCCGTTTCGGCCCCGCATGCGCAGAGGACCGCGCGCTCCGAGGCGCGTGCGCGAAATCTACAAATTTGCACGCTCACCCCGGGTGCTGCACGCCGCCTCGCGCGCGCCACGATGACGTTCCGTGCTCGGCAGCGCTCGAACGGAGTGCGGGACTCGCACCCCAAATCACTTACATTGCGCAATACCGAATTCACCCGGTATCGTTCCGCACGATGCGTTTCGGAGCGGTCGCGGGCCCCGGGCTGTTGGTTCTCGTGCTCACCGGGGCTTGCGCCTCACCCCCGCCGCCGCGCTCGCAAGCGAGCCCTTTGCTCGGCGACGTAATGCCGGGCTTCGAGTCGCACACGTTGAACGGAAGCCCGCTCTACACCGGCGCGTACAACGGGCGCACCGTCGTCGTGAGCTTCCTCGCGTCCGACTGCGGCCCGTGCGAAGACACGCTGGTCGCCGCACAAGCGATGTACGAGGATCGCCACGACGTCGTCGTCGTGGGCGTGTTCGGCGATCCCGACGACTCCGGCGCGCGCTCCCTCACCCGAAAGCACGAGGTGCGCTTTCCCGTGGTCGTGGACGAGGACGGCAGCATCGCGCGCCTCTTCCAGATCGACACCGTACCGAAGACCTTCGTCGTCGACGCGCGCGGCCGGGTGCGCTGGGTCGGCGGCCCCGAGCTGACCGAAGACGGCCTGCTCACCGCCGTGGCCGCGGCGGAGTGAGCGAGCCCCCAGCGGGGCTCAAGTCCTCTTCGGCACGCGCGCGACGAGCGCGGCGCGGACGGCCTCGGCCAGAGCGTCCGCGGTGTAGGGCTTGGTGAGCCACGCGAGCCCGAGGCGCTCGGCGTGCGCCGCGCGCTCTTGCGGTGGATGACCGCTGACGAGCAGCCCTCGTTGCTCGGGCGCGATCTGCCGGAGCTCCTCGAAGATCGCGAGGCCGTCGCCCCCGTCGCGCAGCATCATGTCCATGATCACGAGGTCGAACGGCGCCGGGGTCCCGTCGCCGCCGGAGCGCCGTTCGCGCCACTGCTCGAACCACCTCCGCGCGCAGTCGCCCCCGTCGCAGGTCGTCACCCGAAAGCCGAGCCGCGCGAGGACTCTCCGTGAGGTCCGGAGCTGGAGCGGATCGTCATCGACGACGAGGATATGCAGGGCGGCGGAGTCGCTCATGGCCGGTGCTCCCGCGGCGTGGGCCAGCGCGCGGCCCACACTCCACGCTGGCTCACCACCGCTTCAGCCAACATCTCTCCCTTCTGGAAACGGCTTCGAGCGCCGCCGCGTAATGGGGATTTTTTCAGCTGTCGGCGCCTAAACCGGCCACACGGCCGCCCCGCTCCCGATCGCCCCGGGTGTATAAAGACCCGCCATGAGCACCCCCGTGGGTGGCCTCCGCATGGGCCTCGGCCTCGTTCTCGTGGCCGGCCCCCTGGCCCTCTCCGCGTGCCGCCAGGCGTCCTCGGCCCCCGTCGAGAGCCCGGCGAGCCCCGAGCAGTGCGAGGCCGGAAAGCGCGACCTCCTGGCACTGCTCGAGCATTTGCCGGCTCGGGCCCTCGCGGCGCCCACGCGCGTTCCGCTCCCGGAGTCGCTCCTCGGGCGCGCTCCCGGGAGCGGCCCCGTGCTCGAGCTCGACGCGCGCTCGGCGAGCTTCGACTCCGAGCCGCTCCCTGGAGGCACGCTCGCCGAGCGGGTCGAGGCGCTCCGGGTGCGAGCGGCGGGGCTCGTGAGCGGCGACGTCTTCGTCGCGGCGGCGCCCGACGTGGACGTGCGCACCCTGCGCGCGCACCTCTCGGCATTGCCCGAGTCGCTCACGGCCCACCTGCTCGTGCGCACGCGGGCGGCGCGCGTCGCGTCCGACGGGAGCACGCCGGGCGATACCGGCGCGGCAGCGACGATCGCGGCAGAGCTGCTCGCGGAGCGCGATCCCGGTGCGCGCGCAGCCCTCGCGCGCGACGCCTACCAGCAATTTTCCCGCTGCGACGCCGTCGCCCATGCTGTCGCCTCCGTGGAGGGCAAGCCGCACGACCGGCGTTGGCCGGCGCTCCGCGGCGCGCTGCTCGAGGCAGTGCCGCGCTGCGCGTGCGGAGAGCTCGACGCGACGAGCTTGAAGCAAGTCGTCGTCGCCGAGCAGCGCGCGGGGACGATGACGCTCGCCACGCTGCCGGCGTCGTTCTTGCGCGACGTGCGCTGCGAAGCGAGCATGCCGCTCCGCTCCGTCCAGAAGCTCCTCCGTCAAATCGAAGACTTCGACCAAGAGTTTGCCGGGAGCTTCGGCCGTGACGAGGTCCGCTTCGAGGACGTGGTCACGAACGAGCGGCTGCTCAACGTGTTTTGCAACGCGCTGCCGGGCGAGACGCTCGCGTCCGTCCAGCGCGCACACGCTCACGTCTATTTTCGCCCCTCGGACGGCTCCCCGTGCGAGCCGTGGCAGTTCGAGCCGCTCTCGCCCGGCGCGCCGATGGGCACGTGGCGGCGCGTCTCGGGGGCGCCGCTCGCCTTCCACTACTGGCAAGCCGCCGAAGCGATCCGCCTGTTCGGCCCCGTCCCCGATGGCGCGCCCAGCAAGCCCACCGACACGGGCCCGTGGAGCTGCGACGAGACCAAGAAGCTCGTCGGCGTCGATGCGACGTCCGTCGCGCTCGAGCAGGGACGTCTCTTCTTCTCGCGAGCCGCGTGCGAAGCCGCCCAGCGCGACACGGCCGCTATCACCGGGTGCTTCGCAGAGCGCGGCGCCCCGGCCCCGGCGTCGGCCCCAGCCCCGGCGTCGACCGCCGAGCGCTGACCGCGACCGGAAGCGCTCGCCCTATTTCCTGGGTGCTGCGGGCGCGACCGAGGGGATGAGCGACGCGCGGCGTTCGCGGCGGCTCAACGACAGCCCGCTGCCCACCGCTTGGGCGAGGGACGCGTAGCCGCTCGCGCGCAAGCGCTCGGCGATGCCGCTCGCGAGCGTCGAAGGAAACGCCGGTCCCGCGTAGACGAACCCCGTGTAGACCTGAACCAACGTGGCGCCGGCACGGATGCGCTCCCAGGCGTCGTCCGCGTCCTCGATGCCGCCCGCGGCAATCAGCACGACCCGATCGCCCACCTTCGCGCGCAGCCGTTCGAGCACGGTGAGCGCCCGCGCCTTGAGCGGCGCGCCCGAGAGCCCGCCCCCGCCGATCGCCTCGACCTCTTCGGCGGGCGTGTGCAGGTCGTCCCGGTCGATGGTGGTGTTCGTGGCGATGATGCCGTCGAGCGCGAGCTCGAGCGCGAGCTCGGCGACCTCGTCGACGGCCTCGTCGGAGAGATCGGGCGCGATCTTCACGAGCAACGCCGGGGGCTTCTCGGGCCGCGCGCGGACGAGCGCCTCGCGCACGGCGACGAGCAGCGGCCGGAGCCGCTCCTTCGCCTGCAGCCCGCGGAGGCCCGGCGTGTTGGGCGAGCTCACGTTGACGACCACGTAGTCGGCGAGCGGCCCGAGCACGGTCGCCGACTCCACGTAGTCTTCGACGGCCCGATCCTCCGGCGTGGCCCGGCTCTTTCCGATGTTGACGCCGACGAGCGTGTGGCGCGGGCGCCGGAGCCGCGCGGCCACCCGATGCACCCCGTCGTTGTTGAAGCCCATGCGGTTAACGAGCGCGCGGTCGGCAGGGAGCCGGAAGAGCCGCGGGCGCTCGTTTCCCGGCTGCGCTTCGCGCGTCACCGTGCCGATCTCCACGGCGCCGAAGCCGAGAGCGCCGAGCGCGTCGTAGCCCTCGGCGTTCTTGTCGAAGCCCGCAGCGAGCAAGATCGGGTTCGGGAACTCGAGCCCGAGCGCCCGCACCCGGAGCTCGGGCTCGGTTCGGCAGAGGAGCGCGCGAACGAGCCGTTTTACGAACGGCAGTCGCATCACGAAGCACAGCACCGCGAAGGCGAGGCGATGCGCGGCCTCGGCTGGCAACAGAAAGAGGAGAGGCCGGATCAGAAATCGGTACACGGGCACGACCGGGTCGTCACGGAGCGGCGAAGCGCGGGCGTCACGCCGCGCTCGCCTCTCGGAGGAGCCCCTCTGCCCACTTCTCCAGGTTGCGCGCGTCTCGATAAAAGACGCGGATTCCGTCGCTCAGCTTCTCGACGGCCATCGCGTCCTCGTTGTGCATGAAGCGGTAGCGCTTCTCGTCGAGCACGACCTTGGGCACGTCCGCCGCTTGCGCCGCCTCCGGGCTCAGCTTGCGCGGCACGTCCCCCGTGCGCTTTTCGAGCTCGGCGAGCAGATCCGGGCTGATCGTGAGCAGATCACAGCCGGCGAGCGCGAGCACCTGCTCGACCTTGCGGAAGCTCGCTCCCATCACCTGCGTCTGGTACCCGTGCTTCTTGTAGTACGTGTAGATGCGCGTCACGCCGAGCACGCCGGGGTCTTCCTCGACGGGAATGTCGGCGACGCCTCGCGCCTTCTTGTACCAGTCGTAGATGCGTCCCACGAACGGCGAGATCAGCGTCACGCCGGCGTCTGCGCACGCCACCGCCTGCGCGAAGCTGAAGAGCAGCGTGAGATTACAGTGAATGCCCTCTTTCTCGAGCCGCTCGGCGGCGCGAATGCCCTCCCACGTGCTGCCGACCTTGATCAGCACGCGCTTGCGATCGACGCCCGCGCGCTCGTAAAGCTCGATGAGCTGCCGCGCCTTGTCGATCGTCCCCTCGATGTCGAAGCTGTAGCCCGCGTCGACCTCCGTCGAGACGCGGCCGGGGATGAGCTTCAGGATCTCGGTGCCGAAGTTCACCGCGAGCTTGTCCATGAAGCGCTCGGTGCGTGTTTCGGAGTCCGAAGATCCCTTGCAGGCGAACGCGACCGCGTCCTCGACGAGAGGCCGATACTGCGGGACCTGCGCTGCTTTCAGCAGCAGCGAGGGGTTCGTGGTCGCGTCCTGGGGAACGTAGCGAGCGATGGCGGCGATGTCCCCCGTGTCGGCGACCACCGTGGTCAGCTTTCTCAAAGCTTCGAGCTGCGATGACGGCATTCCTTCGTCTCCGTGGGGCACCGTTCGGGGCCCGGATAGAATGCGCACATCCTCCCACCGTCGAGAGGGTGGGGCAAGGGCGTTGCGCGACGCGCGCTCGCCACGTCGCAAGGGGGCGCGCTGCGCCCCCTCACGCATGCGCTGTCACGAGGGAACGCGCGACGAAACGGGCGGCGGAACGACGTGCAGTCCCTCTTTCGCGGCCGTCGGCGGCACGTACACGCCCCAAATGTCGCGCGCGTAGCCGAGGATGGTCCGATCGCTCGAGAACCGTCCCATGTGCGCCACGTTCAGGATGGCTCGGCGCGTCCAGCCGGCCCGATCCTGGTAGGCGCGCTCGATGCTGCGGTGACAGTTCATGTAGCTCAGGAAGTCCGCGAGCACCATGTACGTGTCCCCGCCGTAGAGGAGCGAGTCGACGATGGGCCGGAACCGCCCCGGTTCCTCCGGCGAGAACATCCCCGAAGCCACCGCGTCGAGGGCCGAGCGCAAGAGCGGCTCGGCGTAGTACACCTGCCTCGGGTCGTACCCGCTCTCGCGGGACTGGATCACCTGCTCCGCCGTCAGCCCGAAGAGGAACATGTTCTCTTCGCCCACGGCCTCGCAGATCTCGATGTTCGCGCCGTCGAGCGTGCCGATGGTGAGCGCGCCGTTCAGAGCGAACTTCATGTTGCCCGTTCCCGAGGCCTCCATGCCCGCGGTCGAGATCTGCTCGGAGACGTCGCTGGCCGGGATGATGTGCTCGGCGAGCGTCACGCCGTAGTTCGGCACGAAGACGACCCGCAGGAACTGCCGGACCTGCGCGTCGGCGTTCACCACCTGCGCCACCGAGTTGATGAGGTGGATGATGCGCTTGGCCATGTCGTAGCCCGGCGCGGCCTTGCCGCTGAACACGAAGGTGCGCGGGAGCGGGTCGTGTGGTGGCTTCGTCCGGTACGAGAGGTACAGCGCGATGACGTGCAGGATGTTCAGGAGCTGGCGCTTGTACTCGTGGAAGCGCTTCACGTGCGAGTCGATGACGTGACTCGGGTCGAGTTCGATGCCGAACCGATGCTTCAAGAGGCGCGCGAGCCGCTCCTTGTTCTCGGCCTTGACCTTGTTGAAGGCGGCCTGGAACTCGGGCTCCGACGCGAGCGGGACCAGCCGCTCGAGCTGGTCGAGATCGGTGATCCACCCCGTGCCGATGCGCGAGCTGATCAGCTCGGAGAGCCCCGGGTTGCACTTCAAGAGCCAGCGCCGCGGCGTGACCCCGTTCGTCTGGTTCAAGAACTTCGAGGGATCGAGCTCGTTGAAGTCGCGGAACAGCCGCTCCTTGAGCAGGTGCGAGTGGAGCGCGGACACGCCGTTCACGTGGCTCGCTCCGACCACGGCGAGGTTCGCCATGCGCACCTGGCGCTCGGGCCCCTCCTCGATCAACGACAGCCGGCCGATGCGCTCGTCGTCTCCCGGGAAACGACGGCGCACGTCGGTGAGGAAGGCGTGATTGATCTCGTAGATGAGCTGCAGGTGCCGCGGGAGCACCCGCTCCATCAGCCAAACGGGCCAGCGCTCGAGCGCCTCGGGCAAGATCGTGTGGTTCGTGTACGCGAGGCAGCGGCGCGTCAGCGCCCAGGCCGGATCCCACGGCATCCCGTGTACGTCGACCAGCAACCGCAAGAGCTCGCACACGGCGAGCGCCGGGTGCGTGTCGTTCATCTGGAAGATGGCCTGCTCGTGCAGGTTGTAGAGGTCCGGGTAGTACCGGAGGTGCCGGGAGACGACGTCCTGCAACGTCGCGGAGACGAGGAAGTACTCCTGCTTGAGGCGGAGCTCCTTGCCCGCGGGTTGTTGGTCGTTCGGGTAGAGCACGCGCGAGATGTTCTCGGTGCTGAGCTTCTCCTCGACCGCTCGGATGTAGTCGCCGCGGTTGAAGTACGAGATGTCGAAGTCGCGCGTCGCCTTGGCCGACCAGAGCCGGAGCGTGTTCACGACCTGATTCCGGTAACCCGGCACCGGCACGTCGTAGGCCATCGCCAAGACGTCGTGCGTGTCGATCCACTCGTGCGTGATGCGACCGGCGCTGCCGGTGTACTGGATGACGCGCCCGCCGAAGCGCACCTTGTACACGCGCTCGGGCCGCGCGATCTCCCACGGGTTGCCGTACTGCAGCCACGGGTCGGGCGCCTCCGTCTGCATGCCGCCCACGATGTCCTGGCGGAAGATGCCGTAGTCGTAGCGCAGCCCGTACCCCATCCCGGCGATGCCGAGCGTCGCCATCGAGTCGAGGAAGCAAGCGGCGAGGCGGCCGAGGCCCCCGTTGCCGAGGCCCGCGTCATGCTCTTGATCGGCGACCTGATCGAGATCGATGCCGAGACCGCTCAAGGCCTCGCGCATGTCGTCGTAGATGCCGAGGTTCATCAGGCCGTCTTCGAGCAGGCGCCCGAGTAGGTATTCGAGCGACAAGTAGTAGACCACCTTCGGCTGCTGGAGCTCGCGGCGGTGCCACGTCCGCGTCCAGCGGTCGAACATGCGGTCGCGCGCGGTGCGCGCGGCGCTCATGAAGTGATCGAGCCGCGTCGCCGCGCTCGGGTGCTTGCCCTGTGTGTGTTGAACGTGCTGCACGAAGCTCTCGCGCAGCGCTTTCACGTCCATGGCGAGCTCGGGCGCCGGGATGTTGTACTTTGCCGAA
>Ga0079224_100010753_pt1 | contig 12571 bp, 13 predicted proteins | sample Stecom2015_FD_80414 | JGI IMG/M metagenome (GOLD analysis project Ga0079224, IMG submission 80414) | Agricultural soil microbial communities from Utah to study Nitrogen management - Steer compost 2015 | ecosystem: Environmental > Terrestrial > Soil > Agricultural land | place: USA: Utah...
ATCCGCGCGATCATGAACTGCAGGTCATGATCAGCGCAAAGAAAGCGCTTTCCTTTCATGATCGCGCGGATCTTTAGCGGCGCGGGAAGGGGGTGTCGGGCGTCCAGTTTCGGCGGACGATCGTGAGCTCCGCCTCGGCCCGTTCGAGATCTTCGGGGCGCGGGCGGGCGGCGTCCCGGGCCCGCAGCGCCGCGGTCGGTGTCACCTGGGACGAACCTCCGCCGACGAGTCCCCGTAGCCCGCGCTCCGCTTGGGCGAGGTCAGGCTCAGCGGCCGCACCGTTGTCGGGATCCCAGGTCGGTGTGCCCGCGTCAGCAGAGGGCGCCTCGACGTCGGCCACCGGGGCGGCCCGGTTTGAAGCGCCGGCCGACTGAGAACCGCGGATCCGTCGTCGGCGCCGGATCGGCGAAGTCATATGCCTCCTCGGCCGTACGTCGGGGCCCACTCGGACCACCGCATGCGGGGGGCCACACCGCGTGGCGCCCCTCGAGGGCCACCGCATGCATGGGGCCACACCGGTGGCGTCCCTCGAGCCTAGAACACCTCCAGAACCGACGGCGGCGTGTGCCAGCCGAAGGCGGCCGCGGCCCGGGCCAGGGCACCCGGCCGGTGTTCCGTGACCAGTCCGGCGGCGGCCAGGGAAACCAAGGCGGTGCCGCCGAGGTAGACGCTGCCCAGCGCTCGGATGTCGCAGCTGAGGTCCGGCTCGTCGGTGGTCGGGTCGCAACGGGCGCTGTCTGGTGAACCGACCAGCCGCCAGGCTCCCGCGTTCTCCGCGATCTCCGAGTCGCTCACCGCCAGGACGACGTCCACGTCTGCGGCGTATCGACGCGCCGCCAGCGCCGCAGGTAGGTCGACGATCCGCAACCAGAGAGCGTCGATGAGCCTCGCGTTGAGTCGGCGGGGTTCGTCCACCATGTACTGCACGGGCTCGTCGACGGCGCAGGTCCAGGCGTTCGTGGTGCGCGTCAGGTCCATCGTGAGCAGGAACTGCCACAGCGCCGTGTACGCCTCCCGCGTCGCCGCCACGTGTTCGAGCACACGAACCTCGCCGGTCGGGCCGGAATCGTCCCAATTGGACTTCGTACGGAACAGCGCGTATCCGTCCACTCCGTCAGCACCGTGGTGCACGACGGCCCGCAGCGAAGCCGCCCCGTCGCGCCAGGACGGCGGGTCAGCGAGCCGGTGGTCCCAGTGTCGAGGCCCACGCTCCGACCAGCCGGGGCGCTGAGCGAAGGCGCGGTCGTACACCTTCACCAAGTCGTCGCGCACTGCGGCCGGTTCCGCCGAGCGCAGCCGTCCCGCCGGCGCCTCCGTGGTGAGCCGGAGCTCGCGGTTCTGCGCCTTGAGTGCGAGCCGGCGGACCGCGAGGCCGTAGCCGAACCGCTGATAGATGCGGCCCTCGCTGGCCCACAGAACCGCGACCGCCTCACCGGCCGCCCGCATGTCGGCGAACTGCTGTTTCATGAACCGCCGGAGGATGCCCTGCCGCCGGGCCGTGGCATCGACCGAGACCATGGTCACGTGGCCGGCCGGGAGCACCGCCCCGGGCACGGCGAGCGATCGGGTGTAGATGCCGGCGGTGCCGACGATCTCCTCACCTCGCCGCGCCACCAAGCACCGCTCAGGCTCGTAGAGCCCACGCTCCACCGGCGCCGACGCCTCGTCGGGGTCGTTGAGAAAGGCCGCGGACAGGCATCGATGAAGTTCGTCCCAATCATCGGTGGTCGGGACGGAGATGCGAATATCGTCGGTCACGGCTTCACATCTACCGTTTGGCGGCGGACCGCGCGACTGGTTTGTGGTGGAGCCGTTTGGGACGGCGCTCGATTCCCGATGGGCTTACGGCGGTGCGTACCGCATCCGTGGTGGCTACCCTCGTCGGTGATGGACGAGAGCCAGTCGCGAAGGCGTCCGGCCGATCCGTGGGACGATCCCCGGCCGATTACGCCAGCGATGCCGCCATTCGTGACGCCGCCGGGCGCGCCCGTGTCGCCGGTGCCGCCTCCCGGTGGGGCGACCCTGCCTCCGGGCGGAACAACTCCGCCGCCGGGCGCAACAACTCCACCGCCGAGCGGAACGACTCGGCCGCCGAGCGGGACGACTCGGCGTCCGGGCAGCGCCACCCCGCCAGCGGACGGGCACACCCAGCCTCCGGCCCCGCCGCCGATGTACGGGCGGGCGAAGGTGCCGACCACGCCACGAGTGCCCGACCCGGAGGAGGCGGACGCCTTGGTGGTGGAGCGCCCCGTGGTGGTCGTCCGGCCGTCCAAGCCCATCTCGTGGCAGCGCGCGAGTCGTGCCTCGCTGCGCAGCCTCACTGACGGCTGGGGGCTGTCATTTACCGGTTTTTTGATCGCTTTCAGCGGCTGGGGCGTCTGGGCCGCCGCGGGCCGCGGCTCCATCGCCTCGCCACTGACCGGGCTCGTGTTCATGCTGTTGGTCGCCGTTGGCGTCTTCGCGCTCTGCCGCCTGCTCGGCTATGTCGTGCTCACCCAGATGTTGAACCGTCGGCGCCTGCACGCCCGCTGGGCCCACCTGGCTACTGGTCTGTTCCTCACGCTGGGTGGCATCTCGTATTTCGCGAAGACCCGGCTCGTCATCAGCACCGATGAATGGATCCAGGGTCTTTGGGAGTGGGTCAATTCCCTCTGGGAGCGCATCTGATCGAGTCGGCCCGAAATAGTCCCGTGTCGCTCACAGTAATTGGGGCAGTTCAGGGGCACACTGCGGACCACTAGACGTGATCGCTGGCGGGCGGGCCGCGACCGTTGCGGGCGCGCTCGCGGGCGCCAGCGGATTGAGGAGCAGCCGAGATGGTGGACAAGACCACGGAGGGCGTAGTTGCGCAGCCGGAGGAGGTGGAGGCCGTACTGCACAACCTGTGCGGCTACCACCTATCCGAACGAGACCCGCTGCACCGCTACAACGTCCTGACGCAGGAGCAAGTGCTCTACGACGCGCTGGTCGCGGCGATCCGGCGCGAGCGCGGACGTGCCCTCGCCGAACTGGTGGAGTCGGGCTACACGATGACGCACGTGGCCGCGATGACCAACCTGCGTACCCGGCAGCGGGTGCAGCGCCTCATCGCCATCGCGAAGGCCGCCGACGAGGCGGTGGCCAAGGTGCAGGCGGCGTCGCGGGAGTTCGAGGCGAGGCTCGCCGCAGTCGAGGCGGCACTTGATGAGGTCCACAACGGACCAGCGGTGTCGGCCACGACCGAACCACCAGCGCAGCGCGAGGAGGTCTCGACCGAACCCGTGTCGAACGCGCCCGGTGCCGACGCACCCGACACCTCCGGTACGGGGCGCGCGGATGTGTTCGGAACCGAGGTGCCGGTGATAGCGGGTGCGCCCGGGATGTCGCGTGACCGGCACGGCGACGGGGTGCCGCTCGACGAGTCTGGATACGAGGACGGCGCCGGATGGCCGGGCCAGCCAGGGCCGGATGGTGATCTTGGGTTCGACCCGGCCGTGGCGTTCGGCACGCCGGAACCGGACACAGAGAACGGGGGCGTGCTTGAGCCAACGATCGCCCTGCCTGCGCTCACCGCGGCCCTCAGCCCTACGCGTGAGCTGCGCGAGCGCGAGGAGGAGCCCCGGTGGTGGCGCCGCAGCCGCAGCACTGGGACGTCCTAGCGCCGGCACGTTCTAGCACTGGTACGTCCTAGCGCGGCGCGTCCCAGCACCGGCACGTCCTAGGGCAGGGTCAGGCACGTACCTTGCGCAGGATCCAGCCGGCGATCGGCACCACGATCAGCGTCCCGATGAGCGCGCTGAGCACGCCGCCCCAGTCGAAGATGTCGTTGTCGCCGATGCCCAGTAGCGCCGTGAAGATCAGCCACCCGACGACCGCACCGATCAGACCCAGCACGATCGAGACGAGCCAGGACATCGGTCCGGTCATGCCACGGAACGCATCACCCGGTATCAGCATGCGGGCCACTGCTCCGCAGAACAGGCCCAGCAGCAGTGCTCCGCACATGCGGTCCTTCCTTTCGCGGTACGGCGGGAACAGGTTCCATGCTCTGACGCCGCCGCCCCCTGTAGACCAACATGACCGTTCTTGTCCCCGAAAGGAGCCAAACGGACCACCTCGAAAGGGCCAGCCTCAGCGTGCCCACCTCGACACAGGTCAGCCTCAACGGGCGTAGTACTCGACGACGAGTTGCTCGTCGCAGATGACCGGGATCTCGGAGCGCCGGGGCAGCCGGACCAGCCGGGCACGCAAGTTCGGCAGGTCCACATCGAGGTACGGCGGGTGGGTCTCGGCGTGCTCGCCGGCGGCGGCGATCACGAACGGCGCCAGGTGCCGGCTCCCCTCGGCCACCTCGATGACCTGGCCCGGTCGGAGCTGATAGGACGGGCGGTCCACCCTCGCGCCGTCCACGAGGATGTGCCCATGGCTGACCGCCTGGCGCGCCTGGCGGATGGTCCGAGCGAACCCGGCTCGGAGCACGAGTGGCGCGAGCCGGGTCTCGAGCAGGATCAGCAGTGCCTCACCGGTGGGCTCGGGGCGTCGCGTCGCCCGGACCAGTGCCGACCGCAGCTGTGATTCCCGGATGCCGTACTGCTCCCGCAGGCGTTGTTTCTCCAGCAGCTGCAGCTGGTAGTCGCTGGCCTTGCGCGGCCGCCGCCCGTGCTGTCCAGGTCGGTGCGGGCGGCGCTGCATAGCCCGCGCCGCCTTGGGCGTCAGCGGAATGCCCAGCGCGCGGCTGCGGCGCACGATGGATCGTCGCCTGTTCGGCATTGGCTCCTGATACCCGGTGCGATTCTCCACCCAACAACCGGCAGCACGACCCGGGAAGCCCGATCACGGGCGGGGCAGATTGGAGCGGCCGACGGGAATCGAACCCGCACCGTCAGTTTGGAAGACTGAAGCTCTGCCATTGAGCTACGGCCGCGTCGGTCGTACGGCGAAAGTCCGACCGGGGTCCAGATTAGCGGCTCTGTCGACCGATCGGCGCATCGGCTCGGGGTCGTCGCAACAGTTCTGTCGCAACAGTTCGACAGTTGCCCTGCTGGATGGCCAAATCCCGGGCAAGAGTTCAACTCTTGTCCGCGGGAGGCGTGAGTCGGTCATGATCAAGAGGTGATTGATCATCAAGCTGACGGCAGCAAGGGAAAGGTGAGCGGCAGCCGGTGCGGGTCAGCCCGTACACTTTGTGACGCCGCCGGGGTGTGGCGCAGCTTGGTAGCGCACTCGCTTTGGGAGCGAGGGGCCGTGGGTTCAAATCCCGCCACCCCGACTTGTCGAATGCCCGACGTGAGGGATGCGGAGCGTAGCGCCCTCCGACCGGCCCGGACGTTCGCTCTTCTAGACTCAGCACGGCTTCCCTGACCACCCCAAATTCACTGACCACCCCAAAGCGGACAACCCACACCGAGCAGCCCTACCGAGGAGTACGCCTGTGAAGAGCACCGTCGAGACCCTGAGCCCGACTCGGGTCCGGATCGCGGTCGAGGTGCCGTTCGCGGAGCTTGAGCCGAACCTGAAGAAGGCGTACCGAGACATCAGCGCCCAGGTCAACATCCCGGGCTTCCGCAAGGGGAAGGTCCCCCCGGCCATTCTCGATCAGCGCATTGGGCGCCAGGCGATCCTCAACGAGGCCGTGCAGGAGGCCATCCCGACCCAGCTGCTCGCTGCCGTACGGGAGCACGAGGTCCGCACGCTTGGTCGCCCCGAGGTCGAGATCACCGAGTTCGCCGACGGCCAGCCGCTCCGGTTTACCGCCGAGGTCGACGTCCGGCCGCAGTTCACGCTGCCCAACCTCGCCGACGTGGAGATCACCGTCGACCCGATCGTCGTCACCGACGAGGAGGTCGACCGGCAGCTTGAGGGCTTGCGGCAGCGCTTCGGCACCCTCAAGACCGTCGAGCGCCCGGCGGCCTGGGGTGACTTCGTCCAGATCGATCTGGTGGCCACCGTTGACGGCGAGGAGGTTCCGGGCGGCACCGCGACGAACCTCTCGTACGAGGTGGGCAGCAACGAGCTGCTCCAGGGCCTGGACGAGACCATCGAGGGCATGACGGCCGGCTCCTCCGCGACCTTCACCACGGCGCTGGTGGCCGGGGACTACGCCGGCCGTGAGGCCGAGGTCACCGTCACCGTCAAGTCGGTGAAGGAGCGAGAGCTGCCGCCGGCGGACGACGACTTCGCACAGCTCGCCAGCGAGTTCGACACGCTCGAGGAGCTGCGCGCCGACCTGGCGGAGCGCGTCAGGCGGGTGAAGCGGATCAACCAGCTGTACACGGCTCGCGACAAGGCCTTGGCGGCGCTGATCGAGGCGGCCGACATCCCAACCCCGGAGGGCGTGGTACGGGAGGAGGTCGAGGCCCGCAAGTCGGCGTTGACCGACCAGCTGGAGCAGATGGGCAGCTCGCTCGAGGAGTACCTCGCCCGGGAGAACCGGACCGAGGAGCAGCTCGACGAGGAGATCACCAACGCGGCCGTCGAGAGCCTGCGGGCCCAGCTGCTGCTCGACGCGTACGCCGAGGCCAAGGAGATCACCGTCACCGACGATGAGTTCGGCCACGAGGTGGTCCACCGGGCACAGCGCGCTGGAATGTCGCCACAGCAGTACTACGACCAGCTGATGCGCGCGGGCGCTGGGGCGGCGGTCTACAGCGACGTGCGACGGGGCAAGGCGCTCGCCGCCGTCCTTGAGGAAATCACGATCAAGGACACGAACGGCGAGACGATCTCTCTGGACGAGCTCAAGGGCGACGCTGGTGAGGACCACACTGGCCACGACCACGACTGAGACGATCGAACGCCACCAGATCGCGTGACTGGGGGAACCCGCCTGCGCCCAGAGCGAAACCGGTCGCCACGATGGGCAATCGCTCCGGGGCACGGGCTAGGGTCGGGCTAGCGGGTCCCGGGCCGCACGCGCGATCCGGAGAGCCGCACCGGCCGGCGAGGACTTGCACGACCGAGACTGATGGGACGAAGGGGCCTGCAATGACAGAGCTGCACCAGCCCGCGACGCCGCTGTTGCGGAGCGTGGACCCGCTCACGGCATCTTTGGACGAGTCGGTCTATACCCGGCTGCTCAAGGAGCGCATCATCGTCCTCGGCACCGAGGTGACCGACCAGGTCGCCAACCGAATCTGTGCCCAGCTGCTGTTGCTCGCGGCAGAGGACCCGGAACGCGACATCAACCTGTGGATCAACTCGCCAGGTGGGTCGGTCTACTCGGGCATGGCGATCTACGACACCATGCAGTTCATCTCCAACGACGTGGCCACGGTCGCGATGGGGATGGCCGCTTCCATGGGGCAGCTGCTGCTCTGCGCCGGTACCAAGGGCAAGCGGTACGCCCTGCCCCACGCCCGGATCATGATGCACCAGCCCTCCGGCGGCATCGGCGGTACGGCGGCGGACATCGCCATCCAGGCGGAGCAGATGCTCTACACCAAGCGGATGTTCCAGGAGCGGGTCGCGTTCCACACCGGACAGACGCCGGAGCAGATTGAGATCGACTCCGACCGGGATCGCTGGTTCACGGCCGAAGAGGCCCTGGCCTACGGCTTCATCGACAAGGTGATCACAGGCGCCGCCCAGGTGCCCAAGGGCGCCGGTACGCGCGCCTGACCGGCGCAGCGCCCTGACCGAACCCGAGGTAGAGGAAAGATCATGTCCGACTTGACATTCCCAGGGTCGCCTGCGGAGCGGGATCAGCTGGTGGTGCCGCCCGGTCTGCGCGAGGTGCATAACCGGTACATCGTGCCGTCGTTCATCGAGCGCACGTCGTACGGGATGAAGGAGTCCAACCCGTACAACAAGATGTTCGAGGAGCGCATCATCTTCCTCGGCGTCCAGATCGACGACGCGTCGGCGAACGACGTCATGGCTCAGCTGATGGTGCTCGAGTCGACCGATCCGGACCGCGACATCACCATCTACATCAACTCACCGGGTGGCTCGTTCACGGCCCTCACCGCGATCTACGACACCATGCAGTACGTCCGGCCCGACATCCAGACCGTCTGCATGGGCCAAGCGGCGAGCGCGGCTGCGGTGCTGCTCGCGGCAGGCACGCCCGGCAAGCGCATGGCGTTGCCGAACTCGCGGATCATCCTGCACCAGCCAGCCACCGAGGGCGGCTACGGGCAGGGCTCGGACATCGAGATCCAGGCTCGCGAGATCCTGCGCATGCGCAGCCTGCTCGAGGAAATGATCTCTAAGCACACCGGCCGGCCGGTTGAGCAGGTGCGCAAGGATATCGACCGTGACAAGATTCTTACGGCCGAGGAGGCCAAGGAATACGGGCTCGTGGACCAGATCCTGACCAGCCGGAAGAAGACCCCGGTCGCGACGGCGAAGGTCAGCTGACGGACGGGGCAAGGCCTGGCCGCGACACCTGGGCCGAATCACGCCCCTAGGGTCGGTGATTGGGGTTCGGACCAGGTAACGTCAACGCGACGGCTGGGCCGATGCTCCGCCGCGCTGGACCACGTGGGCCGCCTCCTCCGCGGCGTCCGCGGTCCGACATGAGGCAACCTGGGCCATACGGCAGGAGAGATGTAGGTGGCACGCATCGGCGATGGCGGAGACCTGCTGAAGTGTTCATTCTGCGGCAAGTCGCAGAAGCAGGTGAAAAAACTGATCGCCGGGCCGGGCGTATACATCTGTGACGAGTGCATCGACCTCTGTAACGAGATCATCGAGGAGGAGCTCGCCGAGTCGGCCGAGGTGCGCTGGGAAGAGCTGCCCAAGCCGCGCGAGATCTGTGAGTTCCTCGACGAGTACGTGGTCGGCCAGGAGGCGGCGAAGAAGACGCTCGCGGTCGCGGTCTACAACCACTACAAGCGCGTCCAGGCCGAGGCCTCGGGGCAGCGCACCGACGGCGAGCCGGTCGAGCTCGCCAAGTCCAACATCCTGCTGATCGGCCCCACCGGGTGTGGCAAGACCCACCTCGCCCAGACGCTGGCGCGCATGCTCAACGTGCCGTTCGCCATCGCCGACGCCACGGCGCTGACTGAGGCCGGCTACGTCGGTGAGGATGTTGAGAACATCCTGCTCAAGCTGATCCAGGCGGCGGACTACGACATCAAGCGGGCCGAGACCGGCATCGTCTACATCGACGAGATCGACAAGATCGCCCGGAAGTCGGAGAACCCGTCGATCACTCGCGACGTCTCCGGCGAGGGCGTTCAGCAGGCCCTGTTGAAGATTCTTGAGGGCACGGTCGCGAACGTGCCGCCGCAGGGCGGGCGCAAGCACCCGCACCAGGAATTCATCCAGATCGACACGACCAACGTGCTGTTCATCTGCGGCGGGGCGTTCGCGGGCCTGGAGCGCATCATCGAGCAACGGACCGGCAAGAAGGGGTTGGGCTTCGGCGCCCACCTGCGGTCGGTGACCGAGACCAGCACCGACGACATCTTCGCCCAGGTCATGCCCGAGGACATGATCAAGTACGGGCTGATCCCCGAGTTCATCGGCCGGCTGCCGGTCTTCACCAGCGTGCGCAGCCTCGACCGGGACGCCCTCGTACGGATCCTCACCGAGCCTCGCAACGCGCTGGTGCGACAGTTCCGCCGGCTCTTCGAGCTGGACAACGTGGAGCTCGAGTTCGAGCCATCGGCATTGGAGGCCATCGCCGACCAGGCGATCCTGCGCGGCACGGGAGCCCGAGGGCTCCGCGCGATCATGGAAGAGGTGCTGCGGGGCCCCATGTTCGAGGTACCGAGCAATCCCGACGTCGCTCGGGTCCTCATCACCAAGGACGTGGTGCTGAAGAACGTCAACCCGACGATCGTGCCGCGCAGCCATCCGTCCCGCCGCGCCAGCCGTCACGAGCGAGGCGAGAAGTCGGCCTGACGCAGTGCCGCCCCGGGTTCGCCGGGTTGTGGCGAGGGCTCGGATTTGGTGAGGGCTGATTCAGACCTGTGAGCGCAATTGTCTTGGCGGCGGCCGCTGCCCTCGTGTGGGGCAGCGCCGACTACTGCGGCGGACGGGCGACGCGGCAGGCGCGGGCGCTCGTAGTCACCGTCATCTCTCAGGCGTACGCCCTGCCGCTGCTCGCCGTCTGCGTGCTCGTCCTGCCCGGCGTGGCGACGGCCGCGGATCTCGCCTGGGGCGCCGGCGCCGGCATTCTCGGGCTGCTCGGCCTGGTAGCGCTGTACCAAAGCCTCTCCACCGGTGCCATGTCGGTCGCGGCACCAACCGCGGCGGTGACCGGCGCGGTCGTTCCCTTGGCATTCGGCCTGCTCGCTGGCGAGCGTCCGGGAGCGGCGGCACTGTGGGGAGCGGTGTGCGCGGTCCTGGCCATCGGCCTCGTCAGCCTGGGCCCGCGGCAGGGTCGGGCCAGCACCCAGGCCGTCGGGCTGGCACTGATCGCAGGCTTGCTGTTCGGCGTGTTCTTCATCCTGCTGGACCGCACCGATCCGGTGTCGGGGATGTGGCCGCTGGTCGGTGCCCGGGTGGCGTCGGTGGGGCTGGGCCTGCTCTTCGCGCTCCGGCTGCGCACCTCGCTCCGGCTGACCGGTACCACGGGCTGGTGGACGCTCGCGGCCGGCATCGGTGACATCTCGGCAAACGCGTTCTTCCTCCTGGCCACCCGTGAAGGGCTGCTCAGCGTAGTTGCGCCGATCGCCGCCCTCTACCCGGTGAGCACGGTCCTGTGGGCCATGTCCATCGATCGGGAGAAGGTACGGCCGGTCCAGGTGGCCGGGCTCGGGCTCGCCGCGACCGCCCTCGTGCTGACCGCAGTCTGAGGCTGGTCGACTCGCGGCTGCCGCTTCCCGCCCGCCGCGTTTAGGTGGCATTCGCACGGTGCGTCCCGGACCGGGGATTCACGGCGTCTCTGCGGCTAGGCTTCGCCCATGAGAGTCGCGTTGTGCCAGGTCAACTCGCGCCACGATCGGGAAGCGAACCTCGCCGCCGCCCGCGAGCTGCTCGACCGGGCCGCGGCGGCCGGGGCCGATCTCGCCGTACTCCCCGAGTACGTGGACTACCTCGGCCCGACCGACGGGGAACCCAAGCCCGAGCCGGTGGACGGCTCGTTCGGGCAGTTCTTTGCTTCCGCGGCGCGCGACCTCCGGATGTGGGTGCTCGCCGGTTCCTTTCACGAAACCGGCCCAGACGATGACCACACTTACAACACCTCTCTGCTCTTCGACCGCAGCGGCGCCCTGGCCGCCTCGTACCGGAAGATCCACCTCTTTGACGTGGAGATTCCCGGTCGCGTCTCCTACCAGGAGTCGCGAACGGTCGCCCCGGGCGAGGAGGTCGTCACCGCGGACGTCGACGGGGTCACGGTGGGCCTGTCCATCTGCTACGACCTGCGGTTCCCGGAGTTGTATCGGCGGTTGGCGGTCAGTGGTGCCAAGGTGCTGCTGGTGCCGGCCGCGTTCACCGCGCACACGGGTCGTGACCACTGGGAGGTGCTGCTGCGGGCGCGGGCCATCGAGAACCAGTGCTACGTGCTCGCCGCCGGCCAGACCGGCAGCCACGAGCCGGGGCGGTTGTCGTACGGGCGCAGCATGGTGGTCGACCCGTGGGGCACGGTGATCGCGCAGGCGCCGGACGGCGTGGGCCTCGTCGTCGCCGACCTTGACTTCGCGCGGCTGGAACGCATCCGTCAGGAGATACCGAGCTTGGCGAACCGACGCCTCGTCGCCTAACCCGGGGCTGCCGCTTCAAAGTGGCCGCGTCGTTGCTAGGTCGTTGCTAGTTAGTGGCAGGGCGGTCGCGTTGAATTGGCCGATCATGAACTACAGGTCATGATCAGCGGTTGGAAAGCGGTTTCCCATCATGATCGTGCGGATCAGCTGCTTGCAGGATCATGCTGCTTGCAGGGCGGCTGGATGCGGAGTGTCGGCACGATCTGCGGCCCCGGTCGTGGGCTCGGAGCAGCTCACTGCGAGCGCGCCAAGCACGGTTGTGGCGACGATCAAGAATCCGACGACGACGAGAGCGTTGGTCATTCGAGCCGGACCGCGAGCGAGCAGGCGCTGGACGCCAATCAACGTCACCACCAACAGGCAGATCGCTATGAGCGCCTGCCAGAACGGGTGCAGCAGCCCGAGCAGCGCATCCGCGGCCAGAGTCACACCGCCCACTCTGCCACCTGAAGCTGTGCGCGCGCTCGGCCCGTAGCGGCTGCCGGCCGGCACCCCGGGACCCAAAACGGCACCCGGACCCAGACGGGCACAAAATTCCTTCGACTGCGGCTTGCATCCGCCGCCGCTTCTCGCTAAAGTATTCAAGCCGGCGACGCGCCGGGCGGGTCGCCGCCGCAAGGCGGCTGGATCGGCCGGGTCGCCGGACAACCCCGACGATTGCGCACCTCCCAGAGGTATGCTTGTCGGTGGGTAACCGAGCAGAGCCGAGTCAATCTGGTCCAAGTGACGAGGTTGACGAGGTGAACCTGGTCGGGTAAGGTTGGGGAGTTGCCCCGGAGGTCGAGACCCTTTGTAGGGGTCAGCCACGGTGGGTGCTTGTTTCTTGAGAACTCAACAGGGTGCTTGATTAAGCCAGTGCCAAGATATTTTGTCTCGGCAATTTCTTTGGATTGTCGGGGTCGCTTTCTGTTTTTGTTGGAGAGTTTGATCCTGGCTCA
>Ga0079224_100010754_pt1 | contig 12571 bp, 10 predicted proteins | sample Stecom2015_FD_80414 | JGI IMG/M metagenome (GOLD analysis project Ga0079224, IMG submission 80414) | Agricultural soil microbial communities from Utah to study Nitrogen management - Steer compost 2015 | ecosystem: Environmental > Terrestrial > Soil > Agricultural land | place: USA: Utah...
CGCCAGTGCGTGACCCACACTACGCTCGATAACTTCCAGACCGTGCTGCAATTCCTGCTCCGAGATCGTTAGGGCTGGCAAAATTTTCAATACCTCATCCTTAGCACCTGAGGTTTCAATCACTAAGCCTTGCTCAAAACATTGCGCGCTAATCGCGTTGGCTAAACCTGAACGCAGCGGTGTGACTAAGCCTTGAATCAGACCCCGTCCGCGAGCGCTTAAACCTGCATCGGGGTAGCTTTGCACAATGTTCTCTAACCAATCGCGCACAATGGCGGCTTTAGCTTGGGTTTGCTCTTTAAAGTTGTCGTCTGCCCAATACTTATCTAAAGCATGCGATGCAGTAACGAAGGCAAGGTTGTTGCCACGGAAGGTGCCACTGTGCTCACCCGGCTTCCATTGATCCAGCTCGGGTTTAATTAACACCAACGACATGGGCAAACCAAAGCCAGATAAGGATTTAGATAAGGTGATAATGTCGGGCTGGATATCCATTTCATCAAAACTGAAGAAACTACCGGTGCGGCCGCAACCAACCTGAATATCATCCACAATTAACAGCATGTCATGACGACGGCATAAGCGCTGTAATTCTTGCATCCACGCACGAGTTGCAACGTTCACTCCGCCCTCACCCTGCACGGTTTCAACGATCACCGCTGCAGGATGATCAAGACCGCTACTTGGGTCTTCCAACATGCGTTCGAAATACGCCAAGGTATTCACATCTGGCCCCATGTATCCGTCATAAGGCAAGAAGGTAGTGTTGGCTAGGCTAACGCCGGAAGCATTCCGGAATTTGCGATTCGCAGTAACAGCTAAGGAGCCACCACTCACACCATGGAAGCCATGGGTGAACGACACCACATTTTGGCGACCTTTTACCTGACGCGCTAATTTCAACGCAGCCTCAACCGCATTCGTGCCGGTGGGACCAGTGAACTGCAACACGTATTCCCAGTTACGGGGTTTAAAAAGACGCTGCTCTACGGTTTCTAAGAAGTGCTTCTTTGCACTGGTGGCCATGTCCAGCCCATGTACCACGCCGTCAGAGCTTAAATACTCAATCATTTTCTCTTTAAGATAGGCATTGTTATGCCCGTAGTTCAACGTACCGGCACCGCTGAAAAAGTCCACATACTCTTTGCCTTGCTCGTCAAAAAGTATGGAACCTTTGGCCTTTTTGAACACGACCGGGAATGAACGAATGTAGCCTCTAACTTCTGACTCCATTCTGTCGAAAATTTTTAGATCAGTCATAATTTCTCTCTCCTTTATGAACACAACTTCCCCTCGAACTCGTAAAACTTCGCACGAAGGCTGAGCGTTCTTCTTTCATCAAATAGAACTTTCCAGTCACCTTCATTGACCGTGCGGCAGGGGCCCGATACGCAACAGTGGCTCATCCGCATGCGCGTGCTCGCCAAAATGATGCGCCTCGAGAAAGACGTTTTCGTTAAGCTGTGTATTAAGTTGTCTTGCTACGCCCTGAAACATAGAGCGTGATGCTTGATTGTCTGGGCTGACCGTAGTCTCCATATATCGAATACCCTCTGAACCTATGCGTTCAAGCAAATGGTGCAACATGCGCTGACCCAGACCTTGACCTCGCGCAGCAGAATGCACGGCCACTTGCCAAATGAACAGCACGTCAGGTTGGTTGGGAGGGATATAAGCGGAGATAAAGCCTACAAGGCGTTCTTGATGCTCGGCCACGACGCAGGTATCTGCAAAATGACCGGCTAAAAGCAGATAGGCGTAAACAGAATTTACGTCTAGAGGTGGACAATCTGAAATTAGCTGATGGATGCGTGCCCCATCTTCGACCGTTGGAGCACGCAATATCAGTGGGTCTTCAGGTTCAGGATCGCCTTTTTTAGGCTTTCCCGTTTTGGGTTGGGGTTGTTTTAAGGTGAGGTTATTCACACTACCAGCCCAGATTCGGGAGGGACACTCCCGACTGGGACCTCCAATATTGGTGATACAGAATCTGTGGGCTCTGGAGCCGTTTCAATTTCAGAATCTGAATCAATTAAACGAACGATGCGCTCTAGCGATAACGTGATAGTGGCTTGTTCAAGCTCTGGCAAGTTATTGAGTGCATCAGCGAGCTGTTTCTGCAAGGGTGATGGCGTTTCCAAGGCTAAAGCCTTGCCCGCCTCGGTGGCGGTAATAAACACAATACGGCGATCTTCACGCCCTCGTTCACGAACGATAAGCTCTTTATCTTCAAGACGATCTAGGATACCAACCACCGTGCTGGGGCTGACATGCATTTCACGACTAATCGCTGTGGCCGTAAGTGGCCCTTTCTCGATAACGGTGCGTAAGCAAATAAGCTGTGGCGCCGTAATATTGCTACACGCTGCCAACTGGCGGGAGTGCAAAGCAATAGAACGAGTAATTTTGCGTAAAGCGCGCAAAATGCGCAGATCGTATTCGTGTTCGGTGTTCATTTATTAGTCATACATCCAAAGCAAATCCAGAATTCATTAGTGTTCTAATCATATGCTTTCGAATCATTGGTGTCAAGAATCATTCGTATCAAACAAAAAAAAGGACACCCTTCAAGAGTGCCCTTTTTTCATGCTGAAAACGCAAAAAAACGTTACGCAGTACCACCAACCGTGAGGCCATCGATGCGAATCGTAGGCATGCCGACACCCACAGGTACGCTTTGCCCTTCCTTACCGCACGTTCCTACACCTGAGTCTAAGGCCATATTGTTACCAACCATGCTGACCCGATTGAGCGCATCAAAACCGTTACCTATTAAGGTTGCCCCCTTAACAGGGCGAACCAACTTACCATTCTCAATAAGCCATGCCTCAGACGTGGAAAACACAAATTTCCCGCTGGTAATATCCACTTGCCCGCCACCAAAGTTCACGGCATAGATACCATTTTTAACGGACTCAATGATCTCGTCATGCTCATGCTGACCGTTCAACATGTAGGTATTGGTCATACGTGGCATCGGCACATGTGCATACGACTCACGTCGCCCGTTACCGGTAACAGCAGCGTTCATAAAGCGTGCATTGCGACTGTCTTGCAAATAGCCTTTTAAAATACCGTCTTCAATCAGTACCGTTTTTTGAGTGGGATTACCCTCATCATCGACGTTAAGCGATCCACGTCGATCAGCAATGGTGCCATCATCAATCACGGTTACCCCCCGGGCGGCCACTCGCTCACCAAGACGCCCAGAGAACACACTGGATCCTTTATGGTTAAAGTCGGCCTCTAAGCCGTGCCCTACTGCCTCGTGTAATAAGATACCCGGCCATCCCGACCCCAACACAACCGTCATTTCACCAGCGGGAGCAGGAACAGCATCAAGCGACGTTAAGGCAGAGCCCACCGCTTGAGCGACGTAATCGTCAAGCAAGTCATCGCTAAAATAAGCCAACCCATAGCGTCCGCCGCCTCCGGCACTGCCCATTTCACGACGGCCATCACGCTCTACAATGACGGTTAAGGATAAGCGCACCAAAGGCCGCACGTCGGCTACCAGTCGGCCATCGCTACCAACAACCATTACCACATCGTACTCAGCCCCTAATCCAGCCATCACTTGAATGACAGCTGGATCAGCCGCACGCGCTTTGGCTTCTACTTTTTCCAACAACGCTACTTTTTCACTGGCGCTTAACGTATTAAGAGGATCATGCTGCGGGTACAACTGGTGCACCCGCGGTTTAGGCGCTTGCCGGCTGTTTACCCGTACCCGATTAGAAGCCCCTTGACGACCAATACTGCGCACAACACGTGCCGAGGACAACAATGCTTCCTGATTTAATGCATCGGAATAAGCAAAAGCCGTTTTTTCGCCACTTAATGCGCGCACGCCTACGCCTTGCTCGATCGCAAAGCTTCCCGCTTTAACAATGCCTTCTTCTAGGCTCCAGCCCTCGCTACGCGTGTACTGAAAGTACAAATCGGCATAATCGACCTGATGCTCAAAGATCTCGGAGATGGCTCTATCCAGATCGCTTTCCGTTAAGCCCCAAGGATCCAGCAATAACGACTTTGCTGTGCTTAAGGCTTCAATCGCGGGATTCGTGATGTTCATATACTCTAAATACCTTTAATACGTCTACAACATACGGTGTTGTAAAGCTGGCAGACTCTGCCGCACAGAATCTAAATAATTTAGCTCGACTTCCCCCGCAGCATAACCCGAACCTTCCGCTACTTTATCAATGACATTACCCCATGGGTCGATAAGCATAGAATGGCCCCACGTGCGACGGCCATTTTCATGGCGTCCACCTTGTGCCGGCGCCAACACATAACATTGATTCTCAATGGCTCGCGCGCGCAACAACACTTCCCAATGCGCCTGACCGGTGGTGTAAGTAAATGCCGACGGGATCACGATAAGATTGACATCCCCCATGGCACGAAACAGTTCGGGGAAACGCAAGTCGTAGCAAACGGCCAACCCAATACGACCATAGGGCGTTTCAACGACTTGTGGCGTTAACTCGCCGGGGCGAATGGTGACCGACTCGTCATAGGATTCGTTTTCTTTATGAAAACTAAATAAGTGTATTTTGTCATATCGGGCCACCTGCTGCCCATCTGGGCCATACACTAATGAACTATTGTAAATTCGATTCAAGTCGGGGCTTTCAAGTGGCAGTGTGCCACCAATTAACCAAATCTGAAATCGCTTCGCTTGCTCGGCTAAAAAACGTTGCACCGGCCCCTCGCCCGAAGACTCCAAATGCGCCAATTTATCGCGATCACGGGCCCCCATAAAACAAAAATACTCAGGCAGCGCTATTATTTTTGCTCCAGATTGCACCGCACTCTCGATTAAGTTCTTTGCTTGAAGCAAGTTCTTATTCAAGTCGGTAGAGGAAACCATTTGTATGGCTGCCACTTTAAATACTTTGTTTCTGCGCTGTGCTTTTCTCAATGCTAAACACCTTTTAATTACTTAATCTGCCATTTCAAATACAACTCTATTTTCAAGTTTCATTTATAGAGTTAAAATTAAAAGCAATGTGACTTATTAATATAATCACACACTGTAAATATCAAACACCAGTAAACACACTAAGGAATTAATAATGCCACAAGAGTCTTTCACAATTGAGAAGCAAAATATCGAAAAAGAAATTCTCAAACTGCAGCGTAAAATGCGTACGCTAAAAAATCGCCAACGCCGACCTGTAGTGAACTCTATCGTGCGCTCTATGCAGGAATACGATATTACTCCAGAAGAGATTGCCGAGGCCTTTAACCGTCAAACCAAGCGTGCTGAAAAAAGTAGCACTACAAGCAAAACCCCACTAGCTCCACGCTATCGTAATAACGAAACAGGCGACACGTGGACTGGTCGTGGTCGCCCCCCACGTTGGATTGTTGATGCTGAAGCTAAAGGCACTAGCCGCGATACATTCCTTATCGAAAAATAACACGGCTCTACCTTATTTAGCATAAAGCGTAATCGTTAGCTAACGATTACGCGGCAAGCTTACTGTACGTATCTCTCCGTTATTACCTGGGAAGCCATCGAATACAGCTTGGGCCAGCTTGCTCATTACATCTAATAAGCTACTGCCACCACTGCTACTAGCAGCAGTCGAACGATACACCTCGGCGCCGCCCTGTTGGGCATCCGTAATTAATACCGTTAAATAGTATTCATGGTATTGCACGGGCACAGTAACCACTCTAGGCGTGTAATAAATGCCCCCACCGAAGCCACCAAAGTGGCCGAAATACCCACCCCACGGACCAAATGCTCCGTAAGGCCCAAACTCATCAAAATAAGGGTCGCTATAACGCTGCACCCAATCCTCTTTTAACTCAGATCCGTATTTAATTTTGACGGTAAAGCGGGCTTCCTCATTTCCTTCTACTAAACCGGTTGCGCCAATTGCTGCACGCACCGTATCAGAGATTGATTCATACTCTAAGTTACCCACCTGCTGCGGTTCAGCCTCAAGGTGATAACGTTCGCCCACTACATTGTCGGGCCATTTTTGATAGCTGCTTACTTTTGCCGACCAGCTTGAAGCGCATCCCGAAAGAAAAAAAATCAGTGCCCCTACAAACAGATAGTAGGTGCCATTAAAAAAAGCTCGTTTGGTAAACAGCAACATAAGCGCTCCTTTGCTGTAATTAAAAACCCATTAATCCATCATACTCTTTGCTTGCCTGAGTCTCGCTAATGCGGGTCTGGAAGCTGCTAAAACAATTGCTTAGAGGCGACGCAAGGCATTTCGCCACGATCACACTACAATAGCACCATCTATAACGATTAACCGTTACCACATTATGCGTACTGAAACTGGCAAAACCATCTCCCGCCACGATTGGCAGCCCTTTCCTTATTCAATCACCCAACTTGATTTGGATTTCGATTTAGACCCAACGCTCACCACAGTAAAAAGCAGCTTCGTCGCCACGGCATTAACCTCCGAGCCCAAAGCCTTGGTATTAGATGGCGAAAATCTTGCACTGCAACGTATTCATGTAAACGGTAAAGCCTTAAGTAGCGCTGACTACGTACTAAACGAACAAACATTAGTGCTACATCTAAACGATCACGAAAACCGAATCGAAATCGTTAGCACTTGCCAGCCTGAGCTCAACACCACGTTAATGGGCTTATATGTTTCCGGCGAACAACTGTTTACCCAATGTGAGCCTGAAGGTTTTCGGCGTATTACATGGTTTCCCGATCGCCCCGACGTAATGGCTCGCTATCGGGTAAGCCTTACTGCCAATAAAGCCGCCTATCCCTTTTTGCTTTCTAACGGCAATCTCATCGAACACGTTGATTTGGATAACCAGCGCCATCGAGCTGTGTGGGAAGACCCTTTCCCTAAACCTTCTTATTTGTTCGCCGTGGTGGCTGGCGACTTCGACTGCCAAGAACGCAGCCTACACACTGCGTCGGGTCGTGACGTGCTACTGCAAATTTATAGCGACAAAGGCGATGGCAGCAAAACGGCTTGGGCCATGGACAGCCTTGAACGCTCGTTACGTTGGGATGAACAGCGTTTCGGGCTTGAGCTAGACCTAGACCGTTATATGGTGGTGGCTGCCCACGATTTCAATATGGGAGCCATGGAAAACAAAGGCCTTAATGTCTTTAATGCCGCCTATGTTCTGGCCGACCCTCAAACCACGACAGATGCCAGTTACCGCGATATTGAAGCCGTAATTGGTCACGAGTATTTCCATAACTGGACAGGAAATCGCGTCACCTGCCGCGACTGGTTTCAGTTATCGCTAAAAGAAGGGTTGACGGTATTTAGAGAGCAAGAGTTTTCTGCCGATATGATGGCCGAATCATTGCAAGGCGCTCAAGCCGACAGTGCCCGAGCCGTAAAACGTATCGACGACGTCAGCACCTTACGCATCGCACAGTTTCCCGAAGACGCTGGCCCGATGGCTCACCCCATTCGCCCTGAAAGCTACGAAGAGATCAGTAACTTCTACACAGCAACCATTTATGAAAAAGGCGCAGAAGTTATTCGTATGCAACACACCTTACTGGGTGAGGCCCTGTTTCAGGAAGGCATACGAGAATATTTCAAACGCCACGACGGTCAAGCAGTAACCTGCGACGACTTTCTTGATGCCATGGAAAGCGTTTATACAACCGCCCACCCTAACAAGAACTTAACGGCATTTCGTCAATGGTATCGACAAGCTGGAACACCGAAGATTTATGTCACCACCCACTATGAAGCGAGCAGCAAACAGTATTCGGTACAGATTCGTCAGGAAAATCCAGTGGTCGGCATTGAGCGTGTGCAAGACCAAAGCATCACCAAACCGCCACTGCTCATACCCATTAAAATTGGTATGGTAGGGCCTGAAGGCCAGCAGCTAAGCGCACGTCTTGATACGCAAACCGCCGATGAGTTCCTATTAGAGCTGGACACCGCCGAGCACACCTGGGTATTTCATGACGTGGATCACGAGCCAGTGTTATCGGTGCTACGTGACTTTTCTGCGCCGGTAGAGGTGCACATTGAACGCAGCGCAGACCAGCTACAACTATTAGCTGAGCACGATAGCAACGCTTTTGGCCGCTGGGAAGCCGTACAAGCCATTGTGAAACGGGCACTGTTAAGTGCAGCCTTAGACGCGGACAGCGAAGCCAGCCGTCGTAATCAGGAAGCCGTTATTCAGGTATTCCGTACACTACTGGGCGATAAGACGCTTTCCCCCGCCTTTCTTTCACGCGCACTCAGTTTGCCTACAACGCGAGAACTACAAAGCTTGCAACGCCCCATTGCCCCGGTTGCAACGGCCCAAGCCCGACTGGCCCTACAGCAGCATTTAGGCACAGCGCTTGCCCCACTTTGGCAAGAGCAATATAGCGCCTTGCATGAACCAACCGCACCCTATAGCCCCGATGCCCTCGCTGCAGGCAAGCGGGCATTGAAAAACTTAGCCTTACTTTATTTGGCCGCGGCAAATGAAAACGGTGCTTATGAACTGGCTATGCAGCAATATCACGACGCCCACAACATGACCGACCGCTTCGCCGCGTTGCAAGCACTGGTTAATTATTACGATGAAAGCCTAAGTGGTGAGGCCTGCGTCCACTTTTATGAAGCGTGGCAACATGACCCCTTAGTCGTGGATAAATGGTTCGGTTTACAAGCATGCGCCCCCAGCACCAATGTAGACACCATGAAATCGTTGATGCTGCACCCTGCATTTACCTTACGCAACCCTAATCGGGCTCGCGCATTGATCTTCCAATTCTGCATAAACAACAGCATGGGAGTACACTCTAGCGCAGGCTATGCATTCTGGGCGGAACAAGTTATAGCACTTGATCAACTGAACCCTGAAATTGCTGCCCGACTGGCGCGTACTTTCGACAATTGGTCACAATACGCCGAACCTTATCGCAGCCAGCTACACGAAGCCTTGCTACGCATCCAAGCGCAGGCTCAATCCGCCAATGTGGCCGAAATTATAAATAAAGCCCTTACTATCTGATGTTTCCGGAGTTCATCTTGAAAAAGAACCTAACGCATTATCTGGTTGAACAACAGCGTCAAAACGCCGCCGTCACGGCCGATGTACGCTTGCTGATCGAGACCGTTTCACGGGCCTGCCGAGCTATTGGCCATGCAGTCAGCAAAGGCGCTTTGGGTGGGGTGCTGGGTAGCCTATCGACAGAAAACGTACAGGGTGAAGTACAGAAAAAGCTAGACGTACTCTCTAACGAAATCCTTCTGGAAGCGAACGAATGGGGTGGCCACCTTGCCGCCATGGCATCCGAGGAAATGGATGAGTTACACCCTATTCCACGCCATTTACCCAAAGGCGAGTACCTCTTGTTATTTGACCCTTTAGATGGCTCGTCGAATATCGACGTCAACGTTTCTATTGGCACGATTTTTTCGGTATTACGCCTACCCAGCGATGCCAAAGATCGCGACATTCAGGAAGCCGACTTCTTGCAACCGGGTACTGAACAAGTGGCTGCCGGTTACGCCATTTATGGCCCGCAAACCATGCTGATTCTTAGCTTAGGCTCGGGCGTGGTGGGCTTCACCTTAGATCGCGAAACCGGTACGTGGATTCTGACCGATGAAAGCATTCGCATACCTGAAGACAGCAGCGAGTTTGCCATCAATATGTCGAATATGCGCCACTGGGAAGCCCCCGTTAAACGCTATATTGACGAGTGTTTAGCCGGTACTGAAGGCCCACTGGGCAAAAACTACAATACACGCTGGATCGCTTCCATGGTTGCGGATGTGCATCGCATTCTTACGCGTGGCGGTGTGTTCCTCTACCCTCGCGATAAACGTGAATCGGTACGTCATGGCAAGCTGCGTTTAATGTACGAGGCCAACCCCATGAGCCTGCTTATTGAGCAAGCTGGGGGTGCGGCGGTAGATGGCGCAAATCGTATTTTAGATATTCAACCTACCCAATTACACCAACGCACTGGCGTGGTGTTAGGCTCAAAAAACGAAGTGGAACGCATTCAGCGCTATCACTTGGCCGATTAAGCCAGTGCATGTTTAGCTAAACGCAGCAGCGCTTACGCTAAAAAGCCGTTTTAGAAAGCATTTTGCTTCACTAAAACGGCTTTTTTTTAGCCTAACTTAAACCAGTAATACCTTATTCCAAGGTGAAGATGGACGCCCCCATCGTATTGCGCGATGCTAACTCTTCATGCGCTTTAGCGGCTTCATGTAAGGCATAACGCTGCCCAATCTCAACCTTAATCTTGCCTTCTTTCACTAAATCAAACACTTCATCCGCCGCCGCTTGCATGGTTTCAAGCGTGGGTACAAAGGTCGATAAGGTAGGACGGGTCACATACAGCGAGCCATGTTGCGCCAACACACCTAAATTAACCCCAGTGACCGGGCCCGATGCATTACCAAAACTGACCATTAAACCCCGAGGCTGTAAGCATTTAAGTGAGGTTTCCCATGTGGCTTGGCCCACGCCATCGTAAACGACTGGCACCATCTGACCGTCAGTTAGCTCGCGCACCCGATCAACTACATTCTCGTGACTGTAATTAATGATCTCCCACGCGCCGTTCGCTTTAGCTGCAGCCGCTTTTTCCTCGCTGGATACCGTACCGATCAACTTTACGCCTAAGGCTTTTGCCCACTGACATGCAATGGAGCCCACACCCCCTGCTGCTGCGTGAAACAGTACCGTTTCCCCTTCTTTTAGGCGATACACCTCACGGAACAAATACTGCACAGTCAGCCCTTTCAACATTACCACGGCCGCTTCTTCGAAACTAACCTCATCAGGCAGCTTCACCACGCGATCACCCGGGATATTGCGTGCTTCAGAATAAGCGCCCAAAGGGCCCTGACCATACGCCACCCGATCACCGATCTTCACGTGACGTATATTGGCACCTACTGCCTCCACTACACCCGACGCCTCAAAGCCTAGACCATGGGGTAGCGGACTGGGATACAAGCCGCTACGGCAGTAAATATCAATAAAATTAAGCCCAATCACTTTGTGGCGTACACACACCTCGTCGGGCCCGGGGGCATCTAACTGTATGGTTTGCCACTGTAAAACTTCGGGACCACCATTCTCTTCGAGGCGAATGGCTTTCACTTGTTGTGACATGAATTTCTCCTTATTTCACTTCATCTACATTATTCGTCTGAACTCTGAACCCCTCAAAACAGGGTTAGTAACCTAACTCGCGTTTTACTAAACCGGTAACCGGCAACGACTGCTCAAGATCGTTGAGCTTTTTAGAAAGTTGGCGAACGGTCTCGGGAATGATGGTCATGCCTGAAATGTGGGGTGTGATCTGAATAGCCGGTTGCTGCCAAAAGGGATGCGATTCAGGCAAAGGCTCGATGGTAAACGCATCCAGTAATGCACCACTAAGCTGACCCGTTTCGATAGCCTGCAGCAAGTCGTCATCAACAATGTGCGCTCCGCGTGCCATATTGATTAAATAAGCATCCGGCAACAGCTGGGCAAAGGCCTGTGCATTCAAAATTCCACGCGTCTCGTTCGTTAGCGGCAGAACATTAATGAGGATACGACTGTGCTGAAGAAACGAGTCCCATTGAGCTGGGCCGTGGTAGGTGTTTAGGCCTTCAACGTCACGAGCTGTACGCGTCCACACATGCAATGGATAGCCCAACGCTGTCAACGCTTTCACTACCTGTTGTCCGATCACACCCATTCCCATCACGCCGATGGGGTATTCGTCCCGATACACAGGAGCTGTTTTCTTCCATTGCTTGGCTACACGCTGCTGCTCGTACACAGCAAAGCGTTTTGTAGCCTGCAATACACCATATACCGCATACTCGGCCATCTGATGCGCCATGCCTGCGTCTTCCAAGCGGTAAATCGGCAACTGCGTAGGAAAGATATCTAGATTTAAAGCATCTACCCCAGCACCCAAATTAAACACTGCTTTAAGCGCCGTTTGCTGTTGGAATAACTGTGCCGAGGGCTGCCAGACCACAGCATAATCTGCCGAACTTACGGCTTGATCTTCCTGCCAAGCATAGACCGTCCAATGCGGATTCAGCGTGGCAAACGCCTCAACCCATTTCTGGTTAACGGTGGGTGAACCCGCAGCAATAATAACCTTAGGCATGGTGCTCCTTAGCGCTTGGCTTTTAATAACGAACCCAGTACACCGCGCACAGCTTTAGTGGCCCCCCTGCGCAGTTCTGATTTCAGCACCGACTGCACCAGCCCATCGCGCTTACCACCTCGTGGCCCTGTGGATCCAAACAGCCAATCGTTCACCACCGAGGCCAAACCACCGCTCTCATTTTCAGCGGCATCCTGTGCCTCGGCCGCTTCACGTATACGTTGCTCTAGCACTTCGTACGCCGACTCGCGATCGATCGTGGTGTCGTACTTCAAGCCTAAGCTTGATGCGGCTCGCAACTGACTTTTTTCAGCTTCGGTAGCAGAGCCAATGCGACTACCGGGCGCATGCATCCATGCTTGCTGCGTAATACCCGGAATCCCTTTTTCATCCAAGGTGGACAACAACGCTTCCCCCACCCCTAGATGCGTAATCGCAGCCTCTACATCCAACTCCGGATTCGGC
>Ga0079224_100010755_pt1 | contig 12571 bp, 14 predicted proteins | sample Stecom2015_FD_80414 | JGI IMG/M metagenome (GOLD analysis project Ga0079224, IMG submission 80414) | Agricultural soil microbial communities from Utah to study Nitrogen management - Steer compost 2015 | ecosystem: Environmental > Terrestrial > Soil > Agricultural land | place: USA: Utah...
TATGCACATCATCGGGGCTCGTGCGGCAGATTTGATTGCAGAAGCAGTAACGGCTATGGAGTTCCGTGCATCGGCTGAGGATTTAGCAAGAATGTCATGGGCGCACCCGACTTTCTCTGAAGCGATTAAAGAAGCGGCTTTAGCTGCTACAGACAATCGTTCTATTCACGCATAAATAATTTTAAATAAGAATAGTTTAGCTCCGATTATTATAATTTGGGGCTATTTCTTTTATGGAGTTGAACAGATGTTTTACGTTTTTATTTGTTGAATTTTATCAAAACTAATCTCTTTATAGTTTGAAATAATTAAATCTGCAGCCTCATAATTTTGATTTGATTCTTTCGATTTATATCCGATTACAAAAACTCCGGCATTATTGGCAGCTTTTATTCCGTTGGTGGAATCTTCAATGACAATGCATTCATTTTTATGATGTCCTGATAATTCAACTGCTTTGTTGAAAATAGCCGGATTTGGTTTTGACTCAGGGAAATCTTCTCCGCTTACTTTATGCGAAAAATACTGGTCTAAATCAAATTTTTTGAAAATAATATTGATGTTTTGGTAAGATGAAGAAGAAGCAACAATAAGCTGAATGTCGTTTTGGTATAAATCTTCAATAAGTTCTAAAACTCCATCAATTAAACTTAAAGTTTTGGATTCGCTGAAACAGATATAAAAAAGCTCTCTTTTTCGGGCAATCAATTCTGGAACAGATTGAGAGAGATTAAACAGTTCTTTGATACGTGAATAAATATTTTTGGTAGAACTTCCGATAAAGGTTTGATATAATTCATCCGAAACTTCAATATTCAGTTCTTTGAAGTGTTGTTCATAAGCTGAAAAATGTATTGGTTCGGAATCTATCAGCACTCCGTCCATATCAAAAATCACGGTTTTTATCATGGGATGTTTTTTAGTTTGTTTTTTTAAAAGTAAACCTCTAAAGCACATGAGCTTCAGAGGTTTATTTTTAATTCGAATTATAAAGGCTGAAAAATTATTTCAGGTTACTGGTCATGTCTTCAGGTCTTACCCAAGCATCAAAATCTTCTGCTGTAACATAGCCCAAACGTACAGCTTCTTCTTTAAGAGTTGTCCCGTTTCTGTGAGCGGTTTGAGCAATTTCTGCCGCTTTATAATACCCGATCTTTGTATTTAAAGCAGTAACGAGCATTAGTGAATTGTCCACCAATTCTTTAATGCGTTTGTGGTTAGGCTCAATCCCTTGTGCACAGTTTTCATCAAACGAAACACACGCATCCCCCAGTAATCTTGCAGACTGTAAGAAGTTAGCAGCCATAACCGGTTTGAAAACATTAAGTTCGTAGTGACCTTGAGTTCCTCCGACAGAAATAGCCACATCGTTACCCATTACTTGAGCACAAACCATAGTTAGAGCTTCACATTGTGTAGGGTTTACTTTTCCCGGCATGATAGAAGAACCGGGTTCATTTTCAGGAATAAAAATTTCTCCAATTCCTGAACGAGGACCAGAGGCTAACATTCTGATGTCGTTTGCAATTTTATTAAGAGAAACAGCCAACTGTTTTAAAGCTCCATGAGCTTCAACTATAGCATCGTGAGCTGCTAAGGCTTCAAATTTATTTGGAGCAGTTACGAAAGGATGCCCTGTAAATTTGGCAATGTATTCCGCGACTTTCACATCATAACCTTGCGGAGTATTTAATCCTGTTCCTACAGCAGTTCCTCCCAAAGCAATTTCAGAAAGATGACTCAAGGTATTTTTAAGAGCTTTTAATCCGTAATCTAATTGAGCCGCATAACCGGAAATTTCTTGCCCTAAGGTAAGTGGGGTAGCATCCATTAAGTGAGTACGTCCGATTTTTACTACATCTTTGAATTTTTCTGCCTTTGCTTTAAGCGTATTTCTTAACTTTTCTACTCCCGGGATAGTGGTTTCAACTACCATTTTGTAGCAAGCAATGTGCATTCCGGTAGGGAAGGTGTCATTTGAAGATTGTGATTTATTTACATCATCATTAGGTTTTAGCACGGGTTCTTCCCCGATTTTTCTCCCTGCAAGCACTTGTGCTCTATTGGCAATTACTTCGTTTACGTTCATGTTTGATTGAGTTCCAGAACCTGTTTGCCAAATCACAAGAGGAAATTGGTCATCTAATTTACCTTCGAGTATTTCGTCACAAACTTGTGCAATAAGATCTCTTTTTTCGGTAGGAAGTACTCCTAAATCACAGTTAGCATAAGCTGCGGCTTTTTTCAGATAAGCAAAACCTCTGATAATTTCAATAGGCATCGAGGCAGGTGTTCCTATTTTGAAGTTGTTTCTTGATCTCTCGGTTTGAGCTCCCCAATATTTATCAGCAGGAACTTTTACCTCTCCCATTGTGTCTTTTTCTATTCTGTATTCCATAGTGTTAATAGTTGAAAGTTGTTAAAAATGAGTCCAAATTTACGAATAATATGATAGAGCAAAAAAAAGAATAATAGGATTCTTTATAAAACACAAAAAAACGACTAATTCACTTTATTGCTGTGGTAAAAAAAATAAAAACCGTACTTTTGGGAGCTAAAATCGCGATAAATGAAAATTTTACTTTTAGGCTCAGGAGGTAGAGAAAGTGCTTTGGCATATAAACTGGTACAAAGCCCAAAATTGACTGAATTATTTGTAGCTCCGGGCAATGCGGGAACTCAGAAAATTGCCACAAACCTTGCTATAGGAGTAAATGATTTTGAATCAATCAAAGAATTCAGTCTTACAAACACCATACAAATGGTTGTAGTAGGCCCGGAGGATCCGCTTGTAAACGGGATTTATGATTTTTTCAAAAACGATGAAAAGCTAAAAGATATTCAGGTTATAGGACCTTCAAAATTCGGTGCACAACTTGAAGGAAGTAAAGAATTTGCTAAAAAGTTTTTAATAAAAAATAATATACCTACAGCCGCCTACGGCTCGTTTACTCAAGAAAATATTGAGGATGGTTTTGTCTTTCTGGAAAAGCTAAAACCTCCTTATGTACTAAAAGCAGACGGATTAGCGCAGGGGAAAGGAGTGCTGATTTTAGAAAGTTTAGAAGAAGCTAAGAAGGAACTTTCTAATATATTGTTAGAAAAGAAGTTCGGAAATGCCGGTACTAAAGTAGTGATTGAAGAGTTTTTGGAAGGAATTGAATTAAGCTGTTTTGTTTTAACGGATGGTAGAAATTACAAAATTCTTCCGACAGCTAAAGATTACAAACGAATCGGAGAAGGAGATAAAGGGCTTAACACGGGAGGTATGGGGGCGGTTTCACCTGTTCCTTTTGCCGATGAAGCGTTGATGAAGAAAATTGAAGACCGAATTGTAAAGCCTACTATTCAAGGTATTCAGAGCGAAAACATTGAATACAAAGGATTTATATTTATCGGCTTGATAAAAGTAAATGATGACCCTTATGTAATTGAATACAACGTGAGAATGGGAGATCCAGAGACAGAAGTGGTTATTCCGAGACTGAAAACCGATTTAGTCGAATTGTTTTTAGCACTTAAGAATCAGGAATTAGATAGAATTTCACTAGATATTGATTCTCGAAGTGCTGTTACCGTGATGGTGGTCTCAGGAGGATACCCGGAAGATTATGAGAAAAATAAAGAAATTTCAGGTATAGAAAACATTGAAGATTCTATTGTTTTTCATGCAGGGACTAAAGAAGAAAATGGAAAGATATTAACTAACGGAGGTCGTGTAATTGCCGTGACTTCATTTGGTGAAAACTTTAAAGAAGCTTTAAAAACTTCGTATAAAAATATTGATAAATTGCATTTTGAAAAGATGTATTTCAGACGAGATATAGGTTTTGATTTGTAAAATATCATAAACCTAAGTGTAAAAAACATCTGATACACTCTTTTGATACTTACGGATAAAAATGACAAACATATTTACATTACCTGTTACACGAAGAACTCTTACACACATCGGGAGGTATTTCTTGATGCTTAAAGATGTTTTTTCTAAACCGACCAAAACATCGGTTATACGACAACTTATTTTGAAAGAAATAGACGATTTGATTATTGGTTCTCTCGGGATAACGATGTTTATTTCATTCTTCGTAGGGGGAGTAGTTTCTATTCAGATGGCTTTGAATTTGGATAATCCTCTTTTGCCAAAATACCTTATCGGATTTGCTACGCGTCAGTCAGTAATTTTGGAGTTTGCTCCTACTTTTATTTCGATTATTATGGCAGGAAAAGTAGGTTCATTCATTACTTCGAGTATCGGAACGATGAGGGTTACAGAACAGATTGACGCTTTAGAGGTAATGGGTATTAATTCGCTAAATTATTTAGTATATCCTAAAATAATAGCGATGTTATTGTATCCGTTTGTAATTGCTCTCGGGATATTTTTAGGAATTTTCGGAGGTTTTTTGGCAGGGGTATATGGTGGATATGTTTCTGCAGACCAGTATATTTATGGGATTCAAGATAATTTTATTCCGTTTCACGTAACCTATGCCTTTATCAAGACGGTTCTATTTTCATTTATTTTAGCGACTATTCCGGCATATCACGGTTATTATATGAAAGGAGGAGCGTTAGAAGTTGGTAAGGCGAGTACAACTGCATTTGTTTGGACAAGTGTTGTGGTTATTGTGGTAGATTATGTGGCAACTCATTTACTTTTGAACTAATGATAGAAATTAAGGATATTAAAAAGTCATTTAACGGGGTTGAAGTCCTTAAAGGAATTACGGCAACTTTTGAAACGGGTAAAACCAATCTGATTATAGGGCAAAGTGGTTCGGGTAAAACGGTTTTGCTGAAGACATTACTTGGGATTCATACTCAAGATAGCGGAACAATTTCTTTTGACGGAAAGTTTTTAAAACAAATGAATCTTGACCAACGGAGAGAGCTCCGTACGGAAATCGGGATGGTGTTTCAAGGGAGTGCTTTGTTTGACTCAATGACGGTTGAGGAAAATATAGGTTTTCCGTTGCGAATGTTTACTAATAAAACCCCGAAAGAGATCAAAGAACGGGTGGATTTTGTTATCGAAAGAGTAAGACTTGTTGATGCTCATAAAAAACGACCTTCTGAAATATCGGGAGGAATGCAAAAAAGAGTTGCCATAGCAAGAGCGATTGTAAACAATCCGAAATATTTGTTTTGTGATGAGCCAAATTCAGGACTTGACCCGAAAACTTCTATTGTAATAGACCAACTTATTCACGAAATTACTAAAGAATATAATATCACTACAGTAATCAACTCTCATGATATGAATTCAGTTATGGAAATAGGAGAGAACATTATTTTCCTTAAAAATGGAGTTCTTGCATGGACAGGAAATAGTGAAGAAATTTATAAAACCGATAACGAAGCCGTAGTTGATTTTGTGTATTCTTCTAATCTTTTCAAAAAAGTACGTGAGGCTTATTTAAACTCTTTAAAAAGTAAGTAAACCGCTTTAGCAAATTCTTTCAAAGGAAATACCGCAAGCTTCATTAGAAAATTGTCACTTTCTGTGTGATTCTAATTTTAATTCGGAGAAGGTTTTTAAAAACAAATTTTCCGAGTGCAGATTATTTTTTTATACTTTTGAGTTACTATCTTAGTATTTATGAAGTTTGATTTATTTTTGAATAATGTCCCCAATATGCAGGAGGTAGATTTGCCTGCTAAGGAATCTCATTTAAAAATGGCTCCTGTAGAACGGGCAAAGATGTTAGAGTTGTGGGATTATTCAAAACTTAATCCTAAAAAAGCAGGAGTTTTAGCTCTGTTTTATCCCCGAAAGTCAGAAACACACTTGGTTTTAATTGTCAGAACTGCTAAAGGGTTACATGCTTCGCAAGTGGCTCTTCCGGGAGGAAAGTTTGAGGAACAAGACAAATATTTATCACATACAGCGGTTCGGGAAACAGAAGAAGAAATAGGAATATATCAAGATAAGATTAATTTGGTAACTAATTTGTCCGAAATTTATGTGCCTCCAAGTAATTTTTTGGTTCATCCGTTTATTGGACATTTAGATTCTGAGCCTAAATTTATTCCTCAAAAAGACGAAGTTTCCCAAATTATAGAAATTTCTTTAAAAGACTTCTTGAACGTACGAACCACTATTCACAATATTAAAGCAAGTTACAGTAACTTTCCGGGAGTTCCGGCTTACATCATAGAAGATAAAATTGTGTGGGGAGCCACAGCAATGATTTTAAGTGAATTAAAAGATGTTCTGCAACAGAGTTTTAAGGGACAGTTTTAGGGTTTCATTATTAAAAATTGCAAAAATTTAAGTATCTTTGCCAAAATTTATTTAGTTATGAGTGTAAAAACTTCGCCTTATGTGGCCTACAAAGTAAAAGATATTTCCCTGGCAGAGTGGGGAAGAAAAGAAATTGAATTAGCAGAGGCTGAAATGCCGGGGCTTATGGCTCTTCGCAAAGAATACGGACATTCTAAACCGCTTAAAGGAGCTAGAATTGCAGGATGTTTACATATGACTATTCAAACTGCTGTTCTTATTGAAACACTTGTGGAGCTTGGAGCAGAGGTTACGTGGAGTTCTTGTAATATTTTTTCTACTCAAGATCAAGCAGCAGCAGCTATAGCTAAAGCAGGAATTTCGGTTTATGCTTGGAAAGGGATGACTGCAGAGGAATTCGACTGGTGCATTGAACAAACTCTTTTCTTCGGAGAAGACAGAAAACCTCTTAATATGATTTTAGATGATGGAGGGGATTTGACTAATATGGTGTTTGATAAATACCCTGAACTGATTCCGGGAATAAAAGGTCTTTCAGAAGAAACTACCACAGGAGTTCACAGACTTTATGAAAGAATGAAAAACGGAACACTTCCGATTCCTGCTATAAATGTTAATGACTCCGTTACTAAATCGAAATTTGATAACAAATACGGATGTAGAGAGTCAGCTGTAGATGCAATCCGCAGAGCAACTGATGTAATGTTGGCAGGAAAAAGAGTAGTGGTTTGCGGATATGGAGATGTAGGTAAAGGAACTGCAGCTTCGTTCAGAGGAGCAGGAAGTATTGTTACGGTTACCGAGATTGACCCGATATGTGCGCTTCAGGCAGCTATGGACGGATTTGAAGTGAAAAAATTAGATACTGTAGTTTCTAATGCAGATATCATCATTACTGCTACAGGGAATAAAGACATTGTGGTAGGTCGTCATTTTGAAAAAATGAAGGACAAAACTATAGTGTGTAACATCGGTCATTTTGACAACGAGATTGATATGGCTTGGTTAAATGATCATTATGGCTCAACTAAAGTTGAAATAAAACCACAAGTTGATAAATATACAATTAACGGAAATGATATCATCATCTTGGCAGAAGGTCGTTTAGTGAATCTTGGATGTGCTACAGGTCACCCGAGTTTTGTAATGAGTAATTCATTTACTAACCAGACTTTGGCACAAATTGAGCTTTGGACAAACTCTGATAAATACGAGAACAAAGTATATACACTTCCAAAACATTTAGATGAAAAAGTAGCCCAATTACACTTGGCTAAAATCGGAGTGGAATTAGAAACACTTACAGAAGATCAAGCAAAATATATCGGAGTTGAGGTTCAAGGTCCATTCAAACCGGAATATTACAGATATTAAAATCATTTTAGTTTACTCTAAGATGAATAAACTTTAAACAAATATAAAAATGGCAAGTATTAGAAATTTAAAAAAGGACATCAACTACGTTTTTGGAGATATTATTGAAGCAGCTTATCTTGCTGAAATTGCAAAGGGTGGACAAGTATCTGAAAAAACAGATATGATTGTTGATGAAGCAGTTACGGCTTTTGATAATTTGATTACCAAAGTAAATCAAAAAGGAGTCGAGAATAAAAAAGCTCACTTCAAACAAATTAACCAAGAGTTTGAACAAACGGCAAGACAATTGATTGATAAGATTAATAAAATTTAATTTTGTTGATCGGTCAATAGTTATATATTGAATTTGAAAGAACTGTCTGATTTTCTTTTTGTATAAAGATTCAGACAGTTCTTTTTTTATTTAAATCTTTCAAAGTGGGCTCTTTCAAGAGTTTCTCTATGGTCAGGGTGTGCAATACTGATAAGCAGTTTTGAGCGCTGTTCCGTATTTTTTCCGTAAAGATTTACAACTCCGTATTCGGTTACAACATAATGCGCATGCCCTCGTGTGGTAACTACTCCTGCTCCTTGTTTGAGTAAAGGTGTAATTTTAGAAACTCCTTTAGCTGTGACAGAAGGCATTGCAATAATAGCTTTTCCCCCTTCAGACAAAGACGCTCCTCTCATAAAATCCATTTGTCCTCCAATACCGGAATATTGATAGGTTCCAATAGAATCGGCACAAATTTGTCCTGTTAAATCAATTTCCAAAGCAGAGTTTATTGCTACCACTTTCGGATTTTTTCGGATGATAGTAGTGTCATTTACGTGGGCAACATTCATAAAAGAAATAGTAGGGTTATCATCCACAAAATCGTATAATCTTTGGGTTCCGGCCACGAAAGCCGTTACTGTTTTTCCGGGATGAATTTTTTTCTTTTCATTAGTAACTACTCCTTTTTGTATCAATTCGATTAGACCATCAGAAAACATCTCTGTATGTACACCCAAATCTTTGTGATTGGTTAAATTACTTAAAACTGCATTAGGAATAGTCCCGATTCCTGCTTGTAGGGTTGAACCGTCCTCAATAAGCTCTGCTACATTTTTTCCGATTTTCGTAGAGATTTCGTCTTGTGTGTTGTAATCTACCGATAGCAAATTGGTTTCGTGCCACACCATTGCATCAAATTTCGAAAAATGAACAGACGAATCTCCGTGGGTTCGTACCATTTTCGGGTTGACTTGAGCAATTACGGTTTTGGCTTCACGAACTGCTGTCCAAGCTGCATCAATGGAGGTACCTAAAGAACAATAACCGTGTTTATCGGGAGGAGAAACATGCACAATAGCTACATCAAGAGGTAAGTATCCGTTAGTAAAAAGTCTTGGAATTTCACTTAAAAAAATAGGAATATATCCTCCGTGAGAGCTGTTTGCCCATTCTCTTATATTTCCGGAAACAAACAAGGAGTTCATGTAAAATGATTCGGTAACTTTAGGGGTTTTCCATTCAATATCTCCGAAAGTACTGATAGAAACCAATTCTACATTGTTAATTTCTCCTGCTCTTTTCAGTAGCGTATTGATTAGATAAAGAGGAGTAGCCGCACTTCCGTGAAGGAAGACTCTATCTCCGCTTTTTACGAGTTTTACGGCTTCTTCAGCCGGAATATATGTTGGCATATTAAAAGGATTGATTACTGCTTCTTTTGTGAAAGGGTTAAGATACTTTGGTTAGCATATATAATTGGCAACTTTAAATAAGCTCTAAAATCCGTACAAAAGTATTGAATATGGATTTGACTTCAAATGATTACCTTCGTATATAAGTTTTTATTTAACAGAAATATAAGCTTTCAAATCATTTTGATTGTAGGATTTATTCCCGACAGACTCTTTTTTATTGTAAAGGGTTTAAGTATATTTGTGATAAACCTCAAGTTATGAAAATTGTCATATCTCCTGCTAAATCTTTAGATTTTGAAACCCAACTTCCGACTGATAGATTTACGGAAACTTCTTTTTTAGATAAATCGGAAATTATTCAAAAGGTTTTAAAAAAGAAATCGCCCAAACAACTTTCGCAGTTGATGTCTATTTCGGATAAATTAGCCGAATTAAATTATACCCGAAATCAAGAATGGAGCACCCTTTTCCCCTGAAAATGCTCGACCGGCCATGTATGCCTTTAATGGAGATGTTTATGCAGGACTTGATGCATACACTATTCCCACAAATAAATTAGATAAGTTACAAGATATGTTACGGATTTTGTCCGGATTATATGGTGTTTTGAAACCATTAGACTTAATTCGCCCTTATCGGTTGGAGATGGGAACAAATCTTAAAGTAGGAAAAGCTAAAAACCTGTATGAATTTTGGAAAAAGACCATAACTGAATTTTTGAATAGCGAATTGTCTGATGATGAGCTGTTTATTAATCTGGCAAGTAAAGAATATTCAGATGTAATTGATTTTAAATCTCTTAAAGGAATACATATTACTCCTGAATTTAAGGATTATAAAAACGGAGAACTTAAGATGATTAGTTTTTTTGCTAAAAAAGCAAGAGGACTGATGGTCAGATATATTATTGACAAGGATTGTAAGACGATTGAAGATTTAAAAGGTTTTAATTATGAAAATTATCGTTTTGATGAAAACCTTTCACAAGGCAATAAATTGATTTTTACACGATAAAACATTGGAGGTCAAAATAAATGTTTGATACTCCTAATTTAATAGCTGATGAATTTTCTTGCACACATATATCTTTCAGGGAATGATAAGTTCATAAAAATTGGCAATTTTATGGCTGACGGTATTCGGGGGAAAGATTACGAAAATTATTTACCAAAGTTGAAAGTAGGGATTTTATTACATCGTTTTATAGACAGTTATACTGATTCACATCCGATTTTCAGACAAAGTACCAAAAGATTGCATCATAATTACAATCACTATTCAGGGGTTTTGGTAGATATGTTTTATGACCATTTTTTGTGTAAAAACTGGAAGCAATATTCGGCAGAAAATCTAAGTGATTTTGTAGATAATTTTTATGCTTCTTTGCGAGAAAATTATAAAATTTTAACTGATAAAACCCAATACCTTTTGCCTTATATGGAACAAGGTAATTGGCTTTATAACTATCAGTTTTTAGATAAATTAGAAGTAATTTTATCTCAAATGGATAACAGAATAAAAAACGAGTCTAAAATGCGATATGCAATTACAGACTTAAAGCAATACTATTCTGAATTTGAGAACGAATTTACCTTGTTTTTTGAAGATATCAGACAGGCAGCCCAAGCAAAACTTAAGCAACTTTTATTAGAATCAAACGTCAATTTATAACTTTTAATTTATCGTTTATTTCAGAGATAGTTTATGTTATCGGTTAATATAACGATATTTTAAATTATCGTTTGTTTTTACGATATTTTATTTGGGGAAATAAATGGGTTTTAGGTTTTTTTATTAAATTGCATTGATTTTCAATAACTAAAATGACTATAGCAGTACTTACGGGAGATATTATAAATTCCAGAAGGGCAGAACCTGAAGTTTGGTTGGATGATTTAAAGCAAATTTTTAATCGTTTCGGAAAACAATCAAAAGATTGGGAGATTTATAGGGGAGACAGCTTTCAGATTTCCCTTCCGCCCCAAATGGCTCTTGAAGTAGCTTTTCTGATAAAAGCTGCCATTAAAAAGCACAAACCCCTTGATGTAAGAATTTCAATCGGATTGGGTAACATAGATTATAAGTCGGAAAAAATATCTGAATCAAATGGAAGTGCTTTTGTCAATTCGGGAGAGCAATTTGAAAAACTTAAAAAGAATACATTAGCTATAAAGTCAGACCATTCAGGATTTGACAGAAAGTTTAATATTATGCTTAATTTGATTATGTTTTTTGCCGATAAATGGAGTCCTTCAACCGCCCAAGTTATTCAAACCTCACTTGAAAATAAAGATTTGAAACAGAGTGAAATTGCCCGGAAGCTCAATAAGAAAAGCCAAAGTCAAATTAGTGAGATTCTGAAAAGAGGAGGATATGAGCATCTTGTGGAAGTATTGAATTACTACCAATCAGAACTCAAAAGTATATGATAGAATTATTTTTAAAATTTCTGATTGCGCATTTGTTAGGAGATTTTGTTTTGCAACCTAACAGCTGGGTAAAGGACAAGAAAGAAAATAAGATAAAATCCCAATATCTGTATTTTCATATTCTTGTGCATTTTGTTTTATTGCTTGTTCTGACAGCTTTTCAAAGTAAATATATTGTGGGAATTTTGTTGATTTGTGCTTTACATTTCGTAATTGATTGTTTTAAAATTTATAACGAAAGTTCCGCCAACAAAACCCGAAGCTTTTTTCTTGACCAGATTTTCCATATTATCACACTGCTTGTTGCAGTAAGAATTTACGTCCCTTTCAAAATAGACCTTAATTGGTTTTATCAAAAGAACATTTTAGTGTTGATTACGTGTGTGCTTTTGGTTACTTATGTAGCGGCTATAGTGTTAAGGGTGATTTTAGACAAATGGAATCCTAATAAAAACATAAACAGTAATCAGGCGGGAATGTATATTGGGATTTTAGAGAGGCTTTTTATTTTCTTTTTTGTAGTGATGAATTTTTGGCAAGGAATAGGTTTTTTATTGGCAGCAAAATCTATTTTCAGATTCGGAACGCTTAAAAATAAACGAGAAGTAGGGCTTACTGAATATATTTTAATAGGAACATTGATGAGCTTTGCGATAGGAATTTCTCTCGGATTACTTTATAACTTTTTGATAGATATAGAATAATTCCTGAATAACATTACCTTTACACCGCGGTATGAAAAAGACATTCCGAAATATAGGAAAGATTATTCTTTATTTTTTGGTGTGGGTAAAACTCGTTACCTCTCCAAGGCAGTTTTTGTTGTTTTCAAGTGTTATTGTCGGAA
>Ga0079224_100010757_pt1 | contig 12567 bp, 3 predicted proteins | sample Stecom2015_FD_80414 | JGI IMG/M metagenome (GOLD analysis project Ga0079224, IMG submission 80414) | Agricultural soil microbial communities from Utah to study Nitrogen management - Steer compost 2015 | ecosystem: Environmental > Terrestrial > Soil > Agricultural land | place: USA: Utah...
AACGTCTTGTGCAGGTTGAGGTGGCAAACATCAGCGCCGATACGTGCGGGCGAAGTTAATCCCACCTGCGCGTTCATGTTGGCTCCGTCCATATACACCATTCCACCGTATTGATGGATGATGTCGCAGATCTCAACGATACGTTCCTCAAACACGCCATGCGTCGAGGGATAGGTAATCATCAGACACGCAAGATCGTCCCTATGGGCGTCTGCTTTCTGCCTCAGGTCATCTACGTCTACTTTGCCGTCTGCGTCCGCTTTCACTACAACCACACGCATCCCCGCCATGACGGCGCTCGCAGGATTTGTACCATGTGCCGAGGAGGGAATGAGCGCAATGTTTCGTCGCTCATCACCACGGGATTGATGGTAAGCGCGAATCACCATCAGACCAGTGTATTCTCCCTGTGCTCCGCTGTTTGGTTGAAGCGAAACACCCGGGAAGCCGGTTATTTCTCTCAGCCACGACTCCAGGTTGCGTATCATTTCCTGGTAGCCGCTTGCCTGCTCAACGGGAACGAATGGATGGATGTTTGCTAATTCTGGCCATGTGATGGGAAGCATCTCCGTAGTGGCGTTGAGCTTCATCGTACAAGATCCAAGCGGTATCATGGAGTGGACCATCGAAAGGTCCTTGTTCTCCAAACGCTTGATATACCGAAGCATCTCATGCTCGGAATGATACCGGTTGAACACCGGGTGCGTCAGGATGGCATCCTTACGTCGCAAAGACTCCGGCAGCAGACGCGACTGGCCATTGGAGGATACTGAGCCCGACGAGGCGCACGTACGGAATACTTCGACAATATCATCTACATCGGAAGGTGTAGTTGTTTCATCAAGGGAGATTCCCACATGCCCGTCAGAGAAATAACGGAAGTTAATCTGACGTTTCAGTGCTTCCGCTCTGATCTTATCGATATCGGCAACAGCTATTTTCAGTGTATCAAAGAACTGCGCGTTGCGCTGCTCAAAGCCCAGCGATCGCAATTTCTGATCGAGCGTGGTTGCCAGCTCGTGTACCCCTGTGGCTATGCGCTTCAGACCTTCAGGTCCATGATACACCGCATACATGCCGGCCATCACGGAGAGCAATACCTGTGCGGTGCATATGTTTGATGTAGCGCGTTCGCGTTTGATGTGTTGTTCACGCGTTTGAAGCGCCATTCGGTATCCGGGCTTTCCGGAAGCGTCAACGGACACGCCGATGATACGACCGGGCATATGGCGCTTGAATTCTTCACGAGCAGCAAAAAAGGCCGCGTGAGGACCACCATATCCCATCGGTACGCCGAACCGTTGTGCTGATCCGACAACGACATCGGCTCCCATCGCGCCGGGCGATTTCAACAGCGTTAACGCCAGGAGGTCAGCGCCCATGGCGACCATGACACCGTGTGCGTGCGCTTTCGCGATGAAAGCCTGGTGGTCTTGTACCGCGCCATTGTTATCCGGGTATTGCAGATAAACACCGTACAGGTCCGGGTCCGAGAGATCGAGAGTGTCGATGTCGTTTATATGCAACTGAATGCCCGCTGGAACGGAGCGCGTACGCAGCACGTCCAGTGTTTGCGGGAAGGTGTTTCGATCTACGAAAAACTTTCGTGCTTCAGCCTTTTCGCTTTTCCTGGCAGCGAACAGCATGTGCATCGCTTCAGCTGCAGCAGTTGCTTCATCAAGAAGGGATGCGTTTGCCAGAGGCAATCCAGTGAGATCAATGACGACAGTCTGAAAGTTGATGAGCGCTTCAAGACGGCCCTGAGAAATCTCTGCCTGATAGGGGGTGTAGGCAGTGTACCACCCCGGGTTCTCCAATATGTTCCTGCGAATGACGGCGGGAGTGTGCGTATTGTAGTAACCCGTACCGATATAGGATCGGAAGATTTTATTCTTTGCCATCATCTCGCTGAACGCTGCTATGAAGCCTGCCTCAGAAAGAGGTTCCGGAAGAACCAGCGGTTGTTTTAGTCGGATGTTGTCCGGTATCGTCTGATCGATGAGTTCATCCAGGGAACTCACGCCGATCGTTTTGAGCATTTCTGAAATCTGTGCAGCGTCCGGGCCGATGTGACGGTGTAGAAACCCGTGATTGCCCTGAGAGTCGATGTTCATTTCAATATCCCCTATTTCAGGCCACAAAGGTAACCCAGTCCGGGTAATTTTGATGGTCAAAAAGGTGTTATCTTGCAAACCGGAAGTTGCTTCCGCGCGTTATGTCGGCTTTAATCTCAGCGTATGCGAATTTTGCTGTTTTGTGTTCCTTTAGCCCTTGGGGCAGCGCTATGGGTCCCGACCCCCGATACCACTGATGTAGAGGATTACGCGGCCCGAATCACCCCTGAACGCCTTCGCGAATTTGTTTCGGTGCTGGCCCACGACTCCCTGGAAGGAAGGGAGACCGGGACTCGCGGTCAGCGGAAAGCCGCCGAATACATTCGTGCCCATTTTGAGAAAATCGGACTGAAAGGCCCGGTCGACGACGGCTATTTCCAGACCCTTGAACTTTATCGCGCCGAACCCGGCGAGATTTATGTGAAGGCAGGAGGGAAAATCTTTCATCATACCGGAAAAGTCGTTTATCAGGGCAAAGCAGACTCCGGCGGAGAAGTTACCGTTCCGCTGGTATATGCGGGATATGGTCGGGAAGAGGACTTTAACACGCTGGATGTTGAAGGCAAGGCGGTTCTCATCCGAATTGCTGATGGTCGCCTGTATAACCTTCCTGAAGTAAGCAGGGCACGCCAACGCGGTGCCAAAATGGTTTTCATCTGGAGTATTGACAACGAAAGAGAATTTGACGACCTGGCGTATCGCGAACGTGTCTCGTTGCGCGGTGAAAGACCTTCTCTTGAAAAACCCCGGATATATGCACCCAATGCCGGTTCCTTTGTTGTGGCACCGTCTGTCGTGAACACGCTCATGGGTGTGTCGCCTGAAAAATTAAAGGCCGCGGCCAGCGAAGATCCGGCGAAGAAGCCACTGACGCGAATTAAGCCGACGACCATTGCATATCGCACAGAAATGAAAGTTGTCACCACACCCACTGAGAACGTTCTTGGACTGCTGGAGGGGACCGATCTCAGCGATGAAGTGGTAGTGGTGACGGCGCATTACGATCACATCGGGATTAGCAGAGGCTCGAGAGGCGATACCATCAACAATGGTGCTGATGATGATGCGTCCGGTACGGCTGCTGTGATGCAACTTGCCCAGGCATTTGCCGATGCGAAACGCGACGGTGCAGGACCACGCCGCAGCATTCTATTCATGACCTTTACCGGTGAAGAGAAAGGACTGCTTGGATCCGCCTACTACGCCGACAATCCGGCGGTCCCCATGGAGAAAACCGTACTGAACCTGAACATCGATATGATTGGCAGGAGAGACGGCGACCACAAAAACAGCCCTCCGTATGTGTACATCATTGGAACAGGAGAAAAGTCGTCTGTCCTAAACAAGTTCAGCGAACGGGTCAACGACAAGTACTGCGATTTGATATTCGATTACAAGTACAATGATCGCGACCATCCGACGCGATTGTTCTACCGTTCTGATCACTGGAACTTTGCCAAGCATGGAGTGCCCATCATCTTTTACTTCGATGGACTTCATGAAGATTATCACAAGCCTAGTGACGAAGCGGATAAGATAGAATACGACCTGCTGGCAAAGCGCGCCCAATGTGTATTCTACACGGCGTGGGAAGCTGCCAATACGGATGAGCGGATTCCGGTGCCTTAAGTCTCAACCAGGATTTGTAGGATTTGTGGGATTGACAGGATGAGGATTTGAAGTCCTGATCCGCTCCGCGCTGTCAATCAATAGGCACGTTCACATGACGTTCTGCGTGATATGAAGAACGCACGAGTGGCCCTGCTTCTACGTACTTAAGTCCCCGCTTTAATCCTTCTTCCTTATACATCTCAAAGGTATCCGGGTGGATGTATTCGATGACTTCGTGATGCAGTCGGGTAGGTTGAAGATACTGACCCAGGGTAAGGATGAGAAGCCCGTTTTCCACGAGGTCATCCATGGCTTCAAATACTTCATCTTTGGTTTCGCCGAGGCCAAGCATGATCCCTGATTTTGTCCGTTTACCCATCTCGCGCGTCCTGCGGATCTGTTCAAGGCTTCGTTCATATTTGGCCTGAGGGCGTACGTTGCGATAGAGGCGACGGACGGTCTCCATGTTGTGTGACACCACTTCCTGGCCTGCGGAAATCATTCGCTCCAGTGCTTCCCAGTTTCCTTTTGTGTCAGGTATCAGTGTTTCGATGGTGGTTTCCGGGTTGAGTTTTTTGGTTTCGACAACCGTCTGGTACCAGATTTCCGCACCGCGGTCTTTCAATTCATCGCGATTAACCGATGTAATGACCGCATGTTTCACGCCCATTTTTTTGATGGCTTCGGCGACGCGACGGGGTTCATCGGTGTCGTATTCTGTTGGTCTTCCGGTAGCCACGGCGCAAAAAGTGCAGCTGCGGGTACAGATGTTACCGAGGATCATGAAAGTTGCTGTTCCGGCGCCCCAGCATTCTCCCATGTTGGGACAATTCCCGCTTTCACAGATGGTGTGCAGTTTGTGCTGGTCGACGACCCTTCTCACGCGCGCATAATCGGGACCGACCGGAAGTTTTACCCTAAGCCAGTCGGGCTTCTTTTTCCGTTGCGGGTCGCCTGAAATGACAGGTAGCTCAATCATTGGAATTCATTCACTTAGAGAGGCGTCATGCTAAAAACACAGGCGCTCTCCAATTAGTTTGGCCCTATCCCTAAGCGCCAATTAACTCCTTGTAGGCCTGTGCGGAAAGCAATCCTTCGGCTTCTGCGGGATTGGCGATTTCTACTTTGATCAGCCAGCCTTCACCGTACGGGTCTTCGTTGACTTTTTCAGGACTTCCTTCAAGGATTGGATTGATCTCGATAACCTTTCCACTTACCGGCATGAAAAGGTCAGAGACCGTCTTTACGGCTTCTACTGTGCCGAAGACATCATGCTGCGCAAGGTCCTGACCTTTTGTGGTGATGTCCAGATAAACAATATCGCCCAGTTCGCCCTGGGCAAAATCCGTTATGCCGACGGTAGCCGTCTTACCTTCGATCTTTATCCATTCGTGGTCTTTGGTGTACTTGAGTTCTTGCGGAATGTTCATCCCCGGATATTTTAAGGGTGGCAAAATACACAAAAAATTGATTGCCTATCCGCAAGGAATCCTCTTACTCCAAACGGGCAGATTTATAGTCTTTTTGCTCTATTTCTCAAAGAGAAATTGCAGGGACGAACTACTGCGCCAGGTTAAAGCTTACGCGTATACCGAACCGAGTAGTTGCGCGAGGGAAGGAACTTGTGATGAGAGGCTCGTTGATGGTCCGTTCAAAGTACCCCTGTATGTTAAGTTTCTCGTTGAGCGCATATGCAATGCTGGGCCGCAGCTGGAAGTTTATGTTACCGTTCGTTACCGTGCCCAGGTCGCCAATTTTGCGCTGCAGGGTTCTGGTATCGGACACGGTGAGGTTAAAACGGAATGTGAAGTCATTCTTGAGCACAACGGTGCGCCCTTGCGTTTTGAACGGCAGTCGCATGTTGTTCTTCGTGTAACCCAATTCAAAGGAAACATCCTTGCTGTTCACTTCCGTGATCTGCGCATTGGAAATGTTGAGCGCCAGGTCGCGCTTGGTGCGGTACTGAAGATTGCCGGTCAACCTGCTCTTGGTGCGGACATTGATCCCGATCAAAGGCGCAAACTGCTCCGAAATGAGCACCTGGTTGATTACGTACACCGGCACAGCTTCGCCATTCTCGTTGATTCCAAAATATCGCCGGTTGTAGTCTTCGATGGGGATGTTCAGACCAAGGTAATTGGGATCGCTATACTGAAGCGAGTTCGAATAGTTGACAACGGAATAAGACGCCGTATAAGCATGGGTGATCGACACCATCTGGAAAACTTCGCGCAAAGCCGGCAGCTTACTTAATCCCGTGTATTCCACGCGCCAGTTGGGAAGCGGTGAGCTCGGGAAGGGAGAGAGGCTGATGGAGTGCGCATTCTGGCCGGTGTACGCGGCGATGAAAGCTGGAATCAGCACATCCTGCGACGCGGTGTCAAATTCCGGCTGTCCGGTGATCAGCGCAAACCGGCCTCGTATGATCTCCAGGTTTTCTTCGAAATCCTTAAAGGCGGATGACTCTTTCTCATCATTGTCGCCGTTGAACGCTGTCCTTATCGCCATCGTCGAAATCCTGTAGCTGCCGCTTCGGCTCGGATTCAGCGAGGCAAAGCCGTATTCGTTGGCAATTGGGTTATCAGGATCAAACCGGAAAATTTCCTGGTACGCCGTCATCGCGTCTTTCTTCACATCGATGGTAATGCGCAAGTCCGGCGTAGGTTCCATGTTGGCCCGCAGGTTGAGTGATGTGGTCTGCGTTTGCGTGAATGGAATGGTCAGACTCGTTTGCTGCACCAGCCAATTGTTTTTGCCGGCTTCGAAGCGAATGTTGGGATCCTGGTCGCCCAAAATGAAGCCCCATCCCGGCGAATTGAAATCGCGATCCATACCAAAAAGCCATGGCGACGGCGTGAAGCCCGGAAGTATTGTTCCTTCTGATTTTGTATAGGTTCCGTTTACGGAACGCAACGACATGATCAAGCGCAACAGACCCTTGACGGCCGACGACGTCTTCCGTGTGGTATCTTGCTGAGGTTGAGTCTGTGGCCTTCCGCCCGTCGGAACACGCGACGGCGGGCGTGGTGGCGTGTTGATCTCTCTCAGGAACTTGCTCTTGTTGTAAAGCTTTACCAGGTCAACCGTACCTGAGAAGTTCTGCTCACGGTTGTTTTGGATGGTGTTCCTGAAATCGAGGCTGTCCGGTATATCCTGTTCTCCGGTTTGGATCGTAATCGAGTCTGGTTTATTCAGCGGTCCCGCGCGCCAATTGTAACTTGCCTGGTAACGGTAGTCCGCCCGCAGCCAGTCCACAGCAGGAATCTTGTCCAACGGAAGGGTGTAGTTCACAGCCACACTCTGATCGAAGTTTTTCATCCGACCGAATTTCTTCAGGTTGTCCATGACTTCGTTGCGCTTTTCTTCTGTGTCGAGTTCGCCTTCAGGCTCATCCACTACAGCGTTGGCCCTCGCGTTGTAATCAAGCGTGAGGTTCTTTGAAAGCGCCCACCTGAGATTGTAAGTACGATTGAAGATGAAATACTTCTGGAAGTTGGATATGTCGCCGAGGCCACCTTCGTTCCGATAAATATACTTGCTGAAGGAACGGTCCAGGTCCGCCCGTACTGCAATATTCGAAGGCATCAATCCAATGTTGAAATCCTTGATCAACCGCAGCCACGGCGAGTTAAGTCCTTTCGCATTCTTGAATGGCTCGACGCCAGTAGCCTTGGGTGCAAAGTTGTATGCGGCGGATGCCCTGTGCTGGAGGTTGAGTTGTTCCTTGATATTGAAATTCGATCGCGTTGCCTCGCTGAAGGCATAACTGAACGAGAAGTTTTCTATATCATAAATCCGTGTCGGCGCATCGGGTTTCACCTTCACCTTTCTCACGTTGGTGAAGTTGATACTTCGTCTGACGGACTGATCCCTTATCAGTTCAAGATAGTCATTGCGTTCTTCGCTGGTGTTAAACGATCGTAGCGTTGCATCAATGCGCACGTCCGGGTTAGCGGGATCGAACTGCGGATTGCTTACACTTCGCTCATAGCTTACAAACATCGGTATTTTGATTCCCGTATTTCCCGGGAGCAACTTGTCGACGTTTACGTTGGCGGCTACATCGTAGGCGGTTGTCTCGTCGCGGGTGCGTTCCATGATCTTCGAGCTTACGCCGCCGAAGCCGAAGGTTGTGTGCCGGAACGCACCGGTTACCGTTGCGAAGTCGGCAAGCCGCGCATTGAGGGTGGCATTTACAGCCCAGCCTGCGGTTCGATCAAAGTCGGTAAGCCTCAATTCATTAGCCCACACACACGCGGAATGTGAACGTTTGTCGGCAGTTCGCGGATTGCGCACGCCTATCATAATCAATCGCACACCGCTGAGATCGGGTCGACCCAGAATACGTATCCGATGCCTTCCTACAGGTTCGTGTTCATACACTTCAGTCAATGGGAAGCCTTCGCGGTCACGGCGAACTTTCAACGCCGTCAGCTCATTGAGCTCGAGGTCGATTTCATTTTCCTCGGGCCATATTTCACGCACATCTGGATTTCCGGGATTGGTGACGCGGCTTATTTTCAGAGGAATCTCGATCTCATAATAGTTTTGATCGAAGTCAGTTCCCAAACGGATAAAAGCCGTGAGCGCATCGTCTTCCGATTCACTGTCGGCGTGTAGGAACATTTTGATACGTCCATAGTTGAACAGGTCAGCATCGATATTCTTATATATGGCGCGCGCATCACCATCGAGGAGGTTGTCGACGCAGAACTGCACCGACTGTTCGTTGAGGAAGCGCGTAATGGTCGACGTGTTGTCGCGGTCGCGTACAACACCCGGTGGTATTCGGTAGGGCGATTTGTTGTTATCGGGATCAGGCGCCGCGTTGTCTTCGAGATTGACAACGGACACTGTGAAGTTGTCGAGGTTGGGTTCAGGCGTTTCGATCAAACCGCTTTCCCAAAGCTGGCCCGGGTACCTTCTCCAGCGGCTGCCGATCATGCGGAAGTTCGCGAAGCGCAGGACAACGGGCTCGGCGAAATCAGTCAGCACCATGCGCACGTAGCGTATCGATTTGAACCCGCTGATGTTGCCGTATCGGTTCTCGAACTCCCGCACAGGAATGCGGAACAGATACCAGGTTACGGTCTCACCCGTTTCCTGATGCTGGGCGTCAACCCGGTCGACTATGTACTCGCTACCGATTCGGAGTTGGCCAGGTCGCAAGTCGATATCGTACTCGTAATACTCTTCAAGTTCGTTCAGCGTATTGTCTGCATTGAGGTCTTCGTTGTCAGGATACGGGCTTCCCGATCGGGCAACCACATCGTTGCCTGCGATCGGCGTATTGTTTTCCAATCCGTTGATGTTCTTGTACCGTACAAGTATCGGTGCTTCCGCCTGATCGAGGTCCGGTCCAAGGAAATACTTGAAATCGTCCGCGGAGGGGTCGAGTTGGATTCTTTCGCGGGCTTCCGGAGCGAGTCCGGCAACGACATTCATGAAGCTTTCAAACTTGGCGGCTTCCTTGTCGTTGGGGATACCATCAAGACCGACATCCTGATTCGCCCGTGCCTGCGAGGAATTGTCGAATGCATTAGTGAGATATTGCTGCGTCGTTACATAACCCCACTCAGTTTCCAATGCGCCCGACGCAAGATTGCCGTCAGCCGGTAAACCATTTTCGAAGCCGTGCCTTTTATCCGGAATTACGTCTTCTGATATGCTTCCGAGTTGGAAAATGAGCTTACCTCCGGTTTCGTTGGGCTTGTTGTAACCAAGTCCATCGTTGATCCTACCGTTTGGTGAATTGATGAAAGGATCCAGCAGCCAGAATTCAATGTATTCAATATTCGATTTATCGAAGTCAACTTCCGTGCGAATTGCATTTGTGATGGCGCCGAAGTTCTCACGGGGGTTATTAAAAAATCCCTGGTTGTTCAGGTTGGGATTGAAGTTGTAGGGTCCGCGTTCCCACGGATAATATGCTACGTCGAATATCGGTTCCCAGGGCTGTGCTACCTGAGGATCGCGCAAGGGAAAGATTTCCTGGGGACTGACACCGCGCTCATAGTGGTTGGTTATGGGCCCGAGGTGTCCAGGCTTCGACACACTACCACCGCTTCCGCTGCGATAGAACAAATTGTCTATCATATACCAGGCAATCTTTGCTCTTTTGTAGCCAGCCTCGATTGTGTTGGCGCCACCACTGGGATCGAAACGAGAATCCTCCGTCTTGGGCACCGACCCAAGCTTCCAGCTCTGTGGGCTCATCAGCGAATACGGAGTGGCAGTGTTTTCGAAGTCGTCCAGGTAGGCAGTCCCCTCGCCGTCGATGACGTTCGAAGTTCCCGGCAGCAGCTGGGCGAATTCACCACTGAAATTTATGGACGACTGTTCCTTGGTTTGCAGGATGGGGATGGCATCGACCAGTTTTGTCAGAAGACGGCTTTCCTTGTTTATGTTGAAATCCAGGCCGTACATAAGGTTCCGGGCTGGTTCCGTACCGATCTGGTTGCGGCTGATCAGCGGACGTTCATTATAATACAGTACCGTTGACCCTACGTTGATATCGTCATTGACCGTATAGTCGAATCGCGTACCCAGCAACGTTCGGGTTTGAAAGGCGAACGGATCGGATTGTTCATAGTCAATCGTGATGTTCTTGCCACTGCTGAGAATGCTCTCATCCAGGATGGTGACCTTGCCGAATGTGTAATCCACCGTGAACTGCGAATTCTCCAGCAACGGAATACCGCCGGCGTAAACGCGTACTGAACCGGGCGTCACGCCGAACCCGGGTATCAGGATTTCCTTCGATGAACCCGCGCTGTAGGTTCCCACCAGGAAGAATTTGTTTTTCGTTGAGAATAGCTCCGCCTCCGCCTTGGTAGTGCGGTACAGTGTATCGTATGAATATTTTTCAATGAGCTGGTCGCGGTTGGGTTCTGGCTGGAATGCTTCCCTAAGCGCGTCCCGGAACGGTTCGAGATAGGGAAATATGATAAGACCGTTCGCTGCGTTGATCGTGATGCCCTCGACGAAGTCGAAGTTTCCATCCCGCTGCGGGTCGTTTACCGGATTGAGTTTATCGAGCCCGAATATTTCAATGAGCTGTCGATTTCGCACAAACTGACCTTCCTGGAGCTGTGGATTGTCGATACCCGTGCGGTCATCGCGATATATGATCCGCAGCTGAAAACCTTCCTGCGAAAGCTGGTTGACGTTGAGTGTATAAATGTTCTTCATCATCAAATCCCATGTGGGAATGATGACGTTTTGCGCGTCGCGAATTGCAATTTTTCTCGGGCGTAGCAATTTGAGGAAGATGACTTCGCTGTCCTTCAGGTTGCTGTAATCTTCCGACAGTTCGCCCACCTTGTATACGCGGCCGTTGTACGTATACTCGTACGCGACTGCAAGCGCTTCGTCGTTCTGAAGTTTTCGCGTCAGCGTTATGTACCCTAATTGAGGATGGAAGGTGTATTCCGTCGGCGCCAGCCGGCGCGCCCCGGTAATCTTTTCGTAGTCCGTGCCGTTGGTTAGGCCTTTACTCGCCAGTTGAGCGTCGATGTCAGTTGATCGATTGAGGCCGGTTACATAGTCAAACAGATCGTTGGCTTCATTCGTGTTAGGCGATCCGGGCACTCTACCCTGCACATTGGGATTGTAAACACGATTGCCTTCGCCGAGATCCATGAGGCCGATTACATTTCGCAACGTCTGCGTGTCGTTGTTGCGATTAAGGATATACACTTCGACACGCGTGATGTTCACACCCGAAGTTATCTGAGGGGGAATGGCGATCCACCGGCGAAAGTTTTCACGGAAGAAATGTCCCAGAAAGAAGTGGCGGTTTTCGTCGTAGTTCGACGCAATTATCTCAAAGGGTCGTCCTTGTCCGCTTGAGCCTCCCGGGATTTCGATGGTTGACACCTTGCCGCGCTGCGTGGAGGCGATGGCTGTAACGTTGAGTTTGCCGAACTGTAGCTGGCCCTTTACGCCGAACAAATTCTGCGCACCCTGAATGAGCGTGTTGTTGAGTGGAAGGCTGACATTTCCTATTTCGAGTTTCTGGAGAATGTCTTCCTTGTATCCGGTGTACTCGACTTTCATGTTGTTTTGAAAGTCGAAGGAGTTGTTGTTGTCGAAGTTGGCGGTGACGGCAAGTTTTTCACCAATCTTACCCGTCACATTCATGTTGATCTGCTGATCGAATTCAAACCCGCCGCTTCGTTGTTGACGAATAGGTATTGCTGGATTTTCGATGCGCTGAAACGACGCACCGAAGTCGAGGGTCACCATGCCTCGCGGAATGAGTTCAATGTAGCTTCCTCCGAAGATGCGGTCGAGTACAGGACTGATGAATATCTTGGGTGTGAAGCCGCGGCCGCTTACTGCACTCTCGCCATCAAGTGCGCGGGAACGCGTCTGCCAGTAGTCTTTCAGCATCGAGCGTTCCTGGTATTGGTTGAATTGCTCGAATGACATCGTAGATGGTGGTCGGTATGGCACGTTACCGATCCGTTCGCGGATGGAATAATTCAGTGATGTATCAATCTCGAGCTCCAGGTTGAGCCGGTCGGGATCCATGAGGAAGAACGGCGTTTCATAAAGGGGACTCGAGAACGGATCTCCGTAGCGGTCGGAAGGTGTGAAGGTCGGACGCGTGCTGGGCGTGTAAGGTCCCAGGGTATCTGCGGGTGCGTTTGTTGTGTCAGGTTGTTGTGCAAGAGCGGCGAAGGGAAGAGCAAGCGCGACGCACCAGGCGATGCAAAGTCGTCTCAAAGTAAGGCCAACCTGATACTGGGAACACTCAACCTTCAAACGTACTAAGCGTTTTTTAATGCTTGCTTGACTAAATCTTCCAAGGTAATGGTTATTCCTGATTTTTTCAGGA
>Ga0079224_100010758_pt1 | contig 12567 bp, 6 predicted proteins | sample Stecom2015_FD_80414 | JGI IMG/M metagenome (GOLD analysis project Ga0079224, IMG submission 80414) | Agricultural soil microbial communities from Utah to study Nitrogen management - Steer compost 2015 | ecosystem: Environmental > Terrestrial > Soil > Agricultural land | place: USA: Utah...
CACACGGACGCGGACGTCGACTTCCTCATCGACGCCTTCAAGCGGAGCGTCCGCGCGATGCAAGAGGCCGGCTTCTACCCCGCCGCTCCCGGCAAGGAAACGAGCGTGCAGGACGCCCTCCGACCCCCGGTCCCCGGCGCACGCCTGGGCAGGGATCCCGATGGCAACCCCGCGTGGTACGTCCCCAACCCCGCCGAGCGCGGAAAGTTCATGAAGGTCGAGCACTGATGGACACCCCCGAGACAGACAAGGCCCAGTTCGTCGCCGTCGATTTCGATCCCTTCGCGGGCTCGGAGTTGTCCGGGACGGCACCCTCCACCGAAGGTCAGCGGGAGATCTGGGCGGCGGCCCAGATGGGGGAGGACGCCTCGGCGGCGTTCAACGAGTCGGTGTCCTTGCGCTTCGTGGGGGACCTCGACGTGGCGGCGTTCGAGGGCGCCGTGCAGGACCTCGTGGCGCGCCACGAGGCCCTGCGCACGACCTTCAGCCCCGACGGCCTCACCCTGTGCATCGCGGCCTCCCAGGAGATCGCCGTGGCGCAGGAGGACCTGAGGGGAGCGGAGGAGCGCGACCGCGCCTTCCGCGTTCGGACCGTCCTCGCCGAGGAGGTCCAGCGCCCCTTCTCCCTCGAGTATGGGCCGCTGTTCCGTGTGCGGTTGCTGAGGCTCGGAGAGCGTGAGCACCTGGCCACGTTCACGGCGCACCACATCGTGTGCGACGGCTGGTCGATGGCCGTCATGCTGAACGATCTCGGCGCGCTCTACACGGCGCGACGCCAGGGGAAGGCCGCCGAGCTGCCCGAAGCCCCCCGCTTCAGCGCCTACGCCCGGGCCGAGCGGGAGTTCGAGCGCTCCGAAGAGTACGCGGCCGCCGAGCGCTACTGGGTCGAGCGGCTCTCGGGGTCGCTGCCATCCCTCGATCTGCCCCTCGACGCGGCGCGGCCACCGAGCAAGACCTACTCCTCCCGTCGGGAGGACTACGCGCTCGGCCCGGAGCTCGTGACGCGCCTGAAGAAGGCGGGCGCCAAGCAGGGCGCGAGCTTCTTCACCGTGCTGCTGTCCGCCTTCTCGACCTTGCTGGCGCGCCTGTCCGGGGAGTCCGAGCTGGTGGTGGGCATCCCCGCGGCGGGGCAGTCCGTGACCGGCCAGGCAGGCCTGGTGGGGCACTGCGTGAACACGCTCCCGCTGCGCTTGCAGGTGGAAGACACGAGCAGCGTCGCCGAGTTCCTGCGCAGCGTCCGCTCGACGATGCTCGACGCCTACGAGCACCAGCGAGTCACCTTCGGGGGCATGCTGAAGAAGCTGTCCATCCCGCGGGATCCGAGCCGGATGCCGGTGGTGTCCGTGCTGTTCAACGTGGACCAGGCGATCCGCGGAGACGAGCTGCCCTTCGAGGGCCTGGAGGTCTCCTTCAGCTCCAATCCCCGGAGCTTCGAGAACTTCGAGATTTTCATCAACGCCGCGGAGACGCGCGGCGCCGTCGTGCTGGAGTGCCAGTACAACGCGGACCTGTTCGCGGAGGAGACCATTCGCCGCTGGCTGTCCGCCTACGAGGAGCTCCTCGAGGGGTTCGCCCGCGACGCGGAGGCGCCCCTGGGTGAGCTCTCGTGCCTCCCCGAGGGGGAGCGGGCGCGGCTACTCTACGAGTGGAACGCGACCTTCGCCGATTTCCCGCGGGATCTACCCCTGCATCGGCTCCTCGAGGAGCAGGCCAAGCGCACTCCCGAGCGTGTGGCGGTCGTGTGCGGCGAGCACTCCTTGTCCTACCGGGAGCTCGACGAACGCGCCAACCGCCTGTCGCATCGGCTGCGCCGGATGGGCGTGCAGCGGGACGTGCTGGTGGGGCTCTGCACGGAGCGCTCCCTGGACATGGTGGTCGGCTTGTTGGGGATCCTCAAGGCCGGCGGGGCCTACGTCCCCCTCGACCCGATGTTCCCGCGGGATCGCCTCGCCTTCATGGTGGAGGACTCGCGGCTCGGGGTGCTCGTCGCCGAGAGCCAGCTCCAGGAGGAGCTCGGCCTGACCGCCCCGGCGGTCCTGTGCCTCGACAAGGAGCAAGAAGCCCTGAACGGGGAGAGCTCCGCGCCTCTCGACGCCGATCCCGAGCGGGACGCGACCCCCGAGAGCCTCGCTTACGTGATCTACACCTCCGGCTCCACCGGGAAGCCGAAGGGCGTGTGCGTGCCCCACGTGGCGGTCGTCAACTTCCTCACCAGCATGGCGAAGGAGCCGGGCCTGGGCGCCGAGGACGTGCTGCTCGCGGTCACCACGCTCTCCTTCGACATCGCCGTGCTCGAGCTGTTCCTCCCCCTCAGCGTGGGGGCGCGGGTCGTGTTGGCGACGAAGGAGACGGCCTCCGACGGCACCCTGCTGCGGGAGGCCATCGCCGCCCACGGGGTGACGGTGCTGCAGGCCACGCCGTCGACCTATCGGCTCCTGCTCGCGGCGGGCTATCAGGGAGACGGCACCTTGAAGATGCTCTGCGGTGGTGAAGCGCTCCCCCGGGAGCTCGCCGGAGAGCTCGCGCGCCACGCCTCCAGCCTCTGGAACATGTACGGCCCGACGGAGACGACCGTCTGGTCGACTTGTTACCGCATCCCGCCGGGCGGCGGACGCATCCTCGTCGGCAAGCCCATCGCGAACACGACGCTCTACGTCCTGGACGCCCACATGAAGCCGGTGCCCGTCGGGGTGCCCGGCGAGCTGCACATCGGCGGCGACGGCGTCACCCGCGGTTACCTGCACCGTCCGGAGCTGACGGCGGAGCGCTTCGTCCCGGACACGTTCTCCGGTGACCCGAGCGCTCGCATCTACAAGACGGGCGACATCGTCCGCTTCCTGCCCGACGGGAACCTCGAGTACCTGCGGCGCAACGACAACCAGATCAAGCTCCGCGGCTATCGCATCGAGCTCGGTGAGGTCGAGGCGGCCATCGCCAGGACCCCCTCCGTGCGGCAAGCGGTCGCCGTCATCCGCGAGGTGCGACCCGGCGACAGCCGCCTCATCGGCTACGTCGTGCCGGAGCCGGGCACCTCGCTGACGGACGCGGAGATCAGGGCGCACATGCGCGAGTCGGTGCCCGACTACATGGTGCCGCAGCACTTCGTGCAGCTCGAGGAGTTCCCGCTGACGCCCAACGGGAAGGTCGATCGCAAGGCGCTGCCGCCGCCGTCCCTCGCGGGAGGCGCGCGGGAGACGGAGCTCGTCGCGCCGCGCACCGAGACGGAAGCTCACATCGCCGCCGCGTTCCAGGATCTACTGGGCGTGGAGTCCGTCTCGGTGCACGACAACTTCTTCGACCTGGGCGGACACTCGGTGCTCGCGGCGCAGGTGTTGGCGCGGTTGCAGCGAGAACACGGCATCGTGCTCCCCTTCCGGAAGCTGTTCGAGGCGCCCACGGTGGCGGGGCTCGCGGCGCTGTTGCCCGAGTCCCAGCCGACGGCGGCGCCGCGCGACGCGGTGACCATCCCGCGGCTGGAGGAGGGCGCGCCCGCGCCCCTGTCGCTCATGCAGCAGCGCCTCTGGTTCTTGGAGCAGCTCGACCCAGGGCTCGCGGTGCAGAACCTGCCCTCGGCGTTCCGCATCCGTGGGGCGCTGAACGCAGAGGCCCTCGAGCGAGCGATCCAGGAGATCCTGGCGCGGCACGAGGTGGTGCGGACCGTCTTCGGTGAACACGACGGGGAGCCCGTGCAGATCGTGCGCTCCGACGCGTCGATTCAGCTGCTGCCGCCGATCGATCTGTCGGACGTGCCCGCGGCGCGCCGGGAGGCCCACCTGATCGAGCTGCTCGAGGAGCGCGCGGCGCGTCCCTTCGACCTCGCGCGCGGGCCGCTCTTCACGGGCGCGCTCTACCGGCTCGGGCCGGAGGAGCACGTGCTGTTTTGGATGGTGCACCACGCGGTGTGGGACGGCTGGTCCTTCGACGTGTTTCTGCACGAGCTGGACGTGCTCTATGGAGCTTTCTCACAGGGGAAGCCCTCCCCGCTGCCGCCGCTGCCGATCCGCTATCGGGATTTCGCGGCGTGGCATCGCCGCTGGCTGCAGGGGCCGGAGCTCGACGAGCAGGCCAGCTACTGGCGGGAGCAGCTGAAGGCGCCGCTGCCGATCCTCGACATGCCGACGGATCGGCCGCGCCCGGCGCGCATCACCTACGCTGGCGCGACGGAGCCCTTCCTGCTGACGAAGGCCGAGATGGACGCGCTGGCGGCCCTCGGGCGCCGCGCCGACGCGACGGTGTACATGGTGCTCCTCGCGGCCTTCCAGCTGCTCCTCTCCCGCTACAGCGGTCAGGAGGACATCATCGTGGGGACCCCGATCCGGGGTCGATCCCTCCCGGAGACCCAGGACCTCCTCGGCTTCTTCGTCAACACCCTCGTCTTCCGCACCGACCTGTCCGGGGATCCGAGCTTCCTGGAGCTCCTCGGGCGCGTGCGCCGGGTGGCCCTGGACGCCTACGCGCACCAGGACATGCCCTTCGAGCAGCTCGTGCAGGATCTGGACATCCCGCGCGACACGAGCCGCACGCCCATCTACCAGGCGTTCTTCACCTACCAGAACGTGTCGGATCGCGCCGCGAGCATCGGCGAGCTCGCCTACTCGCAGATCCACGTCCACGCGCCGGTGGCGATGACGGATCTGTACCTCTGGGTGAAGGAGACCGGCGACGGCCTGACGGGCGGCATCGACTACGCGACGGACCTGTTCGACCGCGAGACCATCGTGCGGTTCCTGAAGCAGTTCCGGCAGCTGTTGTCCGCGGTCTGTGAGGACGCGACGCGCACGGTGCGCCACGTCAACATCCTGCCCGAGGCGGAGCGCCGGGCGATCCTGGCCGTCAACGACACCCGCCGCGAGTTCCCGCGGGAGCTCGGGCTGCATCAGCTCTTCGAGCAGCGCGCGGCGGAGGCACCCGAGCGGGTGGCCGTCGTCTACGGCGACGAGGAGCTCACCTACGGGGAGCTGGACCGACGAGCGACGGAGCTGGCGAGCCGGCTCCGCGCCGCGGGCGTCGCGCGGGACGTCTTGGTGGGGCTCTACCTCGACCGATCTCCGGCCATGCTGGTGGCGCTGCTCGGCGTGCTGAAGGCGGGCGGCGGCTACGTGCCGTTGGATCCCGCGTTCCCCCGGGAGCGGCTGGAGTTCATGGTGGCGGACTCGCGGCTGCGCTGCATCGTCACGGAGCGCGCCCTGAAGGGTGAGCTACCGGCGCACGAAGCGCGGGTGCTGGTGATCGACGAGCCGGAGGCGGACGCGGCGAGCGAAGCGGCCGAGCCGGCAGAGTCGACGCCATCCAGCGGCGACGCGACCGCCTACGTCATCTACACGTCGGGCTCCACGGGCAAACCGAAGGGCGTGATCGTGCATCACGAGGCCGTGGTGAACTTCGTGAACAGCATGGCGAACTCGCCCGGCGTGAGCGCGTCGGACACGATCCTGGCCATCACCACGCTGTCCTTCGACATCGCGGTGACGGAGCTCTGGCTGCCCCTCTCGGTGGGCGCGAAGATCGTGCTCGCCTCGAAGGACGACGTGATCGACGGCGAGCGCCTGCTCCAGCTGATCCGCACGGGCGGCGTGACGCTCGTCCAGGCGACGCCCGCGACGTGGCGCCTCCTGGTGGGCAGCGGGCTGCGCGACGGAGAGTTCGCCAAGGCGCTGGTGGGCGGCGAGGCCTTCCCGCTGGACCTGGCGCAGGAGCTGGTGGAGCGCGTCCCGGCGGTGTGGAACGTGTACGGGCCGACGGAGACGACGGTGTGGAGCACGAGCTACTTGGTGCCGCGCTCCGTGGAGCGCATGTGGATCGGCCGGCCCCTGGACAACACGAGCGTCTACGTGGTGGACACGGCGGGCGAGCTGTGCCCGCTCGGGGTGCCGGGCGAGCTGCTCATCGGTGGCGCAGGCGTCACCCAGGGTTACCTGCACCGACCGGAGCTGACGGAGGAGCGCTTCCTGCCCGATCCCTTCGGGGGTGAAGGGCGCGTCTACCGTACCGGGGACATCGTCCGGCAGCTGGCAAGTGGCAACCTCGAGTACCTGCGCCGGAACGACTTCCAGGTGAAGGTGCGCGGGTACCGGATCGAGATCGGCGAGATCGAGACCACGCTGAAGCGGCACGACGCCGTGGAGGAGGCCGTGGTGTTGGCGCGGGAGGATCGCCCCGGCGACGTCCGGATCGTCGCCTACGTGACCCGCAAGGACGACGTGACGGACTCGGAGCTGCGCGCGTTCCTGCGCACGACCTTGCCCGATTACATGGTGCCGCAGCACTTCGTGGACATCGAGACGTTCCCGCTGACGCCGAACGGCAAGTTCGATCGGAAGGCCTTGCCACCTCCCGACGGCGTGGTCGAGGCGGACGAGGAGTTCGCCGAGCCGGAGCCGGGGACGGAGCAGGTGTTGGCGGAGATTTGGCGAGAGGCCCTCGGCGTGAGCGCCGTCTCCGCGCATCACAACTTCTTCACTCTGGGTGGGCACTCTCTGCTGGCCCTGAAGGTCACCGCGGAGATCGAGAAGCGCCTCGGCGCCAAGGTGAGCCCTCGGAGCCTCCTCCTGAACTCTCTGCGGCAGATCGCGGCGGAGCTCCCGGAGACGGCCGGAGCGGCGGCGCCCACCACGCCGGCACCCGCGGCGTCGGCCCCCGCCACGTCGACGTCGACGACGCGGGTTCCGACCACGGAGGCGCCGCTGCCCCTGTCGCAGCGCCTGGAGAGCCCGATTTCCGCCGTGGCGGCGTCGGGCGTGCGGGCGCTGGAGTCCAAGGTCCCGATGGTGGGGCGCCTGTTCCGGAAGGTGCAGAAGACGCTCCGGGGTTCCTGACGATGGGTGCCCTCTTCTTCGGGAGCTCGAAGGAGCCGCTCTACGGCTTTTTCCATCCGGCGCGCGGGAACCGGCTGCGGGACACGGCGGTGTTGCTGTGTCCCTCGCTGCCGCAGGAGTACATGCGCATGCACTGGGCCTTCCGCAGGCTCGCGGATCTCATCTCGCGGCAAGGCTTTCCGGTGCTTCGCTTCGATTACTACGGGACCGGGGACTCGTCCGGCGACACGGGGGCGGGCTCCCTGGAGGCCTGGCGCCGTGACATCGTCACCGCTGCCCACGAGCTGAAGGATCTCGCCACCACCGCGAAGATCTCGGCGGTGGCGTTTCGGCTCGGCGCGCCCCTGGCGGCGACGGCGCCAGTGCACTTCTCGAGCCTCGTCCTGTGGGATCCGGTCGTCCACGGGGGCAAGTACGTCGCCGAGCTGGAGGCGGGACAGCGGCGCGTTCTGGAGCAGGATCCGGCCTCGGATCGGGTGACGCAGGAGGAGCTCTTGGGGTATCCGTTCCCGGCGGCGCTCAGGAGCGATCTGCGGAGGATCGACATGGTGGCGGCGGAGCCGCCGCGCGCGCAGCGCGCCAACGTGCTCGTGTCGGCGCCGAGCCCGGAGGCCGAGGGGCTGGCGCGTGCCTGGAGGGCCCGGGATGTCGCGACCAGCGTGGCGGTGGTGCCCGACGACACCGCGGGCCTCGGACAGTTCCAGACGGCGTCCGTGGCCAACGAAATGCTCCAAGCCATCGTGTCCCAGTTCGCTTGAGCCCGCCCCGCATGACCTCGCTCGAGCCCCTCCGCTCGAGCTCGCTCCGGTTTTCTTGAATCCAATGCGCGAGAAAGTCTTCACGTTCGGCCCGGGCAAGGGCATCGTCGGCGTCCTGACGGAGCCCGACTCCTCCGTGTTGCGGCCTGACGCCCCCATCGCCCTCTCCTCCAACGTGGGCATGCACAGCCACTCGGGGCCCCACCGCCTCTACGTCGATTTGGCGCGCAGCCTGGCAGCGCGAGGCTTCCCGATGCTCCGCTTCGACCTGTCGGGGCAGGGGGACAGCGCCCCGCGCACGGAGCGCGTGAACGAGTTCGAGCGGGCGGTGCTGGACGTGCGGGACGCCATGGATGCGCTGACGGAGCGCGTCGGGGCCAAGCGCTTCGTCCCGCTGGGCCTCTGCTCGGGCGTCGACAGCACCCACACGATCGCCCGGGACGACGCCCGCGTCGCCGGAGCCATCTTCATCGAGGGCTACACCTACCGCACGCCGGAATTTCACCTGCGCCACTACGGCAAGCGCTTCCTGACCAGGCGCTTCTGGGAGATGTACGGCAAGCGCAAGTTCAACGAGTACACGGAGCGCTTGCTCGGGCGGCAGGGCAAGGACGATCCGGTGCAGGTCATCTACAGCCGCAACTATCCCTCCGTGGAGCAGCTCGAGCGGGACTACACGGCGATGCTGAACCGCGACACCGCGCTGCTCTTCGTGTTCGCGGGCGGGATGCACTCCATGTACGGCTACAACTACGAGGGCCAGTTCGCCGACCTGCTGCCCGCGATCGCCCGGGATCGCCGCGTCGAGGTGGCCTTCTTTCCGAAGGCGGACCACGTCTACACCGCGCTCGTGGATCGACGACAGCTCGTCGAGCGCATCGTCCGCTGGTTCGACGCCCGGTTCCCCTGAGGGGCCCCCTCCTCGAGGGCCCCCCTCCCTGAGGCCCCGCTCCCGAAGACTCGTCCTGAAGACCCGTCCTGAAGACCCGTCCTGAAGACCGAGCTGCGCTGTGCCCGCTCAGGGGTCGAGCACCATCGTCAGCAAGAACGACCGCGGGTGGCGCAGCGCGCGGTAGACCTCGTGTCCCCGCGAAGCCCAGCCGGGCCAACGGTCGTCCTCCGCGTGGGTCGCGTCCACGGCGAGCCCCTGCGCGCGGCGGCTCTCGAGCCAGCCCAGCCAGCGCGCGGCCTCCTCGGGGCGCATGCGTCCGGCGAGTCGGCGTAGGTTGATGACGAGCTTCAGGTAGGAGCGATGGCAGTAGATGTAGCCGCGGCCCTCCTGCCAGCGTCGGGCGCGGGCGATGGCCTCGTCGAGCCCGCTCGTGTCGCCGCGCGCCGCCAGCCACGCCATGTGCCCGAGCGGGAGGCCTCGAGCGATCTCGAAGCCCATCTGCCCATAGAAGCGCGGGTTGAAGTCCAGCAGGCGGAGGGCCCCGTCGTGGGGGACGAACTCCGCCTCGAACACGCCGTAGTAGCCCACCCGGCGGCACAGGCGGACGAGGCTGGCGAGCACGGCGGCGTCGACGGGGGCCTCCTCGAAGCACATCCCCACGCCGAGCCGACGCGGCCGCTGCAAGACCTTCATCGCGCCCCGCGCGACGACCTGGTGCTCCTTCTCCCCGATGAAACCCGCCAGGGAGTAGATGCCGTCGGCCGCCGCGGCGCAGTAAGCCTGGAGCATGGGCCGCTCCACGCCGGGGACCGCGCGCGCGAAGAGGGGATGGTAGCGGTTGGCGGTGACGAACTCCGCGTAAGCCCGAGGCAAGGCGCGCGCCTCCGTGACGAGCTGCCCCTTGTTGCGGCTCGTCAGGAGGATTTGCGTGCGAGGTTTCAGCAGGAGGGGCACGCCGAGCTCCTTGCCCGCACGCAAGGCGGCGTCGGCCGTCTCCGGGAACACGGAGGTGAGGGTGGGGATCCCGAGCTCACCGCACAGCTCGTGGAGCGCCTTCTTGTCGAGCAAGTCGAGGATCGTGCGCTCCGGCGGTTGGTAGAGCTCGAAGTGCCGGCGCAGCTCGGCGACGCGGCTGGCCATCAGCCAGGCGAGCTCGTCGCAGGTGGCGTAAAGCACGTGCCCCGAGTTCCTGACGCCGAACTCGAGCAGCCAATCGAGGAAGCGCTCCGCGTCCATGATGGGCGGGGCCGCCACGCGGCGCGTGACATGGCGCGACCAGCGCGCGGGCGCCGACAGCGCCGTCTCCGCCATGGTCACGGAGACGCCGTGCCTCCCCAGGCAGCGCGCGGCGGCGAGGGTGCCGTTGTACTCGGGCATGGTGAGCAGGAACGGCGCCGTGACCGGGCCGGGGCCCGTCTTCGGGACCACCGCGAGGCGCGGCTTCTCGGCGGTGGCCTCAGGCGATTCGAGTGCCATCGTCGTCGGGATCCTTTTCTCGGGGTTCGCGTCGCTCAAGGGTCATCGCACAGCACGAGATCCTCGAAGCGCTCCGCGCGCCGCAAGGGCCGAACCGCGCCGTCGTCGACGAGCACGATCGCGGGCTGCGGGAAGGAGAACGAGGTTGCGAAGGGGACGAAGTAGGCGCCAGCGTCCATGATCGCCAGCGTGTCGCCCGGCGCGAGCTCGGGCAAGGTGCAGCCCCAATAGAGGACGTCGCCCGGGCTGCAGATCGGGCCTGCGAGGCGATAGCTCCCGTAGTTGGAGGCGTGCATCTTCGTGGCGGCGTAGACTTGGTGAAATTCGCTTTGCACGCTCTGGGCGAGGTTGATGCCGGCGTCGAGGATCGCGTAGGGCGCCGCGTTGGAGGCGTGCTTCAGTGTGTGCACCGTGGTGAGGAGCAGCTGTGTGTTCCCTGTGAGCGCGCGCCCCGGCTCCAGTACGATGCGGGGGACGGGGAGCCCACGCCGCTGACACCCCGCGCGCACCAGCCGACGAACCAGCCGCACGTAGGCGCGGATCTCCAGCGTGCGCCCGGGGTCCGGGGGCGGGAGATCGGCCAGGAACGTCATGTTCAGGCGCTTGTCCTTCGAGCTCAGCGCCTGAACCGTGGGGATGGCCAGGCTGCCGCCGAGGTCCAGGATGTCGAGCTCGAAGCCGAAGCGCTCGGCAGCCACGTGGGCGAGGTCGAGGGTCTCGTCCAGGAGCTGACGGAGCTGCTCCTCGGTGCGCAAGGGGGCGCCGAAGTGGACGTGCAGCGCGCGCATGTCGAGGTGGGGATTCCGGCAGGCCTCCTCGATGGCCGCGAGGGCCTCTCCGCCGTCGATGGGCGCGCCGAACTGACCTCCCCAAGAGGCACTGGTGCAGACCCTGACCCCCGTGATCGGGCGCCGCCCGAGCTCGGCGGCGACGGCGCCGATGCGCGTCAGCTCCTCTCGATGGTTCGCGTTGAGGAGGGCGATCCCGCGGCCGATCGCCTCGCGCAGGGAGGCGTCGGACTTGACCGGCCCGTTGAAGACGATGCGCGCCGGGTCGACGCCGAGGCGCAGCGCGAGCCACAGCTCGTATTCGGAGATGACCTCCGCGCCGATCCCCTCGGCGTGGAGCAGGCGCAGCACACCGGGGATCGGGTTGGTCTTGTAGGAGTAGTAGACCTCGCAGGGCGGGCCTCCCTCGTCGTCGAGGAACGCGCGCGCGTTGCGGCGCAGGGCCGCGGCGTGCACGACGTGCAGCGGCGAGCCCCAGCGCGCGGTGAGCTCCGCGAGAGCGTGGCCCTCCAGGGTCAGGTGTCCGGCTGCATCGACCTCGAGGTCCCAGAGCCTGGGCGGCAGAGGGCGTCGCCGGGCGTTGCGATGCTGGGCGAGAGTCGAGAGCGCGGTCTTCAGGGCCTGCTTGGAGCGGCGGGTGAGGGGGCGGATCATTGGGGAGGGGGTCCGTCGAGCGGCAGGAGCTTCGAGACGATCTGCAGGGCGCGGTACTCGAACATGCCGTGACGCGCCTTGTACTTGTCGTGCATGATTTTGTACGACTCGACGATGGGGGCGCCGTCACCTCGTAGGTCGTGAATCAGCGAAGGTCGGCCGGTTCGGTAATGCAAGACCGGGCGATCGACGAAGACGTGGCCGAACTCGCGGATGCCACGGGTGAAGAACTCGACGTCTTCGTAGTAGGGGATGGCTGGATCGTAGCCGCCGAGGCGCCGCGCGAGCTCTCGACGCATCATGCAGACGGAGTTGATGATGAGCGTGCCCCGGAAGAGGATGGTCCCGGCCGTGAGCCAGCTGGAGCGGGACACGCGCGCAGCTGCCCGTGCCGCCCAGTCGAACCAGACGCGGTAGCTCTCGACGATCTGCGGATCGGGACCGAAGCTCTCGACGCGCCCGAAGGCGACGCCCGCCTGGGGCGCCGCGTCGAGGGCGTCGGTGAGCGCCTCGAGGGCGCCAGGCAGGACGTGGTCGTCGTCGTCCAGGCAGTAGACGTAGCGGCCCGTGGCCAGCTCGATTCCTTCGTTGCGGACGTAGGCGGGGCGCCCGCCGGAGGGGGTCGCGCGGGCGACGTAGCGCACTCGCGGATCGTCGATCGCCGCGGCGACGCTCCGCGCCGAGGCTTCGGGGCTGTCGTCGAGCACGATGACCTCGACCTCGACGCCTTGCTGCGAGAGGGCGCTGTCGATGGCTTCGACGAGCTCTCGCTCTCGGTGGAACGTAGGGATGATGACGCTCACGTCGACGTTGGCCATGGCGGTGTGCCTTGGAGTGGGGCGCCTCGCGCGGGCGGCCGGCGGCGTCTCCGTCGACGTCGGCGGGGTCGTTCGTCGAGGCGAGGTAAGCGGTTCATTTCTAGCCGAACCCCGCGCTCCCCGTCCATCGCGGGCGTCGCGGTGGACCAGGGTGATCGCGGACCCGGCGCCAGGTCGCGCGGGACGGAGCGAGGCACGGCGCGAGGGACGGGGAGCGCGGGGTCCAACGTAAGTCGCCCGCGGCCTGTGTCCAGCGGGTGTCGCCCGGCCATCGCCCAACCCCTCGTCGTGTCAGCACACGGCGTTGCGGCGTCACCATACGGCTTCTCCCACGTCAGCGACGTACGACCCGACCACGCGTGAGCC
>Ga0079224_100010760_pt1 | contig 12566 bp, 11 predicted proteins | sample Stecom2015_FD_80414 | JGI IMG/M metagenome (GOLD analysis project Ga0079224, IMG submission 80414) | Agricultural soil microbial communities from Utah to study Nitrogen management - Steer compost 2015 | ecosystem: Environmental > Terrestrial > Soil > Agricultural land | place: USA: Utah...
CCGGCATGGGCTGACGTTCCACCTGCTCGCGGAAAATTTCAGATGTATCCTGCGCCACGAAGTGAATCCTGGCCGCCAAATGGTTGTCCCACCAACCATTTTTGTTATCGGACATGCCATACACAATCGTATGCCCCACTCCCTCGGTTACCAGCGAGCAACGAATAAGTTCGGTCAAATCGCGAGCGCTGATCCACGTGTGCATCATGCGCCGGTCTTTCGCGACCGGGAAGCAGGACCCGATACGGATACTGACCGTCTCAATGCCATAACGATCAAAATAGAAACTGGCCATTTCTTCGCCATAGGCCTTGGACAGACCGTAATAGCCATCGGGCCGGCGCGGCACCCCGGCGTCAATGGTTTGATCCTGCCGGTAAAAGCCGATCGCGTGATTCGAACTGGCGAAAACCACTCTTTTGACACCATGCCGTCGAGCGCCTTCATAAATATGAAACACACCCTTGATATTTGCCTCAAGAATTTCTTCAAAAGAACGCTCAACCGATACCCCGCCCATGTGCACGATGGCATCACAGCCAGCCACCAATTGATCGACCGATGCCTTGTCGGCCAGGTTGCACAGAATAAGCTCTTCACCGGCTGTCGCCTCCGGTTTGTCCGTAGGAGCAATGATGTCAGACAGCCTAAGGGTGTCAGCGAAGGGTTTAAGCGTGTGACGCAGCACGGTGCCAAGCCCGCCGGCAGCACCGGTTAACAGTAAACGTTTAAAGGGTTTTGTCTCTTGCACGGATATCTCAACTCAATTACAGCGATGGTTTATGGGCCTCATTGTTGTATGTTATCTGACATCTTGAAATTGTGGTTTACCCTAGAAGCGGGCATAAAGGTGTTTCACAAGACCGCTACCTGGCCGCCACCAGGAGGGAGAATCCTCGCTGATCTTTGGCACACGCAGCAACAACAACGGCTTGTGACGACCCGCGGCCGGGTTAGTCCCGCTTTCCCGGTGCGACGCTCTATGACAGGCGACTTATATTACTCTGACCCCGATATGCCTGGCATCTCCGAAGCACTCGCGACAATCAGGCGGCGCGACTGATTGTCGCTGTCCGATTATCCCCCTTGAAAATGTCTTTTGGCCCTGTCCAGCAAGATGATGGAAGCGATCGTGGGCACTAACAACGATAGAAAACCGTAAGCGAATCCGCCTGCAACCTGTGATACCACGCCGATAGCCGGCGGCCCTAAAACGACACCCAGATAGGTTACCGCCAGCGTAGCGCCAGTGACAGACCCCGATTTTCCCTCGGGCGCACGCCTGGCCACTTCTGCCAGATATACGCCGTTCCAGCCAATGGCAGTGGCGCCAAAAATGGCAAAAACAAAGATGATCCACCATTGGCTTGACGCCATGTCAATGTAAAAGACGCCAGCGGCAGACAAGAGCATGCCGGCGGCCAGCACCAGCAACATGCTCCAGGTGGAAAAAAAGTTATCTGCCAGATAGCCCCATAAGATACGCCCTATCACCCCTGCCGCCTGCGACACTGAAAGAAAAACGCCCGCCAGCACCAGCGACATGCCAACTTCGTCATGCAGAAATGTAATAGCATATGTCATTAACGTGAGCTGGCATACAGAAAAGCAAAAGGAACAGACCGCTAGCGTTCGCAATACAGGAACGCGATAAATCGTCCCCAGCGCACCAATGAACTCTTCTTTGAAGGATTTTCTGGTTCCGGTCGCCGCAGGCTCCCACGAACGCGGAGCAAACAGCGACACCACTGCGCAAATAAACAGCACTATACAGACGACGCTCAGGGCGCCGCGCCAGCCGGCCGTTTGCATCAGACTGGGCATGATCATGGCTGCCAGTACGCCGCCCAGCGGCACGCCGGTTTGCTTGATAGAAAAAATCAGACTTAACCGGTGCATGGGTGTATTTTTAATCAGTATTTGCGAACTGCACGGTGTGACCGGACCATAGCCCAGACCGATGAATATGCCTGCCGCTGCCAGCGTCCAGACGGCCGGCGCCACCACGAACAGTGTCAGACCGACGGCAGAAGACAGCAGACACAAAGCACTCAGCCGGATCGGTCCAACCATGGTCAGCATCGCGCCTGCGCTCAGGCTGCTTAACATCGCAGATAAATAGGCCACGGCAATATAAAAACCGATATAGCCGGCAGGCACGCCCAACTGCTCTGACAGCACGGGGGCCATCACCGGCGGCACCAACAACACCATGGTCGCCAGCGCCTGAATGGTCAGTGTCAGAATAAGCACCATCCAGCCTGCGCGGCTATCCTGTTTTTTTCTGACAAGGTCAGGCTGAGTATTCGAATTAGTATTTGTCATAGCCCACTTATGTGGAAAAATCGTTATACCTGACCTCGTCGATTTTTCAATGACAGGGCCCTGCAGGTAGCTTACCAGCCTGATCGATAGGAGCCACCATACACTGGCTGTAAGCGTATTTCGCCTTATTGAAAAAATCCTGGCCTGCACGCCGCCGACATAAGAGCAGATATCACGACGTCGCCTTTTCAATGCGTCGCTGCCCGTAACCAGACATGATCCGCCATATTGTATACAACATTCAAAAATAGCCCATTGATTGTGAAATAATCTATTAATTCTTTATCGTTGCAGACCGATTGACAGTGAAAACGCCAAAGCCGATCACGGATCTGTTCACGCGACACGTCGCCAGTCTTAACCACAGTCACTGTTTTCAGGCTTGCACGAATCACACCAGGCCAGGTGCGCCTTTGTCACAAAACACATTGAATAGACTTCTCAGATTTGCAAGAGGACTGGTCTGTTCAAAGATCACATTGGCTTTTTGGGCAGCCGGTTGAGCCTGCGCAATGATGCCATCGATTGCCGTCTGGGCGAATACGAAAAACTGTCGCGCCTGATAGCAAAAAACGCCTGGAAATATACCAAATTACTGTAAAGTGGCTTGCTTGAACCCATAATTTAATTCATGCCGGATATGACCAAACCAACCTTGACCTCCATTCAGGCACAGCTCGAAGCGTTTGCCAAAGCCAGAGACTGGGACCAGTACCATTCGCCAAAAAATATCGCCATGGCGCTGTCGGTGGAAGCCGCAGAGCTGGTGGAAATATTTCAGTGGAAAACAGAAGCCGAATCGGCCGCCCTGAACGAACAGGACCAACTGGCAGCCCGGCATGAGATTGCTGACGTGCTGCTGTATCTGCTGACCATCAGCCGAGTCCTTGAGATTGACATTTTGCAGGCCGCACAGGAAAAACTTCAGTTGAATGCTCAGAAATACCCAGTGCAAAAAAGCAAAGGCAATGCAAAGAAATATGACCGGCTCGATGGCTAACGGCAAACCCATTTCCGAGTTGATGCCAGAAGGTCAGCGGGTACAAGCACCCGCAGCAGCGACGAAGAACGCGAATGCGAATGTGGATCTGTTTACGCCCTGGCTGAAAAAATGGCATCTGGTCCAGGACGGCGCTCCCATTACAACCCCGGGCAGCAGCCTGCTGCCGGTAAAGATGAACGGTGCTCCATCCATGCTCAAGATTGCGGGCGACGAGCACGAAATACGCGGCGGAAAAGTATTGGAATGGTGGGATGGCAACGGCGCTGCCAGGGTATTTTCGCTTAGCGCCAACGCCTTGGTGATGGAACGGGCCCAGGGCCAGCAGTCTTTGATGCATATGGCTTTGCATGGCCAGGACGACCAAGCCAGTCGTATTGCCTGCAACACGCTGGCAAAGCTACACGCCCACGCGCAGAACGTGTCGCACCGACCCGAATTGGCGCCTTTATCCATGTGGTTCGATGAACTGTTCGCTGCCGCCAGATACGACTCTGTATTGCAGGAGAGCGCAAGCGCGGCGCAGCGGCTACTGGCCGAACCCGAAGATCTGACAGTGCTGCATGGCGACATCCACCATGAAAACATTCTGGATTTTGAAGACCGCGGCTGGCTTGCCATCGACCCCAAGGGGCTGCTGGGCGAACGCGGCTTTGACTACGCCAACCTGATTATGAATCCCGATTTACCGACCGTCACCGATCCGGCGCGCTTCACGCGCCAGGTACACGTCGTGTCGCAGGCGGCCGGCCTGGATCGCCGCCGCTTATTAAGCTGGGTCCTGGCGTTCGCCGGCCTGTCGGCTGTGTGGTTCAGGCAGGATGCCTGCGAGGCGCAGGCACAGCAGGATCTGAACGTGGCGCGCCTGGCAATCCAGGCCCTTTCACAGAACCTGGATTAACAGCGCGTCATGTGTTCACTCCAGCGTAAACCCTGCATTGATCGTGACCTGCCAGTGGGCCACTTTGCCGTCGACAACGTGGCCACGGGTTTCAGTAACAGTAAACCATTGAATGTTCCTGACGGTCTCATTGGCTTTGGCCAGCGCATTGCCTACTGCTTCTTCAATGCTGGTTTTTGATGAACCGGTCAGTTCAATATGCTTATAAACATGATCGCTCATGGCGCTGCTCCCTGTAGTGTGGATAGGCACTTACCATGTTACGGCGATTGGACTATTTATGCAATCAGACAACAATCAAGCTGTTTTGCAAGTAGCCGGCACGTGCAGCAAGTTATCGAAAATATCCTCGCTGCCCATCTGCCCGCCTTTTAACATTACAGTCAAGCCGTCCAGCGCAGGGTCGTCGCTATGCATTGAGCAAACCGTTACCCCCGGCGACAGCACTCCTGAATAAGACAGCGCCCATACGTCCAGTTGCGCGATCGCCTGGCTGGAGGTATCGCCACCCGCAATTCCAAGCTGACCCAGGCGCCCCCCCTGCTCTGACAGCAATTGCAACGTCCTGGACACAAACCGGGCGGTGGCCGCTGCCAGTTCGGCCGACGGTATTGTGCTGTCGCGCCCCCTTTGCTGGTCGACATAAGCCAGGACATGACGATCAGCGCCAAGCTCATCAACAATGCGCTGGCATTGTGCAGCGCGGTAGGTCGCGTCATCCAACAGCGGGCGCGCCAGCAACGGCAGCTTTACATACCCGCGGGCTGCCCGCACCTGCGCAGCGGTAACGGGAGACAGGCTTCCCGCCAGCACGAAAGTTGGACCCCCGGGTGACACACGTTGTGTCTCGTCAATCATATCACCCGAAGCGCTATGGATTTTCTCACCACTAGCGTCTGCTGCCGCCAGTGCCTGCAGCACAACACTTGATCCAACAACCAATGCTGTCCCATGGGCATTGGCGATACGCAGGATCTGTCGCCCCACGCTGGCAAGCTGCGCACTATCGGAAACATCGAAAAGCACACCGGAGTCCATTTTGCCGTTGCCACTGCCACAACGCCGGACAGCGTCATCTACAAGCGCATCAAGCCGGGCCACCTGCTGCCCGTAAGCGGTATAAGGAATATTGCGAACATCTGCCATTGCCTGCGATTGCAGATGCAATCGCAGGTCGGCTTCATGCATTGGTGTCACTGGGTGACATTGCATTGTTGGATGCCGGTCAAGACGATGCACCTGGCCTGAATGCCCGGCGGCAGCAAACAAATTGCCAAAGCAGCAATAACGGCCGATATCGGGCTGGCCACCGACAAAAAGCGCGAACGACGCTGCCACATAGTCGCCCAGGATATTAACCGCAGCTCCCAGACTCCCGGTGTGCACGGCACTGTCGAAAGTGGAGCAGCATTTGTAATGCAACACCGGCACGCGCTGCGAGTGGAAAAAACGCCCGATCTTCGGCAAACAGACTTGCATCTGTTGTGGGCTCATGCCCCGCGCGGTACCGGCGATGCCGATTGCGTCAAGAATCCCGACATGCGCCAGTTGCGCCTCGGTCGGCACATCCAGAAACAGGATGCTGCGTAGATTCGCACGTGCGGCGACGGCCAGCGTGTCAGTCGCCCCGGTAAAATCATCGCCATACCAGCCGAACTTCAGGCTCATGATTGCCGTTCGCCAAAAAATGCCAGCGCCGCCTTCAGCTCGGGCATACTACAAGCGTATTCCTGCAGCGTTGCCCCTTGCTGCTGCGCCGCCCAGGCCTGGCGCAGGCTGACCACCCCGGCAGCCGGCCCCATGGGATGGGCCAGAATCCCGCCGCCGGACATGAACAGCAGATCCTGGCTTTGAATCGACTGCCAGGTCACGGGGACCGTACCGGCCCATTGCCCCGAAGAAAACACCGGCAACACCCGGTCATCGACCGAGTCGGACATGCATGCCAGGGAGTCGGATGCGGCCGCCACCACCTCGCTATCGGGCTGTGAGAATTTTCCCTGCAAACCATGCACATGCATGTGATCTACCCCTGCCAGGCGCCACATCGCCTGATACGGCTGATATGCCATTCCCAGCATCGGATGTCGCGAGATGGCCCCAAAGCCGTTACGATGGCCATGGATAGCAAGCGGCGTACTCTTTCTGAGACTTTCAATTGCCGAGAATCCGCAATAATTCAGGCTGGCCATCACACAGGTGCCTTCCTCCTGTTCAACCAGGTCGGCATGACGCCGCATGGCATCCAGATCATCGCTAATATTAAACGCCATCATGACCTTTTTGCCGGTACGCTGTGCATGCGCGCGGATGACTGCCATCACCGCAGGCACACGTCGGGCCAGCGGCGCATGATCCGGATTGGCGCATACTTCATCATCCTTGATGAAATCAACCCCCGCCTCGCATAAGGTTTTTACCAGCGCCGCCGTCTGCGCTGCGCTCATACCCACATTGGGCTTGATAATGGTGCCCACCATGGCGCCTGCCGCCACGCCGATACTGGCGCGCGTACCGCCAATACCCAAGCGCGGCAAGGCAAACCGCATGCGAAAGGAAGCAGGAAGCGTAAGCGATTCAAGACGTAAACCGGTCACTTCACCCAAATCGTACAAATTGCCGGACACCGTTGCGGCCAGCGTGGCCAGATTTGCGCCAAAATTGGCAATCGGAAATGAAATATCAATGCGGGCGCGCCGCCATGGGCCGCTGACGTTTCTGCGTTCGAGCCAGGCATTGGGCAGGCTGGGCTTATCGCTCACGGGCAACTCGGTCACTGCGGTTACCGTGGCGCGGGCCCTGTCCCTCAATTCATCGGTCTCCCCGGCAACCCGGGTAAAGGTTCCGCAGGATTGTTCACCGGCCATGATCTCGGCCACCTTGGCCGGATCCAACGGCGTTTCGACCACATAGCGGGCCTGCACTACAGTGTCGCTCATAATGTATCCAGGTCTGGAAACGGCCGGATCGCCTGCTGGCCATCCCAGCCTTGCGATGTCGCACGAATCAGGTCGAACAGCCGCCCCTTGGGGCCGGCTACTTCCGACAGTTCAATGACGGTTCCCGGATGATACTCAGTATCAAAATAGATGAACCGGCCCTGCTCGCCCACTTCGCCGCTCATGCGCGGCTTGAAACCCTGTCTGAGCAACCGTTCAAGATCGGCATCGTAATGTTCGGTCCAGTAAGCGACATGTTGCAGGCCGGTGCGACCCGCCTGCAGAAAATCGCGGTACATCGACGGAACGTCGTTGCGCGTCTGTATCAGCTCTACCTGCACGAAACCGGAATTGGCCAGCGCGACTGAATTATGTGGCTCATAGGCCTGACCATCATATTGATAGTTGCGAATCGGCACCTGGGGGTTGTAATACCAGGGACCCACGCCCAGCGTGTCGCTCCAGTAAGCCATTGCCGCTTCGATATCGTTTACAACGTATCCCAGCTGGCGGATTTCGCCAAAGAATGTACTCATAATGTGTTCCAGCTATTTGATAAAAATGATGCCTGTGGTAACAGGCATCATGAACCTGTATGGCGAGATGATTTATTTAATAAAACCAGTGGATATCCAGGGAACAAATGTCACGATCATCAGACCGACAAACAGCGCAACAACGTAACCCCAGATATAGCGCATACCTTCAGACGGATTGACCTTGCCGATTGCGCAAGCGCCGTAATACCCCACACCGAATGGCGGCGCAAACAGGCCGATGCCCATCGCAAAAATGACCACGATCGAATAGTGCACATCATGAATATCCAGGGTGCGTGCGACCGGAAAGAGCAGCGGCCCGAACAGGACGATGGCAGGAATACCCTCCAGAATACTTCCCAATACGATGAACGCAAATACCGAGATAATCAGAAAGCCATAACCGCCGCCCGGCACGTTCGCCATCAGCGCCGCCAGGTCACTGGAAAAGCCGGATTGCGTCAGCGCCCAGGCCATCGCCGTAGCGCAGCCGATAATCAGCATGATGGCGCCTGAGAGCGTCGCCGTTTCTACCAGGATTGGTGTCACGCGCTTCCAGTCAAACTGCCGGTACACCAGCAGGCCCAACAGAATGGAATACACCACCCCGATGGTAGAGACTTCAGTTGCTGTGGCAATACCCTCTACCACGGCAGCACGGATGACGAAAGGCAGCGAGATGGCAGGCAAGGCAATCAGCAGGAAACGAAAAATATCACGCCTGGGTACTTTGGCAACCTTTGTCAGATCTTCGCGGCGATAGCGCCAGCCGACCACGACACACAGACACAATCCCAGAACCACGGCCGGCAATATGCCTCCGGTAAACAGGGCGGCAATGGATACCCCGGTAACCGAACCGATGGTTATAAGCACAATAGACGGGGGAATGGTCTCGGTCTGCGCGCCCGTCGCCGACAGCAACGCAACAAGCTCGCCCTTTTTGGCGCCGCGCTTTTCCATCTCGGGAAACAGTACCGGTGTAATGGCGGCCATATCGGCGATTTTGGAACCGGAAATACCGGAAACCAGATACATGGCGCCGATCAATACGTAAGACAGACCACCGCGAACGTGCCCCAGGCAACTGGCCAGGAACCGGATCATGGCCCGCGCCATTCCCGTCATTTCTATAAGCGCGCCCAGGAAGATAAACAGTGGTACGGCCAGCAGAATCAGATGCGACATGCCTTCATTCAAACGCCCCACCATCACGACAATCGGGGTCTGGGTCGTCAGCGTCAGATAGCCAAAGGTGGCCAGCGCAAAGGAAAATGCGATCGGCACACCTGAAAAGACGCAAGCGGCTACCACGAAGACAAAGAAAATCACCAGATTGAATTTCCCAAGCCCCATCAAGACGGGATGCGCCAGCCAGAATACAGCCAGCAATGCCAGCGTGGCGCCCAGGCTGGTCAACAGCTGCTTGCGATTTGCTGCCATGCTCATCCGCAAGATCGACGTGGCAATCATGAGTGCAATACCCACCGGCAATGCGGCTGCGTGCCACGCATTGCTGATTTCCAGCGCCGGCGTCACAATATAGGATTCTTCGTAGGCATACTCGAAGGCTGGATACAGAAACAGCACAAGGAAGGCCAGCGATGCAGACGAAGCAAACCCTTCGAGCAACAAACGCCGGTTGGGAGAGACACGGTCAATAAAGGCGGTCATACGCATGTGTTGCCCGCGCCGCAACGCGATTACCGCCCCTAGCATGGACAGCCAGAGAAACAGGATCGACGCCAGCTCATCGGTCCACACCAATGGCACATGTAATACGTACCTTGCTGCGACACCCGAAAATAAAATCACCACTTCCAGAATAATCAGCGCCACGGCGGCCAGCTCAATGCAGCGGCCCAGCCCGTTATCCACAGTATGCACCAGCTTGCCTGCCCCAGAGACGGTGGTGCTGGCCGGTGTTTGCATCGTTATCGCAGGATCGGTCATCATTGCAGTTTTCATTACACTAAACCAGTTTGCCTACCGAGGCTTCAAGTGCTGCCCAGGCTTCATCGCCAAAACGGCCTTTCCACTCTTTATAAAAACCGGCATTACGCAGTGCCGCCCGGAACGTATCGGGAGAAGGTGCATTGAATGCCAGCCCTTTAGCTTGCAGATCGCTTTGCACCGAATCATTGAGTTTTCTGATGTCTTCGCGCTGACGCATACCGGCGCCATTAATGCCATCGGCAACGATTTTTTTCAGATCGTCGGGCAAACGATCCCAGGCGGCGCCATTGGCAATAAACCAGAATCCATCCCAGATGTGATTGGTCTGAGAACAATACTTTTGTACTTCGTACAGTTTTGCCACCTGAATAATGGGCAATGGGTTTTCCTGGGCATCGACGATTTTCGTCTGCAAAGACGAGTACACCTCACTGAACTGAAGGCTGGTCGGGGCGGCGCCCAGCCCTTTGAACATGGAAATGGACAACGGGCTGACCGGCACACGGATTTTCAGGTCTTCCAGATCGGATGCCTGCTGTATCGGGCCCTTGCTGCTTGTCATCTGGCGAAAGCCGTTGTCCCACATTTTGTCAAAGGCATACAAGCGGATCCTGCGGATAGATGCCCGTACATGCGCTCCCAGATCGCCATCCATGGCTTTCCATACCTGGGCATAATCGCTAAATGCAAAACCCAGCGCGTTAATAGCCGCTACCGGCACCAGCGTGGCAATCACAAGTGAAGAAGGCGTAAAGAACTGGATCCCGCCGGAGCGCACCTGCGACAGCATATCGGTATCGCCGCCAAGCTGGTTGTTGGGGAAAATGGCAATATCGACCCGCCCGCCGGATTTCTCCCGGATTTCATCGGCCGCTTCCTTGGCGCGAATATTCAATGGATGAGACAGCGGAAGGTTATTGCCATACTTGTAGGAAAATTCGGCAGCACGCGCCACTTGTGGCAACGCGCTGACAACGCCTGCCAGCGGCATGGCGGACAGGGTGCGCAGCATGCTGCGGCGAGAATACTTCTGCATAGTTGTCTCCAGACATTAAATGATGTTTTTTGATTTTATTATTTTTCTAACCGCAACAATATAGTGATAATATACGAGCGTCAATCAGATTAAATGATGGTTTTTGATGCAATGAAAGACTCAGAGCAGGCCTCAGGCAGGGCCAATATTGCAGATATCGCCAAACTGGCCAACGTCTCCACCGCCACGGTAGACCGCGTGCTGAATCATCGATCGGGCGTACGCGAAGCCACGATCCAGCGGGTCCTGCGCGCCGCTGCCGAGCTGGCGTACCTGCCCGAGAATGACCTGTATGCCGCGCTTACGCCCAGCGCCATGCGTATTTCATTTGTGCTTCCCAAAGGCACCAACCGCTTCATCAGAATGCTGGGCGATACCATTACCTACTCCCAGGACAGTTGGGCGCCCTACAATGTGAAATGCAAAGTCGACTATGTAGAAGGCTTCAACCCCGAGATCCTGGCCGCAAGCCTGAAAAAGCAGGCAGAGCGCGCCGATGGTATTGCCTGCATGGCCATTGAACATCCGCTGGTGCGCGACGCCATCGAAGAGCTGGCCGATAAGGGAAAGCATGTAATAACGCTGATCACCGATATTTCCAATACACGCCGCGCCGCCTATATTGGCCTGGATAATCGCGCGGCCGGCCGCACCGCTGCGTATCTCATCGCCCGCTTTATCGGCGCGCGGCCGGCCAAAGTTGCGATGATTGCCGGTAGCCTGAGTTATCGCGCTCATGAGGAGCGTGAAATGGGGTTTCTGTATATGTTCAAGGAGCTATTCCCAACCGTCGAAGTGGTGGGATTGCGCGAAGGCCGCGATAGCGCGGAAGAAAATTATCGGCTCACCCGGCAATTGCTGGAACAATCACCAGGCCTGGCCGGAATCTACAATATTGGCGGCGCATCCGACGGCGTGGCTAAAGCGCTCAAGGAAGCAAACCTGGCGCACAAGGTCGTGTTCATCGGTCACGGGCTGACACCCGATACGCGCGCCCTGCTGATCGACGGCACCATGGATGCCGTCATTACACAGAATCCCCAGTCCTCAACCATGAACTGCATTCGCATCTTTGCCAATCTGCGTGATCGACGACCGGTCATGAGCGGGATCGACCCTGTGCAAAGCCAGATCATTTTCCGGGAAAACCTGCCATAATCGCAGCGGCAAATTTATATGCGCCTTCAGCAGTACATAGCGCACCTGCCATTGCCAACCCTTCAGACGGGGACTATACGGCAGGCATGGCGACCAGCGGTTGCGCCGAAGAAGCAGGAACTGGCGTCCTGGCCACATTCATGACCATGGAAAGCAGCGAATAGTAACCATTGATTCCAACAAGGTCCATCACCCCTTGCTCCCCGAACTGCCGCAACGCCCGCTCATAGGTGTGATCGCATACCGACTGATTACGGAACAGCTCGGTCGAGAACGCATACAGTATCGCCTCGTCTTCGCGCAGCGTATCGGGCTGACGGCCGTGCCGAATGGCATCGATGGTTTCTTCGGACACGCCTTCACGCAACGCGATGGGCGCATGAATCGCCCACTCGACTTGCTGAGACCAGTACCGCGAGGTGATCAGGATTGCCAGCTCAGACAGACGCTGCCCCAGGGCGCTGCGATACCGCAGGTACTCGCCCATGCGACTGGCGTGAGCCATGAGTTCCGGACTGCGCATCAAGGGTATGAAGGGCGATAAAAGCCCGCCGCGCGGACCGTTGATAATTTCCTGAGCGTACTGTTTCTGATCGGCGCTCCAGGTTTCTGGCGCAAGAGGGGCAAATCGGTCCGGATACTGGTTCATAATGGCTCTGAATTATAAATAAAGGGAGTTGACGAAAAATAGCCTTTCAACTATACCAATTCC
>Ga0079224_100010761_pt1 | contig 12565 bp, 10 predicted proteins | sample Stecom2015_FD_80414 | JGI IMG/M metagenome (GOLD analysis project Ga0079224, IMG submission 80414) | Agricultural soil microbial communities from Utah to study Nitrogen management - Steer compost 2015 | ecosystem: Environmental > Terrestrial > Soil > Agricultural land | place: USA: Utah...
CTCAGGGTTAAACTTATGCGATAGTCCTTCGATGGTAGTCTTATATCCACGCTTGTTCTCATATTGAAAATCGTAACGAGAGCTTCCATCGGCATTTCTGTTTTTAATAATTAAGCCTTTATTCAACCAACGAGGGATAACGATTCCATCTTCATCATCAGCAAGTCCAGTAAAGATTTCGTAAGGTCTTCCGTCTATCAGGCCGATAAACGCAACCCATTTGTCTTTATTATTTTGAAAGCGCACGATATCTGCGTCTAATGTTATAGGTCGGGTTGTAGGGAATATTGACAAGCCTTCAGCCGGTTCATCCTTTTTCTTTTCTTCGTTAGAGATCAATACTCCTGCGCGTGAACCATCACGATAAACCGTAACACCTTTACACCCAGCTTTCCATGCTGCTAAATATAGCTCGCCAACCAAGTCTTCAGAAACATCGTTGGGCATATTGATTGTCACACTGATGGAATGGTCTACCCATTTCTGAATAGCTCCCTGCATATTTACCTTCTTTAAATAGTCAACGTCATTAGATGTCGCTTTATAATATGGGGAAAGCTCGATAAATTTGTCAAGTTCTTTTTGAGTGTAATTTCTTGAAGTGTCATGACCATTTACATCCATCCATTGTTTAAATCGGTGGTGGAAGACCACATATTCTTCCCATGAATCACCAACTTCGTCTACGAAATCAACTCGTACGTTTTTATCATTCGGATTAACTTTACGTCTTCTTTTGTAAACAGGCATAAATACTGGTTCGATACCAGAAGAGGTCTGTGACATCAAACTTGTTGTGCCAGTAGGGGCGATCGTCAACAAGGCAATGTTTCTTCTTCCGTATTCTGACATCTGATAGTACAGCTCAGGATCCGCTTCTTTAAGGCGTAATACAAATGGATTATTTTTTTCGCGTTCTGTATCATATATAGCGAAGGGGCCGCGATCTTTGGCCGTTAATACCGAACCGCGGTAAGCTTCGATTGCTAAGGTTTTATGAATTTCTACAGAGAAATCTACACCCTCGTCGCTACCATATCTTAAACCTAATGCAGCAAGCATATCACCTTCAGCAGTGATGCCAATACCTGTTCTGCGCCCCTCTTTTGCCTTTGTGCGGATCGCTAACCACATGTTATGTTCGATCCCTTTAATTGCGAAATCTTCAGGATCATCTTCGATTTTCTTAAGAATTGCGTCTATCTTCTCCAATTCCAGATCAATGATATCATCCATGATCTTCTGAGCATACTGTACATGTTTTTTAAACAGTTCCCAATTGAAGGCTGCATCTTTTGTAAAAGGATTTTCTACGTAAGAGAAAAGGTTGATTGCCAAAAGACGGCATGAATCGTATGGACAAAGCGGAATTTCACCACAAGGATTGGTAGAGACTGTTTTATATCCTAGGTCTGCATAGCAATCCGGAAGGGATTCACGGATAATGGTATCCCAGAATAAGATACCCGGCTCGGCTGATTTCCAGGCATTGTGTACTATTTTTTTCCAGATCCGATTAGCGTCTATTTCGTTCTTGTAAGTTGGATTGTCGCTTTCTATTGGATATTGCTGTTTGTAAGGTGTGTTATTTTCGACAGCTTCCATAAATGCATCGTCAATACGTACTGAAACATTGGCGCCTGTCACTTTGCCTTGCGTCATTTTAGCATCGATAAAGCTTTCTGCATCTGGATGTTTGATTGCTACCGAGAGCATTAATGCTCCTCTACGACCATCCTGGGCTACTTCTCGGGTTGAGTTGGAATAGCGCTCCATAAAAGGAACTAAACCGGTAGACGTTAGCGCAGAGTTTTTAACCGGCGAACTTTTAGGACGGATATGTGAGAGGTCATGCCCTACGCCACCACGTCTTTTCATCAGCTGAACTTGTTCCTGATCAATTTTCATGATTCCTCCGTATGAATCCGAGGGGCCGTCAGAACCAATTACAAAGCAATTGGATAGCGAAGCGATCTGGAAGGGGTTACCGATTCCAGTCATCGGGCTTCCCTGAGGGATGATGTATTTGAAATCTTTTACCAGGTCAAAGACTTCTTCTTCGCTTAGTGGATTAGGATAGTTTTTTTCGATTCTGGCAATTTCGCTGGCAATTCTCCTATGCATATCATCCGGTGTCTGTTCAAATAGAGTTCCGTATGAATCTTTCAAAGCATATTTGTTTACCCAAACGCGAGCTGCTAGTTCATCGCCTTTAAAATACTTCAAAGAAGCTTCGAATGCTTCTTCCAAACTATAAGTTTCAGTTTTTTTCGGGGGTGTTGTTATTTCCATATCCAATGCGATTGATTAAGTGTATTTAATTTTGTAATGTGGTTTTATTTACATCTTTAAAGGAGTTCAAGCGTAAATGAAACTATAAAACAAATATACCTAATTTGTGTAACTATTGATAATTATAAAAATTAAGACAATGTAAAAGTTTACAAACATTGGATGTTAATTATTTGTTAACTAAACAGTTATGATAATTTTAATGTTAAGAAGTTTTAATTTTTTAAAATTATCTACTTTGTGTAGGTATTCTGGATAATTTTATTTAGTGATGCCACAATTGTCGTTTATTAATTTTCTGCATCAAATTGACCATACAAATTCACTAAAAATTCTTCTCCCGTTCCCGATAGCTGCAGTGAAAATCCGTAGAACCTGTTATAACCGAAATTCTCTGCGTTTTTGTAGTTTTTTAAAAAAGGAGAACTAAGGTTTCTTTCTATCATTCGATTGGCATTTTCCCTATGAATGAATAGGGAAAAATTGGAAGACGTGGACTGCAGCTTCTCATAGAGGATAAAGTCTTCGTCTTGAATCAACAGACTCTCGTTTTTTATATTTTCGAGATAGTCAATAAGCGTTTGCCGTTGGTTGGCAACGATCATGTAGCCATTTGCATAAGTGAAAAATGGCCGTTGAAATTCCTTAAAGGGATCGCCAAAGGAATAGTAGAGCAGGTTGGAATTGTCAAAGTGACGACTTGTGCTGTCGGCATTGATGGTGCTTATCTTATCAGCGATAACAGCATATTCAAGCGAGTCGCGAACTGCGATCAAACCTATCTTTTCACCCGATTTAAGCGTGATGTTAGCAAATTCATTTCCCCAGACGGGTAGAAGTTCGTCTGCAATCACTACCTCATTATCTGCTTCGATATATCTTATCTGTTCGCGTAATTGGCTAAGCTCCTTTCTTTTCTCTAATAATTCTATCAGGCCGCTATGAAATAGAGAATAATCTGAAATGCCGTAGGTGATTACCTCCGCGACATCTTTCGGGACCCAGTTTTTTAATTGATGAGAAACGGGCTCCTGAGAAAGAAACAAATTAAGATAGGAGGAGGAATCGGAGGAAGTGATAGAACTGATACCGCTAAACATAACCACATCTGACTTATAGTTCAAATCAAGCATGGTGATGCCATTGAGTGCTTCAAATAGATCCAGGGTGCCCGTGTTTCTCTTTTTTATAACATCAAGAAAGCCTTTTAGCCTCTCGTGGTTGATATAGAGCTGTAGGGGAGAGGTGTTTCTATTGTTGTTTTCTTGAAATTTCTCTAAGAATAATTCTGAAAGATGATCCGAGTCTTGGTTGAGTGCATCTTCTAAAAGTGATTGAGAGAAGGTGAACATGACATTCTCAGGTTGAAGGGAAGCATAGACTCTGTTCGGGATCTCAGGAACTGTTAACTCGTAATATTCCCCATTTGAAGATTTGATTGTATTGATAGAGATTGTAGAATCAAGGCTAGCCAAAACATCTTGTATATTGCCTGCACCATGATGAGGAATGCTCAGTAACCAGTGGATGCTGTCTTTTTGTGCATGGAAAGAAAGGTAAACAGGCTGCAGGGCAATAAGGGTTGAAATACTGGCGTTTTTTAAGAAGGTCTCTCTAAGGATGCTTAGTTCTTTTAGCTCATCCTTTCCGAAGATCAATTCGAACCCTTCATATTCCTGGAATAAATCGTAGATAGCGGAGTCGTTATTGAAAGAAACCAATAGCGACGCACTTGCCGGAATAGCTGCGATATACCGCTTGGATGCGTTTTGAGTTTGATTTAATCGTGAAAAATATAGGGATGAAACGACAATTACTGCTATAAATAGAACTGCTATAAGAAGGATTGTTTTTTTCATGATACCAACTAATAGGTATTTTCTGAATATCTAATTTTGGTAAATTTACCTATAATTTATAACTATCGATATTCGTAGCCAATTTTAAATCTATTACTATGACAAAAACAAACCGAGACGGGGGACCATATGATGAGCGTTATGCGGAATTATATAATTCTATTTGGTGGGATCACGATCATTGGAAAGCGGAGGGCGAATTTCATATCAAGACAATTTCTGAGTTGATTAAGCCAGAAAGCAAATGGCTGGATGTCGGTTGCGGTAATGGACATTTTCTGTCTAACTTCCCAGAAGTCGATCGTGTAGGATTGGATTATTCGGAAGCTATGATTGAGGAAGCAAAAAAACGTAATCCGAACGTTGATTTTTATCATCAAAGTATAATTGATGATAATGAAGCACTTGAAAATACCTACGATTTCGTTTCCTGCACGGGTCAGCCTTGGTCATATTTAACTAACTTCAGCGAATTAGAAAAAGCAGCGACGAATTTAGCTAAATGGACTTCTGATGATGGTGTTTGCATGTTATCGCAACTTGATGTTTCTGATCTAATAGGAATTGACGAATTGCCCTATTTCTTTGATGAAACTGATCTTCCTCCAGGATACGCCGCTGTTACGGGCGTGTATTGGATACATAAGGATATAAGCTCCACATATCACTACTGTCTCTCTCCAAATATGGATCAATGGATCCGATGGCTTTCAGTCCATTTTGGAAAGATAGAAGTTAGGTACGGGCCTCATGAACCGGATTATTTAACAATTCCAAGACGATTGTTAATTTGTAGTGAAAAGCGAAAGAAAGGGGATTTGCAGCCAACTAAGATTATTGGTGAACCTGTGCCTGCTTTCGTGACGAGAAACGCGAATGATGTACCTTATTTGTCAAATAAGCAGCTGGTTAAAGAAATGGGCAGAAGGATCGTAAATGGTTCTATGCTTCGAGCTGGTGTTAGAAGAATTTTTGGTTAAAGTACTAATCCGGAAATAGCTGTTCTTATGGTCGCCGTTAATTATTTAGGCGGGAAGCCGGCAATATCTAAAAGGATTGCTAAATTTAACGGAAATTAGCAATATGAACAAGCGTATTATTCTTACCGGAACTGTGTTCGGTTTTATAGCGGTTATTTTTGGTGCTTTTGGCGCACATGGGCTGGAAGGGAAAATCAATGATTCAAGTATCGAAAATTGGAAAACCGCCGTTAATTATCAATTCTATCATACATTTGCTATTTTGTACCTTTCTACCTTTTCAAGAGCGAAGAATGGCCTTATTAATTTTTCCTATTTTGCTTTTGTTTTCGGAATCTTTCTCTTTTCGGGATCGCTTTATTTACTATCTACCCGAGAAATAACAGGCTTATCCGCTTCTTTTTTGGGGCCGGTTACTCCCATTGGAGGCCTGTGTTTTATATTGGGATGGATTAGTTTATTTGTTGCAACCATAAGGCATAAATAATTGAAGACTTATTTTGTTGATGTAATATTACCCCTGGCCATTGGTAAGACCTATACCTATCGCATCCCCAATCTGCTAAACGATCAACTTGCTATTGGCAAAAGGGTTGTGGTTCAATTTGGGAAGACAAAGATCTATTCGGCTATCATTTATAGTATTCATGAAATTCCGCCGGAGCGTTACGAAGCTAAATATGTGCTTGATGTGCTTGATGAAGAGTCAATTGTCAAGGCGGAGCAACTGGCATTATGGGAATGGATTGCTGACTATTACTTATGTCAAATCGGCGAAGTAATGCAGGCAGCGCTTCCCTCAGCTTTGAAATTAGCTAGCGAGACGAAGATTATTGCCGCCGACCTTGAAACCGTAAACCGGGAGGAACTAAACGATAAAGAATATCTTATTCTGGATGCACTGGACATTGCCCCGGAAATTAAAGTAAGTGATATTGCTAAGCTCTTAGGTCAGAAAACGGTTCTTCCTATTTTAAAAGGTTTGCTTGACAAGGGCGTGCTATTAATTTCGGAAGAAATTAGTGATAGGTACAAGCCTAAAAGAAAGGCATTTGTTACATTAAACCCGCTCTACCAGGATGGGGAAACCAAGCGCTTGCTATTTGAAGAGTTGAATAGAGCGCCCAAACAGCTGGATGCACTGATGACTTATATTCATTTGAGCAGAAGTCAGGATAAAATAGCTAAATCAGAGTTGCTCGAGAAGTCGGGTTGTGGACCTTCTGCGATGAAGGCCTTGGAGAATAAAGAAGTATTTACAATCGAGGAGCGTGTCATCAGCAGATTTTTCGAGGAAGAGGGCGAGGTGCTTAAAGAAGTAGTATTGAGCAATGATCAGCAAACTGCGTTTGATCAAATTAAGGAAAATTTCATATCGAAGGATATTGTTTTGCTCCATGGAGTCACAGCTTCTGGTAAAACGGAGATTTATATACGACTTATTCATGAGGCATTAAAAAAGGGTCAAAGTGCTCTATATTTATTGCCGGAGATTGCCTTGACGACGCAAATTATAGAACGTCTACGTTTTCATTTTGGAGCGGTAATCGGAGTGTATCATTCCCGGCTAAGTGAAAATGAGCGCGCTGAGGTCTGGAAAAAGGTGCTGAGTGGGGAATTTCAGATTATTCTTGGCGCTCGGTCTTCTGTTTTTCTTCCTTTTCAGCATCTAGGTCTTATTATCGTCGATGAAGAGCATGAAGTGTCTTATAAACAGTTTGACCCTGCTCCAAGGTATCAGGCAAGAGATACCGCTATTTATTTAGGTCATTTGCATAAAGCCAACGTGCTATTGGGTTCCGCAACACCTTCCATTGAAAGCTATTATAACGCGAAGGCTAATAAATACGGTTTGGTAATTTTAGACCAACGATATGGGGACGCCCAACTTCCCGATATCGAAATTGTGAGCTTAAAGGCATCTACTAAACAAAAGACGGTTAATCCATATTTTACAGCCATTCTGATAAAAAATATTGAAGAGGCGCTTGCAAGAAAAGAGCAGGTTATTCTATTTCAAAACCGAAGAGGACATACTCCTTTTCTCTTGTGCGCCCGTTGCGGATATTCTCCAAAATGTATTCATTGCGATGTCAGTTTGACTTATCATAAAAGTAGTGGAAAGTTGCATTGTCATTATTGCGGGTTTAGGGAGGATTTAATACAGCTTTGTCCCGCTTGTGGATCCGCTCATATTGAAAGTAAAGGATTTGGAACTCAGCGAATAGAAGAGGAGCTTAGTTTTCTTCTTCCCGAAGCTAAAATGGGTAGGCTGGATTTGGACTCGACTCGTTCAAAGTACAGTTTTGAGAAAATACTAAATGACTTTGCCGAACACCGTTTTGATATATTAATTGGTACGCAGATGGTTACCAAGGGTTTAGACTTTGGGAAGGTAAGCCTGATCGGCATTATCAATGCCGACAGCTTGATTAATTTCCCGGATTTCAGGGCGTTCGAGCGAAGTTTTTCAATGCTAGCACAAGTCAGCGGTAGGGCCGGAAGGCGAGATGTGCAGGGTAAGGTAATCATTCAGGCTTATTCAACTACCCATCGTATATTAGAACAGGTTGTTAATAACGATTATGAGAACATGTTTCTTACAGAAGTAACCGAGCGGAAACACTATGGCTATCCGCCGTTTGTGCGGATCATCAAGATTGACGTGAAGCACAAAGACAAACAGCTTGTCATGGAATGCGCTAATCGACTGGGTGTCAGCTTGCGTCAGCAATTTGGTGAGCGTGTTTTGGGGCCGGAAGAACCTATGGTGGGTAGAGTTCGTAATTACTATATAAACACCATAATGATCAAGGCCGAACGTGCATCTGTAAGTATTTCTAAGGTGAAAGAAGTATTGAAAGACATCATACAGCAGTACTATGCAAATAAACTCAATAAGGGTTCATTTTTACATGTAGACGTAGACCCATATTAATCGCTTCGTAGTCAACGATGTGCGTTTTGATTCACGAAGACGTCAATTTTTGTTTAATTTTGGGTGACTATGGCTTACAAATACATTGATAATTATCGCGAAAAAGGTGCTCGGAAGCTTTTGGTAAAAACGCTTGAAAAGCGTGGTATCGAAGATAAAGCCGTTTTAAGAGCGATCGGAAAAGTTCCGAGACATTTCTTTTTTGATGAAACGTTTTGGATAAAAGCCTATCAGGATATTGCATTTCCGATAGGAGATGGCCAGACAATTTCTCAACCTTATACGGTTGCTTACCAAACTGAATTATTGCATATAAAACCTGGGGATAAAGTATTAGAAATTGGCACTGGATCGGGATATCAAACTTGTATTTTGCTTGAGCTTGGAGCGGAGGTTTATACTATTGAAAGACAGAAAAATCTGTACGACCGGGTGATTCAGGTATTGCCACACATCGGGTACAATGCTAATTTCTTCTATGGCGACGGTTCGAAAGGGATTGCAGAACACGCGCCCTACGATAAAATCATTGTGACTGCGGGCGCTCCTATGGTTCCTGAAATTATGTTAAAGCAGTTGAAAATAGGAGGAATCCTTGTTATCCCTGTTGGTTCCGAGAAGCAACAAAAGATGGTTACCGTGCTCAGAGTTGGAGAGGACGACTTTGATAGGATCGAATTAGATACTTTTCGTTTTGTTCCCCTCCTCGGCGATGAAGCCTGGTGACCCTTCCTGACTATTAATTAGTACTGTTCATTTTCTCCTGGAAATGAGCTGTTTTTCACATCACCAATATATTGCTGCACTGCTTGTTTGATCTGGCCGTGAAGTTCGAGATACCTTCTCACAAATTTGGGTTTGAAATTTTCATTTAACCCCAGGAGGTCGTTTATTACCAGAACCTGTCCGTCGCATGTAGAACCAGCGCCAATACCTATTGTCGGGACGCGAGAATGATTGGTAAGTTCATGTGCCAATTTTGCAGGAATTTTTTCAAGAACAATTGCGAAGCAACCCGCCTCTTGCAGTGCGTTAAAATTGGTTTTTAGGATATGAGCTTCTGAGGCGCTATTGGCGCGTAAACCATAGCCCCCAAATTGGTTGACCGACTGTGGGGTTAGTCCCAAATGACCTACTACAGGGATTCCGGCTGAGACGATTTTTCCAATTGCTTCTTTTATTTCGATCCCACCTTCTACTTTTACTCCATGGGCGCCGGTTTCTTTCATGACTCTGACAGCAGAATCTAAAGCTTGGTTGGCACATCCCTGATAGGTTCCGAAAGGCAAATCTACGATGACCATTGCTCTTTTTGCGCCTCTTACAACTGATGCAGCGTGATAAATCATCTGATCAAGGGTAATAGGTAAAGTGGTGTCATAACCTGCAAAGACATTAGCAGCGGAGTCTCCAACCAGAATCATATCTATTCCGGCTTCATCTAAAATACTTGCCATAGAGAAATCATAACCCGTCAGCATGGTAATTTTTTCACCAGAAATTTTCATTTCTGAAATGACATTGGTCGTAATTCGCTTTATTTCTTTGTGTACAGACATAACACAAATGTAAATAATTCATTTCATTTTTTGCTACCTTTGTTGATATGTTGACGATAACAGAAGAGAACTATTTAAAAGCGCTTTTACATTTATCGGCTAGTGAATCAAACCATTTGGGTGTTGGTACCAACCAACTTGCTGCGCAATTGAATGTTCGTCCGGCAACTGTTAACAATATGGTTAAGAGGCTGAAAGACAAGGAGCTTGTTGACTATGAAAAGTATGGAAAAATCTTCCTTACAACACTGGGTAAAGACCTGGCGGTGCAAGTGATTAGAAAGCACCGACTCTGGGAAACGTTCTTGTATACTAAGCTTGATTTTACTTGGGATGAGGTGCACGAGGTAGCTGAGCAGCTCGAACACGTGCAATCTGAAAAACTAATCGAAAAACTAGATAAGTTTCTGAATTTCCCGGAATTTGACCCTCACGGTGATGTTATTCCCACTAAAAACGGTACTTTTAAAGTAGAGGCCAGAAAGACCTTAGCTGACTGTATACCAGGAAACCGATGCGAGGTGGTATCTGTAAAAGACAATAATACAGATTTCTTACAATATGTAGGAGCTTTGGGTATAGGAATCAATAGCAAAGTGGAAGTTATTGATAAGTTTAAATTCGACGGAACCCTCTCTTTGAAGATCGAAGACAATAAGGTCAGCATCTCTCAGAAAATTGCTGAAAATATTTATATAAAATAATATGAAGCTGTCATCAGACATTAATGTAAAAAATAAGAAGGCTTATTTCGAATATCATATCCTTGATAAATATACTGCAGGCATCTCATTATTGGGTACCGAGATTAAATCGATACGTGCGGGTAAGGTTAATATCAATGATTCTTTTTGTTCCTTTTTAAATGATGGGCTATACATTAGAAATATGCATATTTCCGAATACTCACACGGTTCGTTTTACAATCACGAAGCTCGCAGAGACAGGAAGTTGTTGCTGACAAATAAAGAATTAAAGAAACTGCGTGTAAAAGGTGAAGAAAAAGGATATACGATCATTCCTTTGCGAATGTTTATAAGCAGCCGGGGATTTGCTAAGCTTGAAATTGCTCTGGCACAGGGTAAGAAGGATTTCGATAAACGAGATACAATAAAAGAGCGGGAAAGTAAGAGGGAGCTAGACCGTGTAATGAAACGAATCTAACTCCTTATAGATTGTAGTTCTTTAATCCTGGATCGCTTTCCAGATCAAATCTTTCAATTCAGATAGATTCTTTTGTGCCGCCGCCGAAATGAATATGTGTGGGATATCTTTAGGAAGATCTTTCTCGATTTCGTCCTTTAATTCGTCATCCAATAAATCAAGTTTGGTAATTGCAAGGATTCGAGGTTTGTCGACCAACTCAGGATTGTACTCAGTTAGTTCCTTAAGCAAGATACTATATTCTTCTGTGATAGTCCTGTTAGTGTCTGAAGGGATCGTAAACAACAAAACAGAATTTCTTTCAATATGTCTTAAAAAGCGATAGCCCAAGCCCTTACCTTTGGATGCACCCTCGATAATGCCGGGGATGTCAGCCATGATAAAAGATTTGTTTGCGCGATAGGACACGATTCCCAGGTTAGGAACAAGCGTTGTAAATGCATAATCCGCGATTTCCGGTTTAGCTGCTGAGACAACAGAAAGAAGCGTTGATTTACCAGCATTAGGAAAGCCTACTAAGCCCACGTCAGCCAATATTTTCAGCTCAAGAATCATCCAACGTTCCTGTCCCATCTCACCAGTCTGAGCAAAACGCGGGGTTTGTTTGGTTGAACTTTTAAAGTGCCAGTTTCCTAATCCACCACGACCGCCCGGGGTCAGTATCTTTGTTTCGCCATCTTCAGTTATTTCGAAAAGGATCTCACCGGTTTCGAAATCCTTAGCTACAGTTCCTAATGGTACTTCGAGGATTTCATCACCTCCGTCTTTCCCTGTACTAAGAGATTTGCCCCCATTTTCTCCATTTTCAGCAATCACATGCTTTCTGAACTTAAGATGAAGCAAGGTCCACAACTGACTGTTGCCTTTCAGGATGACATGGCCACCACGGCCACCATCACCGCCATCGGGGCCACCTTTGGCCGTATTTTTATCCCGGTGCAAATGCGCAGAACCTGATCCTCCTTGTCCTGAACGACAACAGATCTTTACATAATCTACAAAATTTGAGCCTTGGGACATTAATATCTATTTTATTTGTTCTACGACGTCAGAGATTTTTGAGAATATCTCATCAATTGTACCTATTCCGTAAACTGTGTTCAGTTTACCTTGTTGGTTATAGTAGTTTGCTACTGGGGTAGTTTTAGATTGATATTCGGCTATTCGCTTGCGAATAACTTCAGGATTTGCATCATCAGGTCTCCCTGAATCTTTACCCCGCAACAATAATCTTTTCTCTAACTCTTCATTGTCTACTTCCAATGAAATCATTGTTGAGATTTTCTGGTTATGGTTACCCAATAAAGTATCCAAGGCTTCAGCCTGAGCAACGGTTCTAGGAAATCCGTCAAAAATAAAACCTTTTACATCGGAGTTTTCAACTAGTTTGTTGCTTATCATTCCGATAACTACTTCGTCAGGAACCAATTTTCCTTCATCCATTAATTTTTTGGCTTCTAAGCCTAATACCGAGCCTTTAGCTATTTCACCGCGTAGCAAATCGCCCGTGGATAAATGAACTAGTTGAAATTTGTCGATTAGCTTTTGAGATTGAGTCCCTTTACCGGCGCCGGGGGGGCCAAATAATACTAAATTAAGCATAAGGCATAAAAGTTAAAAAGCCTAATCGGATGTTAGATTAGGCTTTGTAATGTAAAAATGTGCACTTGAAGGGAGTCGAACCCCTAACCTCCTGATCCGTAGTCAGGTGCTCTATCCAGTTAAGCTACAAGTGCGTCCTGAATCGGAATGCAAAGATATAACTACTATTCA
>Ga0079224_100010763_pt1 | contig 12564 bp, 7 predicted proteins | sample Stecom2015_FD_80414 | JGI IMG/M metagenome (GOLD analysis project Ga0079224, IMG submission 80414) | Agricultural soil microbial communities from Utah to study Nitrogen management - Steer compost 2015 | ecosystem: Environmental > Terrestrial > Soil > Agricultural land | place: USA: Utah...
GGTCTGATCGAAGAGGACCGCGGATTCCCGCCATGCCCGCTGCTCGTCGCGCCAGTTCGAGAACTCGGGGGCGACGACCGGATACACGTAGATGCCGGATTTCGAGTTCCGCAGCAGTTTCACGGCGCTGCCGTGCGCCTGGATCAGAGACGTCAGATTGTTAGCGCTCATCATGTAGCTCCTTATAGTTCGGGACGGAGCCGAGACCTAAAACCCGGCCGCGCCTCAATTGTCATCGCCCGGCGAAATCGCGCCAGCGCGGATCCCCGCAACGATCGTCGAGTGGCAAGACCGGATTCACGGGTCGAACGTACACCAGGGGACCGAGGATCGGGCGGCCGATTGGCCGGGGAGTTTACCAGCGCCGGCCGGGTGGGGCATGGTGCCCCCACTGCTAGCAGCTGAGGCGTGCGGTCGGCTCGGGCGCAATGGCTTTCAGGCGCCCGCTTTGGAACGTGCGCGCGCGCTCGCGCGGGCGCACGGCGTGCGAGCGTCGCGGGATGCGGCCCGGCGGCGACGCCGCTATATTTGAATGGAACGGCCTCAAGGTCCGGCTAACTCGATGAGTCGAAAGGTGTCTTCTTCAACGCAGCAGCCGCCGGCGCCGGGAGCTCCGGAGCGGCGGCGCTTCTTGCGCGGGCTCTGCGGCGTCGGGCTTCTCTCCGCGCTCGGCGCCCCGCCGACGCGGCTGCTCGCGCAGTCCGGCTCGGGAAGCCTGTCGGCCGTGTCGTTGCGGGACGGGCTCGTGCTCATCCGCGGAGCGGGCGGTAACGTCGTCGTGCTCGATACGCCGGACGGCCTCGTGCTCGTCGACAGCGGCGCCCCCGCGTCGGCGGCCGATCTCGGGCGCTTTCTGGCCGAGCGCTATCCCCGCAGTCCGGTCGAGGTCCTCTTCAATACGCACTGGCATCTCGAGCACACGGGCGGCAACGACGAGATCGGCGCGATGGGCGCAACCATCGTCGCGCACGAGAACACCCGGCTCTGGATGAGCACCGAGTTCTACGTCGACTGGCAGGACCGAACCTATCCGCCGCGCGCGGATGCGGCGTTGCCGACGAGGACGTTTTTCTCGTCGGATCCGCAGCCGATCGAGCTCGACGTTGGCGGGCGGCGCGTCGTTTACGGTCATCTGAAGCAGGCGCACACCGACGGCGATATCTACGTCCACTTCCCGGAGCTCAACGTGATCGCGGCCGGCGGGGCCGTGACGGCCGGCGAGTTTCCGGTCCCCGATTACGTCACCGGCGGCTGGATCGGCGGGACGATCGACGCAACCCGCAAGCTGATCGACATGTCGGACGACGATACGCTGATCGTGCCGCAATCCGGCCCGCCGCGCTCGCGGTCTGACCTCGAAGCGCAGGCCGAGATGCTGTCGACGATACGCGAGCGCATCGAGGAGCTCGCCGTTCAGGGCAAGAGCGCCGCGGAAATGGTCGAAGCGGGCATCACGCGGGATTACGAGGACGCGTGGGACGGCGATCCGCGACTCTTCATCGAGAACGTCTACGAGGGACTCTGGTGGGGCAATCGACTGAGAGGCATCGTCGCGTGAGCGGGCGCGGCAGGCCGCGCTTCCGATATCGGGCCGCGGCATGCGTCGCGGCGGCGGCGCTCGCCGCAGGCTGCACGAAGTCGCCAGAGGCTCTCGTCGCCGCGGAGTGGAGCCTGCTCGACCGCTATTGCGAGGATTGCCACAACAATGCGGAGTTCGCCGGCGATCTCTCACTCGAGCGCTTCGCGCCGGAGGACGTCGCCGCGCACCCCGAAGTCTGGGAAGAGGTCGTCCGCAAGCTCCGCGGCGATCTGATGCCGCCTCCGGGCGTTGCGCGCCCCGATGCGGAGCGGATCGATGCCCTCGTCGCAGCGCTCGAGGCCCGCCTCGACGAGGTCGCGGCCGAGCGCGGACCGATGCCCGGCCACGTCGTCATGCATCGGCTGAACCGCACCGAGTACGCCCGCGCGATCGAGGACTTACTGGGCCTTCGGATCGACGCGCACGCGATGCTGCCCGCGGACACGGAGAGCGGCGGCTTCGACAACATCGCGAGCGCGCTGCGCGTGTCGCCGACGCATCTCGATCAGTATCTCGCCGCGGCCCGCGACATCTCCGCGACGGCGGTCGGCAGCGGCGCCCGCGAGCTCGCGCGCGTGGAGTATCGATCCGATCTCGAGAACCGCACGCGTCACGTGCACGGCCTGCCGCTCGGCACGCGCGGCGGGCTCGTCGTCGAGCACTACTTCCCCGCGGACGGCGTCTACGTGTTCAACCTGAACGTATCGTCCGAGCCGGGAGCGGAGCTGCGCGCATATCCGCAGGGCTGGCTCGATCATCGTCATCGGGTCATCCTGACCGTGGACGGCGAGCGCGTGTTCGCGGGAGAGCTCGGCGGCGAGGAGGATCTTCGCGACGTCGATCAGCGGCAGATCGAGGCCGTCGGCGAGATCAAGGAGCGCTTCCGCAACTTGCGGGTGCCCGTCACCGCCGGATACCACGAGATCGGCGCGACGTTCGTCGCGCGCAGCTTTGCCGAGTCGGACTACGACCTGCATTCGATGATCCCGGGCGAAGGCGTTCCCGACGTCCCGCGAATGCTCGGCGTCGAGATCATCGGGCCGTACGACGCGACCGGGATCGGCGAGCCGACCGAGAGCCGCAAACGCATCTTCACGTGCCGGCCGAATACGGAGCGCGACGAGCTGCCGTGCGCCGAGCAGATCCTGTCCGATCTCGCGCGCCGCGCGTTTCGCCGCCCGGTCGGCGAGGCCGATCTCGTGCCGCTGCTCGAGTTCTATCGGGCGGGACGCGAGGCCGGCGGGTTCGAGGAGGGGATCCGGCGGGGGCTGATGGCGATCCTCGCGAGCACGAAGTTCCTGTATCGCACCGAGCTCCGGCCGGCGGACGCCGCGCCGGGCGAGACGTACGAGGTCGACGACGTCGAGCTCGCGTGGCGGCTGTCGTTCTTCCTGTGGAGCCGCGGTCCGGACGATGCGCTGCTCGCGCTCGCGGAGCAGGGGAGGCTTAGCGAGCCCGGCGTCTACGAAGCCGAGATTCGCCGCATGCTCGAGGATCCCCGCTCGCGGTCGCTCGTCACGAGCTTCGCGTTCCAGTGGCTCGCCATGCGCAACTTGAGCGCGATCGATCCCGATCCGCGTCTCTATCCGACGTTCGACGAGGACCTGCGGCACGCGTTCGAGCGCGAGATGGAGCTCTTCCTCGACAGCATCCTTCGCTCCGACGAGCACAGCGTCGTCGAGTTGCTCGACGCGCGCCATACGTTCGTCAACGAGCGGCTCGCGCGGCATTACGGCATCCCCGGCGTCCTCGGCGACCGTTTTCGCCGAATCGAGCTCGACGACGAGCGGCGCTGGGGGCTGTTCGGCAAGGGCGGAGTGCTGATGGTGACGTCGTATCCCGACCGCACGTCGCCGGTGCTGCGCGGCGCATGGATCATGGAGCATCTGCTCGGCACGCCGCCCGCGCCGGTGCCGCCGAACGTCGAGACCGATCTCTCGCCGGCCGCCGGCGACATCCCGCGCTCGGTGCGCGAGCGTCTCGCGCTGCATCGCACGGAGCCGTCGTGCAACCACTGTCACGGCGTGATCGATCCGCTCGGCCAGGCGCTCGAGAACTTCGATGCGGTCGGCGAGTGGCGTGTGATAGAGCGCGACAGCGGAGTGCCGGTCGATCCGACCGGCCGGCTCGCCGGCGGGACCGAGGTCGCGGGTCCCGTGGATCTGCGGCGCGCGCTTGCCGCCGAGCCCGAGCAATTCGTGCAGGCGCTGACCGAGAAGCTGCTGACGTACGCGCTCGGGCGTGCGCTCGAGCATCACGACATGCCGACGGTCCGCAAGATCGTGCGCGACGCAGAGCGGGACGGCTATCGCTTCTCGTCGATCGTGATGGGCGTCGCGCGCAGCGCGCCGTTCCGGATGCGCGCCGTTCCGGCTGCGAGCGGCGACGAGGACGAGATCGCGGCGTCGGCGGCAACCGCGGCGGACGGCGAGCCGCGGCGCCGCACGGACGGATGACGGAGCAACGCGATGAGAACCTACGCGAGCAGAAGCAATGAGCGCCTGTCGTGCCGCTTGCAGATCGCGGCACTCGCCGCGCTGCTCGTCGCCCGCGGGCTGAGCGCGGCGGAGCCGTCGATCGTCGACGCGGCCGCGGCGAACGAGCGGGCGGCCGTGCTCGCGGCGCTCGATTCCGGCGCCGACGCGACCGCACGCTCGAGCGACGGCACCACGGCGCTCCATTGGGCCGTCTACTACGACGACGTCGAGCTCGTCGAGCGGCTGATTGCCGCGGGGGCCGACGTCGACGCGGTCAACGACTATGGATCGACGCCGCTGGCCGAGGCCGCGCTCGTCGGCAACGTCGAGGTCGTGCGGCGGCTGCTCGACGCGGGCGCCGAAGCGGACCGGCCTGGGGCCGACGGGCAGACCGCGCTGATGATCGTCGCGCGCAGCGGCAACGTCGAAGCCGCGCGCCTTTTGCTCGATTACGGCGCGGACGTGAATGCACGCGAGACGTGGCGGAATCAGACCGCGGTGATCTGGGCCGCCGCGCAGCGGCAGCCGAAGATGATTCGTCTCTTGCTCGAGCACGGCGCCGACCCGAACGCGCGGTCGGCCGTCAACGACTGGGGCAGGCAGGTCTCGGCCGAGCGGCGCCGGATGTATCGTCCGTTCGGCGGCATGACGGCGCTGATGTACGCCGCGCGCGAGGGCTGCGTCGAGTGCGCCCGCGCGCTCGTCGACGGCGGCGCGGATCCGGACTTGCCCGGGCCGCGCAACGAGCCGCCGCTCGTCGTCGCGATCAACAACTTTCATTTCGACGTTGCCGCGTATCTCGTCGAAGCGGGCGCCGATCCGAATCGCTGGGACTGGTGGGGCAGGTCCCCGCTCTATGCGGCCGTCGACATGAACACGATCCCGAAGGGCGGGCGTCCGGATCGGCGCTCGACCGACGAGACGACCAGCCTCGAGCTGATCGAGATGCTGCTCGACGCGGGCGCGAACCCGAATCTGCAGCTGAAGCTGACGCCGCCTTATCGTCACCGCGGAGACGATCGGGGCTGCGACGCGTTGCTGACGACGGGCACGACACCGCTGCTGCGCGCCGCGAAGACGTTCGACGTCGACGCGATGCAGCTGCTGATCCGGCACGGCGCGAACCTCGAGCTGCCGACCGAGGACGGCGTGACGCCGTTGATGGCGGCCGCGGGCTACGGCTCGCTCGAGTGCGATATCCGCGGCTACGGTCCCGGCATCCCGCACTATCAGACCGAGGACGTCGAGGAGAAGGCGATCGCGGCGATCGACGTGCTGCTCGATGCGGGCGCGAGGATCGATGCGACGACGACCGGCGGCGGGCGCGGCAAAGGGCCCGGGCAGACTGCGCTCTTCGGCGCGGCCTTCTGGGGCTGGAACGACGTGGTCCGGCATCTCGTCGACCGCGGCGCGCGAATCGACATCGTCGACGCGGAAGGGCGCACCGCGATCGACGCCGCGCTCGGCCGCGCCGGCGGCCACGATCGCGGCTCGACGATCCTCGAGTTCGAGGATACCGCCCAGCTGCTGCGCGAGCTCTGCGCCGCGCAGCCCGATTGCCGCCTGCCCCCCGCCGCCGGCTGACCCCCGACAAAAAATTGGTGTCAGGCACCAATTTCCACGAAATGGGTGTCAGACACCAATTTTTTCGGAAATTGGTGTCAGGCACCTATTTCGCTAGAGGTCGTCGAGCGTCAGCTCGACCGTCGCGTCCGCCCAGGCCGCTTCGAGCTGCCCGTGCACGAGCGCGGCTTCGTCCGTGCGGCCCTGCGCGATGAGGCTCTGCTCGAGCCCGAACAGCAGACGGCCGTCGCGCGGGAATCTCGTCAGCGTGTCGCGGAACACCGCTTCCGCCTCTTCGGCCTGTCCGTTCTCGAGGAGCGCCGCGGCGAGCGACTGGCGCACCGGATAGAACCAGGCCGGCGGCTCGTCGTACTGGACCACCCGCTCGAGCTCGACGGCCCGCCGCCACTCGTCGACCGCGCGCTCGCTTTCGCCGCGCGCTTCCGCGATCTGCGCCGCGAGCGTCGCCGATGCGAGGGCGAGCACGTCCGAGCTCTTGTTGTTCAGCAGGTACTGCGATTCCTCGGAGACTCCGGCGCGCTCGCGCTCGAAGCGCGTCTGCTCCGCCTCGGCGCGGCGGACGTCGCCCTGTCCCGCATAGGCCATTGCGCGCGCATAGCGCCAGAACGCGTGCTCGAGCTCGCGCGCGGCGATTGGCGCGCGCGCTTCGATGATCTCGCCCCAGCGATGAAAGCGCAGATCGACCATCAGCGGATAGAGCCTAAACCCTTCTAGCATCTGCATCTCGAGGTCGAAGTCGCCGACCCGCGCGGCCATCGCTTCGGCCGCCGCCTTCGCTTCCTCGTAGCGGCCCTGTTGCGCGCGCGCGTACGCGACGAAATGAACATTGTGCGTCCCGTACATCAACGGGTAGATGCCCGTTGCGCCCGTGCGCTCGATGAACGCGTCGTCGGCCTCGACGGCCTTCACGTTCGTCTCGGCCGCAAGCTCGTAGTCCCCGGTCTGCAGGAAGATATGCCCCGGCATGTGCACGAGATGCCCCGCGCCCGGGACGAGCGTCATCAGCCGGTTCGCGCTCGGGATCGCACGCTCGAGATTCGGCGAAGCCTCGACCGCATGAATATAGAAGTGATTCGCGCCGGCGTGGTTCGGATTGCGCTTCAGCACGGATTCGAGCACGGCCACGAGCTCGAGCGTGCCCGGTGCGGGCTCGCCGTCAGGCGTCCAAAGCTGCCACGGCCGAAGCATCATCAGGCTTTCGGCGAACATCGTCGCGGCGTCGAGATCGTCCGGAAAGCGCGCGGTCATCTCGCGCATCGCTTCGCTGTAGTCGCGATGGAACGCGAGCCAGTCGGATTCGGGGTCGGGCGATGCGTACCGGCGCGCAATGGCCTCGATATAGGCCTGCTCTCGGGGGCTCGCCCGTCCCATCCGCTCGCGGGCGTTCTGCACCGCTTCGAACGTAGCGGCCGCGCGCGCCTCATCGACCGCCGTGTCGTTGTAGTTCGGCCCTATCGAGAGGGCGAGGCCCCAGTACGGCATCGGCGCGTCCGGATCGAGCTCGGCCGCGCGGCGGAAGTAGCGGGCCGCCTCGTCGTGATTGAAGCCGTAGAGCAGCGCAATGCCCTGATCGAAGTAGACCTGCGCCTCGGGATTCGAGGTCGTGATCGGAAAGTGGTAGTCGCCGAGATCCGGGGAAAGCTCCTGCGCGGCGGGCGGAAGGCTTTCGTGGGCCGCATGCTGCGCCAGCGCGTCGTTCGCGAGCAACGCCGTCGCGATTGCGACGGGCAGGGCGCCGAGGAAGCGAAGCGGGACCCGGGCGTATGCGTCGTGGCTCATGCTGCACTCCCGTTGTGACCCGATGTCGGGGGGGTAGGGATTATACGCCCGCATGCATACGAATGTTTCATTACTTGGACTAATCATCGAGGGTAGAGCCGGGCCCGCCGGGCCCCAGTCGACGGGAGCGGCGTCGATCGAAGCCGAAGTCGACGCCGGGGTCAGTCAGGAGTCCGGCTCGGCCGGCGACGGTGCTGCGCGGTGAGACCGCGAGCGGCGAGCCGGCCTACGCCGGCTCTCTGCCGCTCGCGCGGCTACAGATCCTCGATTCGGCCGTGCACGATGCGGCCGTCGACGATCGTCAGCACCGAGCGGATCGACTTGATCGCTTCGTCCGGCGTCGCGTCTTCGTCGAAGTAGTCGGCGGAGAGGACGGCGAGGTCCGCGAGCTTGCCCGGCTCGATGGTGCCCAAACGATCTTCTTCCTTGAGGAACCAGCCGTTCGCCGCGGTGTAGAGGCGGAGCGCCTCGCGGCGGTCGAGCGTTTGATCGCCGTTGATCGTCTCGCCGCGGGCGTTCTTGCCCGTCACGACGTAGTAGAGGCCGATCCACGGATTCATCGGCGAGATCTGCATGCCGTCCGAGCTCATGCCGACCGGAATGCCGCTTTCGACGAGCATGCGAAACGGCGGACCGTTCTGCTCGGCCGTGCCGCTGATATAGCGCCAGCCGCCGAGCACGCTGACTCCGGCACCGAGCGCGCGGAGCTTGTCCGCGTACTCGCGAGTGATGAACGGCGCGTGCGCGAGCACCCAGCGAAGCTCGGTGATGCCGGGCGGGCCGAGCGACGCGTTGATGCGCTCCCAGCCGTCGATGATCGTCACGTAGTCGGTCGGTGTCAGCGAGTGGTTCTCGTTGCGCCAGCCCGCCTCCGCAACGAGCCGCGTGCCGTTCTCCCACGGCTCGGTCGCCTGCATGATGATCGGGCTCGAGCCCGCCGTGAACTCGCCGATGCCGACGACGCGAAGCATGTCGTCGCCGAACTCCGGGAACGCATTGTCGAGTCTCGCGCGCAGATTCGGCGTCTCGGGATCATCTTCCATGTGCAGGAAGTTGAGACGCACGCGCTGGATCAGCTCGCCTTCCCTGTGCAGCTCGAGCAGCGGGTCGTACGCGCGATACGGGTCGAAGTGCGCGGCGCCGTCGGCCTCGGTGCCGGTCGCCGGGAAGCCGCCCTGGTCGAAATGCGTCGTGAGGCCGAGGCCTGCAGCGTAGCGCATCGCATCGAGCGTGCCGCGCTTCTGGTCCTCGAACGTCTGCAGGCTGCGCAAAGCGGCGAGCGCGCGGGTGGACGGGTTCGGCATGCCGCCGCCGGCGATCGAGCCGTCTTCGCCGACCTCGATTCCGCGGCTCGCGAAGAACGCGCGCCCGCGGCTGTTCGTGACGGCCGGGCCAGCGAAAGACATCTGGATATAGACCGGATGCTCGGGCGTCACCCGATCGAGCTCGTCGAGCGTCGGGAACCTCGGCTCTCCGGGCGGCGGGACGAACTGGCGGATGTCGAAGCCGCCGATCGACGTGATCCACTCGCCGGCGGGCACCTGCGCGGCCTTCGCGGCCAGCGTCTCGAGCACGGCGTCGATCGAGTCCGCGCTCTCGAGACGCGTGTCATGTCCCGGCCGAAGGCCGAGCAGCACGATGTGGTTGTGGTTGTCGATGAGCCCCGGAACGACCGTCCGCCCACGGAGGTCGATCGTCTCGGTGCATGGTCCGGGCCCGAGCGAGCCGCCGACCGCGGCGATCGTGCCGCCGAGGATCCGCACGGCGGATGCGACGCTGTCCTCGGCATCCATCGTATGGATGCGGCCGTTCACGAGGAGCAGGTCCGCGCCGTCGATACAGGTCGGCTGCGGCGAGGCCGCACGCTGTGCGAACGCGAACGGCGCGAGCAGCGCGACCGCTGCGAACGCAGTGAGCTGATGCAACCGCATCACGGCTACCCCCCGACGGTGATCATCTCGGCTCGGCCCGACTTTAAGCGAGCCGAGGCGCTGCCGCAAACGCGGGGGGTGCGCGGTCAGCCGCCGCTCGTCAGGCGGTCGCTTCGGCCTGGATGCGCTCGTAGGACGCGCGCTCGGGACCGTATTCGTTGATCGTCGTGCGCCGCAAATCGCGTTTGTGCTTCAGGTCGTCGAAGTCGCCGGCCCTGTGCAGCGTGCAGCGGTTGTCCCAGATCAGGAGATCCCCGGAACGCCACGCGTGGCTATAGACGTACTTCGGCTGCGTCGCGAACGCGTAGAGATCGTCGAGCAGCGCGCGGCCTTCCTCCTCCGGCATGCCGACGATATGCGATGCATGCGAGCCGATGTAGAGCGCCTTGCGCCCGTCCTCGCTCGTCCTGACGAGGCGGTGACGCACGGGCGGCATCAGACGGCGCATCTCGTCCGTGATCTCCTTCAGTCCCGCCTTGCCGCGCGAGTACCACAGATAGTGCTCGGCCTCGAGCCCTTCGATCCGCCGCTTCATGTCCGCCGGCAGATCGTCGTATACGACGCGTGTGTCGATGAACTCCGTCGCTCCGCCCTCGGGCGGTATCACGTGCCCGAGAAGCAGCGACCACTTCGTCGGCATGTCGTTGAACGAGCTGTCCGAGTGGAAGACGAGATTGGCCCTGTTGTACTGCCTGCGGGGCGAGTCCTCGGTCAACAGGTTGCCGTCGGCGTCGAGGTTCGACGCATCGTAAAGCTCGCGTCGGAGGCGCCGCTTCTTGCCGCCGACGCCGAGCAGCGGCGGCAGCTCGAGCGGGCCGAAGGCCCGGCTGAAGCGGATGTGCTGCTCGTCGTCGAGTTGCTGGTCGCGAACGGCGAGGACCGCGTACTTCGCGACATTCTGCTCGAAAAAGTCCCTGACCTCCGGCGTGACCTCGAGGCGCAAGTCCGCGCCGCTGACCTCGGCTGCGAAGAGAGGGTGCAAAGGCTTGATTTCCATATCCAATACTCGTCTGCGCGCGCCGCTCGAACGAATCGGCGTGCTTGAACGCTGGTACTTTGGCGACGATGAAGGCGAGGATGCGCATGCGCCCGCCGCCCACGATCGATGTCGCAAACTGCATACATTGTAGCGGCAGGTCCGTCGGTTCGGCCGAGCGCTCTCGGATTTCCGAAGCGGATCCGCCGCATGCGGCGACTGAGCGGCTCGTGGACGTCGTGCGAGCGGCTAAGCGCGCGGGTTCGCGGTCTTTGTGGTTTGTACAGTGCTGTTACAATGACCAACAGCACCAGCCTTGTGAAGCCGGATCGCTTCACCTACATTTTGCGCCGCAAACGGGCTCTCGGCGAACGCGGAGGGCGCAGGAACACGCAGCGGCGCCCCGACTTTGCTCCGGGGCGCCTCAAAGCCCCGGACTGATGACTCAGATGGATTCTCGAAAGAGGCAGCTCAGCGAATTCTTGAAGAGCTGCCGAGCCAGGGTCGCACCCGCCGACGTCGGCCTGCCGGAGGCCGATCGCCGCCGGACACCGGGCTTGCGGCGAGAGGACGTCGCCGCGCTCGCCGGCGTCAGCGTTACCTGGTACACGTGGCTCGAGCAGGGACGCGACATCCAGGTCTCCGCGGCCGTGCTCGAGCGGATCTCATCGACGCTGCAGCTTTCGCAGGACGAGCGCGAGTACCTGTTCGCACTCGTTCAGCACCGGCCGGCGCCGCCTTTGCACTGGCGCGAGGCCGAGATGAGCCCCGCGCTGCAGCGGACGATGGACGCGGTCGGCGTGCCGGCGATCACGATGACCGTGCGGTGGGACGTCGTCGGGTGGAACGCGCTCGCAGTCAAGGTCTTCCGGGACTATTCCAAGTTCCCGCCGGAGCGGCGCAACCTGCTGCGCATTCTGCTCGTCGACGAGCAGGTCTATCCGAAGGAGCCGGAGCTTTTCGATGCGATGGCGCATCGCGTGATCGCGAAGTTCCGGGTCGACTACAGCCCGTTCACCGGCGATCCCGATTTCGAGGAGCTGATCGGCGAGCTCGAGCGCGAGTCGGAGACGTTCAAACGTCTTTGGAACAGCTCAGAGGTCGTCGGCCGGTCCGAGGCGATCGTTCGGCATCCGCAGCTCGGCGGAATCACGCTCGAGCATACGTCGTACGTCCCCGAAGGGAGCCCGGGCCTGCGAGTCGTGCTCTATTGCCCGTACGACGACGAGAGCCGCGCGAAGATAGACGCGCTCAAGGCCTAGGTCGCGCCCTTCGCCCCGACACGGGTCACGCCGAGGTCGTGCGCCGTCCCCACAGCTCGTCGCTCGCGAGCGCCGCGCCGGCGACGAGCGCTTCGAGCTTTGCCCACATCACGGACGGATGGACGCGCGCGACGAAGTCGTTCTGCGCGAAGCCGCAATCGGTGCCCGCGATGACGTTTTCCCGGCCGACGAGCTCCGCGTAGCGCACGATCCGGTCGGCGACGAGGCGCGGGTGCTCGACCGTCGTCGTGTGATGCGTGACCACGCCCGGGATCAGGATCTTGCCGTCGGGCAGACGCCGGTCTCGCCAGACGCGCCACTCGTGCTCGTGCCGGGGATTGGCCGCCTCGATCGAATAGGCTCCGGCCTTCACCTCGAGCACGAGGTCGATGATCGCTTCGAGCGGCGCGTCGGCGACGTGCGGGACGTGCCAGCTTCCGAAGCAGACGTGGTAGCGGACGCGTTCCTCGGGAATGCCGGTCAGCGCGTAATTCAGCGCTTCGATGCGCAGCTCCGCCCATTCGACATAGCGGGCGGGCTCTCGCCGCACGAGATCGTCGTACATGTTCGCGAGCACCGCGTCGTCGACCTGCAGCACGAAGCCCGCGTCGTGGATCGCGCGGTACTCGTGACGAAGCGCGTCCGCGATCGCGAAGACGAAGTCGCGCTCGTTGCCGTAGTACTCGTCGACGCCGTTGTACGCGGTGCTCGCCGGCGCGACGGCCGTCATGAAGACCTCGCGCGCCCCGGCGAGGGCGGCCGCGCGCCGCAGATTCTCGATGTCCCGCTCGATCTCGGCGCCTCCGCGATATTCGATCGGGCCGACGCAGGCCTCCGTCGGCATGCCGTCGATGGCGCGCGGTCCGAGCTCCTTCGCAAAAAATTCGGCGAACCGCTCGCGGTCGCTGCCGAGCCAACGGAGCGGGACGGGCTGCTCCGGACGAATCTCGAAGCCGCTGATGCGCTCGAGGATATA
>Ga0079224_100010764_pt1 | contig 12563 bp, 11 predicted proteins | sample Stecom2015_FD_80414 | JGI IMG/M metagenome (GOLD analysis project Ga0079224, IMG submission 80414) | Agricultural soil microbial communities from Utah to study Nitrogen management - Steer compost 2015 | ecosystem: Environmental > Terrestrial > Soil > Agricultural land | place: USA: Utah...
CTGGTGCACGTCTCGGAAATGTCCTGGACCAAGAAGAACGTCCACCCCGGCAAGATCGTCTCCACCTCCCAGGAAGTCGACGTGGTCGTGCTGGACGTCGACGCCTCCAAGCGCCGCATCTCGCTGGGTCTGAAGCAGGCCCAGGACAATCCGTGGGACGCCTTCGTGGCCGCCAACCCGATCGGTTCGACCGTCGAGGGCGAGGTCAAGAACGCCACCGAATTCGGTCTGTTCATCGGCCTGGACAACGACATCGACGGCATGGTCCACCTGTCGGACCTCGACTGGAACGTCTCCGGCGAGGAAGCCATCCAGCGCTACCGCAAGGGCGAAACCGTCAAGGCCAAGGTGCTGGACGTCGACGTCGAGAAGGAACGCGTCTCGCTGGGCATCAAGCAGCTGGGCGGCGATCCGATGGAAGGCGACACCTTCCGCAAGGGCCAGCAGGTCACCGTCACCGTGACGGCGATCGAGACCGGCGGCATCGAGGTCAAGTTCGGTGAAGACGACGCCCCGGCGACCGCCTTCATCCGCAAGTCCGACCTGTCCCGCGACCGCGCCGAACAGCGCACCGAGCGCTTCTCGGTCGGCGACCGCGTCGACGCCATGGTCACCGGCATCGACAAGGCCTCGCGCCGCGTCTCGGTGTCGATCAAGGCGCTCGAGATGAAGGACGAGAAGGAAGCCGTCGAACAGTTCGGTTCTTCGGACTCCGGCGCTTCGCTGGGCGACATCCTCGGGGCCGCCCTGCGCGAAAAGGCCGGTTCCAAGGAATAGGTCTCAAGGCGCGAGCGACCACGTCGTCAGCGCAGACCACCTGGAAAAAGAGGGCGGCCGGAGCGATCCGGCCGCCTTTTTCGTGGCCGTCGCCGGGATGGTGAACGTCCAGTAACCGACATTTCGTCCGGAGGGGCCTTTTGCCTGTCGAAACCGGAGGCTAGGGTGGCGCCGCATCCGGTTTCCGGTTGCACCCGTAGAGCTCTGCGAAGGGCGTTGGAGGGCGGGGGCCTGACATGATCAAATCCGAGCTGATCGAGAAGCTCGCGGCCGAAAACACCCACCTGACCCATGCCGAGGTCGAGCGGGTGGTGAACATCGTGCTGGGCCGGATGGTCGAGGCGCTGGGCGAGGGCGGCCGGGTCGAATTGCGCGGCTTCGGCGCCTTTTCGGTCCGCAGCCGGCCGGCCCGGGCGGGGCGCAACCCGCGGACGGGGGAGGCCGTCGAGGTGCCGGCCAAGGCGGTGCCCTTCTTCAAGAGCGGCAAGGAGCTGCGCGAGCGGCTGAACGCGGGGGACGCCTGAGGTGGGGCTGTTCTCCGAGTTCAAGGAGTTCGCCGCCAACGGCAGCGTCGTCGACCTGGCGGTCGGGGTGATCATCGGCGCCTCGTTCGGCAAGATCGTCACCAGCCTGGTTGACCAGGTGATCATGCCGCCGATCGGCCTGCTGCTGGGCGGCATCGACTTCTCCAAGCTGGAATGGGTGCTGACGCCCGAGAACCCCGCCACCGAGGCGGTCGAGAAGGTCGCCATCCAGTACGGCGCCTTCATCAACACCCTGATCCAGTTCCTGATCGTCGCCTTCGTGGTCTTCCTGCTGGTCAGGGGGATCAACCGGCTGCGCCGCCAGCGTGCCGAGGATCCGGCGCCGGCCGCGCCGACCGCCACCGAGGCCCTGCTGGCCGAAATCCGCGACGAACTGAAGGCCCGGCCGAAAGGCTGAGGTCGTCCCCGGGAATCTGAAGCGCCGCCGGACTCCGGGTTTGACTCTCTCCGGGTGCGGGAACAAAAAGAGAACAATCTCTTTCGGACTCCCATGACCCCTTCGTCCTTCGCATCGCCGGAGCGTTTTCCCGAGGCGGCCGCGCCGCTGGAGGAAGCGTGCGCGCCCCTGCCGCGGGACATGGGCGCGGCGGTGGCGTTCGCCTTGTCGCGACGACCGGCGGCGGACGAGAGGCCGGTGCTGCTGGCCCTGCCCCGGTCGTGGGTGGGCGAGTACGGCCGGCCGTATGCGCCGGGGCTGACGGGGCCGGCGCCGCTGCTGGTCCGCGCATCGACGACGGCCGAGGTGTTGTGGGCCCTGGAGCAGGGCCTGAGATCGGGAGCCGTTTCGCTGGCGCTGGGGGCGGCGGGCGACGCCACCCTGGCGCAGAGCCGGCGGCTGGAGTTCGCGGCCCGGCACGGCGGGGCGGTCGGGGTGACCCTGTCGCGCCGTCTCGACGGGCTGAGCGCGGCCCGCCGGCGCTGGCGGGTGTCGGTGCTGGCCAGCCGCGGCGACGCCTGGGATCGGCGCGCGCCGGGACCGGCCCGGCTGCAGGCCGAACTGGCGCGCAGCCGCTACGAGCGCCCCGGCGCCTGGATTCTGGAGCAGGATGATGAGACGCATCGTCTCCGTCTGGCTGATCGACTGGCCGGTGTCCGTCCGGCGGCGATCGCTGGAACGGGCGCGCCGTCCGGCCTCGCCGCCTGAGCCCGCCCTCGATCCGCGCCAGCCCTTCGCCCTGACCCTGAAGAACAGTCGGGGGGCGCTGGTCCTGCACGCCCTCAACCCGGCCGCCCGCACCGCCGGACTGAGGCGCGGCCAGAGCCAGGCCGACGCCCGGGCCATGCTGCCGCAGCTGCTGTGCCAGCCGGCCGATCCGGCCGCGGACGCGCGGGCGCTGCAGGCGCTGGCGGCGTGGGCAGAGCGCTGGTCGCCCTCGGTCAGCCTCGACCCTTCGCCCGACGGACTGGAGGGGCTGTTTCTCGACGTCACCGGCGCGGGACATCTGTTCGGCGGCGAGGCGGCCTTGCTGAAGCAGATCCGCGACCAGCTGGCCGAGGCGGGCATCTCCGCCCGCGCCGCCGCCGCCCCGACGCCGGGCGCGGCCTGGGCCCTGGCGCGGTGGAGCGACCCGGAGGGCCATGCCCCCGTGGTGGGACAGGCGCGGCTGCGCGAGCGGCTGGCGGAACTGCCGGTCGAGGCGCTGCGGCTGGACGCCACCACCCGGGCGCAGGCCCGGCGCTTCGGGCTGAAGCGGATTGGCGACCTCTATCCGATGCCGCGGGCAGGGCTGGCGCGGCGCTTCCGCGGGGCCGGCGGGGTCGAACTGGTGCGGCGTCTGGACCAGGCGCTCGGCCACGAGGGCGAGGCCCTGACGCCGGTGCGGCCGCCGGCCCGCTACCGCGCCTGGCAGGCCTTCGCCGAGCCGCTGGGCGACCTCGCCGGGATCGAGGCGCGGCTGCCGGACCTGGCCGCCGACCTGGCGCAGGCGCTGGAGAAGGACGGGCAGGGCGCGCGCGGCCTGACCCTGACCGGATTTCGCACCGACGGCCGGACGACCGCGCTGTCGATCCGCACCGGTCGTCCCGGCCGCGAGCCGGCGGTCTGGCTGCGCCTGTTCCGCGAGGCGGGGCTGGGGCGGCTGGACCTGGGCTTCGGCGTCGACGCCCTGATGCTGGCGGCGGAGACCGTCGAGCCGATGGCGGCCCGGCAGGTCGCTATCGAGGGGGAGGCGGCGGCGCGGCAGGCCGAGGATCTGGCGGACCTGGTCGACCGGCTGTCCGCCCGTCTGGGCGAGGACCGGGTGCTGACGCCCGAGGCGATGGACAGCTGGACCCCCGAGCGGGCCGAGCGCTGGCGTCCGGCGCTGGCGGGGCCGGCGGCGCCGTTCGAGGCCGAGCCGGGGCGGCGGCCGATCCTGCTGTTCGATCCGCCCGAGCCGGTCGAGGCCATCGCCGAACTGCCCGACGGGGCGCCGGCCCGCTTCACCTGGCGGCGGCTGTCGCGGCGGGTGATCCGAGCCGACGGCCCCGAGCGGCTGTCGCCGGAATGGTGGCGGCCGGCCGACCGGCTGCGCGGCCGCACCCGCGACTACTACCGCGTCGAGGATGAGGCCGGCGGCCGCTACTGGCTGTTCCGCGAGGGGCTGTACGGGCGCGAGTACGGCGGCGGCGAGGACGAGCGCGCGCCCTCGTGGTGGATGCACGGGGTGCTGCCGTGAGCTGGTCGGGCGAGTACGCCGAGCTGGGCGCGATGACCAACTTCAGCTTTCTGGAGGGGGCGTCGCATCCCGGCGAGCTGATGCTGCAGGCGAAGGCGCTGGGGCTGGCGGCGGTGGGGGTGGCCGACCGCAACACCCTGGCCGGCATGGTGCGGGCCCTGATGGGGGCCGAGGACGCCGGTCTGCCGCTGGTGGTCGGCTCCCGGCTGCGCCTCGTCGACGGCGCGGAGCTGATCGTCTTCCCGCGCGACCGCGCCGCCTGGGGCCGTCTGTGCCGGCTGCTGTCGCAGGGCAAGAGCGAGGTGTTCTCCTCCCCACGCAGGGGGGAGGGGGACCGCGAAGCGGTGGAGGGGCTCGTGCAGCCGCCGCCAGCCCCTCCGTCTCGCCCGCTGCGCGGCCGAGCCACCTCCCCATCGCGTAGCGACGGGGAGGAGATGGAGCGGATCGCCAAGGCCGAAACCCGGCTGACCTTCGAGCAGGCGGCGGCGTTGGGGGAGGGGCTGATCGCCCTCGTCCCCGCGCCCGAGCGGCCGGACGCGGCCTTCGAGGCGCGGCTGGCGGCGTGGCGGCGGGCCTGGCCGGACGACCTGTATCTGGCGGCGGCGCCGCTGTGGCGCGGCGACGACCGGCGGCGCCTGAACCGGCTGTCGGCCATGGCGGAGCGGACCGGCGCGCCGATGATCGCGACCAACGCCGTGCTCTACCACCACCCCGACCGGCGGCGGCTGCAGGACGTGCTGACCTGCGTGCGCGAGGGCGCGACCATCGACAAGGCCGGTCGCCGGCTGCAGGCCAACGCCGAACGCCATCTGAAGCCGCCGTCGCAGATGGCCCGCCTGTTCCGCGGCCATGAGGCGGCGCTGGAGCGGACCATGGAGGTGGTGCGCGCCTGCCGCTTCTCCCTGCGCGAGCTGAAATACCAGTATCCCGACGAGCCGGTGCCGGCCGGCTGGAGCCCCCAGCGGCGGCTGATCCGCCTGACCTTCGAGGGGGCGCGCCAGAAGTGGCCCGAGGGCGTGCCGGCCAAGGTGCGCGCGACCCTGGTCAAGGAGCTGAAGCTGATCAAGCAGCTGAAGTATCCGAACTACTTCCTGACCGTCCACGACATCGTCGCCTGGGCGCGGCGGCAGGAGAAGCCGATCCTGTGCCAGGGCCGCGGCTCGGCGGCCAATTCGGCGGTGTGCTTCTGCCTCGGCGTCACCAATGTGAACCCGGCCGAGCAGGACGTGCTGATCGAGCGCTTCATGTCGGCCGACCGGGACGAGCCGCCGGACATCGACGTCGACTTCGAGCACGAGCGGCGCGAGGAGGTGATGCAGTACGTCTACCGCCGCTACGGGCGCGACCGGGCGGGAATCGTGGCGACGGTGATCCACTACCGGCCGCGCTCGGCCATTCGCGACGTCGGCAAGGCGCTGGGCCTGACCGAGGACGTCACCGCCCGCATGGCCGACACGGTGTGGGGCGGCTGGGGCGACGGGGTGAAGGAGGAGCACGTCGACCGCATCGGTCTGGACCGCGACGACCCCCGCCTGGCCCTGGCGCTGGAACTGACCGCCGAGCTGATCAAATTCCCGCGCCACCTGAGCCAGCACGTCGGCGGCTATGTGCTGAGCCGGACGCCGCTGATCGAGATCGTGCCGGTGGGCAATGCGGCGATGGAGGACCGCACCTTCATCGAGTGGGACAAGGACGACATCGACTACCTCGGCCTGATGAAGGTCGACGTGCTGGCCCTGGGCATGCTGACGGCGATCCGGCGCGGCTTCGACCTGATCGCCGACGCCTATGGCCGGCGGTATGAGCTGGACACCGTCCCGCAGGAGGATTCGGCGGTCTACGACATGCTGTGCCGGGGCGACTCCATCGGCGTCTTCCAGGTCGAGAGCCGGGCCCAGATCGCCATGCTGCCGCGGCTGCAGCCGAGGACCTTCTACGATCTGGTGGTGGAGGTGGCGATCGTCCGCCCCGGCCCGATCCAGGGCGGCATGGTCCATCCCTATCTGAAGCGACGCAAGGAGAAGCGCGAGGCCGAGGCGCGGGGCGAGGCCTATGGCATCGATTTTCCCCACCCGGCGTCGGAGCACGGAGATCGCGATGAGCTGCGGCGGGTGCTGCACAAGACCCTGGGCGTGCCCCTGTTCCAGGAACAGGCCATGCGCATCGCCATGGAGGCGGCGAAGTATACGCCGGCCGAGGCCAACAGCTTGCGCCGCGCCATGGCCACCTTCCGCCACATGGGGACCATCCACGAGCATGAGGAGATGTTCGTCGGCCGGATGATCGCGCGCGGCTACGATCCCGAGTTCGCCCGCAGCTGCTTCGCCCAGATCAAGGGCTTCGGCGAGTACGGCTTCCCCGAGAGCCACGCCTGTTCGTTCGCCCACCTGGTCTATGTCTCGGCCTGGCTGAAGCGGCACTGGCCCGAGGCCTTCGCCGCCGCCCTGCTGAACAGCCAGCCGATGGGCTTCTACGCCCCGGCGCAGCTGGTCCGCGACGCGCGCGAGCACGGCGTGGAGGTGCGCCACCCCGACGTCAACGCCAGCGGCTGGGACGCTTCGCTGGAGCCGCGCGGGGAGCGCAAGCGGCGCGCCCTGCGGCTGGGCCTGCGCTCGATCGACGGCTTCCGGCAGGCGTGGGCCGACCAGATCGTGGCGGCCCGCGCCGCCGGCCCCTTCGCCGACGTCGAGGACCTGCGGCTGCGGGCGAAGCTGCCGCCGGCGGCGCTGGACCGGCTGGCCGAAGCGGACGCCTACGGCTCGCTGAGCCTGAGCCGGCGGCAGGGCATGTGGTCGGTGAAGGGCGCGCCCCCGGCCGCCTCGGCCCCGCTGTTCGAGGCCATGGGCCTGGTCGAGACCGACGGCCGCCCGCCCGAGGCCCTGCCGGAGCTGGCCCGGTCGGAGGAGGTGGTCGGCGACTACCAGTCCATCCGCCTGTCGCTGAAGGGCCACCCGGTCGCCTTCCTGCGCGAGCGGCTGACGCGGGCGGGGGCGGTGACGGCGCGCGACTACGAGCGGCTGCCGAACGGGCGGCGGGTGCAGGTCGGTGGCGTGGTGCTGGTGCGTCAACGCCCGGGCACGGCCAAGGGCGTCTGCTTCATCACCCTCGAGGACGAGACGGGGGTGGCCAATCTGGTGCTGTGGGAGACGGTGTTCGAGGCCTTCCGTCCGACCGCCATGGGGGCCCGCATGGTGCTGGCGAAGGGGCGGGTGCAGCAGGCCGAAGGGGTCAGTCACCTGGTTGTCGAGGAGCTGGTCGACTGGACCGCCATGCTGGGCGACCTCACTCCCGACCGCGCCCCCGGCTCGGCCCACGAACCGGCCCGGGGACGGCACCCGCGCGACGTGCGGGTGCTGCCGGGGTCACGGGACTTTCACTAGTCCTTGCGCTGGTAGCGCCACTTCCACAGGGCGTTGCCGAGGATGGGCAGGAAGCCGCCGACGAGGGCGGCGATCAGCACCGTCCAGAAGCCACCGCCGAGGCCGTATTCCCCGACCGCCGCCCCGACGCCGGCCGCCAGCAGCGGACCGAGCCAGGGCAGCCAGGCCGGCGGCCCGAAGCGAAACTCAGGCATCCACCTTGATGACCCCGCGCCGGATCTGGTCCAGCTCGATGGAGTCGAACAGGGCCTGGAAATTGCCCTCGCCGAAGGCCTGGTTGCCCTTGCGCTGGATGATCTCGAAGAAGATCGGACCGAAGGTGTCCTGGGTGAAGATCTGCAGCAGCAGGCCTTCCTGCTCCGAACCGTCGATCAGGATGCGGTTCTTGCGCATCCGCTCGACGTCCTCGCCGTGGCCGGGCAGGCGCTTGTCGATCAGTTCGAAATAGGTCTCGATGGTGTCCTGGAAGGGAATGCCGCGGCGCTTCATCTCCTCGACGGTCTCGAAGATGTCGTCGGTGGCCAGGGCGATGTGCTGGATGCCCTCGCCGTTGTAGCGGCGCAGGAACTCCTCGATCTGCGAGTTCTCGTCCTGGCTCTCGTTCAGCGGGATGCGGATGGCCCGGTCGGGCGCGATCATCGCCTGCGAGAACAGGCCGGTCGCCTTGCCCTTGATGTCGAAATACTTCTGCTCTTCGAAGTTGAAGACATCGCCATAGAAGCCCGACCAGTTGCGCATCTGGCCGCGGCGCACGTTGTGCGTCAGGTGGTCGAGGCAATAGAGGCCCACCGAATTCTTCTTCTCGGCTTCCTGCCAGCCCTCGATCTCGTCCCAGCCCTCGTAGAGCGAGCCCTTCCCGCCGTAACGGTCCACGAGATACAGCAGCGAGCCGCCGATGCCCTGCAGGACGTAGGGATAGCCGTTCCCAAGGGCGCCGCCGTCGGCGCCTTCGGCCGGCCGGGCCCCGCGCTGGACCGCGCCCTCGTAGGCCGCCCGGGCGTCAGCCACGCGGAAAGCCATGCCGTTGGCGGAAGGACCGTGCTCGCGGGCGAACTCCTCGGCCTGGCCCTTGGGCGACAGGTCGACCAGCAGGGTGATGTCGCCCTGCTTCATCCGGACGGCGCCGGTGGCCGGATTCACATGGGTGCGGGTAAAGCCCATCAGCTCGAGGCGGGCCGCCATGGCTTCGGGCTCGGGACCGGTGAACTCGACGAATTCGAAGCCGTCCACGCCGAGCGGGTTCTCCTCATCCAGCCGGGCGGCGGGGGTTTGGGTCGCATCGGTCATGGGGCGTCTCCTAAAGCTCTCGGCGGTCGGCCGTCGTTGCGGCGGAACCTAGTGGCGGAGAAGGCCGAAGCCAAGGTTGGCGACGGTCACAGGCGCGGGAGCCGCCCCTATTCGCCGCCCTCGGACGAGCCGTCAGAGGCGTGGACCCGGGCGTGGCCGTGGTGGCGCAGATGGCTTTCGTCCAGTTCGGTGATCAGCTTTTCGCCCTTCTCCTTGCCGACGAACTGGAGGATGGCGTCGATCTTGGCCTCCATGCGGTCGTCGTTTTCCTTGGAGGAAGGCGAGCCGACGTAAAGGAAATAGGCCAGGCCGACGACCTGCCAGAGCAGCTGGAGGAACTCCGACTGCCAGTTCTCGAAGGTGTCCCGGCCCATCTCGAGCAGGTAGGGCGACAGTTCGGCGGCCTGGCCGTGGGCGGACTGTTCGTCGACGAAGGCGAACCAGCCGAAGATCCAGTGAAGGGTGATGGAAACGGTGAAGAAGGCCAGGGTGATCCAGGCGTAGGCGTATTTCTTCAACATGCGCGTTGTCCCTTGGTGGGAGGGGCAACGCCTATCGCGGCGCTTCGGCTCCCTCCGGCGAGGTCGAGCCGGCGTCGGGCGGCGGCAGTTCCGCGGGCTGGACCGTATGGCCTGCGGCGTTGTCGGCTGCGCTCCTGGCGTCGGCGCTCCAACGGATCCACACGAAGGCGCCGGCGATGAGGAACAGCACCAGGATCATCAGGATCACCACGCCGCTGAAACGGGTGGTGCGCCGGGGGGCGGCGGTGCGGGGATCACAATCGGTCACGGGGCGGCTCCATTTTCAGGACGGCTTAACCGCCGGCGGGGCCGCCATGTTCCCGAGGTGCGCGCCGGGCCTCAGACGCCGTGCACCCCCGGGTGCTCGAACTCCGGCGGCGGAGCGCCGCGCTCCAGCCTCATGACCAGACGTTCGTCCTCGAAGACCTCGACGCCCTCGCAACTGGCGTGCTGCTGGAGCTGGCCAAAGGCGATCCGGGCGGCCTCGCCGTCGTGCCGACAGTCGGCGAAGTCGAGGGCCGGCCGGCGGCCGCCCCGGTCGAAGAAGTGGAACTGGTAGATGCGCATCGACCCCATGTCCTGATGAGGCAGGCACAAAAGACCAGCGGACCGTCGGTGTCCGTCGGCCGCTGGACATAACGGTGGTTTGCACGCGCTTGTGAGCAGTCCCGGGGACGCAGCGCCGCCAGGCCGCAGCGCCGCCAGGGCGCCGCGGCCTGGTCGGGTCAGGGCCGGCCGACCACCGCGTCGACCGAGCCGGTGGTGACCGGATGATAGCCGGGACGGGCCTGGGCGTAGAGGCGGGTGGCGATGGGGCGGCCCCAGTCGCCCTCGGCCCACAGGCTGGCGAACAGGGGCAGGACGAACTTGCGCCGCCCCATGGTGGTGAGGAATTTCTCCAGGGTCGGCACGGCGGGCTGGTAGCGGTGCTGGACGGCGATCTGCAGCCAGGCGAACAGCACCTCGGCGTTGCCTTCCTCGCGCAGGTTCAGCGTCGCCTCGAGATCGGCCAGCTGGGCCGCCGTCAGCCAGTCGGCGCCGTCGCGCAGGGTCTCCGGACGCCAGGCGAGGAAGCGCTGGCGCTCCTGGGTCGACCAGCCGGCCCACGGAATGGCCGAGGCCGGACCCTTGTCGGCGAAGAAGGCGCGGGCCGCGGCGTCGACGGGAACGAAGGCGGTCGACACCGGCGGCTGCCAGTTGGACGGCATGCCGGGCTGGTAGATCCAGGCGTCCATCATCAACTGGTCCTCGAGCGCCCTCGTCGTGACGAGGTTAGCGCGGATGTCCTCGAGGAAGCGTTCGGTGGTCATCGGGCGGAAGGCGTTGCGCTCGAAATAGCCCTTCAGCCAGGCGTCGAAGCGGTCGCGGCCGACGATGCGTTCGATAGTGTGCAGGAAGGCGGCGCCCTTTTCATAGGCGACGTCGGTCATGCCGTCGTCGGGGTCGCGGCCGGCGAGGTCCAGCTTGAGCCGGGTGTCGGCGGGCGGCAGGCTCGCGAGGCTGGACTCGAGTTCGCCCCAGCCCAGCGACTGCAGCATCAGGGCGCGGTCGCGGCCCTCGACCGCTTCCATGATGCGGTTCTCGAAATAGACGGTGAAGCCCTCGTTGAGCCAGAAGTCGGCCCAGGTGGCGTTGGTCACCAGATTGCCGGACCAGCTGTGCGCCAGCTCGTGCGCCACCAGCGAGACCAGCGACCGGTCGCCGGCGATGATGGTCGGGGTGGCGAAGGTCAGGCGCGGGTTCTCCATGCCGCCGAAGGGGAAGCTGGGCGGCAGGATGAGCAGGTCGTAGCGGCCCCAGCGGTACGGGCCGTAGAGCTGCTCTGCGGCGTCGACCATGGCGGCGGTCGGGATCATCTCGTGATGGGCGGCGGCCAGTTGCGAGGGCTCGGTCCACACCCCGGTGCGCTCGTCGATGGCCTGGAAGGCGACATCGCCGACGCCGATGGCGATCAGATAGGGCGGCACCGGATTGGTCATGCGGAAGCGGGTGGCGGTGCGCCCGGCGCCGGCGGCCTCGGGGGCGCCGACGGCCTCGCCGCTCATCACCACCTTGAGGTCGGAGGGGACGGTGATGCGCGCGTCCCAGGTCTGGCGGATGCCCGGGCTGTCCTGGGTCGGAACCCAGGTGCGGGTCAGGATCGCCTGGCCCTGGCTGAACATGTAGGGCTGCTGACCGCCCGCGGTCTGCTGCGGGGTCAGCCACTGCAGGGCGGCGGCGTCGGGGCGGGTGGAATAATCGATCAGGATCGCCGCCCGCTGGCCCGGCTGGATCGATGGCAGGGTCACGGTGAGGGCCTGGCCGAGGATTGGATCGGCCTCGCCCAGTCGATAGTCGAGCGGCCCGGCGTTGGAGCGGACCGCGTGAATGTCCAGGTCTCGTACGTCGAGCACGACCTCGGCGGCGCCCGGTTCCGCCGTGACCTCCAGCAAGGCCGTGCCCGAGAGGGTCCGGCCCTCGAAGTCGGCGGTCAGGTCGAGCGAGACGTGGACGACGCGGGCGATCTCCGGCCGGGCATGGGAGTGGATGTCGCGGACATAGTCGACCGGCGCCGTGGCGGTCACGGGAACCGCGGGCATGTCGGAGCCGGAGGCGTTCATGGCGGCGCAGCCTCCGAGGGCGGTCATCAGGGCGAGGGCGGATACGAGGCCGATCTGGCGGATCATCGGGGCGTCCTTTGCGATTGTGCGCGGAGAACGCCCCGGCCGGCCGGAAAGATCAACCCCCGATCAGCCGGGCGCCGAGGCCGGGGCCAGCTGACGGGACCGGAACAGCCGTCCGCGTTCGGCGATGAGGACGAAGACCAGGGCGGTCACGCCCATGACGACCATGCCCAGCGCCATGGGGACCACCGAGCCGTTGAACTGCTGACCGATCAGGAAGCCGAGGGTCGAGCCGGCGGTGGTTGAGATGAAGCCCTGGGCCGAGGAGGCGGTGCCGGCGATATGGCCCATCGGCTCCATGGCCATCGAGCCGAAATTGCCCGCGATCAGGCCGAAGCAGAACATGGTCAGCCCCTGCAGGACGCCGAACGTCCAGATCGTCTCGTGCCCGGCCAGGGTCACGCCGGCGTGGATGGCGGCCATGGTGATGAAGCCGAGCAGGGCCGTGTGCGAGATCAGGCGCGAGCCCAGCCGCTCGACCAGCCGGGCGTTGAGCAGGGAGGCCACGGCGATGCCGCCGGCGACGAGGGCGAAGACCGTGGTGAACAGCTCCGGCGCCTCGAACACGTCGAAGAAGATCTGCTGGCTGGAGTTGATGAAGCCGAACAGGGCGCCGGTGATGGCGGTCATGGCCAGGGTGTAGCCGATCGACTGACGATGGGTGATCGCCTGCCGGAAGGCCGCGGCGATGCGGCCGATCTGGATCGGCATGCGGTCTTCGGGATGCAGGGTC
>Ga0079224_100010765_pt1 | contig 12563 bp, 10 predicted proteins | sample Stecom2015_FD_80414 | JGI IMG/M metagenome (GOLD analysis project Ga0079224, IMG submission 80414) | Agricultural soil microbial communities from Utah to study Nitrogen management - Steer compost 2015 | ecosystem: Environmental > Terrestrial > Soil > Agricultural land | place: USA: Utah...
CTCGCCGCTGGGCGCCCGCGTGCACGCGCCGTGGGCGCTGGTCATCTCCGCGCGTCTGCGGGCACGCTTCGGCCTCGACGTCGCCGCCATGCACTCCGACGACGGGATCGTGCTCCGCCTGCCCGACGCGGGCAGCAGCTGGGACGACCTGTACGACCTCGGCCCGGTGGACGACGGCTTCCCGACCGACGCCCCGCGGCAGGGCGACGACGAGGCCGGCGGGTCGCCCGTCGTGCTCGACGACGGTGGCAAACCGGCGGCCCAGGTGCCCGGCCGCGTCACGCTCGAGGACCTGCTCCTGGACCCGGACGAGGTGCTGGGCGCCGTCCGGGACGAGCTCGGCTCGTCGGTCATGTTCGCCGCCCGCTTCCGTGAGGCCGCCGCGCGCGCCCTGCTCCTGCCCCGGCGGCGCCCGGACAAGCGCCAGCCGCTGTGGCAGCAGCGCCAGCGCTCGGCGCAGCTGCTCGAGGTCGCGAGCCAGTACCCGGACTTCCCGATCGTGCTCGAGGCCGCCCGCGAGTGCCTGCAGGACGACTTCGACGTCGCCGCGCTCACCGGGCTCATGCGGGACATCGGCTCGGGTGACGTCCGGGTCGTCGAGGTCACGACCACGACTCCCTCACCGTTCGCCCAGTCGCTCCTGTTCGGGTACACCGCCCAGTTCCTGTACGACGGCGACGCCCCGCTGGCGGAGCGCCGCGCCGCAGCCCTGTCGCTGGACCCCGAGCTGCTCGCCGAGCTGCTGGGCGAGCAGGGCACCGCCGACCTGTCCGAGCTGCTGGACCCCGGGGCGGTCGAGCGCACGGAGGCCGAGCTGACCGGCCTGGCACCCGACCGCCAGGCCCGCGACGCGGAGGGCCTGTGGGACCTGCTGCGCCGCACGGGTCCGCACGACCTGGCCGCGCTGCGGGCCCGCACGCGCGAGGACTCCCGGCACGCCGTCGCGTCCTGGCTCCAGGAGCTCGAGACGTCCCGGCGCGTGATCCGCGTCCGGTTCGCGGGCGAGGAGCAGTGGGCGGTCACGGAGGACGCCGGGCGGCTGCGCGACGCGCTCGGTGTGGCGCTGCCCGTCGGGATCCCCGAGGCGTTCACCGAGCTCGTCCCCGACCCCCTGGGCGACCTGCTGCGACGGCACGCCAGGACGCACGGGCCGTTCGGGGCGACGTCGGTGGCGCAGCGCCTCGGGCTGGGGGTCGCCGTCGTGGTCCAGGGGCTCACCCGGCTCGAGGCGGCGGGGCTGCTGGCCCGCGGCAGCCTGCGCCCGGCGTCGCTGGGCGGCACCGGCGACGAGTGGTGCGACCCGGGCGTGCTGCGCCTGCTCCGGCGCCGCTCGCTCGCCGTGCTGCGCGCCGAGGTCGAACCCGTGGAGCAGGAGGCCCTCGGCGCGTTCCTGCCCCGCTGGCAGAACGTCTCCACGGGCCTGCTGCGCGGCGCGGACGGCCTGGTGCAGGCGATCGAGCAGCTCGCGGGTGCCGCGGTCCCCGCGAGCGCGCTCGAGACGCTGGTGCTGCCCGCGCGCGTGGCCGACTACTCCCCCGCCCTGCTCGACGAGCTCACCGTCGCAGGAGAGGTGCTGTGGGCAGGGCACGCGCGGCTGCCCGGGTCGGGCGGCGGCGACGGGCTCGTCTCGCTCCATCTCGCCGACGGCGCGTCGGTCACGCTCCCCGAGCTCGCGCCGGTCGAGGAGGACGGCCCGCTGGACACCGACCTCCACCGGGCCGTGCTCGACCTGCTCACCGGGTCCGGCGGGTTCTTCCTGCCCCGGATCGCCGAGCTCGCCGGTGCGGAGACCGGCGCGGTGCTCGAGGTGCTCTGGGACCTGGTGTGGGCCGGTCAGGTGACGAACGACGGTCTCGGCGCGCTGCGTGAGCGCGTGAGCGGCGCGGGCGCCCACCGCGCACCGCGCACGGCCGCCCGGGCCCGGCCCGTGCGGCGGTCCCGGTTCGCCGTCTCCCCCGGCCGTCCCACAGCCGCGCTGCGCACGGCCACGGGCGTACCCGGCGGCGGGGGCCGTTGGGCGGCGCTGCCGGCGCGGGAGACCGACCCGACGGTGCGCGCCCACGCGCTGACGCAGGTGCTGCTCGAGCGGCACGGCGTGCTGACCCGGTCCGGGGCGGCGGCGGAGGGTGTCGGCGCGGGGTATCGCGACGTGTACCGCGTGCTGTCGGGCCTCGAGGAGCGTGGGGCGGTGCGCCGCGGGTACTTCGTCGAGCACCTGGGCGGGTCCCAGTTCGCGCTGCCGGGCGCGGTGGACCGGCTGCGCGTGGACGCGCAGGACCGGACGCGGCTGGTCGAGGCGGAGCTGGAGATCGCCGAGCGGGCGCGGACCGACGTCGGCCCGGACGGCGCCCCTGCGGCTCCGGGCCCGGCCGGAAACGGGGCGAGCGGTACGGTCGTCCTCGCTGCGATGGATCCCGCCAACCCGTACGGTGCGGCCCTCGCGTGGCCGGCCGGGCCTGCCCACGAGGCCGCGCGTGACGGTGCGGACCAGGGCGCCCAGGGCACCGGTTCGGACGGACGGCCCGCCACGCACCGGCCGGGACGTAAGGCGGGCGCCGTCGTGGTGCTCACGCACGGCGACCTCACGCTGTTCGTGGAGCGCGGCGGGCGCACGGTCCTCTCCTTCACCGACAACCCCGTCCGCCTCGCGGGGGCCGCTTCCGCCCTCGCCCGCACCGTCCGCGAGGGCCGCCTCGGCCGTCTCACGGTCCAGCGCGTCGACGGCGAGGGTGCCCTGGAGGCCGCGCGCCGTCAGCCGGCGGCGCGCGCTCTCGTCGAGGCCGGTTTCGCGATCACTCCGCGAGGCCTGCGGATCGCCGCACGCTGAGCGCGAGCAGCGGGCCCGGGTCCTCGGCGGGCCCCTCCCGGTCGATCGTGGCTCCGAGCAGGAACAGGAAGCCGATCATGACGACGAAGCCGAGGCGCTCGATGAGGCCGAAGGCGAAGATCCCGGAGTCGGCGAAGAACACGAGCGACAGGTGCACCACGAGGAAGAGGGCGACCACGGTGCCCAGCGCGCGCGCCGCAGCCCGCAGGCCCTGCGGGAGGGCAGAGCGCGGCTGACGGATCGAGCGCTCGAGGCTGAGACCGACCATCGGGAGCACGCAGAACGCGGTGGCGGCGCTGACCCGGTGGATGAGCGCGGACATCGACACGGTGGTGGCGTCCGGCGGATCGGTCGGGTACGCGCCGACGAGCACCATCGACACCGCGAAGATCACCATCGCGACGGCGGGGACCGGGCCTGCCGCGAGCCCCGCCCGGTACATGCGGACCGTGAGCAGCAGGCCGAGCGCCGCGAGGATCAGGCCGCCGGCCAGGATGAGTTCTCCCCCGCCCGGGACGAACGCGTACCAGCTGATGGGGTCGAGCACCGGGTCGACGACGGAGGCGCCGACCACGTGCGCCGTGACCATCGGCAGGAGCGCCGTGGCACCGAACCAGCCGACCGTGCGGGTGCTGCGGGTGGTCGGGGGTGCGGTCGGTTCCTCGGGGTGTCGCTCCAGGTCAACGACGTTCACGGTCATGGGCCATAGCCTGTCCGACCGCGGGGCGGGAATCCATCGGGTTTCCCCCCGACCCCACCCTGATCTTCCTGGGGGTCAACCCCCGGAACGGCGGGATTCCGCGGTTCCCCTGGCCCCCTGACGTCGTATGGGTGATATGTCCCCCAATCGACATCACCCCGCCGGTGGGTCCCACTACGCTGGAGGCCCACGACGAGGGGAGCACCCGTGCCGGAGGGCGACGTCCTGCGTCTCACCGCCGAACGCCTGACCGCCGCTCTGCGAGGCCTGCCGCTGGTCCGCGCCGAGCTGCGGTGGCCCAGCGCCGGGGCGGCACGGCTCACCGGAGCGACAGCGCTCGAGACCGCGGCGTACGGCAAGCACCTGCTCACCCGGCTGGACGACGGCCGCACCCTGCACACGCACCTGCGCATGGACGGTTACTGGCGCATCCATCGCACCGGCTCGCGCGAGGCCGCCGCCCGGCACCCCGCCATCCGCGTCGTACTGGCCACCGACGCGTGGACCGCGACCGGCTGGCACCTCGGCATGCTCGACCTGGTGCGCACCCACGACGAGCAGCGGGTCCTGGCCGGGCTCGGCCCGGACGTCCTGGGCCCCGACTTCCCCCGGACCGGCTTGCCCGACGCCGCGACGCGGATGGTCCGCGACCCGGCGCGCCCGCTCTGCGCCGTGCTGCTGGACCAGCGCACCGTGGCGGGCCTCGGCACGATCTGGATGGCCGAGTCCCTGTTCGCCCGGCGGCTGTGGCCGTGGGCACCCGCGGGCGACCTGACCGAGGAGCAGCGGTACGACCTGCTGCGCACGGCACGCCGGCTCATGGAGCGCGCCGTCGCCGTGGGGCGGGCGCGGGGCCTGGGCGGGGTGGAGCTGCACGTGCACGGGCGCGCGGGCCGTCCGTGCCACCGCTGCGGGAACCCGGTCGAGGAGGGCGTCGCGAACGAGAAGCCCTACGAACGCCCCGTCTTCTGGTGCCCGGTGTGCCAGCCGCCCGCCGCCTGACGAGCCGACGCCCGCCCGCGCACAGAAAGGCCTGGGCGGGACCTCCGTAGAGGATCCCGCCCAGGCTCTGACGCTCTGCTGCCCTGCCCGCTCCCGCCGGCTCAGCCGACGGGCGCGAGGTCGGACGGCGCGACCTCCCGCCGCGCTGCGGTCCGGTCGCCTCCCCGAGCCAGGAGCCCGGCGACGAAGTCCGCCGGGATGGTGTCGGGGATCTGGAAACCCTCGGCGACCGCGACGCGATCGCTCACCTCACGCAGCACCAAGGACAGCGGCACGTCGAGCGCCTCGCAGATGGAGCCGAGAAGCTCGGACGACGCCTCCTTCTGCCCTCGCTCCACCTCGCTGAGGTACCCCAGCGACACACGTGCCGCCGACGAGACCTCCCGCAGGGTGCGCCCCTGACGCTGCCGCGTGTCACGCAGCACGTCTCCGATCTCTCGCCGTAGTACGACCATCTCGCGCCCCCTCTCGGTGCCTGTCACTGTCCTCACGCCCTGCCCTCCGGGGGCCGGACGCGTCGTGCGTGTGGTGCGTCCCCCCTGAGCCGAGGTCGTTCTACCGTACCCCGTGCTCATGGAGTTCTTGCGCCGGCTCCGTGTGGTCGGCCTGTTCGTGATCACACCGGAACCAACGCCGTGGTGACGAGCCTTGTTCCCGAAGGGCCGGTTCGTCAAGCCCTGTGCAAGATTAAACCAAGAAGTTTCACTTGTCTGTAACTTCTCGGAGGTCGTCGGTCGGCGTGTCGGAGTTTTCACCCCAGGACCCGCTGACGAGGGTGGACGCCAGCTCGAGCACGCCGTGCACGGCCCCCTCGATCACCTCGGGACGGTCCCCGGTCAGGTCGAGCCGGTGCACCTCCGTCACGACGGGGGTGCTCACCGCGACGAACACCACACCCGGCGGCTGACCGTCCTGCGGGTCGGGACCGGCGACGCCCGTCGTCGCGAGCCCGACGTCGGCGTCTGTCGCAGCCCGGACGCCCGACGCCATCTGGGCCGCGACCGCCTCGTCCACGGCGCCGCGCTCGGCCAGGAGGTCGGCGTCGACACCGAGCAGGCGCGCCTTGAGGTCCGTCGCATAGGCGACGACGCCGCCACGCACCACGCGCGAGGCGCCCGGCACCGCCACCAGCGCCGCCGTCACCCGCCCGCCCGTGAGCGACTCCGCGACCCCGATCGTCCATCCCCGCGCCGCCGCGGCCGCGAGGAGGTCGCGCGCCGTCATGCGCCGGCCGTGCGCGCCCGGGCGTCGCGACGGATGCGCCAGCCCTGGTAGACGTAGTCGGCGCCGGTCACGACCGTCACGACGAAGGCCGCCACGAGCACCACCCAGGCGACCACGGTGAGCCAGTCCAGCCCCAGCCCTTCCCGCGGCAGCAGGAACAGCGGGATGGCCACGCTCTGGAGCACGGTCTTCAGCTTGCCGCCCCGCGACGCCGGCATCACGGCGTACCGGAGCATCCCCATGCGCATGAACGTGATGCCGAGCTCGCGCACCAGGATCACCACGGGGATCCACCACGGCAGCTCCCCCAGCGGGATCCAGAGCAGCACGAGGGCCGCACCGACGAGCAGCTTGTCCGCGATGGGGTCGAGCAGCTTGCCCAGGTCGGTGATGAGGCCCCGCGAGCGGGCGAGGTAGCCGTCCACCTTGTCCGAGGCGGCCGCCGCCACGAAGATCGCCGTCGCGACGAGTCGCCAGGTGACGTCGTCACCGCCCTGCGCGAGCAACGCCCAGGCGAAGAACGGGACCATGGCGATACGAACCATCGTCACGATGTTCGCGATGTTCCAGGGCGACGGGGGGTCGGTGACCATTCCTCAAGCCTAACGGTGCGGGAGGCCCTCACCGACCGCGCGCGGGCCGCCCCCCGCCGGCCCGAACCACGGCCCGCACCACGCCTTTTGTCGCCGGGCCCGGCCCGCTCGCCTACGATCCGGACGTGAACTCAGCCCGCGCCCGGCGGTCTCTCGTCTCCCTTCCCGCTCACCGGCCGTCTCTCCGGCCCGCCCTCCGGCTCCTCCCGCTGGTCCTCGCCGCCGCGCTGGCGGCGGGCAGCGCGGGCTGCACCCTCAACCCGGGCCCGAGCAGCGCTGCCGAGCCGTCCGCGAGCGCGAGCCCCTCGCCGTCCCCGATCCCCTCGCCGACGCCCCGGGACGTGCGGTTCACGCTGCTCGCGGCGGGCGACGTGCTGCCGCACGGGCCGGTGAACGAGTCGGCCCGGACCGGTGACGGGTTCGAGTACTCACCGCTGCTGGCGGGCATCGACCCGTGGGTCGCGGCCGCCGACCTCGCCCTGTGCCACCTCGAGGTGCCCGTCGCGCCGCCGGGCGTCACCCCGTCGGGCTATCCCGTGTTCCGCGCGCCCCACGAGGTCGTGCGGGACCTCGGCGAGCAGGGCTGGGACGGCTGCTCGACGGCGTCCAACCACGCCGCCGACGCCGGTTTCGACGGGCTGAAGGCCGCGCTCGACGCGCTCGACGCCGCGGGCATGGGCCACGTGGGCACCGCGCGCGACCGGGAGGAGTCCCTCGCCCCGCAGCTCTACGAGCTGACCAGGGAGGGCCGGACCGTCACGGTCGCCCACCTCGCGGCCACCTACGGCCTCAACGGGTTCGAGCCGCCCGAGGGCGAGTGGTCGGTCGACCTCATCGACACCGACCGGATCGTCCGGCAGGCCAAGGAGGCCCGGGCAGCCGGGGCCGACCTCGTGGTCGTGAGCCTGCACGACGGGTACGAGTACGTCACCGAGCCGACACCCCACCAGCGGGAGGCCACCGAGGCGCTGGCGAGGTCCCGGCAGGTGGACCTCGTGATCGGCCACCACGCCCACGTGCCCCAGCCCATCACGCGGCTCGAGGGCGGACCGGGCCGCAAGGGCATGTGGGTCGCCTACGGCCTGGGCAACCTGCTCTCGAACCAGGGCCCGGACTGCTGCGTCCTGGCCACGACCGCCGGGCTGATGATGGTCGCCGACGTCGTGCAGCGTCCGGGCAAGCCCGCGCGGGTGACCGACGTGCGGTGGGCGGCCACCACGGTCGACCTGGCCGCGGGCCACCGCCTGCGCGGTACGCGGGAGGCGATCGCGCACCCGGAGCAGGGCACGCTGTCGGCCGGCGACCTGGAGCAGCGTCTGGCGATCGCCCAGGACGCCGTCGGCGACGCGGCGGACGAGCTGCGCGAGCCACCGCTCCCCTCGGGAGGGCCCGCTCCGCGCGTCGTCCCGCGCCCCTGACGCACTCTCCCCCGGACGCTGCCCGGAGGCGGCCGGGTACGTGACCTAGCGGACCACGTCGGCGTCGTCGTGGTACTCGGCGACGACGGGCGGCGCGTGGCCGTCGGTGCCGTCCGCGTACGGGTCGTTCCCGCCCTCGCCGTCGGCCGCCTGGTCGAAGACCGGGGGCGGCTGCTCGCCCCGGATGAGCGCGAGCGCGGCGGGCAGGTCGTCGGGCGTCACGAGCACGTCGCGCGCCTTCGACCCCTCCGACGGCCCGACGATCTCCCGGGACTCGAGGAGGTCCATGAGACGCCCCGCCTTGGCGAAACCGACGCGGAGCTTGCGCTGCAGCATGGACGTCGAGCCGAACTGGGTGGTGACCACCAGCTCCGCCGCCTGGAGCAGCAGATCGAGGTCGTCGCCGATGTCCTCGTCGATCTGCTTCTTCGCCGCCGCCGGGGCGGTCACGTCCTCGCGGTAGACGGGCTTGAGCTGGCTCTTGACGTGCTCGACGACCTCGTGCACCTCGGACTCGGTGACCCAGGCGCCCTGCACGCGCATCGGCTTGGCGGCGCCCATGGGCAGGAAGAGCGCGTCACCCTGCCCGATGAGCTTCTCGGCGCCCGGCTGGTCGAGCACGACGCGCGAGTCGGCCAGCGACGACGTGGCGAACGCAAGCCGGGACGGCACGTTCGCCTTGATGAGCCCGGTGACGACGTCGACGGACGGCCGCTGGGTGGCGAGCACGAGGTGGATGCCGGCCGCGCGCGCGAGCTGCGTGATGCGCTGGATCGAGGCCTCGACGTCGCGCGGGGCGACCATCATGAGGTCGGCGAGCTCGTCGACGACGACCAGCAGGTACGGGTAGGGCGCGATCTTGCGCTCGGAGCCGGGCAGCGGCTTGACCTTGCCCGCGCGCACGGCTGTGTTGAAGTCGTCGATGTGCTTGAAGCCGAAGGCCGCCAGGTCGTCGTACCGGGCGTCCATCTCGCGCACGACCCAGTCGAGCGCCTCCGCCGCCTTCTTCGGGTTCGTGATGATCGGCGTGATGAGGTGCGGGATGCCCTCGTAGATCGTCAGCTCGACGCGCTTGGGGTCCACCAGGATGAGGCGCACCTGCTCGGGCGTCGACCGCATGAGGATCGAGGTGATCATCGAGTTGATGAAGCTCGACTTGCCCGCGCCGGTGGCGCCGGCGACGAGGATGTGCGGCATCTTCGCGAGGTTCGCCACGACGTAGCCGCCCTCGACGTCCTTGCCCACGCCCATGACCATCGGGTGCTCGGTGCGGCGTGCTGCGCTGGAGCGCAGCACGTCGCCGAGCACGACCGTCTCGCGGTCGGAGTTCGGGATCTCGATGCCGATCGCGGACTTGCCCGGGATGGGCGAGAGGATGCGCACGTCGGCGCTCGCCACGGCATAGGCGATGTTGTTGGACAGCGACGTGATGCGCTCGACCTTGGTCTTGGGGCCCACCTCGACCTCGTACCTGGTCACCGTCGGTCCGCGCGTGAAGCCCGTGACCTTCGCGTCGACGCCGAACTGCTCGAACACGCCGGTCAGCGACTCGACCACACGGTCGTTCGCGGCCGACCGCGCCTTGTGGGGCGGTCCCTGGACGAGCAGGTCCTCGTCGGGCAGCAGGTAGACGGTGTCGCCCTCGAGCATGGGCTGCACGCCGCGCGGCACGGGGCTGCTCGCCTGCGGCGGGCGCGGCCCCTCTGCCGGCGCGGCGGGCTCGCCGTCCGGCCCGAGGACGCCGGGGCCGATGGCCGGGGCGCCCGTGACCTTGCCCGCCGACTCGTGCGTCGGGATCCGCTGCGTCGTGGCCTTGCCGGCCTTGGCGGCGCGCTCGGCCGCCTCGACCTCCGCGGCCTTCTCGAACGCCTCGTCGCCCACGAACCCGGCCAGCCGCTCCTTCTCCGCGGCGATCTCCTGCTTGGTGCGCCGCTTGCGCCGCTTGGGCGCGGGCTTTCCGTCGTGCGCAGAGACGCCCTCGGCGAGCGGGAGGCCGTCCCCGCCGTCCGCCGCCTCGCGGTGGTTGCCCGTGAGCCGGTCGTACAGGCCGCGCAGGCGCGCCGGGATCCGGTGCACCGGGGTCGCCGTCACGATGAGCACGCCGAAGAAGCCCGCCAGCACGTAGAGCGGGATCGCGAACCACTGGGTCAGCCCGGTGACCACCGGCGTGGCGAAGAGGAATCCGATGACGCCGCCGGCGTCCTGGACGGGCGCGAAGCCGTCCGTGGGCGAGGGCAGGTCCGCGCTGATGTGCACCAGCGAGCACGTGGCGACCACGAGGAAGCTCAGGCCGATGGCCACGCGCCCGTTCTGCTGGGACCGCTCGGGGTGCCGCATCACGCGCACGGCGAGCCAGACCAGCAGCACGGGCAGCGCCACCCCCGCGATGCCGAACGTGCCCGCGACGACCGCGTGCACGCCGTCGCCGAACGCCCCGTCGATGCCCCACCACTCGCGCGCCGCGACGATGACAGCGACGGCGAGCAGAGCGAAACCGACGCCGTCGCGCCGGTGGTCCGGTTCCAGTTCCTGTCCTCCCTGCCCTCTGACACCCTGCGCGCTCTCGTCGGGGTCCTGCACCGGCCGCGGGCCGGCGGCCCGCGTGGCCCCGCCCACGGCGTGGGCCATGCCCATCCAGACGCCGCGCACCGCGCGGACCGGCCACGGCGGGCGGGACGGCGCCTGCGCGGCCTTCCGCGCCGGGCGGGCGGCCCCCCGGCGCTGGGTCGATCGCTTTGACGCTGCGGTCTTGGGCCGGGCGCTCTTCGCACCCTGCCCCGATCCCTTCCCGGAGCCTCGCCGGGCCGACGTGCGGGTCGCCATGATGTCGCCACGGTAACCGCGCACGAGGGCCCGGCCCGGGAACCCCTCGCGGTGTGTCCTGGACCGGGCCCTTGTCCGGTATGTGGTGACTGATCGCCGCGAGTCCGCCCGGGGCCACGACCGCCCTCGTCAGGACAGGAGCAGCCCCAGCCCGAGGGTGACCACGCCGGAGGCGAGGACGACGGCGCCGACGGGTAGCAGCACGACCGCGCGGTTCGGCGTCGTGCGCCCCCGGCCCATGGCGGAGAAGAAGAAGCCCGCAGGCAACAGGATCGCCGCGCACAGCACGCCCGTCCCGGCGAGCCAGCGCAGGAACCCGGTCAGGGCCGTCGCCTCGGCGAGCAGCAGGCAGACCAGGCCGAGGACGACCAGCACACCCGCGTGGGCGTGGCCGGCGCGGAAGAAGCTCTTCTGCAGGTCGGTGGCAGGCACACGCGTGCCGAGCGCGCCGGCGAACACCCGCACGAGGAAGAACCCGCCCGACTCGATCCCGACGACGGTCAGCAGCACGATGCCCGCCGTGACGCGGGCTGGATCGGAGAGCTCGAGCACGGTTCCTCCTGGGGTCGAAGTTTACGAACGCTGTTATCAAACATCGTTCGTGAACCCGCGTCAAGGTGTTTAGACTCCCGGTATGGCCCGCCCCCGACTGCACGACGACGCCCTGCGCACCCGCCTGCTCGAGGTCGCCTCGCGCGTCATCTCCTCCGACGGCGAGGCCTCCGTCACCGTCCGCAAGGTCGCCGCCGAGGCAGGGACCAGCGCGTCGGCCGTGTACGCGCTCTTCGGCTCGCGCGAGGCGCTGGTCGAGGCCGTGAGCGACGAGGGGTTCCGCCGGTTCGCGCAGGAGCTCGCGTCCGCGGGCAGCGGCGCCGACCCGGTCGAGGACCTGCGCGCGCTGGGCAGGGCCTACCGGCGCTTCGCCCTCGCCGACCCCCACTACTACCGCGTCATGTTCCACCGCGGTGTCGCACCGACGGGCGCCGATCCCGCGCGCGCCGTCGAGCAGCCCACCTTCCGGGTGCTGCACGACGCCGTCGCGCACGTGCTCGACGGCGCTCCCGACGAGCGCGTGGTGACCGCCGCCGTCGGTCTGTGGGGCCTGGTGCACGGACTGGTGTCGCTCGAGCTCGCCGGGCTGCTGCCCGGCGACGAGGCCACACGGGCCGAGGCGTTCGCCCAGGCGGGCGCCACGGTGGCCGAGGCGCTGCTGACCGGCTGACCCGCCTACGCTGCCGCGCGGGCGCCGTCCGGGCGCGGCACCTGGCGGTACACCCGCACCGAAGCCACGAGCAGCCAGCCGAAACCCACCACCACGGCGAGCCACAGGCCTGCCGTCCCCGCGCTGCCGAGAGCGACACCGCCGAGGAAGCCCCCGAGGACCACCACGCCGGCGACACGTGACCAGACCGCGCGCCCCCGCTCACCCCGCCGCACGAGCCACCCGCCGAACAGGATCGCGGCCACCGCGACCGCGACGAACCCGACGCCGCCGGAGGCGAGGTGCAGGATCCCGGACGCGCTCGGCGCGACCACGCCATCCTGGCCGGGCGGGAAGCCGGGTAGGGGGTCGGGCGGGAAGATCGCACCCACCACCATCCCGGCGCCCGTAGACCGCGACCGGGCCCGGAGACTGGGCGGTGGCCGGGGTGATCTTCTGGGCTCGCGCACGACGGCGCCCCGCCTCCCTCGCGGGGAGACGGGGCGCAGCGCGGACGGTCGGGCCGAGATCAGGCCTCGACGACCACCGGCACGATCATCGGCTTGCGCCGCAGTCGCGTGGCCACGAACCGGCCGATGGTGCGGCGCATGATCTGCTGGAGCTGGTGCGTGTCCGTGGCGCCGCCCGCGATGGCGTTCTCGAGCGCGGAGGACACCTCCGGGAGCACCTTGTCGAACACCGACGCGTCCTCGGCGAGGCCCCGGGCCAGCACCTGCGGCGGCGCGAGCACCTTGCCCGTCGCCGTGTCGATCAC
>Ga0079224_100010766_pt1 | contig 12562 bp, 12 predicted proteins | sample Stecom2015_FD_80414 | JGI IMG/M metagenome (GOLD analysis project Ga0079224, IMG submission 80414) | Agricultural soil microbial communities from Utah to study Nitrogen management - Steer compost 2015 | ecosystem: Environmental > Terrestrial > Soil > Agricultural land | place: USA: Utah...
CGGCGTCCAGCCATCTTCGCCCGTCTCGCCGAACTGCTCGACGCGGGCGAAGCCGAACCCGAAGCGCGCCCGGTTGAGCAGGTCCGGAGAGACCTCCAGTCCCACCGAGTAGCTCGGCAGCCGAGTCTGGAACTCGCTGGTCGACTGCACCCAGAACTCGCGCAGGTCGAAGCCGGCTGGGCGCTCCGCCGGAATGTCCTCGACGCGGGCATCGGTGACGCGTGAGATGCGGTAGGTGCGGTAGCCCTCGTCGACCGCGCCGACCAGATACCAGTTCTGCCCCTTGACCACCAGCCCGAGCGGATTGACGACGCGCTCGACCACCTTGCCGTCGGCGCGCCGGTAGGTGATCTGGAGCATGCGATTGGACCACACGGCTTCCTGGATGGCCGGCAGCATCTCCGGGGTCTCATCGTTCTGCCGCGACCAGCCGGTGGGGTCGATGTAGAGCCGCTGGCGGGTGTAGTCGACCGCGTCCCGGGTGCTGTCGGGCAGCGCGGCCATCAGCTTGATGCGCGCCGAGCGGGCCGCCGCATCCAGTCCCAGTTCGGCGAGCGAGGGGGGCAGGCTGTCGAGCAGGATCGTCTGGCTCTCCTCGGGCGTCAGGCCGGTCAGGTCGGTGCGGTAGGGCTCCAGCAGCTCCCAGCCACCGCCCTGGCCGGGGTAGCCGACGACCGGCACGCCGGCCCCGCTCAAGGCGTCCATATCGCGGTGGATCGTGCGCGGCGAGACTTCCAGCCGCTCGGCCAGCTCGCGGGTCGTCATCCGGCGATTGGTTTGCAGCAGCAGGAGAATCGACAAGAGTCGTTCGGCTCGCACGGCGTGGCCTGCCTTCCATCTGTCCGGAACTCAGTATGGCCGCTCAATGATGACAGAGGATGTCATCGATTGCCCGTTAGGCTGGGTGGGTTGTCGATGGAGACATGGAAAGGCACGGTGCAGTGTGAAGTTTGGCGTGACGCTCGTCCACGACGCGGATGTTCGGGCGATAGTCGAGCTGGGCTGCCTCGCCGAGGAGGCCGGCTGGGATGGCGTGTTCGTCTGGGACGGCATCGACGGCAACGATGTCTGGGTTACGCTGGCGGCGATCGCCGCGCGGACGGAGCGCGTCAAGCTGGCGACGATGCTGACGCCGCTCTCCCGCCGGCGGCCCTGGAAGCTGGCTCAGGAGACGGCCACGCTCGACAAGCTCTCCGGCGGCCGGGTGATCCTGCCGGTCGGGCTGGGCGCGCCGGAGACGGGCTTCGCGAAATACGGCGAGGAGGTCGACCGCAAGCGCCGGGCGGAACTGCTGGACGAGGGACTGGCCGTCCTCAACGGTCTCTGGAGCGGCGGGCCGTTCAGCTTCGAGGGCGAGCATTTCCGGCTCGATGATGTGACCTATTCGCCGTCGCCCTGCCAGCGCCCACGCATCCCCGTCTGGGTGGTCGGTGCCTGGCCGCGGCCGAAGTCGATGCGCCGGGTCGTGCAGTGGGACGGCCTGATCCCCTACAAGCTCGACGGCACCGACGACCCGACCACCCCGGACGATATCCGTGCGATGAAGGCCTGGATCGACGCGCGCCGGACGGCGACGACGCCGTTCGACATCGTCTGGGAGGACGATACCCCCGGCGACGACCCCGCAGCCGCCGCCGAGATCGTCCAGCCCTGGGCTGACGCTGGCGTCACCTGGTGGCTCGAAAGCGTCTGGAACGCTCCGCGCACCGCAGCCGGGATCGCCGGGATGCGCGAGCGCATCGCCGCGGGGCCGCCGAGGGTAGGGGACAGGTAACAGGGAAGAGGGAACAGGGAAGGATGGCCCTCACCCCCCCAACCCGCGACCCGCTTCGCGGGTACCCCGGCCACTCGCAGCGCGGAGGACGAGGGGAGCTAAGACACGATCCCAGTTGATCGCTAGCTCTGATCGAACAACCGGGCACCCCTCTCCCGGGTACCTCGCTTGCGGGTGCGAGCGGAGTGCCCTCTGGGCCGCGGCCGGGGGAGGGAGCCTCCCCTCTATCCCACCAACTCCGCCAGCCGGTCCAGCGGGATCGCGTACGCCGTGTTCCCGTCGCGGCCGACGGTGGTGGTGGCCATGCACAGGCTGTTGATGACGGCTTCCTCGGCGGCGTCGACGGTGGCTTCGAACAGGTCGTCGGTGGCGAAGGTGTTGAGCAGCTCGACGGTGTAGCGCGGGGATGCCTCCAGTGTGTAGGCGGTCGAGAAGGCCAGGGCAATCTCGCCGGAGCCGTTGCCGCCGGCCGAGCCGGTGCGGATCAGGCCCCAGGCGGCGCGCTTGGCGACGCGGGCCAGTTGATGGCTGGTCAGCGGCGCGTCGGTCGCGGCGATCACGATGCAGGAGCCTTCGGCGTGGCGGCCGTCCGGCTTTGGCGCAGAGCCCAGCTCCGGCATTAGGTCCGGGAACTCCGGCCCGATCAGGCGTCCGGCGACCGTCAGGCGCCGCCGGCGGCCGAAGTTGCTCATCACCAGCACGCCGACGGTGTAGCTGCGCTCGCCGATCTCGACGATGCGCGACGAGGTGCCGATGCCGCCCTTGAAGGCGAAGCACATCATCCCGGTCCCTGAGCCGACGCAGCCTTCTGCGACTGGACCGCCGGTGGCGGAGTCCAGCGCCCCGACGACGTGCTCGGGCTGGACGTGCAGGCCGCGCGAGTCGTTCAGGAACGAGTCGTCGCACTCGCCGACGACCGGCATCACGACGCTGGTCGTGCGTCCGACCGCCGGATTGCGCTCAATCAGGTAGCGCACCGTGGCGTCGTAGACGGCGCCAATCTGCATCGAATTGGTCAGCAGGATCGGCGAGGCGAGCATGCCGAGTTCGTCAATCTCGGTCATGCAGGTGATCTCACCGGTGCCGGCCAGGTCGTGGGTGCCGGCCGGGACGGGGCGCTCGAAGATGTCGCGGTGGCCGGGCCAGATGGCGGTCACTCCGGTGCGCGCTGGCCCCTCGCCCGGCGTGCCCGGCGGGTCGCCCCAGGACACGGTCGTGTGGCCGACTTCGACGCCGGGCACGTCGGTGATGGCATTATGTGTTCCGGTCGGGAAGGCCCCGATCCCGCGCCCGATCAGGTCCCGCAGCCGCATCCGCTCGCCTGTCATCGTCCATCCCCCTCAGCCAGCGCCACGGACTGGCGCCGGCACTTTCCACATCCAGTATGATCCGGCCTCTATGCACGCGATCGCCGAAGTGTAGCGCCAGCGCTGGCCCTGCCCCGGTGGGCCTCGCTGTAGTCAGGAGGACTGCCATGAACGCGCCGTCGTTCACTTATGAGCTCCCCGGGATGGCAAATGCCCGGATCATCCGCGATCTGGCCTATGCCCTTGACGGCGATCGACGGCTGGGGCTGGACATCTACCAGCCTTCGGGACTGGCGCCGGGTGATGCGCTGCCGGCAGTGATCTTTGTCCATGGCGACGCGCCGCCGGAGCGGCTGGCCGGGATCAAGAATCACCCGCAGTACGAGATGTGGGGGCGGCTGGTCGCGGCCTCCGGCATGGTCGCCGTCGTCTTCGAACATCGCTCTTCACACGGCTTCAGCCGGGTCGGCGCGGTCCTGGACGACGTGCGGGCCGCGCTGGCTCTCATCCGGGAGCGGGCTGGCGAGTTCGGCATCGACCGCGCGCGCCTGGGAATCTGGAGCTGTTCGGCGGGAGGTTACCTGGGGATCCTGGCGGCGCTCGAGCCGGATGCCGACTATCTGCGCTGCGCGGCCTGCTACTACGGCATCCTCGACCTGGAGCTGTTCATCGAGCGGGCCGGTGGCCGCCCGGATGGCGAGCTGGCGCGCTATAACCCGCTCCACCTGCTCGGGTCGGAGCGCGCGACGACGCTTCCGCTCCAGATCGTCCGCGCCGGTCGGGATTACCCCGTCTTCAACGCTGCGGCCGACAGCTTCATCCGGGCCGCCCTGGAGCACAACTTAAACCTGGAGCTCATCAACTACGCCGCTGGCGAGCACGCCTTCGACGGCACCGACCGCTCGGCCACGACCGGCTGGATCATCCAGCGCACGCTGGACTTCCTGGCGCATCATCTCTCGGCGTGATGTGTGCCCGCAGAGCGGCATCGGCGCCGTCTCCCTCCCCCAAACGCTCCGGCAGTCAGCTAGACCCCTCGACGGGGATACCCTCTGGGTTCGGGATGCGCACCTCGTGCGGGGGGATCCGGGGATTTCGGGGACGCGGCTACGGCGTCGCCGGGCGGAAGTCGGTGAGTCGGAGTTCGAGGTTGGTGCGGCCGTTCCAGGAGTTTCGGCGCAGTTCGGCGGCGACGTCGATGCGGTCGTAACGCAGCAGCTCGGTCAGGCGGTGGCCGGCGTCGAAAAAGGCAGCCTTGTGGGCGCGGCCCTCGGCGTCGGTCACGGTGAAGAGCAGGTGGCGGCCGTCGCGGCTCGTGCGCGCATTCACCGGCCGCACGTCGCGCACCAGCAGGAGCGGCTGCTCGTTGCCGTGACCGCAGGGCTCGAGCACCGTCAGCCGGTCGACCGTGTCCAGGGTCAGATCGTGGTGCGGGATCTCCGCGTCCAGGTGGATCTCACGGACTGGCAGGCGGCCGCCGAGATGGTCGTTGACGACCCGGCTTAGTCGCTCGCGGAACTCGCCGATCCTGCTCGTTGCCAGCGTCACGCCGGCCGCGGCGGTGTGGCCGCCGAAGCGTTCCAGCAGGTCGCGGCACTCGCGGATGGCCTCGGTGATGTCGACCCCGCCGGCGGTGCGCGCCGAGCCGGTGCTGAATTCGGAGCCGCGCGCGATGACGACCGCCGGCCGGTTGTGGCGCTCGGCCAGCCGCCCGGCGACGATCCCGACGACGCCGACGTTCCAGCCCTCGCCGTCGACGACCAGTACGGGCTGCCGCTCCGCGCCGCCCTGCTGGAGAATCTGCATCTCCGCCTGGGCCAGCACGCGCTTCGTCTCGTTCTGGCGGGCGCGGTTGAGCTGGTCGAGCCGCTCGGCGTGGGGCAGCGAGGCGGCCAGGTCATCCGAGAGGAACCAGTCTAGCGCGATGTCCGGCGTATCCATGCGCCCGGCGGCGTTGATGCGCGGGCCGATGATGTAGCCGATGGCGAAGGCATCGACCGCCCGGCGCTCGATCCCGGCCAGCTTGCAGAGCGCCTTGAAGCCGGGCAGGCTCCAGCGGCGCAGCATCTCGATGCCGCGCGCGGCCAGAGTGCGGTTCTCGCCCCGCAGCGGCACCACATCGGCGACCGTGCCCAGCGCGGCGTAAGGCAGGTACATCTCGGCGGCGTCGTCGCCGAGCAGCGCCCGGAGCAGGGTGTAGCTGACACCAGCAGTGGCCAGCTCGCCCTCCGGGTAGCGGCTCTCCGGCCGCGTCGGGGAGACGAAGGCGACCTCTTCCGGCAGCTCGTGATGCACCCGGTGGTGGTCAATGACGATGACCCGCATGCCGCGCGTCAGCGCCAGGTCGATCTCTGCCACATTGCTGGAGCCGCAGTCGGCAGTGATCAGGAGCTTGCAGCCGGCCGCGGCGAAGTCCTCGACGGCCCGTGTGTTCAGGCCGTAGCCCTCGTTGGCGCGGTGGGGGATGCGTGGGGTCACGTCAGCGCCCAGGCGGCGCAGGGCGCGCGTCAACATGGCGGTCGAGCTGATGCCGTCGACGTCGTAGTCGCCGAAGATAGCGATCCTGTCGCCGCGCTCGACTGCCTCGCGAATCATCGTGACGGCCTGGTGCATATCCGGCAGCAGAAACGGATCGCCTAGCGGGGTGCGCTCGGGTGTCAGGTACGCCAGCGCGGCCTCGGTGCTGGTGATGCCGCGCTGGCGCAGGATCGCGCTCAACAGTGGCCAGTCAGTGATCGCCAGTTCATCGGGGGAGTAACGCGGGGGTTCGTGCCAGATCGTCGTCGTGCCGGAGAAAGTCAGGACCACGTCACCCCGTTTCGCTCGCTTTCAGCATCGTAGTGCCAGATTGTACGTACACCGGGCTGCCGGCGGCAAGCCGGCCGGTTAGTCCTCTTCGTCCAGCTCCCGAACGTAGACGTCCGAGGCCAGGTCAAGCCCGAGGATGTGCTCCTCGCCGGCCACCTTGATCCGCAGCGGACCGTTAAATGGCAGCTTTTCGAGCACTTCCACTTCCGCCTTGGGGTAGAGCCCCAACCGCCCGAGGTAGCGCAGCCGCTCGCCGTCGTCGCGCATGACGCGGACGACGACTGCCTTGTGGCCCTCTTCGAGGTCGGAGAGGCGCCGGTCGCTGGATGCCGGCAGGTCGCCGCTCAGTGTCGGGATGGGGTCGCCGTGCGGGTCGTGCGTCGGGAAGCCGAGCGCCTCGTCGATGCGCGCCGCGAATGCTTCGGAGATGGTGTGCTCCAGGCGGTCGGCCTCGTCGTGGACCTCATCCCAAGTGTAGCCGAGCGCCTCGGCGAGGTAGAGCTCCAGTAGGCGGTGGTGGCGCACGACTTCGAGGGCCACCTTGCGGCCGGCCTCGGTCAGCGTCACGCCGCGGTAGGGCTCGTGCTCGACCAGTTTGAGTTCGTGGAGCCGCTTGATCATCCCGGTCACCGAGGGCGCGGCCACGTTGAGTTGCTCGGCGATGGCCTGGGTCGTGACCCGGCTGCCGATCTCCTCCAGGCCGAAGATCGTCTTGAGGTAATCCTCCATGGCCGGGGTGATGGTCGTCATGCTGCTAGTCGATCAACTCGTCTTCATCGATCGCAAGCTCCGAGCGCAAGGCGAAGGACTCCGCGATGAAGATCCCGATGGTCGCGATGGTAGTAGCCACGCACCACTGGCAGATGGCTTCGAGCACGAACAGCTCGACGTAGACGAGATAAGCGTAGTACAGCAGGGCCGTCAGGGTGATGCCCCAGGCGGCCAGGGTGGCCGTCTCGCGGTTGACGAAGCTGAACTCGATGTCGCGCAGGCGCACCAGCGCCAGCGCGCCCAGCGTCAGGAACATCAGCACCCCGAAGAGCGCGATGGGCACCGGGCCGAGCGTCGCGTACTCGCTCTGCTGCACGGTGTGGCAGCCGCCGCCGGACGTGCAGACCAGCACGCTGTCATCATAGTGGACATAGGTGAGGTAGACGGAGATCAGCAGGCCGATAATGCTCAGCGTGAGCGTGATCCCGGGCACGGAGAGCAGCGCGGACCACCGGGAGGGTTGACCTCCCGGCGCCGCGCTGCTGTCGATGCTACGTGCGTGTACGTTGGACATTGCTGTGTTGCTCCGCAACTCCTGGTGTTGCGACTACTAGCTCTCGGCAAGCTCCTGCTGGATGCGCTGGCTCAGCTCTTCGTAGCTCGCGCCGAACATGAGCTGGCCGTTGACCAGGAATGACGGCGTGCCCTGGACGCCGCTCTGCTGGGCCTGGCGCGACATCTCTTCGACGTCGTCCTGGTGCACGTTGTCGTCCATGCACTGGCTCCAGGCGTCCATGTCCAGTCCCGGCACCGTCTCGGCGATGCGGTTGAGCCGGCCGCGCGAGAAGGCGCCCTGGTTCTCACGAGACTGGTTGTAGAACAGCGCGTCGTGCATCTCCCAGAAGAGTCCCTGATCGTCCGCGCACCAAGAGGCTTCAGCCGCTTCCCGCGACTCGGTGCCGAGGAACGCGTAGTGGCGATACTCGAAATAGACCTGACCGGTCGAGACGAAATCCCGAACGAGTTGAGGTTCGACCACACGGGCGAACTGACCGCAGCCTGGTCACTGGAAGTCGCCAAACTCGACGACCGTCACCGGCGCGTTGGGGTCGCCCTTGAAGCGCCCTTCGGTCGGTACCTCGATCGCCGGCGGTGGCGCCGAGACCACGGGCGCGTCAGCCTCCGAGCCTTCGCTCTCGCGGCTGAACAGGAAGAGCAGCCCGGCGATGATCACCGCTGCCCCGGCAACGCCCCCGATGATCGTGAGCATGCGCTTGCGTTTGGCCTGTCGCGCCTGGATGACGCGTTGCGCGCGGCGGCTCTCGGCGCGGGCTTGCGCTCGCTCCTCGCGTTCCCGCCGCCGGCGCTCGTTTCTACTCGACATCGAAACCCTTCCAGCACAAGGCATACCCGGCGTGTTTCCGGGCACATTGCATCCATTGATGCTGACTCAATAGCGTATCATGCGGACCCTGCTGACGGGGATTCCGCCCACACCCGTTCCTAACAAATCGCCAGGTGCCGGGCGGGTTACTATTTCGCCGAGAGAAAGGGATTTCCGCTGCGTTCCCGTGACACTCTGATCGGACTGCTCGCGCTCGCCGCCACTCTGCTCGGCGCCTACTGCGTCTTGATCGCCACGCGCTGGCTGCGGGTCACCCGGCTGCGGGTTGGCCTGCCCGACCTGCCGCCCGAGTGGCGTGGGCTGCGCATCGCCCTGCTGACCGATTTTCACGCTGGCGGCCGGCAGGTGCGCCTCGACACGCTCCAGCGGGCCAAGCGGGCCGCGCTCGACTTCGCGCCCGATCTGGTCGTGCTGGGCGGCGACTTCTTCGACAACGGCCGGCGCCTGGACGTCGGCGACCTGTTCACCTGCTGGCCGGGCGGGCTGCCCGTCGTCGCCGTCACCGGCAACCACGACTACCGCGGCCGCCCGGAGCACTCGCTGGAGTTGATCGAGGAGCTGGAATCCGCCGGCGTCAGCGTCCTCCAGAACGAGGCCATCGCCGTGCGGCTACGCGGCCGGCGCGCCTGGATCGCTGGCGTCAACGACGCCCACACTCGCCGGGACGACGTGGCCCGCGCTCTGGCTCGCGTGCCAGACGGCGAGCCGGCGCTGCTGGTCAGTCACTCGCCGAGCGCGCTAGTCAGCCTGCCGGACGGCGCGGCGCGGCTGGTCCTCTGCGGGCACACTCACGGCGGTCAGATCCGGCTGCTGCCTTCCGGCCGCCTGCCGTTCATCCGGCAGCTTCGCCGGCTGCGTGGCCTGCCCGAGCAGCCGCCGCTGCCGCGCACGCGCGGCTACCACTGGTGGCACGGCGCGCTGGTCGTCATCTCCGACGGCCTGGGCCAGTCCTCGGTGGGCGCGCGCTTCCGGACGCGCCCCGAGGCGGTGCTGATCGAGCTGGACGCGGCCCCGGCCGTCGCTAAGTGGCCCTGCGACGACGCGCTCCGCTATATAAGCTATCGAGGCGACGAGCCGCGCCTGCTACGCTGGCTGACTTGACGAGGGGGGGACGGCGATGACCGCTCCGGTACGGATTCTGGCCGTCGACGTCGGCGGCGGCACCCAGGACATCCTGGTCTACGACAGCAGCGAGCGGCTGGAGAACTGCGTCAAGCTGGTGCTGCCCGCGCAGACTCAGATCGTGGCCCGGCGCATCGCGCGCGTCACCGCCGCCGGAATGCCGCTGCACCTGACTGGCTCGCTGATGGGTGGCGGGGCCTCGGGCAACGCCGTCGAGTTGCACCTGGCCGCCGGCCTGCGCGTGACCGCCACCCCCGAAGCGGCCCGGACGCTCCACAACAATTTGGAGAAGGTCGAGAAGCTCGGTGTGCGCATCGTCGAGGACGCGCCCCCGGACGCCCAGGTCGTCCATTGCGGCGATCTCGACATGGACGCCATCCGCGACACGCTGGCGCGCTTCGAAGTCGAGATGCCGGAGATCGTCGCCATCGCCGTCCAAGACCACGGCTATGTGCCCGGCGAGCGTGGCCGCTCCTACCGCTCGCGGTACCTGCGCTCGCTGATCGAGCGCGATGGCGACGCGCTGGGCATGATCTACCAGGAGCCGCCAGCGGAGATGATCCGCATGCGCGCCGTGGTCGCCGATGTGCCCGGCGCCTATGTCATGGATACCGGCGCGGCGGCGGTGCTCGGCATCCTCGGTGACCCGCTGGTGGCCCGGCACGCGTTCGGCGAGGAGGGCGCCGTGCTGATCAACGTCGGCAATCTGCACACCTTCGCGGTCGCGTTTCGCGGCTCGCGCGTCTACGGGCTGTTCGAGCACCACACCGGCGGGGTGACGCCGGAGTGGCTCTCCGGGCTGGTCGAGCAGCTCCAGGCCGGCACGCTGACCCACGAGGCGGTCAAGGCCCAGGGCGGTCACGGCGCGGCCTTCAGCAGCGAGTTTCCAGAGGCTGGCGGCTTCGGCTTCGTGGCCGTCACTGGCCCCAACCGCCGGCTGGCCGAACCGCTGGGTTACTACCAGGCCGCACCCTATGGAGACATGATGCTCTCTGGCCCTTACGGGCTGGTGCGCGCCACCCTCGCCCGCCTGGCCGCCGACGGCCATGACGTCCCGGAGCTCGCGGCCTGACTGTGGGGGATGTCGTTCCCGTTGCCGGGTGGAGACACGCTCCTCCCCTACGAAGACGGTTGGGCTCGGTTCCTCTACACGGTCAGATGACTCGCAGATTTACAGTGCGGCGTAGGCCGTCGTGCCATTTCTACGCGGGAACGATCGCACATCCCCTGGGGCAATTCGATGATGGGCTCTACCTGCTACCCTGTGCGCTCGACCAGGGCGTCGGCGAGGGCTTCGAGGGGGGCGCGGGCAGCCGGGTCGGGGATGGCGGCGGCGAGATGGGCGACGGCGTCGTCGTGCCAGCGCTGGACCTCGGCCTGGACACGCGGGGCGATCTGGTGGCGGTCCAGCAGCGTGAGGATCTCGCCGACCTGGGCGGCGGTCAGCTCCGGCTGGCGGTAGTAGCCGCTCACCAGCTCCCAATCGGCGTCGGAGATGCGGTCGTGGAGCAGCAGGATCGGCAGCGACTTCTTGCGCCGGCGGATGTCGTCGGCCTCGGGCTTGCCGGTCTGCTCGGGCTTGCCCCAGACGCCGAGCAGGTCGTCGCGGATCTGGAAACCCATGCCGAGCGATTGCCCGAATGCCGCCAGGTGGGCGGCCGTCTCGGCGTCCGCTCCGGCGACGGTGGCCCCGGCCAGGCAGGCGTAGCGGATGATCGCCGCCGTCTTGCCGCTGATCATCGTCAGGTATTCCCGCGGGCTGACCTCGGGGCGGTCCTCGAAGCCCAGGTCCAGCACCTGCCCCTCGACGATCCGCAGTGTGGTGTGGTGCAGCTCGGTCGAGAGGTCGAGCACCGTGGCCGGGTCGACCCCGGCCTCGCGGGTAGCGTTGAGCATCAGGTGGCCCAGCGCGAAGAGCGCGTCGCCAGCGTTGATTGCCTGGGCCGTGCCCCACAGCGCCCAGATGGTCGGCCGGTGGCGGCGCAGCTCGCTCCGGTCCTGGATGTCGTCGTGGATCAGCGTGAAGTTGTGGATCATCTCGATCGCCGCGGCGATCGGCATGGCCAGCTCGCCATCGCCGCCGAGCGCCTCGCAGCTCATGACGCACAGGCGCGGGCGGATGCGCTTGCCGGCGTCGGAGCGCGCCGGAACGAAGCGCTCGTCGAGTTGTCCGAGGTGATAGCGGATGAGGCCGTAGAGCGGCAGGTCGTCGTCCGAACGCTCGAGCGCCGAGGCTTCGACCTCGGAGATCAAGGCGGACAGGGCCTCTTCAAGCCGCTCGTCGAATGCGGTCGTTGCCTGTGTGCTGTTCAGGGAGCCGGGCCTTCCCGCGTGCACCTCGCGTCGCGCGCCATGCGGTGGCGCGCTGAGGCATACTATAGCAGGCGGTTATCGAACTACGCCGTGACGCGAATTCGTCCTGAATTTGTGCGAATCTGGGAACGAAATCGGGCGGTTTGGCGTTATCATTAACGAGGGCAGGCGCCTTGCCTGCCCGTATGATCATGCCAGCCGATCAATGCGTACTGACACGTTAGCTTCGACGCTGGTCTCATACTGAGGAAGATTCCGAAGGGGAACGGACATATGATCTTCGATCCTCTCTATATCATCATGATGCTCCCCACCATCATCTTGATGCTGTGGGCGCAACATAAGGTAAAGAGCACGTTTAGCAAGTACTCGCAGGTCCCGAACCAGCGCCGCATGACCGGCGCCGAAGCTGCGCGCTACATTCTGGACTCGCACGGGCTGTCGCACGTGCCGGTCGAGCCGGTGGCCGGTGAATTGACCGACCACTATGACCCGCGCTCGCGCACGCTGCGGCTCTCCGAGCCGGTCTATCGCTCGACCTCGGTGGCCGCGCTGGGCATCGCCGCGCACGAAGCCGGCCACGCCTTGCAGCACGCCGAGGGCTACGCACCGCTGCAGGTGCGTGGCGCGCTGGTGCCGGTCGCCAGCATTGGCTCGAACTTCGGCTTCATCATCGTCTTCCTGGGCTTGATCCTGCAGCTGCAGCCGCTGGCCTGGGTCGGTATCGCGATGTTCGGCGCCGCGACCCTGTTCGCGCTGGTGACCCTGCCGGTCGAGTTCAACGCCTCGGCGCGCGCGATGACCGAGCTGCAGACGCTCGGCTTCATTGACCGCACCGAGTATGACCAAAACCGCCAGGTGCTCAACGCCGCGGCCTGGACCTACATCGCCGGCTTCGCCGCCGCGGTCATGACCCTGCTCTACTGGGTCATGCTCGTTCTCGGGATGCGGCGGGACTAGGGAACAGGTGACAGGGAACAGGGAAGAGGGAAAGACCTCGGCTGTTCGGTGACCTGCCCTTACGAGTTCACACGACCATCAAGCCCCCGGCCAATCCGGCCGGGGGCTTCTTTCTTGCCGACTTTCACCGGTGTGCATCGGGGTAGGTCGCCCGTTCGACCA
>Ga0079224_100010767_pt1 | contig 12562 bp, 9 predicted proteins | sample Stecom2015_FD_80414 | JGI IMG/M metagenome (GOLD analysis project Ga0079224, IMG submission 80414) | Agricultural soil microbial communities from Utah to study Nitrogen management - Steer compost 2015 | ecosystem: Environmental > Terrestrial > Soil > Agricultural land | place: USA: Utah...
CAGCAACGCCGCCATATCCGTGTTCTGCGTCGACTCACCCTCGTCGTCATCGGCCAGCAACGCCGCCATATCCGTGTTCTGCGTCGACTCACCCTCGTCGTCATCGGCCAGCAACGCCGCCATATCCGTGTTCTGCGTCGACTCACCCTCGTCATCGTCGGCCAGCAACGCCGCCATGTCCGCGTTCTGCGTCGAGTCGGCGTCGTCGGGGGTGCCGGGGCGTCCGCTCCTCGCCAGGCCGGAGGTCGCCCGCCCCGGTCCGGAGGTGCGGCCCAGGTAGGCCAGGGCGCCGATGGTGAGCGCGGCGAGGCCGGCGCGCAGCGTGGCCTCGCGGTCGGGGGCGAAGTGGGAGGAGTGGGAGCCGGGCACGGAGGCGAGCTTGTCGAAGGGGGTGGCGCCGGGGGCGGCGGCCCACACGTCGTGGGGGGTGGAGCCGAGGAGCCACATGACGTACGGCACCGGCTCGTCCGTGTCGGGCAGTCCGAAGGAGCCGAAGTCCTCCCCGAGGGTGAAGGGTTCGGGCAGGTCGATCACGTAGGGGTCGCCGAAGTAGGCGCGGTGCGCGGCGGCCAGCGCACGGGTCTGCTGCGCGTCGTTGCGGGTCAGTCCGGCTCCCCGCACCACGGTGACCTCGGGTTCGCGGGGCGCCGCCGAGGCCGCGGCCTCGGCTTTGACCACGCGCTCGATGGCGGCGTGCAGCCGGTCGGCCACCCGTTCGTTGAGGCAGCGCGTGTTGATCTCCAGGTAGGCCTCGTCCGGCACGAGGTCGGACTTGGTTCCGGCGCGCAGCACCCCGACGGTGAGCACCGCCATCTCGCTGGGGTTGACCTCGCGTGCGACGACGGTCTGCAGGCGGGTGACGATGGAGGCCGCGATGACCACCGGGTCGACGCCGGTCTGCGGCTGGAACCCGCCGTGGCCGGGGCTGCCGAAGACGCGCACCCGCACGGTGCTGGACATGCCCAGGATGACTCCGGCACGGTGCGCGATCATGCCCGCGGGCTGCGGGCCGACCCGCTGGGCGAGGGCGATGTCGGGGCGTCCGAACCGTTCGTAGAGCCCGTCGGCGAGCATGGCCTCGGCGCCGTCGAGGGTCTCCTGGCCGGGCTGGGCGACGACCATCAGGGTGCCGCTCCAGTGGTCGCGGGAGCTGGCCAGCAGGTCCGCCGCGCCGACCAGGCAGGCGGTGTGCGCGTCGTGGCCGCAGGCGTGCATGATCGGCACCTCCTGGCCGTCGGGCAGGGTGCCGCGCGCCGTGCTGGCGTAGGGCAGGCCGGTCCGCTCCTCCAGGGGCAGGGCGTCCATGTCGCAGCGGAGCAGCACGGTGGGCCCCTCCCCGTTGCGGAGGACGCCGACGACGCCGGTGCCGCCCACTCCCGTGGCGACCTCGTAGCCCGCACGGGACAGCCATTCGGCCACGGCCCGGGAGGTGCGGTGCTCCTGGTGCGACAACTCTGGGTTCCGGTGCAGGTCGACGTAGAACCCCTCGACGAGAGGGAAGATCTCGTCGACGAGTCGCATGACCTCGCTGCCGTGTTCTGCGACACGTCGTGGATCGACCGCCTGCGGCACTGCTGCCACCGCCTTCGTGACTTCGGTTCGATGGTTACGGACCGTGCTGGGGCCCCGCCGGAATCCACGTGACCCGCAACGATTGTCGCGACCCGCGACGGGAATCTCAACACGCCCTGTGCCGCCCGGGGACGCTCCGGCTCCCCTGCCCGACCGGCGGGACCCGGGCCCGTCCGGCCCGCGAAAGCGCGGTGTGCCGTCCCACTCACACGTATTCCTGTGGATTTTCCCAGTATTCTCTTATGCTTCTGTCAGAAGTTTCCCGGTGTCACCGGCTAGAGAGACGGCGCGCCGCTTCGTCGTCCGCCGCCCGGCTGCCCGGTACCCCGACCCCGCACGGTGTTTCGGAGACCTCTTGACTTCTGTGACCAACCGCCGGAGGGACACGGCGTCCGCGTCGGCCTCCCGGCACCGCGACTCCCGTCTGGACAATGCGAAGTTCCTGCTCATCGCCCTGGTGGTGATCGGCCACGCGATCGAACCCATCCGGGGGACCCCCGTGGTCGACGCGGTCTACATGTGGATCTACTCGTTCCACATGCCGGCCTTCATCCTCATCAGCGGCTATCTGTCCAAGTCGTTCGACGCGTCGCCGCGGCGCGTGGAGAAGCTGGTCCTCGGCGTCGCCGTCCCCTACCTGATCTTCTGGGGGCTGCACGTGCTGCTGGCCGTCCTGCTGGACCGGGGCGTTCCGGCCAGTCCGCTGGAGCCGGCGTGGACCCTGTGGTTCCTGGTGGCCCTGTTCGTCTGGCGGCTGAGCGTCCCGGTGTGGCAGCGGCTGCGCTGGCCGCTGGCCACGGCGGTGGGCGTCTCGCTGGCCACCGCCTTCGTGGAGCTGGAGAACGTCCTCGGCCTGGGACGGCTGCTGAGCCTGCTGCCGTTCTTCGTGCTCGGCCTGCTGCTGCGGCCCGAGCACCTCGACGTGCTGCGCCGCGGGTGGGTGCGTGCCCTGGCCGTGCTGACCGTCGCCGCCTCCGCGGTCGTCGCCGTGCCCGCGGCGCGGTACCTGGAGTTCGAGTGGTTCTTCTGGCGGTCCAGTCTGGTCGACCGCGACATCGACCCGCTCGGGGCGGGTCTGCTGCTGCGGCTCGGGTGCATGCTGGCGGCCCTGTCGCTGACCGCGGCCCTGCTCGCGCTGGTGCCCCGGGGCTCCGGCGCCGTCACCCGGCTGGGCGCCTACACGCTCTACGTCTACCTCGGGCACTCGCTGCTGCTGCGCGTCGCCGAGCACCTCGGCTGGTACGACCTGGCCGACGGGGTGCTCGGGCTGGCCGTCAACACCGCCCTGGGGCTGGCCCTGGTCTTCTTCCTGTGCCTGCCGTGGGTCCGGGCGGTGCTGCGTCCGCTGGTCGAACCGGACGCGTCCTGGGTGCTGCGGTCCGCGCGGCCGGGGGAGGCGCGCTCCGGCGCACAGCGCGCCGGCTCCTGAGCCCCGGGGGACCGTCGTCGGCTTCCCCGGGCCGCGGGCTCCGGCGGTCAGTCGACGGCGGTCAGCTCCCGCATCCTCGCCTCGAAGGCCCGGGTGTCCAGCCACAGCTTGACCACCAGGACGGTCTCGAAGAGCATCAGCGCGACGCTGGCGAAGACCGCGACCGGGACGATGAGGCTGGGCCAGGGGGTGAACAGCGAGACGACCGCGGTGAGCGGCGCCAGCACGCAGACGAACATCTCGAACTCGATCCCGCTGAACAGGTGCGGGCGGACCCGGTGGCGCAGCAGCGCGTCCCGCACCCTCTGGTAGCCGCGGAACCTGGTGAACACGCTCTCCACGGAGACCGCGGCAGCCACCTCTCCGCTGTCCCGCTGTTCGGGCTGCACCGCCTCCTCGGTCTCGGTGCTCTCCGGGTCCTCCACGACCGGTTCGCTCCGCCGCCCCAGCAGCGCCTCGCCCAGCTGCCGCCGCATGCTGCGCCGGGTCTTGGCCATCTGCGGGCCGTTGAGGTAGCGCAGCAGGTCGAAGAAGGTGAGCAGCGGCGCCAGCAGCAGGTAGCCGATCTCGCCGGTGTACACCCACTGGCCCAGGAGCAGGGCCATCATGCAGGCGAAGAAGCGGATGCGGTCGAAGACGAAGTCGACCCAGGCCCCGAACACCGAGCCGGTGCCCTTGAGCCGCGCGATCTTACCGTCCATGCAGTCGAGCACGAAGCTGAGGTGGAACAGCAGTGCCCCGGCCACCAGCCACGGCCAGCTCCCCTGGGTGAAGCAGGCCGCCGAGGCCAGGCCGAGCACCCCCGCTCCGAGGGTGAGCTGGTTGGGGGTGATCGAGGTGTGGTTGGCGGTCCAGACGACCAGCCGTCCGGCAAGCGGGTCCACCAGGAACACCGTCCACCAGGCGTCGCGCTTCTTGTAGGTGCGCTCCCGGACTTCGGCGAGCGTGAAGGCTGTCATGGTCTCGTGCTGCTCCTGTGCGGGGTCGGTCCTCTGCACCGCGGGGAACGCCTCCGCCGCGGCGGCCACGGGGACACAAACCTCCCCGAGAGGAAGGGTGAAACGGGAGAGCCGGCGGTCACCGCACTGCCCGGGGCGGCGGTTGGCGAACCATAATCAGAGCAGAAAGGCGTGGCGTGGGGGACCGGGTCGCGTCTTTCGCCGAGACCGCCCTACATCGAAACCGAGGTGGACGTGCGCTTTCTCAACGACCAGGTGCCCACCCACGACCTGACCTACGGCGACGTGTTCATGGTTCCCCAACGTTCATCTGTTGGTTCCCGGATGAACGTTGACCTGGCATCGCATGATGGTACAGGTACCACGATCCCCATCGTAGTGGCGAACATGACGGCGGTCGCCGGCCGCCGGATGGCCGAGACCGTGGCGCGGCGCGGCGGCCTGGTGGTCCTCCCCCAGGACATCCCCACCGACGTGGTGGCGGACGTGGTCCGGTGGACGAAGACCCGCGACCTGGTGCACGACACGCCCATCACCCTCGGCCCCGCCGAGACCGTCGGCCACGCCCTGAACCTGCTGCCCAAGCGGGCGCACAACGCCGTCATCGTGGTCGACGACCGGCGCCGCCCCCTCGGCGTGGTCACCGAGGCCGACTGCGCCGGGGTGGACCGCTTCACCCAGCTGCACGAGGTCATGTCGACCGAACTGCTCACCGTCGCCGCGGGGACCGACCCCCGGGAGGCGTTCGCCATCCTGCACGACTCCCGGCACCGCCTGGCGCCCGTGGTGGACGGCTCCGGAGCCCTGGTGGGGGTGCTGACCCGCACCGGCGCGCTGCGCGCCACCCTCTACCAGCCCGCGGTGGACGCCGCGGGACGGCTGCGGGTGGCCGCCGCCGTCGGCATCAACGGCGACGTCGCGGCCCGGGCGGAGCGGCTGCTGGAGGCGGGGGTGGACACCCTGGTGGTCGACACCGCGCACGGCCACCAGGAGAAGATGCTGGACGTGCTGCGCCGGGTGCGCGCCCTGGGGCCGCGGGTGCCGGTCGTGGCGGGCAACGTGGTCACCGCCGCAGGGGTGCGCGACCTCGTCGCGGCGGGCGCCGACATCGTCAAGGTGGGGGTGGGCCCGGGGGCGATGTGCACCACCCGCATGATGACGGGGGTGGGCCGCCCCCAGTTCTCCGCCGTGCTGGAGTGCGCCGCCGCGGCGCGCGGACTCGGCCGGTCGGTCTGGGCCGACGGCGGGATCCGGCACCCGCGCGACGTGGCGCTGGCGCTGGCGGCCGGGGCGAGCAACGTGATGATCGGCTCCTGGTTCGCCGGGACCTACGAGTCCCCTGGGGACGTGCTGCGGGATGCCGAGGGCCGGCTCTACAAGGAGAGTTTCGGCATGGCCTCGGCCCGGGCGGTGCGGTTGCGCACCGCCGACGACTCGCCGTTCGAGCGGGCGCGCAAGGCCCTGTTCGAGGAGGGCATCTCCTCGGGCCGGATGTACCTGGACCCGGAGCGTCCCGGGGTGGAGGACCTGATCGACATGATCGTGGCGGGGGTGCGCAGCGCCATGACCTACGCCGGCGCCGCGACCCTGGAGGAGTTCCACGAGCGCGCGGTGGTCGGCGTGCAGAGCGCCGCCGGGTACAACGAGGGCAAGCCGGTGCCGGGCGGCTGGTGACCGGCGGTGACGCGGCGCGCCTTCCGGGGCGCCTCGGGGGCGCGCCACGTCACCGCCAACAATCCGACAAACTGCACTTTCATCACAATCGTTACGTTTTTCCCAAGGTGCAACCGGTTCCGCCTACCCTCCCTCTAAGGCATCAGGGAGTCAGGACCGAGAGCGGTATCAAGGGACGGGATCTCATTGGTCTACCAGGCACCACCGGCACCTCCGAAGCGGCAGCGTCGGCTTCTGCCCCTCCTCATCGTCGCGGTCGTCGCGGTCGTCGTCATCGCCCTGGTCCGGTGGGTGTCCACCGGCGCGAACCTGCCCTCGCTGGCCCTGTTCGGCTGCTCCGACGACGCCGTCACCCTGACGGTGGCCGCCTCCCCCGAGAAGGCCGGGGTGATGCGGCAGCTCGCCGAGGACTACAGCGGCACCCGGATCGACGAGGGCTGCGTGGAGGTCTCGGTCGTCGAGCAGTCCTCCGGCGAGACCCTGGAGGCGCTGGGCTCCGGCGAGTGGGACGAGCAGCGGTACGGTCCGCGGCCCGACGTGTGGTCGCCGGCCAGTTCCGGGTGGGTGCAGATCGCCCGGCAGCGCACGGCCGAGCAGGACCGCGCGTCGCTGATCCCGGACCAGACCCCCTCCATCGCCAACTCCCCCCTGGTCATCGCCATGCCGCGGCCGATGGCCGAGGCCCTCGGCTGGCCCGAGGAGGACCTGGGCTGGGCGGACCTGCACGACCTCGCCGACAGCGCGGACGGCTGGGGCTCCGTCGGCCACCCCGAGTGGGGCGAGTTCCGCATGGGCAAGACCAACCCCAACTACTCCACGTCCGGGCTCAACGCCACCATCGGCACCTACTTCGCGGGCACCGGGCTGGCCTCCGACCTGACCGTCGAGGACATCAACTCCAGCCGGACCCGCGCCTTCGTCAGCGCCGTGGAGCGCTCCATCGTGCACTACGGCGACATCACCATGACGTTCCTGGCCAACCTGCGACGCGCCGACGCCGAGGGGCAAGGGCTCACCTACGTCTCCGCGGTGGCGGTGGAGGAGATGTCGGTGGTGCACTACAACCAGGGCAACCCCACCGGCGACCCGGAGAGCGCGGAGGGGGCCGAACTGCCGAACGTGCCGCTCGTCGCGGTCTACCCCGAGGAGGGGACCCTCATGTCGGACCACCCCTACGTGGTCCTGGACTGGGCCGACGAGCCCCGCCGCGCCGCCGCCGCGGACTTCCTGGAGTACCTGCTCGGCGACGAGGCCCAGCAGCTGTTCCTGGACAACGCGTTCCGCGGCCACGACGGGGCCACGGGAGAGCTGCTGCGCGAGGACAACGGAGTGCTCCCCGCGAAGCCCGCCGAGCTTCCGCTGCCGTCGGCGACCGTGCTCGACGCGATGCTGGAGAACTGGGCGGAGCTGCGCAAACCCGCCAACGTGCTGCTGGTCATCGACACCTCCGGGTCGATGCAGGAGGCCGTCCCCGGCACCGGGACCACCCGGTTGGAACTGGCCAAGGACGCCGCCATCACCTCGATCGACGAGTTCTCCGACAGCGACCACGTGGGCCTGTGGATGTTCAGCACCGACCTGGAGGCCAACGGGCAGGACTGGCGGGAGCTGGTCCCCCTCGGTCCGCTCGGCGAGCCCGCCGACGGCGGTTCCCGGCGGGACCAGATCGTCGAACGCATCGCGAACCTGCCGCCGGGCGGCGGCACCGGACTGCACGACACCGTGCTGGCCGCGCACACCCTGGTCGCGGAGAACAGCCGGTCCGACGCCATCAACGCGGTGGTGTTCCTCACCGACGGCAGGAACGAGGACCTCAACGGCATCGGCCTTGAGGAACTGCTCGACCGGATCACCCCGGAGTCCGGACAGCAGGGGGTGCGGGTCTTCACCATCAGCTACGGCGAGGAGGCCGACCTCGACACGATGACGCGGATCGCCGAGGCCACCGACGCGGCGGCCTACGACTCCTCCGACCCGGAGAGCATCGGCGAGGTGTTCGAGGCCGTCATCTCCAACTTCTGACGGCCGAGGAGCGGAGGAGGGGAGGAAGCGGTGCACCTGCGGAGGTTCGCCAACCCGTGGTGGCTGCTGTGCGGCGCCGTCGCGGGCGGACTGGCCTGGGCGGTGACGCTGCCCGTCTGGGCGGCGGCGGTGATCGGCGTGATCATCTGGCTGACCGCGGTCCTGGTGTTCGGCTTCCTGTTCCCCTCCCCCGCCCCCGCACCGGAACCGCCCGCCTCCCCCGCGGCGGCGGACCCCGACGCCGAGTGCGCCCGCCGCGCGCACGCGGCCGCGGCCTCCTTCGCGGAACTGGCCGCCCCGCTGGCGGACGGCCCGCTGGGCGAACGGGTCCGCCAGATGGTCTGGCGGACCGCCGAGATCGCCGCCTCCATCGACCACCTCGCCCGCCGCGCGCACGCACTGGCCGCCCTGGCGCACGCGCCGACCCCCGACCCGTACTCCCGGGACCGCGCACGGTACGTCGAGGGCCGCCACGCCGAGGTCCGCCGCCGCATGCACGCGGCGACCGGCGACCTGGAGGCCGCGGTCCCGCGCCTCCTCCAGGCCGCGCCGTCGCCCGCCGCACCCGACGCGGCGGCCCTGGAACGACTCGCCGCGGACCTGGAGAACATCGGCTACGGCGTGGACATCGGCGAAGGCATCGTCGACGAGATCCTGGGTCCGGAGCCTCCCCCTGCCCCGGGAGCCCCTCCGCGCTGACGGACCCCGAACCACCGGCCCCCGACCCTTCCGGAACGACTCATGGAGTTGTACTATCCCCTCCTCCCGATCGGGATCGGCCTGCTGTCCCTGACGTGGCTGGTGCGCGACGTCGTCGCCGCGTGGCTGCTGAGCCGCCGGGGCGAACGGGCCGAGGGCAGGATCGTCGGCTACGCGGAGACCAGCAGCACCGCCAGGATGGTCGTGCGGTTCCGCACCGAGGAGGGCGAGGAGGTGCTCGCCCTCCACGACAACTCCTCCTGGTCGGCCGCCCGGTACGGCGACCCGGTCACCGTCTGCTACGACCCGGACGAACCGCAGCGCGCCCGCATCGTCGCCGCACCGTGGCTGACCCTGTGGTCGCGCGTGCTCTTCCTGGGGCTGGCGTCGGGCATTCTCCTCATCGGCTGCCTGCTGGGGGTTTTCGCCTGGAGTTGACCGGGGACGCGGTCTGAGCAGCGCCGAGACCGCGGATTTGTCTCCTCTACCGCTTACGCCACACTTCAGATCGGTCTGAAATGATCTGCGTGGCGTTGGACACGGTACGATCCTTGCTGGTTTCCTTACCCTTTGACCGCTTACGTGCTTCAGCACACCCGGTCGCCCCCATTCTCGCACGGGGGGCAGACCCGGCTCCGGCCGTCATTGTCGTCACAGTGTCCGTCGGACCCTCCCCGCGTGTGCTCGGCGACCCCCCGGTCCTCTAGGAGAGCAGTGCAGGCAGCCAAGAAAAAGCGGAATCCGTCGATCAGGACCCGCCTCCGCAGAATCGTCCTCGCCCCGACGGCGGCGCTGATCGTCCTCTGGTTGATCGGCACCGTCTACCTGTCCTACGACGCGGTCATCCGGTACTCCTACGCCAACTCCACCGAGCGCCTGTTGCTCCCCTCCGCCCTGGCGCTGACCGCGGTCATGGACGAGCGTTCGGCGACCGCGGCCTACCTGGACCGCCCCCAGGAGACCCGGGAGACCCTCGCCGCCGTCCGCGCCGACGTCGACCAGCGCATGAGCGCCATCCTCGGCGACTTCCGCGAACTGTCCCCGCTCGCCCCCGAGCGGGTCCAGAAGCGCATCGCCCACCTGGACGAGCAGTTCGCCACGGTCGCCGACGCCCGCGCCCGGGTGGACAACGGGCAGTGGGACCACGAGGAGGTCGAGGAGTACTACAACGGGCTGGTCATGGCCGGGGCCGACCTGTTCGACGAGCAGTCCCGCACCGTTCCCGCCGCGGACCTCGTCGGCCCGTCGATCAGCGCCACCTACATGTTCCGTGTCGTGGACCTGCTCGCCCAGGCCGACGCGAAACTGTCCCACGGCTTCGCCACCGACGAGTTCTCCATGGACGACCAGCACGCCTTCGTCGACCGGATCGGCGCCTACCGGGACATGCTCGACGCGGTCGACGACTACCTCGGCCCCGAGCAGAAGAACATGCTGGACTCGCTGCGGGGCAACGAGGAGTACCTCCGGATGGAGGAGCTCATCCACGAGATCGCCGACCGGATGATCGACACCGCGTTCGACCCCTACACCGGCCAGGAGGTGGAGGACCTGAGCATGCCGGTGGACGAGGAGGAGTGGCGGGCCGCGTACCTGCCGGTCAAGGACGCCCTCACCGAGATCGGCGCCAGTCAGGCGACCCTGGCCGCGGATCTGCAGGCGGAGGCCGCCAACTGGTCCATCCTGACCGCGGTCCTGGGCTCGCTCAGCGTGGCCGGGGTCACCGTGCTGGCCCTGCTGTTCTCGGCCCGCTCGTCCCAGCACCTGGTCGACCGGCTGCTGCGGCTGCGCGACCAGACCCAGGAACTGGCCGACAAGCGCCTGCCCGACCTGGTGGAGCGGCTGAAGAACAACGAACCGGTCGACGTCGCGGCCGAGGTCCTGCCGCTGAGCGACGCCGACGACGAGATCGGCCAGGTGAGCCGCTCCTTCAACGCCGCGCAGCGCACCGCGGTGGAGGCCGCGGTGCAGCAGGCGCAGCTGCGCCAGGGCATCAACCGGGTGTTCCTCAACATCGCGCACCGCAGCCAGACCCTGGTCCACCGCCAGCTGCGGCTGCTGGACAAACTGGAGCGCGAGCAGGAGGACCCCGACCAGCTGACCGACCTGTTCAAGCTGGACCACCTCGCCACCCGCGCCCGCCGCAACGCCGAGAACCTGCTCATCCTGGGCGGCCAGACCCCCGGCCGCACCTGGCACCAGCCGCTGCCGCTGATCGACGTGCTGCGCGGCGCCATCTCGGAGTCCGGTGACTACTCCCGGGTCAAGCGGCAGCGGATCGCGCCCGTCTCGGTGCAGGGCGGCGCGGTCGCCGACGTCATCCACCTCATCGCCGAGCTGGTCGACAACGCGACCACGTTCTCCCCGCCGCACACCAGGGTCCACCTGCGCGGCGACCGGGTGCCCAACGGGGTGACGATCGAGATCGAGGACCGCGGCCTGGGCATGAAGGAGGACGAGCTCGACGCGGCCAACGAGATGCTGGCCAACCCGCCCGAGTTCGACGTCATGCGGTTGAACGAGAAGACGAGGCTGGGGCTGTTCGTGGTCTCGCACCTGGCGCGCCGCCACAACATCAAGGTGCAGCTGCGCACCTCGCCCTACGGCGGTGTGCTGGCCATCGTGCTGCTGCCCCCGGCCCTGATCGTCGATCCGCCGACCGCCCCGACCGCGCTCGGCACGGTCGACTCCGGCGACGAGGAGCCGCAGGACCGCCCCCTTTCCCCGCGCGGCGTGCGCGCCCCGGCCGAGTCCTCCGACTCCGAGGACTCCTCGCCGCCCAGCGGCCCCCAGCCGGTGCTCTCCCGCCCCGACGGCGACATGCTCATCGAGCCGCCCGCCTCCGCCGAGCCGCCCGCTCCGCCGGCGACCGGGCTGCCGCGACGGGTCCCCGGGGTGAGCACGTTCCCCCAGCTCTCCGACGGCGGCACGGCCAACGGCTCCTCCCGCCCCTCCGGCGGGTCCGCCACCGCGGGGCAGCGCTTCGAGTCCGCCACCACGGACGGCCGCCCCCCGCTGCCCCGCCGGGTCCCCCAGACGAACCTGGCTCCCCAGCTGTGTGATGACCCCATCCAGGAGACGGACTCCCCCCGGCAGACGGGACCGTCCGTCAACGATCCGGACCGTCCGTCGCGCCTCCGGGAGACCCTGACCGCGTTTCAGCAGGGCACCCGCAAGGGCCGCGAGGACGGCAGGAAGCGGCTGAACGACACCCCGAAGGATGCACAGTGACCGACAACGCACCCCGAGATCTGGACTGGCTGCTCGACCAACTGGTCGAACGTGCGGTCGGCGCCCAGCACGCGATCGTGCTGTCCTCCGACGGACTGCCCATCGGCAAGTCCCGGGAGATGAGCACCGAGGACGCCGAACACCTGGCCGCGATCGCCTCGGCCTTCCAGAGTCTCGCCCAGGGCACCGGACGCCAGTTCAGAGGCGGCCGGGTGTTGCAGACCGTGGTGGAGATGGAACACGCCTACCTGTTCGTCACCGGTGCGGGCAGCGGCGCCTGCCTGGCGGTCCTCGCCGGTGAGGAGTCCGACGTGGGGCTCATCGCCTACGAGATGAACGTGCTGGTGGAGCAGGTGGGACGGTTCCTGGAGACCTCCCCCCGCAACGGCGACCAGTCGACGGCCAACGGTCAGGCGCCCACGATCCCGACGCGATAGCGGAGAGCAGCCATGTCCGATCGGCACACGCCGGACGAGACTTCCGACGGTCCCGGCTCCCCGGTGAGGCCCTACGTGATGATGGAGGGCCGCGAGGGGGCAAACACGGTCCAACTGGACATGATCAGCGTGGTCATCGCGGTCCGCGGCGAGGTGGACGAACTGTCCCTGGAGCCGGAGCAGCTCGCGATCCTCGACCTCTGCCACCGTCCGCTGTCGGTGGCCGAGGTGTCGGCCCGCCTGGACATCCCGGTGGCCGTGGTCAAAGTGCTGATGGGAGACCTGATCACGCGCGGCTACATGCTCGCCCGCGCCCCTTACACGATCCAGCACCCGGTGGTCGGCCGGGACGTCCTTCAGGCGGTACTCGATGGCATCCAACGACTCTGACCGCGGTCCGGCACCGCTGCCGGCGGCGCTCAAGATCCTCGTCGCGGGTGGGTTCGGCGCGGGCAAGACCACGATGGTCGGCTCGGTCAGCGAGATCACCCCGCTCAGCACCGAGGAGGTGATGACCGAGGCCAGTCTGGGCGTGGACG
>Ga0079224_100010768_pt1 | contig 12561 bp, 11 predicted proteins | sample Stecom2015_FD_80414 | JGI IMG/M metagenome (GOLD analysis project Ga0079224, IMG submission 80414) | Agricultural soil microbial communities from Utah to study Nitrogen management - Steer compost 2015 | ecosystem: Environmental > Terrestrial > Soil > Agricultural land | place: USA: Utah...
AGCGTGAATACCGTCGAGGCGCACCGGACCAGCATCAAGCGCAAGCTGAACCTGAAGAGCGGAACCGAGCTCGCCCGGGTCGCCTACCAGTCCCTCGAGGAAAGCAGGCGCTAGTCGTCCGCCTAGCTTTTCAAGCTAGGCTCTATTCGTCCTTTCGCCGAGGCGATCCCGGATAGCGAGGGTTATGTCGGCGTTCGGGACGGCGCGCTAGCTTCGCGTGCATGCACGTGGAGCTGCGCGACATCCGCAAGCGCTTCGGCGCCGTCGTGGCGAACGACGGCGCCAGCGTGACCCTGGAGCCCGGCTCGGTGCTCGCGTTGCTGGGCGAGAACGGCGCGGGCAAGAGCACGCTGATGAAGGTGCTCTACGGATACGATCGCGCCGACTCGGGGGACATCCTGCTCGACGGCCGCAAGGTATCCATCGGCTCGCCGAGAGACGCCATGGGGCTCGGCATCGGCATGGTGTTCCAGCAGTTCAGCCTGGTTCCCGCGCTTACGGTGCGGGAGAACCTCCTGCTCGCCGACCCGCGCACCCCGTGGCGCCTTGCGGGCCGTCGCGACGCCCTCGGCCGCCTGGCGGTCCTTGCCCCGGACATCGCGCCCGAGGTCCCCGTGCGCCGCCTGTCGGTCGGCCAGATGCAGATGGTCGAGCTTGCCAAGGCGCTCAACCTCGATGCGCGGGTGCTGATCCTGGACGAGCCGACTTCCGTCCTCACTCCCGAAGAAGCCAAGCGGCTGTGGGCGACGATCCGCGCGCTGGCCGGCGAGGGGCGCAGCGTGGTGATGATCACGCACAAGCTCGAGGACGTCACCGCCTGCGCCGACCGGGTGGCCGTCATGCGCGCAGGCCGCGTGGTGGACCAGCGCGAGGCGCGCGCCGCGAGCGCCGAGGCGTTGACCCGACTCATGATGGGCGAGGAACGTCCGCGAGAGCCGCACGTGAATCCGCTCGCCCCGGAGGCGCCCGTCCGCGTCCGCCTGCGCGGAATTGCCGCACGGGCCGAAGGGGGAGCCATACGAAAAGTGGACCTCGAGCTGCGCCGCGGCGAGGTCCTTGGCATAGCGGGGGTGTCGGGCAACGGACAGCAGGTCCTCGCCGATGCCGTGACCGGCCTTCTTCCGCTCGAGGATGGGCAGGTCGAGATAGACGGCAGAACCGCGCAGGCGGCCGGGTCTCCCCAGCCGGCGAGGCCCGACACCGGTTACATCCCCGAGCGTCCGCTCGCGAACGCGATCGCTCCGGAGCTCGACCTCGAAACCAACCTGGCGCTCAAGCGCATCCGCGACATGCCGTTCTTTCCGCCTCGCGAGACGAAGGCGGCTGCGCGCGCGCTGCTGAAGCGCTTCGATGTGCGCCCGGCCGACCCCGCCCTTCCTGCGGCGGCCCTGTCGGGAGGCAACCTGCAGAAGCTCGTCTCCGCCCGGGAGCTCTGCGCCGACCCGGCCTTCGTCGTCGCCTGCTATCCGACGATGGGACTCGACGTCGCTGCCGCCGCGATGATCTACGAGCGCCTCTTCGAGCACGCCGCGCGGGGCGCGAGCGTGCTGTGGATCTCGGAAGACATCGACGACCTGCTTCGCCACTCGCATCGCATAGCGGTCATGTACAAGGGACGGATCGCGGGGCAGGTCGAGACGGCTGCCGCGAGCCGGCATCAGCTCGGGATGCTGATGGCCGGAGAGGGCGCCGGGGAGGCCCTCGCCCATGTCTGAGGCTTCCCGTCCCCGCGCCTGGGTCGCGCTGTCGCAGCCCCTCGTCTGCGGGGGCGCAGTGCTGCTCCTGTGTGGCGCGTTCTTTCTCGCCATCGGACGGGAGCCGCTGTCGCTCCTGTGGCTGATCGCCGTCTCGGCCTTCGGCGACGGCTACGCATTGAGCGAGACGCTCGTCAAGACGGCGCCCATCCTGCTCTGCGCGCTCGCCACTGCATTGCCGGCACGCGTCGGCCTCATCAGTGTCGGGGCAGAGGGGCAGCTGTACTTCGGCGCGCTCCTGGGCACGGGGTTCGTCCTGATGGCATTCGAGCTGCCCGGCTATGTGCTGTTGCCGGGCATGCTCGTGACGGCCGCCTTGGCGGGCGCCGCCTGGTCGGCGGCGTGCGCCGGGCTTCGTGCGGGCCTCGGCGTCAACGAGACGATCACGACGCTCCTGCTCAACTACGTCGCGGCGCTGCTGGTCACCTGGGTGGTCTTCGGCCCCTGGAAGGATCCGCTCAGCCAGGGCTGGCCGGCCACGCGCGATTTCCCGGACGCGGCTCGCCTCCCCACGTTCTTCGATAGCCGCGTGCACCTGGGCCTGTGGCTCGCGATCGGCGGGGCCCTTGCCCTGCACGTGCTGATGCGGCGCAGCCGCTGGGGACTGGAGCTCGATGTGATCCGGAGCAACCCCCGCGCGGCCCAGGGCGCCGGGCTGAACTTCGGCCGCCACGTCATGATCACCATGGCGATCGGCGGTGCGCTCGCGGGCATTGCAGGGATCATCGAGACGTCGAATATCCAGGGGCGCCTGCAATCGAACATCTCGTTCGGCGCCGGCTTCAGCGGGTTTCTGGTCGCCTGGCTGGCGCGCAACGACTTTCTGCGCATCATCCCGCTGTCGCTGCTGGTAGGGGCTCTTCTCGCCTCGGGAGACGGCTTGCAGATGCTCGCCGGGGTTCCGTCGTCTGTCTCCCTCGTCGTGCAGGCGCTGCTCTTCGTGGGCGTGCTCCTCGTCAACGGCTGGTACGCCAGCCGACGGAGCTGACCGTGGACGGCCTGGACGCACTGGGCGCCTTCGCCATCTCCGCGCTGAGGAGCGCGACGCCGCTCCTGCTCGTCATGCTGGGCGAGTGCCTGACGCAGCGCACGGGCGTCATCAATCTCGGCGTCGAAGGGCAGATGCTGGTCGGAGCGATGGTGGGATATGGCGCCACCGCGGCAAGTGGCAACCCCTGGCTGGGGCTGGCCGCAGGCTGTGCCGCCGGCTGCGCGCTTCCGAGCGTTCACGGACTTCTCGTCGGGGGCGCGCGTGCCAATCAGTTCGGCAGCGGTCTTTCGGTGTGGATGCTCGGCTTCGGCCTGAGCGCCCTGCTGGGCAGTTCCCTGGTCGGGCGCCAGATTGCCGCGCTTCCGGAAATCAGGATCGAGGCACTGGACGGCGTGCCGTTCCTGGGTCCGCTGGTCGCCGGGCTGACCCCCACGGTCCTGATCGCGCTGGCGCTCGTTCCCGTGGTGGGCTGGTGGCTATACCGTACCCGGACCGGGCTGCATTGGCGCGCCACCGGAGAGGTGCCGGAGGCGGCCCGCTCTGCCGGGCTGTCGCCGGCGCGCATTCGACTCAATGCCATTCTGGTCGGCGGCCTGTTGTCCGGCTTCGGAGGCGCCGCGCTCGCGGTGGACTACACCCGAACCTGGGCCGAAGGCATGAGCGCCGGCCGGGGCCTGGTGGCGGTGGGCCTTGTGATCGTCGCCCGATGGAATCCGTGGCTGACGCTGCCGGCAGCGCTCCTCTTCGGCGGCGCGGAAGCCCTTTCCCTCAGGCTGCAGGCGGCCGGCGTGACCGTGTCTGCACACCTGCTTCACACGCTGCCTTACCTCGCCAGCATCGCGGTCCTCACGCTGACCTACGTTCGCAGCCGCGACGCCGGCACGCCGGCGGCGCTCAAGGCCGTCATGGATCGATGACTTTCCCATCCACCACCGAAGGGAGAAACTGCATGCGCTCGCTCCGAAGACTTTTCGCCGCAATGGCCGCCGGACTGCTGCTGGGAGGCAACGCTCATGCGCAGACGATCGGCTTCATCTACGTAGGGCCCGAGAAGGATTACGGCTACAACACCTCGCACGACCTCGGTCGCCAGTTCGTCGCAAGCCAGTTCAAGGGCGTGAAGACGCTCCACGTCGAGAACGTGCCGGAGACGGCCGAAGTCGAGCGGGTGATGGAGCGGATGGTGCGCTCGGGCGCCACGATCATCTTCGCGACCAGCTACGGATACCTCGACTACGCCATCGCCCTGGGAAAGAAGTATCCGAAGGTGGCCTTCCTGCATGCGGGAGGCCTCAAGACCTCCAGCAACGTGGGCACCTACTGGGCGAACTCGGACGATGCCATGTACCTGGCCGGCATGGCCGCGGGGTCGGTCACCAGGAGCGGCCGGCTCGGGTTCATCGCGGCCTTCCCGATTCCCCAGGTCATCCGTTCGATCAACGCCTTTACCCTGGGCGCCCAGGCGATGAACCCGAAGGCCACGACGACCGTGGTGTGGACGGGCGGCTGGCTGCAGCCGGCGAAAGAGGCCGAAGCCACCAATTCGCTCATCGACAGCGGCGTGGACGTGATCGGCGAGCAGGTCGACAGCCCGATCACCATTGCGCAGACGGCGGAGAAGCGGGGCGCGTACGTCGTGGGCAAGGACGTCAACGTCGCGCGGTTCGCCCCGAAGGCGTATCTGACGGGCGCTTCCTGGAACTGGGGCCCCATGATGGCGAGGCTCGTGACCGAGATCAAGAACGGAACCTGGAAGCCGAGCCACGTGCGCGGCGACATGAAGGACGGGTCGGTCGTGCTCGATCCGTTCGGTCCTGCCGTTCCGAAGGCGGCGCAGCAAACCATCCTCGAGCGCAAGCAGGCGATCCTCGACGGCAAGTTCGTCGTTTGGGCCGGGCCGATGACGGGCCAGGACGGCAAGGCGCTGCTCGCGGCCGGCAAGCCCATGGACATGGAGATGCTCGAGAGCATGGACTTCTTCGTCCGCGGCGTCGTGGGGAGCATCAAATGAGCACGGCAGGGAAGCCGATGGGCTCGCATCCCGCGAACCGCTGGCTGGTCAGCAAGGACGAGGTCGACATGTCGCGCGCGGAGCGGCGTCCGGTGCGCAAGGTGCGCATTCGCGCGCGGCCGCAGCGGGTCGTTTTCGATGCGAACAAGGCGGCGCTCATCGTCGTGGACATGCAGAACGACTTCTGCGCCAAGGGCGGGTATCTCGACTACCGCGGCATCGACGTCACGCCGGACCGAAAGCCCATCGCGGCGCTCAAGCGGCTCGTGCCGGCGCTGCGCGCCGATGGCATGCCGGTCGTCTGGCTGAACTGGGGCGTGCGCAGCGACCTCCTCAACGTCAGCCCCTCGCTCCTGCATGCCCACACCCAGGACGGCTCGGGCGCCGGCCTGGGAGAAACGATCCCGGGCGGGGCCCCGATCCTTCGCAGGGGGAGCTGGGGCGCCGCGATCGTGGACGAGCTCAATCCGGGCGACCAGGACATCCACGTCACCAAGCATCGCTTCAGCGGATTCTGGGACACCGAGCTCGACAGCATCCTGCGCAACATGGATGTGCGCACGCTCTTCTTCGCCGGCGTGAATGCGGACCAGTGCGTGATGACTTCGCTGCAGGACGCGATGTTCCTCGGCTACGACGTGCTGATGCTGGAGGACTGCGTGGGGACCACGTCGCCCGAGTACTGCATGCAGGCCACGGCCTACAACGTGGAGCTGCTCTTTGGCTTCATGACCGATGCCGAAGCCCTCCTGGAGGGGCTGGCGCAGGCGGCCCGATGAGTCGCATCGAAGCAGCCCTCGCGTCGCTCGGCCTCACGTTGCCCAGGCCGCCGACGCCGATCGCCAATTTCGTGCCCTTCAGGGTCCTCGGCGCCGCCGTCTACCTGGCCGGCCAGGTGAACGAATGGAACGGTACCGTGCCGTACGTCGGCAAGGTGGGCCGCGAGATCGACCTCGACACGGGGCGCAAGGCGGCGGAGCTCTGTGCGCTGAATCTGCTCGCCTGCCTCAAGCTCGCCTGCGCCGGAGACCTGGACCGGGTGCAGGCCTGCATCCAGGTACGCGGGTTCGTGAACTGCGATCCCGAGTTCGAGCACGTGCCGGCGGTCGTGAACGGCGCGTCGGACCTCTTCGTGCGCCTGCTCGGGGAGGAGGGACGGCATGCCCGCACGGCGGTCGGCGTGTCGACGCTCCCCCGGCGCGCAGCCGTCGAGGTGGACGCCGTGTTCCGGCTGCACGGCCCCGACGCGGCCGGCGCCTGAGGCGCGAGTCCCATGCCCATCGAATTGGCCGTCCGGTCCGGCCTCTACAAGGACTCCGTGAGCCTCATGCGGATCGCGCAGTCGCTGCTCGGCAGGGCCGGCGTTCGCCAGGCGACTTTGGTGATGGGGACGCCGTCCAACAAGGAGATTCTTTCCCGCGCCGGACTCGTGAGCGGGAGCCTTGACGGCGCCAAGCCGAGCGACCTTGTCATCGCGGTGGAGGCCGATACGCAAGCGCAGGCGTCTCAGGCCGTGGCGGAGGCAGCGAAGCTGCTGGAAGCGAGCGGGGTCCCGGGCGACACGGGCGCCGCGGCAGAGCTCAACGCGCAATCCATCGCCATGGCGCTCGAGCGGCGCAAGGCCACGATCGCGCAGATCTCGGTTCCCGGAGCGTATGCCGGCGCCGAGGCCGTCAAGGCGCTCCGGCAGGGCCTGCACGTCTTCCTTTTCAGCGACAACGTCCCGCTGGAGCAGGAGCGCGCGATGAAGGAGCTCGCCGACGAGAAGGGCCTCATCGTGATGGGCCCGGATTGCGGCACGGCGCTTGTCTCGGGCGCGGCCTTCGGCTTCGCGAACGTCGTGCGCCGCGGCGGTATCGGCCTGATCGGAGCTTCGGGGACCGGATTGCAGCAGCTCAGCTGCCGCGTCCACGACCTGGGCGAGGGCATTTCGCACGCCATCGGCGTCGGGGGCCGGGACCTGCGCAGCGAGGTCGGCGCGCGCTCCACGCTGCGCGCCCTCGCATGGCTGAACGCGGATCCGGCCACGCGTGTCATCGTACTGGTGTCCAAGCCTCCGGCGGCCGACGTGGAGCGCTCTGTGGTTGAGGCGGCGGCGCGCCTGGGCAAGCCGGTGGTCGTGCTCTTCCTCGGGACGGGCGCCTCTGCCGCCGAGCCGCGCCTGCATCCGGTGTCCACGCTCGAAGAGGCGGCGCTGACGGCCGTTGCGCGGGCGCGCGGCCACCGGCGGCCGGTCGAACGGGCGCCTTCGCAGGAGCCCGCCACGCCGACGCTTCCGCGAGTCGAGCCGCAGCAGCGCTACCTGGGGGGGCTCTTCTCCGGCGGAACGTTCTGCACGGAGGCCCAGCTCATCTGGCGGCGGCTGGGCGTCGCCTCATGGTCGAACGTCCCGCTGGACAAGTCGCTCAGGCTGCAGGATGCGCGCCGAAGCCGCGAGCACACGGCGGTCGACCTGGGCGAGGACGAGTTCACGCTGGGCCGGCCGCATCCGATGATCGACTACGGGCTGCGGATCGAGCGCCTGCTGTCGGAAGCGCGCGATCCTGCAACGGCGGTCATCCTGCTCGACGTGGTGCTCGGATTCGGAAGCCATCCGGATCCGGCTGCGGCACTGGTGCCGGCCCTGCGCGAGGCGCGTCGCGTGGCGGGCCGCCCGCTGCTCCTGCTCGGCTTCATCTGCGGCACGGAGCAGGATCCGCAGCCGCTGTCGGCGCAACGTGCCGCCCTCGAGGCCGAAGGCATGTGGCTCGCCGGGTCAAGCAGCGCGGCGGCTTCGGTTGCGGCGCGCGTGGCGCAGCGCCTTGCGGCATGAGCGCAGCGCGCCGCCTCGTCGTGGCGCTGGGCGGCAACGCCAGCTATCCGCCGGGCATCAAGGGCACGGCGGCGGAACAGCTGGAGCTCATGGAAAAGCTGTGCGAGTGCCTGGTGGAGCCCATCCGCGACGGGTGGCGCCTGACCCTTACGCACGGCAACGGGCCTGTGGTCGGCAACATCCTTTTCCGCATGGCGAACACCGCTTCGCACCTGCCGCCCATGCCGATGGACGTCTGCGTATCCCATTCGCAGGGCGGCATGGGCTACATGCTCCAGCAGAGCCTGCAGAACGTGCTCGGCCGGCACGGCCTGTCCCTGTGCGTTGCCGCGCTCGTCACGCAGGTGGAGGTGGCTTCGGATGATCCGGCGTTCAAGGAGCCGACCAAGCCGGTTGGCCGCTTCTTCGCGCGGGCAGAGGCAGAACGCATGGCGCGGGAGACGGGCTGGCAGTTCGTCGAGGACTCCGGCCGCGGCTACCGTCGGGTCGTTCCGTCGCCGCAGCCGCTCGCCATCGTCGAGCTGGCGGCCATCGAGGCCCTGCTCGACGCCGGGGCCATAGCCATCGCGGCGGGAGGCGGCGGAGTCCCCGTGGTCCGTGACGCCGGAGGCAACCTGCGCGGCGTCCCGGCCGTCGTCGACAAGGACCTCTCCAGCGCGCTGCTTGCGCAGCTCATCCAGGCGAGCCACCTTGTCATGCTGACAGGCGTCGATCGAGTGGCCCTCGACTTCGGCAAGCCGAGCCAGCGCTTCGTCGATTCCATGACGCTGGAGGAGACGCGCAGGCACTATGCGCACGGACAGTTTCCGCCGGGAAGCATGGGACCGAAGATGCTCGCTGCGATGCGCTTCCTGGAGGCCGGCGGCGAGGCGGCGATCGTGACATCCCTGGAGAATGTCGCGAAGGCGCTGCGAGGGGAGGCCGGGACGATGATCCGCCGGGAGGCGTAGTGAGCGCGCAGCCTGAAGCGCGGACGGAGCCTCGGCATCGCGCGCTGCGCGTCCGCTGCATTGGCGCGCTTGCCCGGGGGGCCGTAGCGTCGTCGGGGCGGCGGCTGCATCGCCTGCCTGGATACGGACGCTCGCCCTACTGGCTCGCCGGAGACACGGTTGTCTGGATCGGCACCTCGATTGCGAGCATGCATCCACGCGCCATCGTGGTGGCGGCGTGTGGCGACGACGAGGGGCCGGTTCTCGCTCCCGATCTTCCTGCCGCCTGGCAACCGGCCGAAAGGCGGCCAGGCCTGCCTTCGAAGAGGGCCGTCGATGTGCTTCTTGCGGAGGCGGCGAGCCTCTCGCGGCCACGCGGATTTGCCGCCTGCCTGCTGGGCAAACGAGCTGAGCCGCTGCTACGGGACGCCATTGCCGCGGCCAATCGATTCGCGATGGCTTGCGCTGCTGATCGCGTGCCTGCTGCCCTTCGGGAAGCCGAAGCGCTGCTCGGTGTCGGTCCGGGTCTGACGCCCTCCGGCGATGACTTCGTTGGCGGCGGCATCTTCACCCGGATGCTCATCGCGCCGCCGGACGCGAGGGCGCGCTGGCAGAGCCTTGCAGGCGCGTTCGTCGAGCTGGCGCATCGGCGCTCGCATTTTCTGGGTGCCGTTCTGTTTTCGGACCTCGTGCACGCGCGCAGCTTCGAGGCTTTGCACCGCATGGTCTGCGTGCTGCAGGCGGGGGACCTGGCGCGACTGCACGATTGCGTAGCGGAAGTTCTACGCATCGGCCACAGCTCCGGCTGGGACCTGCTGGCCGGATGTGTCGCCGCAGTCCGCGGACATCTCGAGCCCTGCTCATGGACATTTCCTCAGGACGAAACATGCCCGCTTCCCTGATCGATTCGACACTCGACGCCCTCAATATCGGCGTCGAAGACTTCGTGAAGAGCCTGCGAGAGACGGGCGCGTCCGCCCGGCATGTCGACTGGCGCCCGCCTGGCAACGGCGATCCGCGACTCGCCTGGAGGCTGGCCCTGCTGACCGGGGACGCGCAGCGCTCGGCGGACTGCGTCGGCTCGCGCATCGATCGCGCCAATGACATTGCCGTGGCGCGCATGCTGGCCGCGCGTCCCATGCTGGTGGACGTGGCGCTTCACGCTCGCGAGGTCTGGCCAGACCTGTGGAAGGGCGGCCGGAAGGTTCTCACGCACGCCGGCGCCCCGGTTCCGTGGGAGCAGATGTGCGAGCCGATGCGAGGCTCGCTGATCGGGGCGGCGCTGTACGAGGGATGGGCGCGCAGCCCGGAGGAAGCGCACGATCTTCTCGCGAGCGGGAAGGTGGCGTTCCTCGCGAACCACGACCTGGGCGCGGTGGGGCCGATGTCCGGCACCATCTCGCCGTCCATGCCGCTTCTCGTGGCGAGCGAGGGCGCAAGCGGCAGGCGCGCGTACACGAACTTCAACGAGGGCATCGGCAAGGTGCTCCGCTTCGGCGCCAACAGCGCCGAGGTCATCGATCGCCTGCGCTGGATCGAGCGCGTCCTTGCGCCGGGGCTGAAAGCCGCGCTTGCGGAGATCCCGGCGGGCGTGGACCTCAGGCAGATCCAGGCGCAGGCCCTGCTCATGGGGGACGAGGTGCATAGTCGCAACGCGGCGGCGACGGCCCTGTTCCACATGGCGATCGCCCCGGCGCTCGCGGGCAGCGGCGTCAGCCGCTCCCAGGCGCGCGAGATCCTGGGCTTCATCGCGGATACGTCACAGTTCTTCCTGAACGTGTCCATGCTGGCCTCGAAGGCCATCATGGACGCAGCCCATGGCGTGGAGGGGTCCAGCATCGTCACGGCTATCGCGCGGAACGGCGTTACCACCGCGATCCGCGTGAGCGGCCTGGGCAGCCAATGGTTTCAGTCGCCCTCCGACACGCCAGTGGGGCTCTTCTTCCCCGGATTCAGCCAGGAAGACGCCAATCCCGACCTCGGCGACAGCGCCATCTGCGAGACGGCCGGCTACGGCGGATTGTCGCTCGCGGCTTCGCCCGCGCTGGTGCAGCTCGTCGGCGGCAGCGTCGCAGCGGCCGTTTCCTACAGCCGCGAGATGTACTGGATCACCTGGGCGCGCAACCCGACCCTTTCCCTGCCGGCGCTGGAATTTGCGGCCGCGCCCGCCGGAATCGACATCCGCAAGGTGGTCGATACCGGCATCAGGCCCGTCCTCACCACCGGGATCGCGCATCGCCAGGCAGGCATCGGTCAGATCGGCGCCGGGCTCGTGCGGGCGCCGATGGAGTGCTTCACCCAGGCGCTGGCCGCTCTGGCCGCCCAAGTAGGCGTAACCGAGTGATACACACGGCGGGCGCTCCGCGCGGGATGGTCGTCGCGCCGCACCATCTCGCTGCCCAGGCGGGGTTGTCCGTGCTGCGCGATGGCGGCAATGCAATCGAGGCCATGGTTGCCGCTGCAGCCACCATCGCAGTGGTCTACCCTCACATGAACGGGCTGGGCGGGGATGGCTTCTGGCTGATCTCCGAGCCAGGCGGCGCGCACGTCGGGATCGACGCGTGCGGCCGAAGCGCCGCCCTTGCCTCCATGGATTTCTACCGCGCACGGGCCGAGGCAGCAGTTCCGGCACGCGGTCCCCTGGCCGCCAACACGGTGGCGGGCGCTGTTTCCGGCTGGGCCCTTGCGCTCGAGCTGAGCGCGAGGCGCGGCGGTCGCATGCCGCTCGAGCGGCTGCTATCGGACGCGATCTGGTATGCGAGGCAGGGCGCGCCCGTCACCGGCAGCCAGGAGCGGTTTACAGGACGCTTCCTGGAGGAACTGCGCGCCCAGCCGGGATTCGCAGGGCAGTTTCTCGATGGCGACGCGCCTGTGGCGGCGGGAAAGATGCAACGACTTCCTGCACTGGCGCACGCTCTCGAGCGCATGAGCAAGGCCGGACTGGATGACTTCTATCGCGGCGAGCTCGGCGCCTACCTCGCCGATGAGCTGACCCGGCTCGGCAGCCCGCTGCGAAGGGAAGACTTCGAGCGTCACCATGCTGATGTCGTCGAGCCGTTGAAGCTGGGGCTCGAGTGCGGGACGGTGTACAACCTGCCTGCGCCGGCTCAGGGGCTTGCGTCGTTGCTCATCCTCGGCATCTTCGAGCGACTGAAGTGCGCGCAGGCGGAAGGGTACGAGCACGTCCACGGGCTGGTGGAGGCTACCAAGCAGGCCTTCATCGTGCGCAACCGAGAGATCGCCGATCCGGCAGTCATGACGGGCTCGCAGACCGGCTACTTGTCGGATGAATTCCTCGACAGGATGGCGCGCGAGATCGATCCGCGACGCGCCATGCCGTGGCCCGCACCGCCTGCCATGGGAGGCACGGTCTGGCTGGGGGCGTGCGACGGCGATGGCGTCATGGTGAGCTACATCCAAAGCGTGTACTGGGAGTTCGGATCCGGAGTGGTCCTGCCGGAAGCGGGGATCACGTGGCAGAACCGCGGCTCGAGCTTCGTGCTCGATCCGAAGGCGCGTCTGGCGCTGGCCCCGCGGCGCAAGCCGTTCCATACGCTGAACCCCGCATGCGCCACGCTGCGAGATGGGCGTCGCATGGTCTACGGAACGATGGGCGGGGACGGCCAGCCCCAGACGCAGGCGGCCGTCTTTACGCGCTACGCGATGTTCGGACAGCCGCTCCAGCGTGCCATCTCTGCACCACGCTGGCTCCTCGGGCGCACGTGGGGCGAGGAGAGCGTGACGCTCAAGCTCGAGCGACGCGCCGGCTCGGAACTGGCCGAGGCACTCGCCGCGGCCGGCCATGCCGTCGAGCTCGTGGACGACTGGGGCGACATCATGGGACACGCCGGTGCAGTGACTCGCGATGCTCACGGCGCAATCATCGGAGCCGCAGATCCCCGCTCGGATGGCGTCGCGGCAGGCTGGTAGCCGACCTGTCCCGCAAGTACGAAGGATTGGTGGGTGGTGCAGGGTTCGAACCTGCGACCCCTGCCGTGTGAAGGCAGTGCTCTACCGCTGAGCTAACCACCCTGCCGGAAGAGGGCCGAATTCTAGCGCATGCG
>Ga0079224_100010771_pt1 | contig 12560 bp, 13 predicted proteins | sample Stecom2015_FD_80414 | JGI IMG/M metagenome (GOLD analysis project Ga0079224, IMG submission 80414) | Agricultural soil microbial communities from Utah to study Nitrogen management - Steer compost 2015 | ecosystem: Environmental > Terrestrial > Soil > Agricultural land | place: USA: Utah...
CCCGGGCTATATCAACCGAATAACACTCGAGATATACAATCTAAACCAGCATGAGTCCGTCGTACTACCGGTTGGCGAAAGAATTGGCCAATTGATCTTCCACAAAACCGGACCGGTTGATGGTGATTACAGCCACGGCCGAGGGGGAATGAGTGGCAAATACCAGCACACCGATGACCTAGACGAGCTAATCCGAACTTGGTCGCCAGAGCAAATGCTACCGCGCGCCTACAAAGACAAGCGCGAAGCACCACCAGAGATACCGGGCTTAAGCAACGGCGTGAAATAGTGCCGAACCTAGGTAAATATATTGTTATTGAAGGAGCTGATGGTACCGGCAAGACCACTCAAGCTGACCTTGTCCAGGAGTACCTAGAATCACTAGACATAGAGGTGCTCCACGTAAAAGAGCCCGGTGGGACGCCGATAGCAGAAGCAATTCGACAGGTCATTCTGGACGCCACCCTGGATAGGCTACCCAGGACGAACATGCTACTCTTTACAGCTAATCGCTACGAACTATGGCACTCAACTATTAAGCCGGCACTCGAGCGCGGTGCTTGGGTAATTTGCACCAGGAACTACTGGTCTAGTATTGCCTATCAGGGATATGGCGAAGGGTTAAACATAGAAGACATCAAATCAATTACTCGCGCCATCATGGAGGATGCATACCTAACGCCTGACATAGGTATCTTACTCAGCCAGGTGAATCACGGCACGCGGAAGCAGCGTATCAGCAAAAGGCCTCAAGCAAAAAAGCCAGACACTTTCGAGACTCGAGATGGTGGCTTTCAGTCTAGGGTAGAGGAGGGCTATACCAACATAGCAACTGAATTTCAAATCAAAACCATCGACGCCACACGCTCGCCCGAAGACATTCAATCTGATATACGCAAAATAATTGACCAGAGCCTGAACCGCTAGAGAGCCGAATTAATAACACTACGAGATGGCCTCACTATCGTAAACCCACATCCCACCGGCCAGTTGTATAGATTTTTCTAAATGGAGCAGAGAAGATACTAGGAAGTAAAAATATATTTGAGTGCGGCTAGAAGCCCTTCTTAACCCTGAAGTACTTTGTCGTATCTACCGGTGCGAACACAACTTCGCCCAACGAACCACCCAAATCTCGTATTATGAAGTCATCCGGGTTCTCGATCCTGGAGTCTGGAGATAGCAGGGTGAAGGTATCTCTAGCGACGAGCTCTAGAGCCACCCCATCAACCGCAACCTCGCCCTCAACAGCCTTAGTTATATAATTCTGTGGATTATCTTTATCAAAAAATGCCTTATACGGCTTAGCTCGCTCACCACTATAGAAGATAGCTGTAGTTGCATCGGCCGATCTAGAACTCTCCTGCATTAAACCGGCATTAAAGGTAGTGTTGGCAGCCCTAAGGCTCATCCGATCAAGAGGCCGAGTTGCCTTCATGGCCTCTACCGCTTCCATTGCAGGAAACCTTGCCAGCAACCTCGCCGGATCCATCCAGCTACCCGTACCGCTGCGGACACTGATAATTAAGTTGGCAGTATCACGATCCAGCTCCAGGCCATTAACCGCTCCGCGCAGCCTACCCATTGCCTCCGTGTTCTTGAGACTCCTATGAGTATGCTGCAGCAGTATCTCGTCTAGAATCACCTGGTAGTCGTGGTTACAGATCCCCTTTGACTGGCTAGCTTCAAGCAAAACGCCTGACATGTGCGTAGCGGCCGACTCATAATAATCCTTGTCTGTGTCGGCGATATGAATAGCTAAAGGATCCAAAGGGGTAGGCGATAATGGATTGTATTCATACGGCAACTTTTTAAGCTCAATGCGACCATCGACAGCATATTCAAGGGGAATTTCTGGATGCGCATCTAGAAAATTACCCTTTTCAGGATTAAACGTCGGCAACACCTGTACTACTTCGATTCGTTCTGTCATAAAATGAGAATACTTAAACGTACATATAATACACTGATTTTACAATCTTTGCAAGTACATGCAGCTGCGCGAACGGGCGATCTGTTGACATAAACACTCTATTTTGCTAAGATTTACCAGGACATTACCAAAGACAGTAGCGGCCGCGAGGCTTAATCAGCTACCTAGGAATGAAATCAACAATTCATTTTATTTGTAAGTCTTTGGTAATGCGAGAATCAAAGACTTTTTATTTTTAATAATAAGTCCAAATTCAACAACTACACTGTTGAATGTTCTCACATTACCTTAACAATTCGGTCGGAAAACTAACCAAAGAAAGGATTTTTATGGCAATTACACGCGATAAAAAGCAAGCTTTGGTTGCTGAATTAGCAGAGCTGCTCGGCTCAGCAAAAATGACAGCTTTTGCCCGTTATCAGGGTCTGTCAGTAGCTGAAATGCAGGAGCTTCGCCGTACTGCCCGTGAAGCCGGCGTGGTTATCAAGGTGGTCAAAAACCGCCTAGTCCGCGTTGCCATGGAGCAGAACGAAGTCTACAAAGACACCGACACCTCAAGCCTAAGTGGTCAGTTGGTCTATGCTGTATCTAGCACAGACGAAGTGGCCCCAGCTCAGGTGCTAGACAAGTTCGCCAAAGACCACCCAAGCCTAGAGCTAGTTGGTGGATTCTCAGGTGAAGGTGCGGCCATTAGTGCTGCCGACGTCAAGGCCCTAGCTGGCCTACCAAGCCGCGACCAGCTTATCGCACAGGTTATGTCACAGCTACTGTCACCAGTCAGCGACATCACCAATGCGCTATCTGGCAACCTACATGGCCTGCTTGACGGTATTGAAGCTAAAGCAACCAATTAAGTTCATTAGGTGGCAACCAGGATAGATGATCCGTATGGTTCATTACCGGTTGTATACCCATTAAGTATCAAGCTTTTGGAAATACAGATATTCACTATCTGTCCAATAGTTATATAAGGAGTAATTAAATGGCTGATATCAAGAAATTGGCAGAAGAGCTAACTAAGCTTACTGTCCTAGAGGTCAACGACCTAAAAAACCTACTAAAAGACGAGTACGGCATTGAGCCTGCTGCTGCAGCTGTTGCTGTTGCTGGCCCAGCTGCTGGCGCAGACGCAGGTGCTGCTGAAGACGAGAAGACTGAGTTCACCGTAACTCTAAAGGACGCTGGTAGCCAGAAGGTAGCCGTTATCAAGGCTGTTAAGGAAGTTACCGGTCTTGGTCTAGGTGAGGCAAAGGCACTTGTCGACGAGACTCCAAGCACCATCAAGGAGAAGGTCTCAAAGGACGAGGCAGAAGCTGCCAAGAAGAGCCTAGAAGAAGCTGGCGCAACCGTAGAGCTAAGCTAATTTTATCAATCCGGCCGATTTGTTGAATCAAACTTTAAAACCACCCCTCAGTCGAGGGGTGGTTTTATCTCTATACACAGTTAGCTACATAAACCGCTTGCGACTCCAAGATTCCTCACATATACTTACAGTAATGAGCAACCTAATGCAGATTATTAGCATTATTATTACACTCCGCCAAAGCGGTGCTGTTTGCTCATAGATAAGATACATAGAACATTGCGAGCTTCCGGCACCGACCGGGAGTTTTTATTTTTAAAAGGATAATAATTATGAGCATAATAACTGAACCAACCCCCAAGACAATCGCCCGACAAGAAGAGGCGCTCATGGTTATTAACGGCTATAAAGCTGAGGTCGATGACCGCTTCAGGGTAGAGCCACTAGAAGTCGAGTTCCCGTCGTTTGCTGCTGAGCTCGGCGGCAACATATGGCTAGCGCGGGCCGGCGACAACCAGGCCGGCGCATTCAAGTGGCGGGGCGCAATGTATGCCGCCTATAAACTCAAACGAGCTGGCTACGAACACTTAGCCATAGCTTCGGCCGGCAATGCCGCCCGTGGAGCAGCCTTAGCAGCCAGGGCGCTCAACCTATCGCTACACGTAGTGGTGCCTGCAACTGCCCCTCCAGAAAAAAGCCAGGGTGTTCTCGATTTATGGCCCGGCGGCAAAATTAAGCTAACCAAACATGGCCATGATTTCAACCAAGCAAACGACTATCTGACAGTAAACCCCGGCCTGGGTCGACCGATTCCAGCCTTTGATGACCTCGATGTTATCGCCGGTCAGGGCACATTGATGGATGATATCCTCAAGCTTTTGCCGCAAGCGAAACATATTGTCGGTACGACTGGTGGTGGCAGCCTAGCTGCAGGCATACTATCGAGACGTGACAGCCTAGATAGAGGTGATATTGGCTATTACGCAGTAGAAGCCACCGGCAGTGACAGCACCTCTCGAAGTCTAGAATCTGGCCGACTTGAACCAGCCACTAACCCCAATCAGCTATATGGCCGTTCAGCAGTTCGAGCACTAGGCTATCACACCCTCGAAATCATCCGCAACTCAGATAACTTCACGGTTATAGCTAATGTATCTGATGCAGAAATTGCACGGCTTATCGATAGCTATATTTACGACCGTCAAACCAATCTGCTCGAACAAGTGACACCATACGAACCGACCACGCTGGTGGGAGTGGCCGGTCTTGCTAGGGTAGTAGCGAATCTGCGTCGACAGGGGCGCGACGAGGAGCCGGTGGTTGTAATTGGCACCGGGCACAACGCGCCTCTGCTGCCGCAAGTGACCTCAAGGGGAGTTAGCCAAATTATGTCTTGGCAAAAATAACAACGAGTCGTACCCTACCAGATGTAACTGTGTGGAAAAGAGTTAATTATTTCACAACTTCATAACTTTATTGACAACATTTAACAGCTTTGGTATAAGTAGGGTAATAGATATCAAAAATAGACAAGGAATTGCGAGTAACCATGTCTGACTTCCCAGAAAAACAAGCCAAGCGACTACGATCGCTAATACAGGAGGCGGAGACCAATCTAGCTGCCGCCAAAGAACTATTAATCAGTATCGTCGGTGACGACGGCTCATTTGTCACACCACGCAGCGGGCAAGCTGAAGTAAGTGGCAAAGTAATCGAAGGCGTCTTTGATGGCCAGGTAATGATTGGCCCTGATGGCAAGAGTTATCCTGTGCCAGCAAACTACGCCAGTAAGTCTAAGCTAGTCGAAGGCGACATCCTCAAGCTAACGATTGCCGATGACGGCAGCTTCATTTACAAGCAAATCGGGCCAGTACCACGCAAGCAAATCATTGGTACACTTACCCAGCACGACGGTGCCTACTACGTGGAGGCCAACGGTCACGAATACCGCATCCTACTAGCTAGCGTGACATACTTTAGGATCAACATTGGCGACCAGGTCACGATTGTCGTTCCTGAAGACAACCAAGACGCCACCTGGGCTGCCGTTGAAGCCGCTCTCTAATTAACCTGTGGTCGAAATTGTAAAAATCACCCACATCGACAGATGAGTGGGTGATTTTTATTTATAGTCGAAACGGCGTATACTAGGACTAGCATACAGGCAAAAACCAAACAAAAACGGGTGGAAATAAACGGGGGAATACATGGGAAGGTTAGTCTTTGTAAATGGGGTAATGGACGCTGGAAAAACCAACGCCCTACTTACTCGTGCTCACGGTATGGAAGAGAAGGGATACTCAATCCTGACCGTTAAGTCCGACAAAGACCTAAGCACCAAGGGTAAAATGATTAAGTCGCGAGCTGGTTTTGAACGCGAAGCTGACATTGTCATAGGCGACATGACCAACTTATGTTCAGCGGTCCTAGAAATTGCCGAGGACTCCATGATTGACCACGTACTTTGCGAGGAAGGTCAGTTTTACACACCTCGCCAAATCGAACAGGCCTTTGAGCTAGCCGTTGAGCACGACATTGACGTGACGGTCTATGGGCTGAGGTCAGACTTTCAGAGCAAGGCCTTCCCGGCTAGCATTAGGCTATTTGAGCTAGCCCATTCAATCGAAACCTTAGATGCTCCGTGCAGCTGCAAGCAGGAAAATGCAGCTTTTAACGCCAGGAAGGTAGATGGTCAATTTGTCTTCGAGGGTGAGCAAGTGGCAGTCGACAATGAGGCAAGCGTCACCTACGAATCACTGTGTCCTACCTGCTACCAGAGGGAGCGTCAAGCCGCCGCTAGTAGACTATTCGAATCAACCTATGACTCCGAGGCCTCCGTGGAAGCTAGCACCCGCTCACTAGTGGAGGCTAGAATCTAATGTCGCGAGCTTTATATAGAAAATACCGCAGCAAGTCACTCGACGAGGTAGTGGGGCAGAGCCACATTACCGACGTCCTCAAGTCAGCCCTCAGGAAGGGGATTATTGCCCATGCCTACCTACTAACCGGACCTCGCGGTGTCGGCAAAACTTCAGTTGCCAGAATCTTGGCCCATGAAATCAACGGACTCGACTATACCGATGAGTCGAACCATCTAGATATTATCGAGATAGATGCAGCTAGCAACAATGGTGTTGACGACGTCAGGGAGCTACGCGACAAAGTATCACTAGCACCGGTTTCGGCCAGCAAAAAAGTCTATATCATTGATGAAGTCCACATGCTGTCGAAAGCCGCCTTTAATGCACTGCTTAAGACCCTTGAGGAACCACCGGAGCACGTAATATTCATTTTAGCAACCACCGATGCTGACAAGCTACCGGCTACCATCATCAGCCGGACGCAGCGCTACAGCTTCCGGCTAGTTAGTGAGGCAGATATTGCCAGTCACTTAAAGCACATCGCAAAGCAAGAAAAAATCAATATAACCGACGAAGCCCTTCGGCTAATTGCTCGTCGGGGCCAGGGTGGTTTTAGGGATAGCATTGGGCTACTTGACCAGGTATCAAGCCTGAGTGAAGCCAAAACCGCTATCAACGAAGAGATGGTAGCTAGCACCCTCGGGCTCGCTGCGCCCCAAATGATAGCCGAGCTGGTAGATGCCGCCGATGCTAGTGACATCAAAAAAATCGTTAGTCTTATCGATAGCTGTGAGCAGGCGGGTATACAAGTTACGGCACTACTAGATGAATTAACCGACGAAATCAAAAATCGTCTAGTAGATCAGCCGCAGCTAGTATCGCTACTCGATGCCTTGTTAGACGTCGGCAAATCACCGCAAGCCTACCTAAAACTCATTGCCGTGATGGTAGCCTATACCAAGCCGCGACCTGCCAGTCGCAGTGTAGCCTTAGCTGTTAGTACACCCAGCGTCAGCGCCTCGATAGCTGAGCTCGAAAAAGCCGCTACAAAACAAAAGCCGCATATAAATACTACCAATATCACTAAAGCCCCGGCCGAGAAGCCAGAACCCACCGAAGAACCCGCACCGGTCGTCGAAACTAAGCGAATCCCAGCAGCAGATGCACCGGCCGAGCTAGACTGGCAAGCTTTGGTGGACTACACCCGACAAAACTTCGTCGCTATCTATAGCGTACTGTCCAAATGTGGCTATGAGGTAGTTGGCGACAAGCTGGTGATCTACGCCGGAAACGCCTTTTACAAAAAGAAGTTAGACGATGCTAAATACCGAGCCAACCTAGCCGCTAGCCTGGCCGCTGTCTGCAGCTCGGAGTTAATTATTGATATAATAGCCGCCAAGCAACCACCGAAAGATGAGCAAGCTGCCAAGGTAGCTGCTATCATGGGTGGAGGAGAAGAGGTTGAGGTAGACATATAATGGCCAAAACAGTCCCAGCTGGCAAAGTGCCACCACAAAACATAGACGCCGAGAAAAGCTTGCTCGGCGCTGTATTGATTGACGAAGAAGTGCTGGCCGATGTTTCTGAACATGTTAAGCCAGCCGATTTCTACGAAAAGCGCCATACCAGTATATTCGGAGCAATGATGCGCCTCTACGAGCGCCACAAGCCTGTCGACCTCCTGACACTTACCGACGAACTGCGTAAAAAAGACGAGCTAGAAGCAGTAGGTGGCTCATCTTATTTAAGCGAGCTAACCAATTATGTTCCAACTGCCGCTCACGCTGCCACCTACGCCGAAATGGTGGCCCAAAGAGCTGTTCGCCGTCGGCTAATAAAAGCCAGTGCCGACATCTCAGAGCTGGGCTACGACGAAGAGTACAATGTCCAAGAGCTGCTCGAAAAAGCCGAAGCCGAACTGTTTTCGGTTAGCGACCAGTCGCTCAAGCAGGATCTAACCAGTATCGAGCAGATCCTGACCGAAAGCTTTGACCGCATGGAAGAGCTACATCGCAACAAGGGCGCCCTCAGAGGCGTACGAACTGGCTATCGCGATCTAGATAATATGACCGCTGGTCTGCAGCGTAGCGACCTCATCATTCTTGCCGCCCGTCCAGCGATGGGTAAAACCACACTGGTTACAAACCTGGCATACAACGTTGCAACTGTTGCCAAACAGCCTGTGTTATTCTTCAGCCTCGAGATGAGTAAAGAGCAGCTGGTTGACCGTATGCTGGCTGACGCATCAGGTGTTGACGCCTGGAACATTCGTACCGGAAACCTTAGCGACGAAGACTTTTCGAAACTAAGCGAAGCCATGGGCGAAATGGCCGAAGCGCCAATATACATTGATGATACACCCGGCTTAAGTGTGCTAGAAATGCGCACCAAAGCTCGTCGCGCCGCACATGAAGCGCCATTAGGGCTAATCATCGTCGACTACTTGCAGCTAATGCAGGCAACCGGTCGAAGTGACGGCAACCGCGTACAAGAGGTGAGCGAAATCTCTCGCGGACTAAAGCTTATTGCTAGGGAGCTAAACGTCCCGGTTATTGCCCTAAGCCAGCTATCTCGATCGGTCGAAAACCGTAGCCCACAAATTCCGCAGCTAGCCGACTTACGTGAGTCGGGTTCGATTGAGCAGGATGCCGACATCGTAATGTTTATCTACCGCGAAGCCTACTACAATCCTGAAACTGAACGTGAAAACATAACTGATTTGATTATCGCCAAGCATCGTAACGGTCCGGTAGGCAAGGTAGAGCTATACTTCCACCCAGAGCGGCTGCGCTTTATGTCGCTTGATCGTCGCCACGACGGCTAGTATAGAACCTACTCGATAGTCGCATGCTATAATAAGACAGTTTATGGCAAAGCTACGCATAACAGACCTTTTGGTATATCGTCTACGCTATGTATTAGGCTACGGAATCTTAGGGCTAGTACTGCTTGCCTCGTTAATATTCGCCGGTCTATTTTCGCCAGGTGGATTAACTGCTGCCGAAATGAGCTCTACCGTTACTAGTGCCGGGGTTAGTTTCGATAATCTAGACAGCCTGTCGGTCCTCAATCTTCCGTTTCACTTGCTACAGAATTTAAGTATTAATCTACTGGGCGTTAGTATACTCAGTGTCAAGCTGCCATCGCTGATACTGGGACTACTAACCGCCTTTGGACTAATACTGCTTCTTCGGCTCTGGTTTAGTCGAAACGTAGCCGTGCTGGCATCTATCATTGCCGTATCAACCAGCCAATTCCTATTTGTGGCTCAGAATGGCACGCCAATGGTGATGTACATGTTCTGGGCTGTCTGGCTACTGCTGAGCGCCACTATGGTAGCAAGGCGAGCCAAGCCGACCGTACTATGGCGAATAATCTGCCTACCATTAGCTGCCCTTAGTCTATACACGCCACTCAGTGTCTATATTCTGTTTACTATTATGACTGCCGTTGCCTTACATCCGCACCTACGCTACCTATTCAAGCGGGTGCCAATTGGAGATCTGATATTTGGAGCGGTCATTGGTGCGCTTATACTGGTTCCGCTAGGACACGGCATCATAAACAACCCCGAAATCATTCAAACCCTACTTGGCTTTGAGGGTAACTCAAGCGACCTAGCCGGTAACGCCGCCTCAGCACTGGGCCAGCTGATCAACTTCACAGGATCATCGTTTGCCGATAGTGGCATGATGACACCGCTATTTAGCTTAGGTTCAGTTCTGCTAATCATTATCGGAGCCGTGAACTTATCGAGTGCCCGATACAGCGTCAAGACCTACTTGACTGGCATCTGGCTACTGCTGCTCGTGCCAGCTATATTCGTTAACCCATCGTTCGTAATTGTAAGTTTTGTGCCTTTCGTATTACTACTCGCTAGTGGACTAGATTTGATTATCAGCAAGTGGTACCGGCTATTCCCGCTAAATCCCTACGCCCGTGTAGCCGGACTAGTACCCCTAGCCATCCTGGTTGGCGGCCTAGTATTTAGCGGCCTCGACCGCTATGTATATGGCTACCACTACACACCTGGAGTTGCCAAGATATTTAGTAGCGACGTTCGACTGCTAAATAGTGAGTTAAATCGCGAGGCTCAGCCAACATTATTAGTGGTAGACAAAGAGCAGCGAGACTTTTACCAAGTAGTAGCCGACAAGGGCAGTATCGAAATGTCAGTGAGTGACCAGGTGCCAGCTGAAATTGCTAAGCCTAGGTTAATACTAGCCGGCGACAAACATCAGAAAACACCCGATTCACTTCAGCTCGACCGAGTTATAGTCAGTGATCGCGAGCAGTCGAGCGACCGCTTCTACGTCTACAAAAAAACCGACTCCTAGAGTAAAATAGAAGTAGTAAACAACCGAGAGAGGACGACTGATTATGGCATTTGACCAAATGAAGATGGTAAATCAACTACGTAAGGCCCAAAAAGACTTAGCCAAAGAGATTATTGAAGTTGAGGCAGGTGATGGGGCAGTTGTAATTCAAATTTCAGCTGAAATGAAAATTAAAAACGTTAGTATCGATCCTAGCAAAATTGACCTAGATGACATTAGCGAGCTAGAGCACTGGGTAGAGATAGCCGTTCGCGACGGACTAGCCAAAGCTCAAGAAGTTGCCGCCGAAAAGATGAAGCCGCTCATGGGCGGACTAGGCAACCTGGGTCTATAGCGCCTCGTGGCTAGCAGGCTACTGCCACCGGCACTAGAGAAGGTCATCGAAGAGCTCGGCCGGCTGCCGGGTGTCGGCGCTCGCACTGCCGAGCGCTATGCCTACTTTCTACTAAAAAGCGACCAGCACCTAAGCACTAAGCTAGCTGCTGCTATCGACAAGCTTCACAGCAGTGTCAAAACCTGCCCGGTGACATTTGCACTGATTGACTCCAGCGACGATGTTTCGCCACTCTATGCTGACTCATCGCGCAACAAAAGGCTAGTCGCAGTCGTCGAGGAGCCGCTCGACATTATTGCTATCGAGCGAACTGGCCAATACCACGGCACCTACCATGTACTAGGTGGGGCAATTTCGCCAATCGACAACATAGGCCCTGAGCAACTGCATATACCAGAGCTTTTAAAGCGCCTGGAGTCCGATAATGTCGAAGAAGTAATCATAGCTACCAACGCCAGCGTTGAAGGCGAGAGCACAGCGCTGTATTTGCAGCGACAAATTAGCTCGACTGACCTAGATATCAAGCTTAGTCGACTAGCCCGAGGTATTCCGGTCGGAGTTGACCTAGAGTACGCCGACCAGATTACCCTAACTCACGCCCTAGAGGGCAGGCGGACACTTTAAGGCCTAGGCCTATGCTAAACTTATAAACAATGTTTGAAGATGTAAAAAACCAAATAGAAGCTGCCAATAAAATCATTGTCATCCAGGCCGAAAACCCTGACGGTGATAGCATTGGTAGCTCTCTAGCCCTCGAAGAGATCTTAGGCGACCTTGGCAAAGACGTGGTCTTGTACTGTCCGGTTGAAGTGCCGAAGTACCTGCGCTACATAACTGGCTGGGACCGAATTGTAACTGACTTTGATTTTACAGCTGACTTAGCCATCATTGTCGACACCGCAGCCGACGTCCTGCTTGGCAAGGTCCTAGACATACCTAGCGCACGCCGCTTCCTGGAGGATAAGCCGGTAGTCGTCATCGACCATCACACCACCGAGTCGACACTATCGTTCTCGCACACCCTGCTTACCCTCGAAGCTGTTTCGACCAGCCATGTTATATATCAACTTGCGACCGAGTCGGGCTGGCAAATCAACCCACAAGCCGCCGAACATATGCTCATCGCCCTAATGAGCGACAGTCTTGGACTCACTACGCCTAACGTTACCGCTGAAACCTTCTACGTTGCTGGCAAGCTTACTGAACTCGGCGCCAGCAATGCCGCCATTGAAGAACGTCGCCGTGAGTTCATGAAAAAATCGCCTGAGATTCTAGCCTACAAAGGCGAACTCATCCGTAAAATCGAATACCTACTCGACAACAAGCTGGCCTTAGTTCATGTGCCGTGGGACGAAATCGAAAAATACAGCGACGCCTACAACCCTGGTGCGCTAATCGGTGACGAGTTGCGCCTAGTAAAGGACGTGGCCCTGAGTGTAGTGATCAAGACCTATCCAGATGGCAAGGTGACCGGAAGATTACGTGGCAACCTGCCTATAGCTGAAGCCGTAGCTGGCTACTTTGGCGGCGGCGGCCACCCTTATGCGGCTGGTTTTCGAATATATGAAAGCTACGATACAGTTGTAAGTGAATTAGTGGTAGCCACAGAAAAGGCCTTGCAAGATCATGGAAATTCAACTATATAACACCCCTCATAAATCGATTGAGGTTTTTAATCCGATCGAACCAGATAAAGTCCGGCTATACACCTGCGGTCCGACCGTCTACGACCATCTACGTATCGGTAACTGGGCAGCCTATGTCTACTGGGACGTCTTAGTAAGGTTACTTA
>Ga0079224_100010772_pt1 | contig 12556 bp, 12 predicted proteins | sample Stecom2015_FD_80414 | JGI IMG/M metagenome (GOLD analysis project Ga0079224, IMG submission 80414) | Agricultural soil microbial communities from Utah to study Nitrogen management - Steer compost 2015 | ecosystem: Environmental > Terrestrial > Soil > Agricultural land | place: USA: Utah...
CCCCTTTCGGAGGGTTATCCCGGTCTTCGGGGCAGGTTCCTCACGTGTTACTCACCCGTTCGCCGCTAGGTCGTTCCCGGTGTTGCCACCGGTAGGACCTCGCTCGACTTGCATGTGTTAAGCACGCCGCCAGCGTTCGTCCTGAGCCAGGATCAAACTCTCCGTCGAGAACGATGGGCACACCGCACGCGGTCTGCCCGTCGATCAGAGAGTCCTCGACATCGAGCGGAATCGCCCCGATGCCGAGGGTTGGGCGCACCTTCGACCTGATGACCCTGGGGGGTCACCTGGAATGACGGTGCGTTAGTTCTAACGGCACCTCGGAGCCGCAAGGCTCGTCGGTGTCGCCCGCACTCGCTCTCTCGTCCTGTCTTCTGTTTTCAAGGAGCGGCTTCGCTCGGCACGTGCCCTCTTCGGGGCTTTGGTGCCATTCTCGTGCGCCTCGTGGCTGTTCGATCTGCCGTGCGAGGCGAGGAGTTAATCTAACGACCCCGTCAGAGGCCGTCAACTCGACCTCGGGGCTTCCCGGAAGATTTCTTCCGAAACCTGTCCCGACCTGGGACGACACCCCGAAGGGAAGCCTCAGTGTAGCCCGCCGGGCCCCGTTCCCACCCCGGCGGACCTGGCGCCGCCGCCGGAGCGCCGCCGGCGCCCCCGTCAGGCGCCCACGAGCATGGCGTAGTGCTTCTTCCCCTTGCGGAGCAGGACGTAGCGGCCGTGCAGCACGTCCTCGGTCCGCACGGCGGCGCCGGGCCCCACCCGCCGGCCGTTGACCGACACGCCGCCCTGGTCGATGGCCCGGCGGGCCTCGCCCTTCGAGGACGCCAGGCCCGCCTCCACGAGCAGCGGCACGAGGTCGGCCCCCGCCGCCAGCTCGTCGCGGCCCGGTAGCGGCGCGGTCGGGACCTCGGCAGCGACGACCGCGAGGGCCTCCGGCCCCGCCTCGAGCGGCGAACCGCCGAACAGGACGGTGGTCGCGGCCGCCGCCGCGGCGGTCGCCTCGTCGCCGTGCACCAGGCGCGTGACCTCCTCCGCCAGGCGGCGCTGGCCGGCTCGCCGCTCCGGGTGCTCGGCGTGCGCCGCGGCGATCGCCCGCACCTCGTCCATGGGGAGCAGCGTGAACTTCGCCAGGAACTCCTCGACCTGGCGGTCGTCGGTGCGCATCCAGTGCTGGAAGAACTGGTAGGGGCTCGTCAGGTCGGGGTCCAGCCAGAGCCGGGCGCCCGTCGTCTTGCCCAGCTTCGTGCCGTCGGGCGCCGTCAGCAGCGGCCAGCAGAGCCCGTGCACGGTCGCCCCCCGGACCCGCCGGATCAGGTCGACGCCCGAGAGGATGTTGCCCCACTGGTCGGAGCCGCCGATCTGGAGCTCGACGCCCAGGGTCTCGTGCAACCGCAGGTAGTCGTGGGCCTGCAGCAGCATGTAGCTGAACTCGGTGAAGCTGATGCCCTGCTCGCTGGCGAGCCGCGCCTTCACCGACTCCCGAGCGAGCATCTGGTTGACGGTGACGTGCTTGCCGATGTCCCGCAGGAAGTCGAGCAGCCGCACGTCGCCGGTCCAGTCGCGGTTGTCGACCAGCAGCGCCCTGTCACCGTCGAAGTCGAGGATCCGGGCCATCTGCGCCTTGATGGCGGCGACGTTGGCGGCGAGCGTCTCCTCGTCGAGGAGGTTGCGCTCCTCCGACCGGCCGCTCGGGTCGCCGATCATCCCCGTCGCCCCACCGGCGAGGGCGACCGGCCGGTGCCCGGCGTCCTGGAACCGCCGCAGGACCAGCAGGCCGACGAGGTTGCCGTGGTGCAGGCTCGGCGCCGTGGGGTCGCAGCCGAAGTAGAGCGTGACCGGGCCGGCGGCCAGCCGCTCGGCCAGCGCCGCACGGTCGGTGGTGTCCTGCACCAGGCCGCGCGCCTCGAGGTCGTCCAGGATCGTCGGGTCTGCCGTCACGCCGACATGGTTCCCGCGGCGACCGGCGCGATCCAACCGGTGCCCTCGCCGGAGACCTGGACTGGACGCCGACCGGCGGGCTCGGGGACGCTGGTGCCGTGACCAGCGAGGCCGCCCCGCCCGTCGACGAGGCCCCCGCCGAGCCCGATGGCCGGCGCTGGGGAGCCGGCCGCCTGGCGGTGGTCGGCGTGGTCTTCGGCCTCGTCGCCATGTGGGCCTACGTCGTGTACCTGGCCATCGGGCCCGGGCGGCAGCCACCCATCGACCGGCTGGAGGACCCGGCGTTCGCCGAGGCCGCCGAGCCCCGGTGCGCGGCGGCGGTCGAGGCGGTCGACGCCCTGCCGGTCGCCGCCGCGGTCGACACCGCCGAGGAGCGGGCCGCCGTGCTCGACGAGACCAACGCCATCTTCGAGGAGATGCTCGACGACCTCGAGGGCATGCTGGACCTCGTCCCGGCCGGCGACCAGCGCGAGCGGGCCAAGGCCTGGCTGGCCGACTGGCGGACCTACCTCGGCGACCGCCAGGCCTACGCCGAGGCCCTGCGGGTCGACCCCGAGGCCCAGCTGCTGATCTCGGAGAAGGAGGGCCAGGGCCGGCACGTCACCGGGTGGATCGACGAGTTCGCCAAGGCCAACCGCATGCCCTCGTGCGCCACGCCGACCGACGTCTGAGCGCCGGTCAGCCGCCGGGCGCCACCCCGCCGCTCGGCGCCTTGCGGGACACGTGCGGGTCGCCGCGGACGTACCACCGCCACGGGTGCTCCGCCCCGGCCGTCAGCCCGATGCGGGTGGTCTGGACCGGGTCGGCCGGCGGCGGCGTGCCGTCGTCGACCAGCCAGACGCCACGGTCGCCGGTCACCAGGTCGGCGCCGTCGAAGCCGCCGTCGAGCCCGAGCGCCTGGCACAGCTTGGCCGGGCCGCTGCACAGGTCGGTCGGCCGGCGGGCCCGGGGCCGGGCCGCGAACATCGCCTCCAGCCCGGCCACCGGCGCGAGCGCCCGCAGCAGCACCGCCACGCCCTCGCCCTCGGCCCCGCAGACGACGTTGGCGCACCAGTGCATCCCGTAGGTGAAGTAGACGTAGAGGCCGCCCGGCGGCCCGAACATCGTCCGGTTCCGCCGGGTCATCCCCCGGTAGGCGTGGCTGCCCGGGTCGATGGCACCGCAGTACGCCTCGACCTCGACGATGCGGCCCACCCGCACAACCGGTGCCTCGCCGTCCGTCTCCGGGCCGACCCGGACGAGCAGCTTGTTCAGCAGCTCGGGCGCCACCGCACGGGGGTCGCGGCCCAGCACCGAGCGGTCCACGACCGTCCCCCAGCGGGCGGGCACGGACCCGCCGGGCGCGGGCGGCCGGCCGGTCACGACAGCGCCGACCGCAGCGCCTCGGGCACCGGGGTCGGCTCGGTCGTCCCCGGGGCCACCGACACGTAGGTCACGACCGCGCTGAACACCGGTCGCTCGCCGACCGACCCCTCGAAGCCGACGTCGAAGCTCGTGCGCCCCCAGCGTCGGACCGCGACGTCGATGGTGAGGACGTCGCCGTACCCGGCAGCGCCGTGCCAGGTGATGTCGGCCCGCTTGAGCACGACGTCGAGCGCGCCCGAGCCCAGGTAGTCGTCGCCGAGCGCGGCGCGCAGCCACGCGTCGCAGGCGTCGTCGACGTAGGCGAGGTAGTGCGCGTTGAACACGTGCCGCTGCATGTCGACCTCGCCGTAGCGCACCCGGATCTCGTGGCGGAAGGGCTGCGGCGCGCTCACCGCCCCTCCCCCTCCGGCCCGATGCGCTCGGCGTCGTTGTCGAGCCGCCGGGCGAACCGCTCGAGCTGCTCGGCCACCGGGTCGGGGCCCGCCCCGCCGGGCGTCGTGCGTCGGGTCACCGCCCGGCCGGGCGCCAGCAGCTCCGCCGCCTCGGCGCCCAGCTCCGGGTGCGCCTCGACCAGCTCGGCCAGCGGCACGTGCCGCTCGAGGCTGTCGCGCACCAGCCCGCCGACCAGCGCGTGGGCCTCACGGAAGGGCATCCCCCGCTCGACGAGCAGCTCGGCCAGGTCGGTGGCCGCCGCGAACGGTGAGTCAGCGGCCTGCTGCATGCGCTCGACGTCGAAGGTCATCGTGGCGTACAGCCCGGTCATGGCGGCCAGCCCCAGGGACATCTGCTCGACGGCGTCGAACAGCGGCTCCTTGTCCTCCTGCAGGTCGCGGTTGTAGCTCAGGGGCAGGCCCTTCATGGTGGCCAGCATGCCGGTCAGGTCGCCGATGACCCGCCCGGCCTTGCCCCGGGCCAGCTCGGCGATGTCGGGGTTCTTCTTCTGGGGGAGCATGGACGACCCGGTGGCGTAGGCGTCGTCGAGCCGGACGAAGCCGAACTCGTCGGTCGACCACAGGATCACCTCCTCCCCCATCCGCGACAGGTGGACGGCGAGGAGGCTGAGCGCGAACAGGGCCTCGGCGACGAAGTCCCGGTCGCTGACCGCGTCGAGGCTGTTCTCGAAGCGGGCGGCGAAGCCGAGGTCGGCGGCCGTCGCGTCGGGGTCGAGCGGGAGCGAGGAGCCCGCCAGCGCCCCGGCGCCGAGCGGCGACACGTCCAGCCGGCGGCGGCAGTCGAGCAGCCGGTCGACGTCTCGGGCCAGCGCCCACCCGTGGGCCAGCAGGTGGTGGGCGAGCAGCACCGGCTGGGCCCGCTGCAGGTGCGTGTAGCCGGGCAGGTAGGCGGGGCCGGCCTCGCGGGCCCGCTCGAGCAGCGTGTGCTGCAGCCCGAGGACGCGGCGGGCGATGCCGGTCAGCTCGCGCCGGGCCCACAGGCGCAGGTCGGTCGCCACCTGGTCGTTGCGGCTGCGGCCCGTGTGGAGCTTGGCCCCCGCCTCGCCGGCCAGCGCGGTCACCCGGCGCTCGATCGCCGTGTGGATGTCCTCGTCGGTCGGCTCGAACTCGAAGACGCCGGTGCGCAGCTCCTCCTCCACCCGGTCGAGCGCGGCGAGGACCACGCCGGCCTCCTCGTCGGTGAGGACGCCGGCCCGGGCCAGGCCCCGGACGTGCGCCCGGCTGCCGGCGAGGTCGTCGGCCGCGAGCCGCCGGTCGAAGCCGAGGCTGACCGTGAAGGCGAGCAGCTCGTCGGACGGACCCTCCTCGAACCGGCCGTGCCAGAGGGTGCTCATCCGTCGCCCCCGCCCCGACTCACCACCGGTCGCCGCCCTGCACCGAGGCCCAGGTCTCGATGTTCAGGCCCCACAGGCGGACGAAGCCGACGCTGTCCTCGTGGCGGAACCGGTCGCCGCTGTCGTAGGTCGCGAGCGAGTGGTCGTAGAGGCTGTGGTCGCTCCGGCGACCCGTCACCTGGCACGAGCCCGGCGACAGGTGCAGGCGCACGTCCCCGGTGACGAAGCGCTGGCTCTCGTCGACGAAGGCGTCGAGCGCCTCCTTGAGCGGGCTGAACCACAGGCCGTCGTAGACCAGCTCGGCGTAGCGGGACTCGAGCCGGAGCTTCTCGCGCTGCAGGTCGCGCTCGAGGCAGATCGACTCGAGGTCGGCGTGCGCCATGATCAGCGCCAGGCTGCCCGGGCACTCGTAGGTCTCCCGGCTCTTGATGCCGACCCGGCGGTTCTCGACCATGTCGATGCGACCCCAGCCGAAGGCACCGACCCGCTCGTTGAGCGCGGTGACCAGCTGGGCCGGGCTCATCTCCTCGCCGTCGAGCGCCACCGGGACGCCCTCACGGAAGCTGACGACGACGTCGACCGGCTCGGTCGCCGTCGGCTTGGTCAGCAGCCACACGCCCTGGGGCGGCACGGCCCAGGGGTCCTCCATCTCGCCGCACTCGATGGTCCGGCCCCAGAGGTTGTCGTCGATCGAGTACCGCTTCTCCTTGGTCGCGGTGATCGGGATGCCGTGGTCGTAGGCGTAGTGGATGCAGTCCTCCCGGGTCATGCCCCACGACCGCACCGGTGCCAGCACCTCGAGGTCGGGCGCCAGGGCCCGGGTGGACACCTCGAAGCGCACCTGGTCGTTGCCCTTGCCGGTGCACCCGTGGGCGACGGCGTCGGCCCCGTGGAGCCGCGCGGTGGCCACGAGGTGCTTCACGATCACCGGCCGCGAGAGCGCGGACACCAGGGGGTAGCGGCCCTCGTAGAGGGCGTTCGCCTTCAGGGCCGGCATGCAGTAGTCGCGGGCGAACTCCTCGCGGGCGTCGACGACCAGCGCCTCGACGGCGCCGGCCGCCAGGGCCCGCTCGCGCACCACGTCCCAGTCGTCGCTCGACTGGCCGACGTCGACGGCGAGGGCGATCACCTCGGCGCCAATCTCGTCGGTCATCCACCGCACGGCCACGGACGTGTCGAGCCCGCCGCTGTAGGCCAGGACCACTCGCTTCACCATTGGCTGCTTCCTTCTCGGTCGGCGGCGGAGCTCCGGCTCCGCCGGGCCGGGTGCTGCCCGGCCGCAGGTCTGACGGGGGTGGGGTCGGGCCCGGCCCTCCGGGGCCGGGCGGGGGGCGTCACCGCAGGCCGGCCATCTCGGCCAGGCGGTCGGCGACCTGGGCGGCGTCCGCGTCCTCGGCGACGACGACGATCAGCGTGTCGTCACCGGCCACGGTGCCGAGCACGCCGGGCGTCGCCGAGCGGTCGAGCGCCGACGCCACGACGTGGGCCGAGCCCGGTGGCGTGCGGAGGACGACGAGGTTGCCCGAGCGGGCGACCTCGACCACCCAGTCGCCGAACACGCGGCGCAGGTGGTCCTCTGGGGCACGCTGCTGCGTGGGCAGTTCGGGGATGGCGTAGACGCTCTCGCCCCCGGCCACCCGCACCTTGATCGCGCCCAGGTCCTCGAGGTCGCGCGACACCGTCGCCTGCGTGGCCGCCACGCCCTCGGCGGCCAGCAGCTCGACGAGCTGCTGCTGGCTCGTCACCGCGTGGTCGGCGAGCAGGCGGGCGATGCGGTGCTGGCGCTGCGGCTTGGCCAGCGGCCGGGGCTCGTCGCCGCCCGTCCCGTCCGTGGGCGGCGCGACGCGGGTCGTCGGGCGATCGGTCATCGCTGCGCCTCCTCGACCAGCCACGACAGCAGGCCCCGCATGCTGTGGAGGCGGTTGTGGGCCTGGGCGATGACGACGCTCCGGGGGCCGTCCACGACCGAGGGCGCCACCTCCTCGCCCCGGTGCGCGGGCAGGCAGTGCATGAACACGGCGCCGGGCGCGGCGGCCGCCATGACCCGGTCGTCGACCTGGAAGCCCTCGAAGGCCCGGGCCCGCTCGGCGGCCTCGTCCTCCTGCCCCATCGACGCCCACACGTCGGTGTGGACGGCGGCGGCGCCGGCCACGGCCTCGGTCGGCCGGCCGGTCACGACGGGCGGCGCGCCCAGGGCGGCCAGCCGGTCGATGTCGGCGTCGGTCGGCCCGTAGCCGGGCGGGCAGGCGAGGCGGACCTTCATGCCCATCATGGTCGCCCCCAGCGCCAGGGACCGGGCCACGTTGTTGAAGTCGCCGACCCAGGCGACGGTCGCCCCCTCCAGGTCGCCGAGCTGCTGGCGCATGGTCAGCAGGTCGGCGAGCGCCTGGCAGGGGTGCCCGCGGTCGGAGAGCAGGTTGACGACCGGGATCGTGGCCGCCGCGGCCAGCTCCTCGAGCAGGCCGTGGTCGAACACGCGGGCGCCGATGACCGCGTGGTACCCGGACAGCACGCGGGCGATGTCGGTCACGGGCTCGCGCTCGCCGCTGCCCACCTCCTCGCGCCGGAACGTGACCGGGTGACCGCCGAGCTGCACGACCGCGGCCTCGGACGAGTGCCGGGTCCGCAGCGAGGGCTTCTCGAAGTAGAGCCCGACCGTGCGCCCGGCGAGGGGCCGGCCGCCCGGCGGCTCGGCGGCGCGCCGGAGCACCTCGTCGAGCTCCTCCGGGCGCAGGTCGTCGATCTCGAGCACGTGGCGCACGGTCACCGGTCGTCGCCTCCCCCCGCCGGCATCACGGCCAGCACCTCGCCGATCGCCGCCACCGCGGCGTCGATCTCGTCGTCGGCGATCAGCAGCGGCGGGGCCAGCCGCAGCGCGGTCGGGGTCACCGCGTTGGCGACGACCCCGGCCTCCAGCAGCGCGGCGACCACCGCGTGGGCGTCGAGCCCGTCCAGCTCGACCGCCAGCAGTAGGCCCCGGCCCCGCACGCCGGCGACCCGCGGCAGCCGGCCGAGCCCCTCGGCCAGACGGGCGCCGGCCTTCGCCGCCCGCGCCGGAACGTCCTCCGCCTCCATGGTGGCCAGCACCGCCCGGGCGGCGGCCATGGCCAGCGGCTGGCCGCCGAAGGTCGTGGCGTGGTCGCCCGGCCGGAACGCGCCGGCGACCTCGGCCCGGGCCCAGCACGCCCCGACGGGCACGCCGTTGCCCAGCGCCTTGGCCATCGTCACGACGTCGGGCCGGACGCCGTCGTGCTGGAAGCCGAACCAGCGCCCCGTGCGCCCCAGGCCGGTCTGGACCTCGTCGAGGATCAGGAGGGCGCCCCGCTCGTCGCACAGCCGGCGCACGCCCTCCAGGTAGCCGGGCGCCGCGGGCACGACGCCGCCCTCCCCCTGGACGGGCTCGAGCAGCACCGCCGCCACCGAGGGGTCCATCGCCGCCGCCAAGGCGTCGAGGTCGTTCCAGGCCACGTGCCGGAACCCCTCGGGGAGGGGCTGGAAGGGCTCGTGCTTGGCCGGCTGGCCGGTGGCGTGCAGGGTGGCGAGCGTCCGGCCGTGGAAGCTGCCGTACGCCGAGACGACGACGTGCCGGTCCCACCCGCCGAACCGGCGGGCGAGCTTGATCGCGCACTCGTTGGCCTCGGCGCCGGAGTTGCAGAAGAACACCTGGCCGCCGGCCGGCTCGCCGTCGCCGACCAGCCGGTCGAGCGTGCGGGCCACCTCGGGCGCCAGCTCGTTGCCGAACAGGTTGGAGACGTGCAGCAGCGTCCGGGCCTGCGCCGCCAGCGCCTCGGCGACCGCGGGGTGCGCGTGGCCCAGCGAGGTGACGGCGAGCCCCGACAGCAGGTCGAGGTAGCGGCGGCCGCGGTCGTCGTAGAGGTGGGTGCCCTCGCCCCGCACGAAGGTGACCGGAGGCGGCGGGTAGGTCGGCATGAGGGGGCCGGTCCCGGTCGACGCGGTCACGCCACCCCCTCCCCCGCCGGCCCGCCGGGCGCCCCGGCGGTGATCATCGTCCCGACGCCCTCGTCGCTGAACAGCTCGAGCAGCAGGACGTGCGGCACGCGGCCGTCGAGCAGGTGCGCCGAGGCCACCCCGTGGCGCACCGCGTGGAGGGCGGCCGCGACCTTGGGGATCATCCCCCCGTTCAGGCGGCCTCCCTCGACCATCGCCTCCAGCTCGTCGGCGCCGATCCGGCCGATGAGCGAGGACGGGTCGTCGACGTCGGCGAGGAGCCCGGGCACGTCGGTGAGGAACAGCACCTTCTCGGCGCCCAGCGCCTCGGCGATGGCGCCGGCCACCGTGTCGGCGTTGATGTTGTACGGCTGGCCGGTGGGGTCCGACCCGATCGTCGACACGACCGGGATGAGACGTTCGGCGAGCAGCTTCTCGAGGATCGAGGGGTTGACCGACCGCACGTCGCCGACGTAGCCGAGGTCGGGGTTGCGGGCCCCGGCCAGGATGAGTCCGGCGTCCTCGCCCGAGAGGCCGACCGCCAGGGGGCCGTGGACGTTGACGGCCGAGACGATCTCGCGGTTGACCTTGCCGACGAGCACCATGCGGGCGATCTCGACGGTCTCGGCGTCGGTCACCCGCAGGCCGTCGCGGAACTCCGGCTGCTTGCCGAGGCGGGACATGAGGTCGCTGATCTGCGGGCCACCGCCGTGCACGACCACGGGCCGCATGCCGACCGCCCGCAGCAGCGCGACGTCATCGGCGACGGCCCGGCCGAGCGCCGGGTCGACCATGGCGTTGCCGCCGTACTTCACGACGACGACGGCGTCACGGAAGCGGTGGATGTAGGGCAGCGCCTCGAGCAGCACCGCCACCCGCTGCGCCGCCTCGGCCGGGCCCACCGTCCCGGCCGTGCCGGGCGCGGGGGTGCCTGTCGCCGGGCCGGTCACGACGTCCCCCTGTTCTCGTCGATGTAGCCGTAGGTCAGGTCGTTGGTGAACACCCGGGCCCGGCCGGCGCCGACGCCTAGGTCGCAGTGCAGGTCGATCTCCTCGCCGGCCATGTGGGCCGCCACCGCGCCGGCGTCGTGGTCGACCGGGACGCACCCGCGGCTGACCACCGTGCCGCCGTAGGCGATGGTCAGCGCCGCCGGGTCGAGGGCGACGCCGGCGGTGCCGAGGTCGCTCGCGACCCGCCCCCAGTAGGGGTCGGCGCCGAACCACGAGCACTTCACCAGCTGGCTGTCGGCCACCTTGCGGGCGGCCCGGCGAGCCTCCTCGTCGGAGGCGGCGCCGGTCACCCGCACGGTGACGACCTTGGTGTGGCCCTCGGCGTCCCGCACCATCTGCAGCGCGAGGTCCAGGCAGGCCTCGGCCACCGCGGCGGCGAACGCCTCGGGGGCGGGCCGCCCGGCCCGGCCGCTGGCCAGCAGCAGCACGGTGTCGTTGGTCGAGGTGCAGCCGTCGACCGACACGGCGTTGAACGAGTCGGCGACGCCGGCCGCCAGCGCGGTCCGCAGCGCCGGCGGGTCGACGGCGGCGTCGGTGGTGAGCACGGCCAGCATCGTGGCCATGTCGGGGGCGAGCATGGCCGCCCCCTTCGCCACCCCGCCGACCGCGAACCCGTCGCCCTCGACGAGGGTCTGCTTCGTCCGGGTGTCGGTGGTCATGATCGCCTCCGCCGCGGCGATGGCGTGCTCGGCCGCCCCACCCCGGGCGGCGACGAGCGCCGGGATGCCGGCCTCGACGCGGTCCATCGGCAGCGGGTGGCCGATCAGACCGGTCGAGCAGACGAGGACCGCGTCGGCGGGCGCGCCGAGCTCCCGGCCGACCAGCTCGCACATCCGCTCGGCGTCGGCCTCGCCCCGGGCGCCCGTGCCGGCGTTGGCGTTGCCGCTGCTGAGCACGACCGCGGCGGCCGTGCCCCCGGTCCGCTCGAGGTGGCGGCGGGACACGACGACCGGCGCGGCCGCGACGAGGTTCCGGGTGAACACGCCGGCGGCGGGCACGGGCCGGCCGTCGTCGGTGGCCACCAGCGCGAGGTCGAGCGCCCCGCCCTCCTTGATGCCGCTGGCCACGCCGGCGGCGACGAAGCCCGCCGGAGCGACGACGCTCACGGGTACACCCCCACCGCCGGCAGCCCGGTCGTCTCGGGCAGTCCGAGCACGAGGTTGGCGCACTGGATCGCCTGCCCCGACGCGCCCTTGACGAGGTTGTCGAGGGCGGCGATGGCCACGACCCACCCGGTGCGGGCGTCAGCGACCGCGGTGACGTGCACGCTGTTGGAGCCGAGCGTGTGCTTGGTGGCCGGGGCGTCGGGGGTGACGACGACGAAGGGTTCGCCGTCCCACGCCTCGTGGAGCACGCCGAGCACGTCGTCGGTGGTGACGCCGGCCGTGCGGGGCCGGGCGTAGCAGGTGGCGAGGATGCCCCGGTTCATCGGCGCCAGGTGGGGTGTGAACAGGACCTGGGCCGGCTCGCCGGCGACCGCCGTCAGGCCCTGCTCGATCTCGGGCGTGTGCCGGTGGTCGAGCAGTCCGTAGGCGGTGAAGCTCTCCTCCACCGTGCAGAAGGCGGTCGACGGCTTGGCCGTCCGCCCGGCGCCGGACACGCCGCTGGCGGCGTCGACGACGATGCCGGTCGGCTCGACGACCCGGGCCCGCAGCAGCGGGGCCAGCGCCATCACGGCGGCGGTCACGTAGCAGCCGGGCGCCGCGACCCGGGTGGCCCCGGCGATCCGGTCGCGGAACAGCTCGGGGAGCCCGTAGGCGAACGTCCCGAGCAGCTCGGGGCGGGTGTGCTCCTCGCCGTACCAGCGGGGGTAGGCCGCCGGGTCCCGGAGGCGGAAGTCGGCGGCGAGGTCGACGACGGCCCCGACCCTGCCGAGCAGCTCGGGGACGATCTTCTGCGACTCGCCGTGCGGCAGGGCGAGGAAGACGAGGTCGAGGCCGTCGCAGCGGTCGGCGTCGTACTTCTCGAGCGGCAGGTCGCCGTGGGCGGCGGCCAGGCTCGGGTAGAGGTCTGCGACGGCCCGGCCGGCCTGCGAGTCGCCGGTCGCGAGCCGGACGTCGAGGGAGGGGTGCGCGGCGCACAGCCGCAGCAGCTCGGCCCCGGTGAACCCCGAGGCCCCGATGATCCCGACCGTTGGCACCCGTCAGATCATACGGATGCGTGAATAGTCATGCAACGCGGGTCGGGGCCCGCGTGGGTCAGCCCCGCAGCGACGCCGGCAGGGCCGACTCGACCGCCTCGATGCAGCGCTGGCGCACGCGGGCCACCTCCTCGTCGGTGAGGGTGTGGTCGGGGGCGTCGAGGCGGAGCGCGAAGGCCAGGCTCCGCCGCCCCTCGGCGATGCCCGGGCCCCGGTAGACGTCGAACAACCGCAGCGACGCCAGGTGGTCGCCGGCGGCCTCCCGCAGCACCCGCTCGACGTCCGCCGCCGGCACGTCCTCGTCGACCTCGAAGGCGAGGTCGATGTCGCTGGACGGGTAGACGCTGACCGGGCGGTAGCGGCGCTCGG
>Ga0079224_100010774_pt1 | contig 12555 bp, 9 predicted proteins | sample Stecom2015_FD_80414 | JGI IMG/M metagenome (GOLD analysis project Ga0079224, IMG submission 80414) | Agricultural soil microbial communities from Utah to study Nitrogen management - Steer compost 2015 | ecosystem: Environmental > Terrestrial > Soil > Agricultural land | place: USA: Utah...
ACCCGCGGCGACGGTGGGGAGCAGGGGCTCGCCCTCGGCAGATGGTTCCGGCGCTTCCCGGGGGCAGCCGAGCAGCAGGAAGGTGAGGGCGGGGAGCCAGAGGGCCGCCCTCCTGGAGGGGGCAGAGCGGGGGAGCGGGGCCCTCTCCTCTGCTGCGGGGGGGGAGGCAGCACAGGCGTCTGCGGCTGGCGGGTGCACCCGCGGGACGGTAGACGCCGACCGGAAGCGGTTCAAGAAGGGCCGGGAAGCGTGCTGAAGTGGTGGGCTGCGGTGTTCCATCCGGGCGTCGCAATCCCTCGTGCAAGTCCAGAGGCGGAAGACCTTGAAGATCGTGGTGCAGAAGTACGGCGGCTCGTCGGTGGCGGATGTCGCCCGCATCCGCAAGGTGGCGGAGCGGGTGGTGGCGCGCCATCGGCAGGGTGACGCGGTGGTGGTGGTGGTCAGCGCCATGGGCCGCACGACGGATGAGCTGCTGGCGACCGCCAAGCAGGTCTCTGCTGATCCACCGCGCCGCGAGCTGGACATGCTGCTGACCTGTGGCGAGCGGATCTCCATGGCGGTCCTCTCCATGGCGCTCCAGGAGCTCGGCGTCCCCGCGGTCTCCTTCACCGGCAGCCAGAGCGGGATCATCACAACGAACGAGCATTCCCAGGCGCGCATCCTGGAGGTCCGTCCGTCACGCGTACGCGAGGAGCTGGAGAAGGGCCGGGTGGTGGTGGTGGCCGGCTTCCAGGGCGTCAGCCGGGATCGGGAGATCACCACGCTGGGGCGGGGCGGCTCGGACACCACCGCGGTGGCATTGGCGGCCGCGCTCGGGGCCGAGGCCTGCGAGATCTACTCGGATGTCGATGGCGTCTATTCGGCGGATCCCCGCGTCGTCCCGGAAGCCTCCCGCCTCGACACCCTCTCCCTCGATGAGATGCAGGCCCTGGCCAGCGCCGGCGCGAAGGTCCTCAACGCCCAGGCGGTGGAGTTCGCGCGGGAGCGGGAGCTGCCCATCGATGCGCGTCACGCGCACGGCGAAGGTCAGGGAACGCGCGTGCTGCTCGCGCCATCCGGCGATGGTCGGCGCGTGAAGAGCATCACGGCCGAGACCCAGGTCGCGCTGATCGAGCTGGGCGACGTCGCGGGCCACCTCCCGGCGCTGCTCGACTTCCTGGACGGCTTGCGTGTCCGCGCGCGGAAGGTGTCGGTGGAGGCGGCGCGTGCGCTGGTCGTGATCCCCCTGCAGGACGTGCACGGGATCTCCACACTGCGCGCAGGGCTTCGATCACGCTTCGGAGATGCGGTCCGGCTGCGTGAGGACGTGGGGACGGTGAGCGCGGTGGGGGCGGGGCTGGACGCAGACTTCACCCCATACCGTGAGGCGCTCGCCTGCGCCGCGGCGATCCCGGCGGCGGTGCACGCCAGCTGGATGACGGCGCTGCAGCTCACCCTGGTGGTCGATCTGGATCAGGTGAAGCCGCTGACCCGCGCGCTGCATCTCGCGCTGATCCCCTCTCTCCCCGGAATCAGCGTGGCGCCCCAAGCCGCGGACGCGCAGCAGGAAGCGAGCGGTGCGCGCGCGGTTGCGGAGCGTCGCTGAGCATCGACAAGGAACGCTCCAGGCGCCGAGGCCTCCGCTCGCCGGGAGTTCGCAGGGGCCGGACAGACCGGCGGATGGCGTTTCGGAGCGGCGCATGGGGCGGCAGAAATGCAACGGCCGCCCCGGGGCCCGCCGGACAGGCGCCTCAGGTCCGACGCGGCCGGAGGTTTCGCAGCTCGAGCTCCTGGCGCATCACCCGGTAGTCCTTCGTTTCGGCCGGCATCTCCACGAAGCTGCACATGTCGAAGAGGCGGCTGAAGATGCGCTCTCCGACGCGCGCCCGCAGCAGGTTGGACTCGCGCGAATCCTGTCGGGCCTCCTCACTGCTCACGTAGCCGGGGAGGGCGCGCACCGGCTTGCGCTCTGAGGCGAGGGAGTAGTTGGTGGCGAAGAGGGTGACCTTCCCGGCGTTGTAGCGACGGGCGATCAGCTCATCGAGCGTCTCCATCTCGAACTCCGAGCCGCGGCCCTTGCCGAGCTCATCGATCGCCAGCAGCTCGACGTCACACAGCGGCCCGACGATCTCCCCTCCGCTCTTTCCCTCACGGAACCCGCGGCGGATGTCCTGGAAGAGGAAGGAGATCTCCTGGTAGCGGGTGGAGACGCCCTTCTCGAGCGTGAGGTGGGCGAGCACCGCGCACAGCAGGTGGGTCTTTCCGGTCCCCACCGGCCCGCTGAGGATGAACCCGGTGGAGGATTCACCCGGCACGTAGTGATCCGCGAAGGACCGTGCCTCGCTCCAGGCGCGGTGCTGCGCCTCGTTCTGGCTGCGGTAGCTCTCGAAGTCGGCGGTGGCGAAGCGTCCCGGGATGCCCGCCGCGGTGAAGCGCGCCAGATGGGCTTTGCGCTCCCGGCAGGAGCAGGCCTCGAGGACGTCGTAGTCCTTCACCCCGGAGCGGGCGCTGAACGACGCCTGCTGCGTGGCGAGCCGCCACCCCGAATCTCCACACTGGGGGCACTCCAGGTTGCACGCACAGGGACGCGCCACGGAACGTGCCCCATCCCGCTCACGGACGTAGCCGCGCCCCCCACAGATGTCGCAACCAACGGCCTGGAGCTGCTGCACGGTCATGGCGAAGCCTTTAGCAGAAACGTTCCGGGGGGCGCAGGGCGAGCCGCACCTCAGGGCGTCCCATCGAGACGGGACGAGAGCAGGGCGAAGAGGCGCGTCCGGCGGGCGATTCTGCGCGACGCCGGCGACATCCCGGCGCTGTCTGCCCCCGCCCGGCGCCACAGCCCCTGACGCTCGGCGAAAGGCAGGGCGCGAAGCAGGGTGAGCGCGCTCAGGTCCTCCACCCAGACGGCATCGGGAGGCTCGGCCGCGAGGCGGGCGGAGAGCCGCTCGGCCTGCCCGGAGAGCTCCGGTCGCCGCCGGACCCAGGTCCCGAGCGAGGCGAGCACGCTGTCCCGACGCTTGCGCGCCCAGGCGTCACCGGAGGACGGGAGCGCGGGTCGGTGGGCGCCGGCGCTCGCCTTCAGGAAACGGCGGATCTCCGCGTCCACCGTTCTTCCCGCGGCCCGCAGCGTGGACAGGGCCGGGAGCCCCGCGATGGCGTCGTAGCCGGCCTTCTGGGCCGCCAATCGGAGCCCGCGTGCGACGACCTCGAAGGGAACACCGCTTGCTGCCCAGCGTTCAAGGACCGGCCGGTCCAGGGCGCTGATTCCCACGCCCCCTCCGCGGAGTGCGCAGAAACAGTCGACCACCCGCTCTTCGAAGCTGGCTGACTCGGGGAGCAGGCTCATGATCGGGGCTCTCCTACCAGCTGAACGCAAATCCACGCCAGGGTCGGAAGTCGGCGCTCTCTCAGCAGGCATTCGAGCGCGAGAAGCGGTGCAGCTTCCTTGACCGGGCTCCCCTACGCGGCGGATGCTTTCGCCGTGGTGCACGCTCCAGCTGCCCCAGCCGGGATCCGATCCGTCCGTCTTCCGTACCTCACGTCGAACGACCGGCGACTCTGAAGAGGAACTGCATGCAACGGCTTTTTGCTTCACTGGTGGTCGCGCTGGTGCTTTCCGCGCCCGTGGCTCACGCGCAGAACCGCGCCAAGGCGAAGGACACCTCCCTCGCCCCCAAGTCCTCCGAGGCCCTGGACACCAGCCTCGCCGGCGACCTGACCCGCGAGACCGAGGAGGCCGGTGCGGCCCCGGCGCTGGAGTACGACGCCTTCCGACTCGGCGTCGAACTGCAGGTGGCCGACAAGCGCCACGCCCAGATCGACTCGCTGAAGAAGATCATCGGCTATTCGACCGACGAGAAGGAGACCCCCAAGCTCCTCTTCCGGCTCGGTGAGCTGTACTGGGAGGAGTCCCGGCACTTCTTCTTCGAGGCCAACCGCAAGGACGACGACATCATCCGCGCCAAGCATGCGAAGGACGCGGCGGCGGAGAAGCGGGCCCAGGCCGAAAAGCAGCGCCTGCTGGATGAGCAGAAGCGCTTCGTGGGCCTCGCGCTCGATCAGTACAAGGAGATCGTCCAGCGCCACCGCGACTTCGAGCGCTCCGACGAGGTGCTCTTTTTCCTCGGCAACCTGCTGATGGAGCAGGGGGAGCAGCAGGCGGCGCTCAAGATGTACCAGCGCCTGATCACCAAGTACCCGAAGTCGGAGTTCCTGGCCGACGCGTACCTTGCCTTCGGCGAGTACTACTTCAACAACTCCGACGGCCGGCAGGACTGGCTGAAGAAGGCCCTGGCCGCCTACGAGCGCGCCGCCTCCTATCCGGAGAACCAGTCCTACGGCTACGCCATCTACAAGCAGGGCTGGTGCTACTTCAACCTGGGCGACTACGCGAAGGCCAAGGACCGCTTCAAGACGGTGGTGCTCTTCGCGCAGCTCGGCGGCGAAGGCTCGGTCGAGAAGTCGGGCAACGCCAAGGGGCGCAACAGCCTCGTGCGTGAGGCCCGCGCCGACTTCGTCCGCGCCTACTCGCGTCAGGGCGACGTGCTCGGTGCCAAGCAGGAGTTCTCCTCCCTCGCCCAGAACGACGATCAGCGCTTCGAGATGACCAAGCGACTCGCCGACCACTACTACGCGGACGGCAAGGACCGCGAGGCGGCCATCACCTACCACGCGCTCATCGAGGAGCGCCCGCTCTCTCCCGAAGCTCCCGGATTCCAGGGCCGCATCGTGGACGCCGTGCTGCGCGCCGGTGACAAGAAGCGCACCGTGGTCCAGACCCGCAAGCTCGCCAAGATGATGGTGGAGATCGAGGGCAGCGGTCTCATCAAGAGCGATGAGGACAAGAAGGCCATGGCCGCGGCGCGGGACCTGGCCGAGCGGACGCTCTCCAACCTCGCGGTGAACTGGCATCAGGAGGGTCGCAAGACCCGTGACGAGGAGACCTTCGGCTACACGAACGAGGTCTACCAGGACTACCTCGCGCTCTTCGCGGACAGCCCCAAGGCCTACGACCTCCGCTTCTTCTGGGCGGAGCTGCTCTCCGACAACCTGCAGCAGTACGAGCGTGCCGCGGTTGAGTACGACGCGGTGACCCTGCAGGACATCGACAAGATCGAGGGTCGCAAGAAGGACGAGAACGGGCAGCCGATGAAGCCCGGCAAGTACCTGACGAATGCGGCCTACAACGCGGTGCTCTCCTGGGACACGGTGGTCACGCGCCAGAAGGAGAGCGGCCAGCTCAAGATCGAGCGCAAGGGCGATGACCCGGTGGAGATCAAGTCGCCCCTCTCGGACCTGCTCGCCGCCAGCGAGCGCTACGTCAAGTACGTGCCGGAGGGAGATAAGCGGGTCGAGGTCCTCTACAAGATCGCCTTCATCTACTACGACCACAACCACCTGGATGAGGCCATCGCGCGCTTCAAGGACATCGCGCAGACCTACCCTGAGTACAAGTTCGACGACGGCGAGCGCGCGGCGGTGCTCAGCGCGAACCTCGTCCTCGACGCGTACAACCTCAAGGAGGACTACGAGAACGTCAACGCCTGGGCCCTCAAGTTCTACAACGACCCCAAGCTGGCGACCGGTTCCTTCCGCCAGGAGCTCGAGCAGGTCATCGAGCAGTCGGCCTTCAAGCTCGTCAACCAGATGGAGGCCCGCCACGAGTGGGCGAAGGCGGCGCAGGCCTACCTGGACTTCGTGGAGAAGTTCCCCAAGTCCTCCATCGCGGAGCAGGCGCTCAACAACGCCGCGCTCGACTTCTACAAGGCCAAGATGCTCGACCGCGCGGTCGAGGTCCGGCGTCACCTCATCCGCAACTACCCCGCCAGCAAGTACGTGCCGGACGCGGTCTATGACAACGCCGAGGCGCTCGCGACCGTGGGCGACTTCGACGCGGCGGCGGACTTCTACGAGCTCTACGTGAGGGGCTATGAGCGGGCGAACACCTCGGCCCCCGCCTCCCGCAGCCGTGGCCGTGGCCGTCGCGCTGCTGCAGCGCCGGCGCCCAAGAGCGACCAGAAGTGGGAGGAGGAGAAGGCGCAGAACGCCCTGATCAACGCGGGCGTCGTGCGTGAGGGGCTCGGCCAGCACGCCGCGGCCCGCAAGGCCCGCGAGAAGTACATCGAGCTGTGGCCCCGCGCGAAGGACGTCAAGGACGTCTTCCTGTCCATCGGCGACATCTACGAGGCGCAGGGTGCCTACAGCCGCGCGCTCAAGCACTACGAGGAGTTCCAGCGCGATTACGGCCGCAGCCCCCAGGACCTCCTGGTCGGTGAGGCCCGGATCCTCAGCCTGTACCGCGACAAGCTGAACCGCTCGCGGGATGCGCGCCGGATCCTCAACCGCGTGGTCGACTACAGCAAGAAGCTGGGGCGGACCGCCCGCAGCCGGCTGACCGGGGAGGCCCTGGAGGTGCTCGCCGAGGCCAGCCTCTTCGAGAACGAGGAGCTGTGGCGCAACTACTCCGGCATCCGGATGCGCTGGGGACGCGGCAACCAACTGGTCGCCCGATTCCGTGAGGGGATGCAGGAGAAGATCCGCTCGCGTGACCTGGTGGAGCGGGCCTACACCCGCACCGTGGAGATCGGCGCCCCCGGCCCCGCGATCTGCGCGCTCACCCGCATCGGCGATGCGTCCGAGCAGCTCTTCAACGCGCTCGTCGATGCGCCGCCGCCTCCCGGCATCCCGGAGGAGGTCCAGTTCGAGGTGAAGTCGCAGCTCGCCCAGGAGGCGATGCCGGTCGCGGCCAAGGCGGCGGACGCGTACGCGCTGGCGCTCAACAAGAGCCGTGAGCTGGACGTGAACAACGAGTGCACGGAGCAGGCGCTGGCCAAGCTCCGGATGCACCGGCCGATGGAGTATCCGACCCTCGTCGAGGTGGCGGCCCCCATGGGTTCGGTGGCGCAGGTGGCCGCGCTGGTGACGGCCGGCATGCTCAATGAGATCCAGCCCCTCCCCGACAGCGCCGCGGCCATCGCGGCGGCCCGTGCGACCGCGCCCATCTCGGGTGAGCCGCGCCGGGACGTGCAGGAGGCTGGTCAGACCCCTAGCAGGAGCGAGCCGCAGTCGACGACCCCGTCGTCTGCCGACCCGTTCGCGGATGAGCCGGAGGACGTGCTGTGAGGCGGATGGCTGAGATGAAGGTGTGGGGCGCGGTCCTGTTGACGGCCTCGTTCCTGGTCGCCTGTGGTGGAAAGAAGGGCGCGGTCCGCGCAGACGCCGAGACGGCGGGTGCGGCGGGCGTGGAGATCGGTCCCGAGGGCGCAGGCCCGGATCAGATCTCCACCCGCGCCAAACTGAAGTTCGACGACGCCGTCAAAGCGTTGGCGGCCGCTGAGGAGAAGGGCACCGGTGACTGGGAGTCGCTCGAGCGCCAGTTCCAGGCGGCGTTGAAGGAGGACCGCAACCTCGCCGAGGCCGACTACAACCTGGGGCTCATCGCCGAGCGTCGGGGCGACAGGGCTGCGGCGGAGCGTCACTACCTGGCGGCGCTGGGCAAGAAGCCCTCGCTGACCATGGCCGGGCACAACCTCGCGGCCATGCGCCACCGGGCCGGTGACACCGCCGGTGCGGCCGAGATCTACCGGGCGGTGCTCGAGCGGGCGCCGGAAGACGGTGGTGCCTATGCGGGCCTGGCCGAGCTCTCCCGCCTCTCGGGTGACTGCGACACCGCGCTCGAGCAGGCCCGTGCCGCCCTGGTGCGCGATCCGGAGCTGCTGGATCCGACGAAGGTGATGATGCGCTGCCACCTGACCCGGAAGGATCTGGCCCGCGCCCGGCTCGTGGCCCAGCGGGCCCTGCGGGCCGCGCCGAACGATCCGGACATCCTCATGGTGATCGGCAACATCTTCATGGAGGAGGGCAAGGTCGACCTGGCCAAGGTGCAGTTCAAGGCCGCGGTCACGGCGAAGGACGACTACGCCCCCGCCCACCAGGTGCTCGCCGACCTCGCGATGCGTGAGGAGAACTGGCCGCGCGCGGAGGAGCACCTGCGCAAGCTCCTGCAGGTGAACGGCAACAACGCGGCGGCGCACCTCAACCTGGGGATCGCCTACCGGGGGCTGGGCCAGGCCGACAAGGCCATGCAGGAGTACGACGAGGCGGAGAAGCTCGACCCGGGGCTCGCCCCCATCTACCTGAACCGGGCCATCGTCCTGCACCGGGAGAAGAACGCCCCGGAGCGCGCGCTCGAGCTCTACCGCAAGTACGTGGGCATGGCCGGCGGCGAGTTCGCCATCGGCGCGGACTCCCCGGTCTACTCCCTGATCTCCGAGGCCGAGACGCTGGTCGCCCAGAACCTGGAGGCGGAGCGTATGGCGCGGGTCCAGGCCGCAGAGGCCGCCCAGGCGGCGCAGCTCGAGGCAGCCGAGGCCGCGCGTCTCGAGGCCGAGGGGGCGCCGGCGGATCCCGCCCCGGTGCAGGCCGCGGGTGGAGAGCCCACCGATCCGTTCGCTGACGAGCCCCAGTAGGCATCCGGGGCCACAGTCTTTGCCTCGTTCACCTGAGTTGAAGCAGAATCGGAACGGGTCGCGCGCGCGGCCCCACCCGGAGGACACCCGATGAAGAGCCTTCTAGCCACGGCCCTGCTGTTGGCGGCGCCGGTGGCGCTGGCCCAGTCCGAAGAGGACGCGAACGTCGAAGGCGGCGTGCGCTACCAGAAGACGACCACCTACGACTTCGAGGCGGACACCATCGAGGGTGACCTCATGCGCCCGGACGGCGAGTACATCGACGCGCGCAAGCGGGTGAACCACTCGAACCTGATCCGGATCCGCGAAGAGTTCCGCGACAAGGTCATGCAGTCGGTGGGTGAGCTGTAGGGTTGTGACGATTGTTCCCGGCGCGGACATCCCGCCGGGTCAGCCGCCCGTGGCGAGGAAGGCCCGGCGGATGCTCGTGAGTGAGCGAGGAGGCAGCACGTGGCCGTTCCCATGACCCTGCAGGTGTTGAAGGGCGAGACGCTCGTTGCGGAGAAGGAGTTCGACCGCGACATCATCAAGATCGGGCGACTCTCCTCCGCACATCTGTGTCTGGATGACGAGAAGGTCAGCCGCATCCACTCGGTGATCGAGTCCGGTGCCGACGGCACCATCTCGATCATCGACATGGGCAGCGTGGAAGGGACGTTCGTCAACGGCAAGCGCGTCAACAAGGGCACGCTGAGCTTCGGTGACGAGATCCGGGTGGGCGCGACGCTCATCCGCCTGATGAAGCCCGGCGCCCAGGCCGAAGCACTTCAGGCCGCCGCCGCTGCGGGTGACGTCTCGGCTCCCGTCCAGCCCACGGCTCCCGCGGCAGCGGTCGCTGGCGCAGCCGTCGCGGTGCCTCCTCCCGCTCCCGAGGATGCCGGCTTCGAAGAGGTCGCAGAGGCTCCGACCGAGGTGGGGGAGGTGTCCGCCGCTCCCGCGATGCCTCAGGGTGACATCGTGCATCGGGGCCCGGCCCCGCGCGTGCGTCCCACCACCCAGGCAGGAAAGGGTGAGAAGGGCCTCGAGCTGCGCCTGTACTGGGGCGACACGATGGTCGAGGACCACTTCATCCGTCCGATGAAGAAGGGTCTCTTCGGTCGCAATCGCCAGACCTACCTCTCCGTGGGGAACGCGGCGGGCGTCCACTTCCCCATGGGGACCGACGTCCTGCCGGGCCCCGAGTTCGAGGTGGCCCGCGCGGATGAGGCGGGCCTGGTGGTCCGCTTCACCAAGGACATGAACGTCCAGTACACCCAGGGGGATCGCACCCTGGACGCGGCGGCCCTGGTGAAGGAGCGCCTCGCGACCCTGGACGGTGATGGCTACTCGCTGACCGTGGACGACGATGGCTTCGCGGTCATCGAGATGGGGAAGGTGACGGTGGAGGCCTTCAAGGCCAGCCGTCCCAAGCCGGCGCTGGTGCCGTTCATGGCCAACGCCGACTACGGCTTCCTGAACGTCCTCATGGCGATGCTGGTCATCTTCGCCCTGTTCATCGTGACGACGCTCACCGAGCGCCCTCAGCGCGACGGGTTCGCCGACGAGCTGAGCGGTAACCAGGCCCGCATCGTCAAGCTGATGATCAAGCAGCAGGAGATCCAGCAGACCAACCGCTTCATCCGTGAGCTCAACGAGCGCAAGGCGGAGCGGGCCGAGGCGAGCGCGGCCTCCAAGGGCGAAGAAGGCAAGGCGGGCTCCAAGGCCCCCACGGCCTCCAACAAGCCGGTGCGCAACACCCCCAAGGGGGATCCCAACGTGAAGGATCAGGCCCGCGAGGTGATGGCGGGGCTCTTCGGCGGCCGGGGCGCGGAGGCGGCGCTTGGTGGGAATGTCGGCATCGGTGGCGCGCTCGAGCGTGCGACCGGCGGCCTCACGGGCTCGGCGACCGGAACCCAGGCCGGTGTCGGTGGCCTGGGAATGCGTGGCACCCAGTCCGGCGGTGGTGGGACCGGTGAGCGCGCGGTGATCGGCGGCGTCGGGACCACGGGTCGCGGCGGTGGACAGGAGGGCTACGGCAGCGGCAGCGGTGGCCTCGGCGGCAAGCAGGTGGTGGACGTGGCCATCACCTCCAGCAGCCCGGTGGTGCAGGGCTCCCTGGATCCCGCGCTGATCCGCCAGGTGATTCAGCAGAACCGCTCGAAGATCAAGTACTGCTACGAGAGCCAGCTGACCATGAACCCGAATCTCGCCGGACAGGTGAAGGTGCGGTTCGTGATCGCCGGAACGGGCCTGGTGACCAGCTCGAAGGTGGAGGAGTCCACCATCGGCAACAAGGCGGTGGAGACCTGCGTGGCCGGTCGGGTGGGAACCTTCGTCTTCCCGAAGCCCAAGGGCGGCGGCATCGTGGTCGTGGCCTACCCCTTCATCTTCAAGTCCGCGGGCTGACCCGCTTCAGCCGGTCTGATGTCGCGTGAAAGGGCCCGGGGAGACTCCGGGCCTTTTCTCATGAGGCGTCCACCCGCTCTTCAAGAGGCATCCGTCCGCCCCGGTGACGACGGGCGGCCAGCGCCTCGCGCGCCCGCTCTCCGCTCCTCCAGGTGTTCCTGATGCTCCGCTCCGCACGCTCCCTGATCCTCGCGCTCCTCATGTTGGGCCTGGCCTCATGCGTGAAGAGCCAGCGCGTGGACGGCGACCCACCGAAGCCAACGTCGGGCACGGCGAGCGAAGCCGCTTCGGAAGGATCCCCGGAGCCGGATGGCCTCGCGGCGGGCGAAGCCGCTGCGGAGGGGGGGGCGGACCCGCAGGACCACGTCGCGCCCGAAGCCGCCCCGGAAGCGACCCTCGACCCGCAACACATCGCCGAGGTGATCCAGCAGCGCCGCAGCGACATCCGGGCCTGCTACGAAGCGGGCGTCAGGAAGAACCCGCTCCTCGAGGGGAGGGTGACCTACCGTTTCGTCGTCGCCAGCGCCGGGGAGGTGGAGCGCGTCGACGTGGAGCAGACCACGCTCGGGAGCCCCGCGGTGCTGAAGTGCATCTCCCGCCTGATCGAGGGCCTCCGGTTCGATCCGCCGGAGGGAGGTGGATCAACGGTCGTGCGCTACCCGTTCCACTTCCGCACGGGCTGATCCGACGTGCCTGACCGCCTCGGACCGGAGGCATTGAAGTCGTGCATCTTCACTGCAGACCGGCGCGGTTCACGGCGCTGCGATGGGTGACTCGATCTTCCCCAGGCGTGCGTTTGGTGGCACGGTTGGGACCGGCCGCGCGTCCGGCCGAGTGACACCTGCCCAGGACTCCGTTCGGCATCGCCACCCACGTGCCCAGTTCTCGCCCCGGTGCTCCGCGGCCACCACCCGCAGTTTTCTGACAGACGAGCCCATCCATGATGAAGCCCTTCGCCCGCTCGCTGGCCCTCGTGCTCGCCCTGCTGCCCATGGCGGCCCTGGCGCAGGCCAATGCTCCCGCTGACCCCAATCAGGGGCCCCCTCCGGTTGATGAGATCGAGCGGGGCTTCTACGTGGGGGTCACCGGCGGTCCGTTCTACATGATGGATGCGCCGGCGCCTGAGGGGGATCTGCGGCCCTCTTCGCTGGGCCAGACCGCGCAGGTCGAGGTCGGCGTCGACATCGGCAGCTACCTGAGCGTGGGCGTCTTCCTCGCCGGCACCGCGAACCGCTTCGGCTCCGACTACCGCGGCTTCTCAGGAGGCGTGGCGTCCGGTGACCTGAGCATGCTGGTGCCGGGCGCCCTCATCCGGGTCAATGCGTTCGGATTCCGCGACAGCCAGGCGGTGAAGCGCACCTGGATCTACGTCCGCGCGGGTGCCGGCTACGCGATGTTCTCGCCGCGCCAGCTCGTCCCCGAGGCCGATATCCTCGCCTTCGGCGGCATCGGTCTCGAGTACTACACCAAGCTCCGGCATTTCTCGGTGGGAATCGAGGTCTCCGGATCGTATCTGGTCGACAGCGGCGCGATGGGCCTCTCGGTGATGCCCAGCCTGCGCTACGCATTCTGATCAGGAGTTTCCCTTGGCAGACGAACAGCAGCGTGGTGCGCCCGGTGGCGGGCGTGGTGGGGAGAGGCCTGGCCAGGGCGCAGGTCGCCCCGGCGGTGGCTTCGGCTTCGATGGCGGTCGGCGTGGCGGTCCGGGTGGTCCCGGCGG
>Ga0079224_100010775_pt1 | contig 12553 bp, 17 predicted proteins | sample Stecom2015_FD_80414 | JGI IMG/M metagenome (GOLD analysis project Ga0079224, IMG submission 80414) | Agricultural soil microbial communities from Utah to study Nitrogen management - Steer compost 2015 | ecosystem: Environmental > Terrestrial > Soil > Agricultural land | place: USA: Utah...
CGACACGGCGGAGGCGGCCGCCACCTCCAGCCGCGACGAGCAGGCGTGCAGCATGTCGGGCCTGCGCCAGGCCGGGACAAGAACCGTGTGCTTCACTTCTCCACCAACTCCAGGGCCAGGGCGCGGAAGGACTTGTTGCGCCTGGGGGAGTGCGCGCGGGCTCTCTGGCCCACGGCCTGTCGGCGCCTCGGGCCGAGCTCCACCGCCCGGCGTACCGCTTGTGCGATCATGTCGGGGCTTGTGTGGGTCTGTATCGCCTGATGATGCATTCCGGTCTTCACGACCCCGAGCAGGTAGCCCCACTCGGGGCGGATGTGCTCGTTCATCGGCGAGGCGTCGGTCGTGATGACCGTCGCACCGACCGACATGGCCTCGGTGATGTAATGGCCCCACCCTTCCGCGATGGAGGGGCAGAGGTGGATCTGGTGCTCGTTGAGCAGCCGGTCCAGCTCCGCGTCGGACGGGGAGTCCACCACGGTCACATAGTCAGGCGCGTGAACCGGGTCCTTGGACACGATGGTCAACGGAGGCAGGTCGGGGTTTTTCCGCCACGCTTCCACCACTTCCCCCGTACCCTTCATCTGTGACTTCCCCCGCAGGTGAAGGCATTTGACCTCCCGTTTCACCTTCGGGTCGAAGCGGTCCCGCCCCAGAAAGCCAGTGAAGTAGACGTCTCGGGCGCCGTGCTGGCGGCAGAACCGGGCTGCGTATTCACTCTTGGCCCAGATCTGGTCGAAGGCGGGCAGGTACTTCACCCACTCCAGGGGGTACCACTCCAGGTTGAGGAGTCCGACATTCTTGTCGGCGTGCTGAGCCAGGGTCCGGCTTACGAGTTCCAGATGAAAAGCGATGTCAGCATGGTCCATTACCGGATCATGCCAGTCGTGAAAGGACACCTCATGGCCCGCCGACAGGAAAAGGTCCGTGAGGAGCTGAACGTCGAGCGACAGCCCCACTCCGTTGTCGCGGCTTATGAGGGCGATCTTCAGGCCCATTCCCCCACCCCCGTCAAGGACCGGCCATGCCGTCATTCATGGCAACCGGCTCCATCGAATACGGCGGCGGCAAGGTCTGCAGGTGCGCCGCGTCCACGTCGCACAGCACATTCCTCACCCACGCGTTCGATGACATCAGCGGGTTGCGCACGTGCAGTATGTAGTGCGCCAGCTCCGGATCGCCCATTACGAGGCTGCCCAGCTCCGGATCGTCCGGGTCCGGCTGGAACGCCCTGACCAGGTCGTTCGCATGCACGGGCGGGCATTCCCGGATGGGCACCTGCACGCGCAGCGCGTGAACCGTACCCATGTCGCCGCGTGCCGTGCGGACCCGGGCGCGCCAGTCCTTGTTGTTTGCCACGCGAGCGCGGCCCCGGTACAGCAGGATCAGTTCGGGGAACTTCTCGCCGCCCTGTCCGTCGGGAATGGTCAGGGCGCCTGTCCCGGCGTCGAATGCGTAGTCATTGCCCTGGGCGGGCCTGCGGAAAATCTCCACAGCCGCGTTCATGTGACCGCGCGGAACCGAGCGCTGGTTCCAGGACCAGCGCGGGTCGAGTGCGGTCCGCGAGTTGAGTGGGGCCATGTGGCCTATTCTGCACGCAAAGGCCTTCGAAGATCCTTCACGGCCTCAAAAACCTTCCGGGCCAAAGCTGGGGCATCTTCGGGTACGGGCCCTTCGGAAGGGATACCGATCTCCACCCGGTCGTAGGAGATGTTCATCATCCCGTCCGCTTCGGACACGAAGACGGGCTTGGGGTAGCTGCGCTGAACTCCCATACCTTCTCTCCTCCCGGGGACCGGTCCGGTGAATCTACTCCAGCGACCCCTGAAAGACGTGCGGTATGAGGGAATTTTTCACCCTGCGGGCGGTTGCATAAACGTCTCGGCTACCACCCGTGAAGGCACCCCTCTTGTTACGCGCGGCCTGACTTCCGGCAGAACTGGTTGATCCGCTCCAGAAGTTCCGGAGGGAAGTGCCCTTCCGCCCCTGGAGGGAGTTCTATCCACCCCGGCGACAGGAGCACCCCTCGCTCCCCGGCCCGCATCCGCGCTGCGGGCATCGAGCCGCCACGCCGGAGCAGGCGCCGGAGCCACCCCCTCACAGCCAGCTCCGGAAGCGACGGCCGCCGTGCCCCGCCATCCACGACTCGGGAAAGCCGTGCAGCGTGTAGGAGAAGCCGTCCTGGGGCAGCGGCTGGAAGTCGACGATGATCATCGCGTCCTCCTCCTCCTCGGCCATGTCGGCGCGGTCCTCCAGCGCCTTGGCGCCCGACAGGAGGGCCGAGGCCAGCTTCGCGCCGTCCGTCTGGAGGTCTTCGGTGCGGATGACCTTCTGGATGAGGCCTTCCGAAACGGCGAGGGCTCGCAGTGCCGAGGCAGCCGCCCGGTACAGCCGGGCGGGGTCATTGCCGCTGGAGATCGCATAGAGGCCGCTGAGGTGGGCGTCCGAGAACAGGTACTGCGCGGTCCCCTCGTCCGAGTAGTCGACCTGTTCGACGTCAGGAATGAGGGCACGGATGCGCCCGATCGGACTGGCGAAGTCCGGGGGGTACACGTCGTTGGATACGGGGGTCCCTGTTGCGGCCATTGCCCATCCCTCCTTGTCGCGCGCTGCGCGTGGCGGGCCGTCCGTGCGCGGGCCCGGCGCGGTCCCAGCCCTGACGGTACTTCGTCGCCGCACTCCCGGGGCCGGGCGATGCGCAGGGCGGTGTGTGGGGCCCCGCGTCAACACTCCAATAACGCGCACCTTATTGGAAGATATGTCCGAATTAATACCGTGTACGGGTATGGCAGTGCTGACCTGCGCCTTCTCTCGTGCCGACACCGGGCGCCTCACTTGATGGAAAAACGGCACTCACAGGTGTGCAAGGTCCCCGGGTGAAGAGGGCAGCTCAGCGGCTCAAGGCTGACCTTTCGGGGTCAACCTGATTTCAGGGTGCGCTCACTGACGTGCAAGGGGGGGTATCCGGTGTCCGACTTGAGAGGGTATGCGGCTTATCGGAATGGCTGCCAACTCTCGGAAAAAACAGAGATGCATCGGGATTGACCTGGACAGCACCCCACCCTAAGAACAAAAACTCCTCATCATCCGTAGTTCTTCATCCACCGGTAGTAGGTGGCTGAGGTCATCAGCGCCAACCCTCTCCGCAGCAACCCTCCGTCGGCGGGTGCGCGTCACCGGCAAGCGAGGAGGAGGAGCCGCTTCGCTTCTCCAGGGCGGGGTAGGACGTCTGTCGGGGTGGGGGTGGCCTGTCCGCCGGGGTGCCGCCCAGAAGGGGCTGGGCGGCGTTGTACGGTGCCCGCAGGCCCCGGTGCGGCTCTGCCCCCGTCCGGGGCCGGTTCAGGCCCGCAGACGGCCGCTCAGGCGGTCTCCCCTCACGACGACGTGAGATGGATGAGCCTCCTTTGGTCAACTCTCGGCCAGGTCTGTGGAGTTGACCACAAAAGGGTGTACGGTTGGCTCCGGAAAGGAGAATGATGATGGATGACGAGCTTCTGACTGTTGCTTGCATGCCCGGTTTGTCCCATGGCTCCTTCCGCCTCTACGCGATCCTGCGCGGGGTGGAGGAGCAGTTGGTCCGCGCGACGCAGGATCAGGTGGTCAAGGGTTCCCGGGGAAATTACTTCCCGGTCACGTTGAGCGGGCTGCGGCGGCTTCATCCCGGCACCGCCAAGAAGGTGGCGGGCTACACGACGCTCATCAAGCAGGTCGCGGAACTTCGGGCGTTCGACCTCCTGGAGACGCGCGCCGCCATGCCGAGGAATGAACCAGACCTTCCGGTTCTCGTGAAGCTGCTCCGCCCGAAGAAGCCGCACGCCTGGATCTCTGCTGACGGAAATTCAGTAAAGGTCGCTGACGTACATCGCCTCGTTGAGTTGCAGTAGTAGGTAACCTTTGGCCAACGCCTCTTTACAAATGGTGAACATCCCGGTACCAACGGATAGTTAGTTCCCTGACGGCGAAACACCCTCCCGCCCGCCGGTCGCGAACCGACCCGGGGGTGGCGCAGAGCCGGGCCGTGTGCGACTCAGTGCGCTGGTGCGGAACGCGGATCTTTGGGGCAGTATCAAGCGGGTTGGGTGATCCGGAGGCAGAGCCGTCAGGGGGAATGGGGTTTTTTGAAGAATCCTGTTCCTTCGCGACATCGAAAGAGGAAGATTTACCTGCTTCCGTGAAGGAGAACCACGCATCTGAGCGCTGGTTCTCTCAAAGGGGACCGGAGAGGGAACATGGCGTGGAGGGTGACTGACCCCTGGGGACTCCCGGGTCACATGGGTACGTTCCGCTGGGAACTGGACGCAGGTCCGCCAACCCGCGAGGGCTCCCGGTGAACAGACCTGGGATCCCGGACGTACGTCTGACCAAGGCGATGATTCTCGTTCTGGAGACTCTGCTCGCCATGCCCGACAGGGATCGCGTCTGGGGTCTTGCGATCTGCCGCAGTGCTGACCTCGAACCCAGCACCGTTTACCCGATCCTTGCCCGGCTGCGTGAGCGCTCCTGGGTGTCGGTCGAGGAGGAGACGGATGGAGATCTGGGGCGCCCGGCCCGTCGGCTCTACCGCCTGACCCCCGATGGCCGGAGAAAGGCCATGGGGGCACTGCTGGAGCGTCGGACCCGGCTGAACCGGGACGGGATCTCGTGATCATGAAGGGAAGGAAGAGCGTGAGAGGGATTCGTGACTCCGGATGGATGTTCGGAGAGGGTCGATGACAACGGAAGCCGCATCGGCCGGTCTGGGTGGCCTGCTGGGCGATCTGCTGACTCGCGTCCGCCCTGAGACCTCCGCCGGGTACTCGCCTGACGAGCTCGACGCGATCGCGGACGAACTACTGAGCGACGCCGTGGCCCGGCAGTGGACTGCGGAACAGATGGCCCAGACGAAAGTCAGGACCCTCGACTTCCGCAACGGCGTCGACATGGAGCTGGAGCCAGCCCAAGACCTTGCCGCCTCTCTGGTGGCGGCGGCCCGGACGCTGCTCGGTGGCGCCGACAATTACGTGGAAGCCACGTACGCCTCGACGGAGTATTCGGCGTACAGCATGACGGTCTCCATCCCTGAGCTTCCGGAGCGCTACACGCTGACCATCCAGCGCGTGGCCCCGGGCAAGTGCACCCCCCATGAAGCCAGGGTCCGGGCGGAAGAGGCGATTGCCGCCGTCTGGGGCCTGATCAGCGACGGCGCCGCCTGCGATGCGGGCGCCCTCGGCCGCATGCTGGAAAGGCACGGCTTCCCAGCGCCGCCGGGCGATGAAGGGGAGGGGTGAGGACTCTGCCGAAAGATGCCACCTGTCGGGCAAGCAAGCTGCGACGTGGCTGGAGATCTCCAAGCGGCGATCTCTGACCTGCCCGGCGCAACCCCTCACAGCAATCCCCATGTGAAGGACGACCACACCTGTCTGGAGTGGATACAGGTGAGTAGTGGCAACGAGGTAGCGCTGACGGCTCAGGTGGACCAGCTTCGCACTGCACTGCGTGAAGTGCTCCGCCTGATGGATTCCCGGGGCATCGGGGTGCTGTGCGAGAAGTGCGGTGCCCCCGTGAACCGAAGCTGCTTCGACGACGGGCCGATGGCAGAACCCCACGGTGTCCGCGTCGAGCGCAGCAAGGATGAGGCCCGCCGGATACTTCTTGTCTCGCTCGGCCGAAAGGGGGCCGACGGACGTTCGAAACCAGGGTGACCCCCAGGTTTCAGGCAGCGCAGCGGAACGCCGCAGGGTACACAACCCTGCGGCGTTCTTCATTTTCCTGAAAACATGTAAGGCGTGGGGCAGAATTAAGGGTGACAGTGGTTCGGAAAAGGAGAAGAAGGTCATGGAAAAGATGCCACCGGAAGAAAAGGCCATCGAGCTGATGACTTCGGCGCAGCGCCTGCACGGAGGGCGCGCCGAGGCCCTGAGCCTGCTCGCCGAGCTCCGCCGCAAGTGGGGCAGAGAGATCGCGAACATCCAGCGCAACGCGCACGACGACGCGCGGCCGTACTTCCACGCCGGGCAGCCGTGTCGGCCCGAATACAACTGCCACGTCGGCAAGGTGATCGACCTCGCCGAGGGTGAACCCCTGGAGGTGTCGAAGTGAACAGCCCCCGGTTCACGTACACCGATGAGTTGCACTCCGCTCTGGAAAACCTCGCCGAGCGGAGGGCCGCCCTGCTCGATGCCGAACTGGATCCGCAGCGGATCACCGATCTCATCGACGCGGTGCGCACCGTGGATGCCGAACTGATCGCAGCCCGGCACGTGCACCGCAACAGTGAGTTCTACCCGTACTACCCCGAGAGCTACTGGGCGGAGGAGGCCGCACTGGAGGACACGGAGAGCCTGCTGCGCGGCCCCCTTCCGGTCAAGCGGCGAATGCGGCGCGAGGTCACCAGCGAGCTGGCCGCCTGACCTGGTCGCGAGGTGGAGCCAGGTATGTATTTCGCATGCCTGGCTCTTTGCTTTTTTATCTCTCCCCGGTTCCGTTTTTGAGCACGCTCCTGAGACACTTGCCGGGCGGGTCCGCTCTTGGTCCCGCATGACGAGTCGGCCCGGAGGGGGGACCGTGACCCTGTACCGCAGGAATGCGCGGATCTCGATGGGGTGCGCTGCGGTCTTCGCGGGTGCGGCGCTCTGCCTGGCGAACTCCCCGTACTGGCCCGGAACGCTGTTGAACTCCTACCTAGCTTTCGGGGCGGTCTGGTACGGGCAGGACCAGCGCAGGCGGCACCACCGCCGAATGATCGAAGAGGAGTGGTGGCGGCGCACCAGGCTGGGCGTCAGGCAGCCTCCGCTGGATCCCTGCTGCATGCCGTTCGACGAAACCAGCCTCCATCACGACGAGGGCCGGTGCACCCGCGACAGGATTCCCGGGCTGTGGATCGAGCAGGCGCTGGTCGAAGACCTGTGGAACCAGCTCATCGCCGACCTCGCAGACCTGAACCAAGAGGAAGAGGCTTGATGTCCGACATCGACACCCCGAACATCGTGGCCGGACTGGAGGCGGAAGTCCGCAGGCTTCGCGCGGGAGAGCAGGGCAACTGGCGGGAGGGGACACTCCCCACGGCAGGGCAGTACTTCAAGAGGCTGCACGACCTGGACAAGGAGCAGCGGCTGAACAATCTGGACGTCCTGATCAACGCAGCCGAGGCGGGGCGTCAGTGCGCCATGGGCCTCCATGTGGAGAACTTGAGTGAACTGCGGCAGCGGATGATGGAAGCCTGGACGGCTCTGAGCAGGATCGGGAAGCTGTGCCAGGACGCGGACTCCCTAGTGCGGGCCAGCGACATCACCGCCCTGCTGCCAGAGGGGCTGCGCCGGGGCTGAAAAGACCCCGGAAACCCGCAAGCCCCCGCCGAAGCGGGGGCTCATTCGGAAAGGAGAAGGACGTGATCGGACGGGAAACTTGCATCTCCGCGAACCAGAAGGTCCCTCGCCGGGCGGGGGAGGGTGAGTCCGCCGCCTCACTCACGAAGGTACAGCATGCCGTTCTTGTTTGCCAACAAGCAGGCGGCCTGTAGTTGATCTGGCAGCATGAGTGCAGGACCGGTCACCCGGTCGCGCCGCATCGGAAGTCGGCTTCCCGTTCCTGCGCTCCGGCCAGAAGCGCAGCAAGGCCCCCCGCTCGAAAGTGGGGGGCCTTGCCGTTGCCCGGCAGGGACGGTTGCCGGGCAGGGGCGGTCAGGATCTATCCCGGGTCACCCGCCGCCCGGCCTGTGTCCGTCAGGACTTCGCGGAACCCTTGCTGCCGCCGCTCCCGGACTGCTTCGAGTCCGAGGCGGGGGCGGAGGGTGACGAGGAGGACGGACCCGCCACCGACGGACCGCTGGTGACGGAGGCCATCCGCAGGCCGCTGTCCACGCCGGTACCCAGCGACACCGCGACCGCCGACGCGTCGATACCGGCGGCACCGATGATCGAGCGGACGCGGTACTGGATGTCGTCGTGCGAGAACGAACCCTCGAAGGCGGAGATGTCGCCGCCGCCGAGCGCGCGGCCCGTGTCGCCCATGACGCGAACCTCGGGGGTCTCGTGACCGCGCAGGAACGCGGTCACGATCGCCGGACCACGGTCGGTCTGGCCACCGGCCGGAACCAGGTACCAGGTCGTCGCGGCATTCGCCGAGGAGTCGATGAGCGGCAGCCAGGGGCTCTCCACCACGGTGAAGCGGCCCGCGACCGGCGAGGAGACGTTCTGACGCATCTCCGTGCCGTCGGGGAGCTGACGCACCTTGAGGTACGTGGTGCCCTGCGCGATCTCCTGCGCGGTGAGCGCCAGGGACGGCGGCACGAGGAGGACGAAGTTCTGCACGCGGACCTGCCGACCGGCGACCTGGCGCATGCCGATCTGGTTGATCGCGTGCTCCAGGGCGTCCAGCGTCAGCGCCGGGTTGCCCTCGACGTAGTTGCCGAGCGGGGCGTTGGACCCGAAGTCCTCCGTGGTGTTGAAGAAGTCCGGGTTCGGGCCGCTCGCCGTGGCGAGAACGCCTGTGGTCAGGACGTCCTCGGTGTCACGGGCCCAGCGTGCCATCTCGGTGGGGAGCTGCGAGAGAACGCGCAGCTCGTCGTTCATGAACGCTTCCCACGAGAAGGGGAACCTGGCGCCGTACTTGTTGACGAAGTAGTCGCTGCCCTCCGTCGTCAGGTTGAACGTCGGGTACTCGGTCAGCTCCGGAATGCGGGGCAGGGCCCGGACGTGACGCTCGGCACCGCCGTTGTAGTCGGTCATGTTCTGACCAGCCACCGTGTCCCAGCGGACCATGCGCGCGGGCCGGAAGTCCGGCACCGTGGTGCGCACGGAGAACGTCGGCCACTGCTGCGGCAGCTCGGCGTACTGGCCGAGCATCGACGCCTGCGAGATCGACTGGAACAGCAGCGGGAAGTCGCCGCTGGAAACGGCCTCGCGCAGGCGGCCCATCGCGACGGGCGAGCCGATCTCGGCTTCGCGCTTGAGGCGCAGGAACTCGACGGCGCGGCTCATCTTCAGCAGGCGCGCGTCCGCGTTCTCGCGGATGACGGAACGACGCTGCTTGTGGGCCTCGGCGATCCGCTCGAACTCCGGGTTGGAGGTCGCCTTGATCCCGTCGAGGAGGTTCAGGGTGTTCATGACTCGGAAGCCTCCTTTCAGGATCCGGTGGCGGCCTTGTCGGCGACCGCGTTGGTGTCGCCCGGAACGGGCTGCACGATGTTGACGATGGGCGTGCCGTCGGACGTCTGGCCGATGATCACGCCGAACGGGGTGGCGTTCGGGGTTGTGGTCAGCGTCGCCCGGGTGGAACCGGTGGCGGCGGTGATGAAGACCGGGGTGCCGGAACCCATGGTTTCGGCGTCCCAGCCCGAGACCGGGAAGGCGAAGGCGCCGACGAGGGCGACGGACGCCCATCCCGGCTGGAGCGAGCTCGCCGGGTTGCGGTCCTGGGTGACCGTGGTGCCGCCGATCGAGTAGGTGACCGGCTTGCCGCCGACCCCCTGGGCGAATCCGACGATCGAACCGATCTTGACCGGGTCACCGGGCAGGGTCGGGTCGTCGTTCTTGGCCGGGTCGCTGCCCCGCAGGGGGAGCGGCAGGGAAATCCACTGCCCGTACTTGAAGACCTCGTTGGTCGCCATCAGTACGCACCCCCCGTCAGCAGGTCGCGAATCTCGGCGAGGTCGCTGTCGCTCGACGACGACGAGAAGGTGGAGGCCGACTCGGTCAGGCCCAGCTTGGAGGGCTCGCGGTGCTCCAGGGCGCCGCGCTCCGACTCACGCATGACCTTCTTCAGGTACTCGCGCTCGTGGTTGATCGACTCGTGCAGATCCTGGTCCGGGCGGTAGGTCTGCGCCAGGCGGATCATCGAGGGGACCGGCAGCTTGGCTTCGAGCAGTTCGGCGATGACCTGGCCGACGTTCTTGGCCTCGGTCATCTTGTGATCGGCGTGCTCGGCGCGCTCCTTCAGGAACGCGATCGCCTCGGCGAGCTTGGCGTTCTCACGGGCCTGCTTCTCGGACTCGCGCTGCGCTTCCTTGAGCTGGGCGGCCATCCGGGTCACGTCGACCGAGAGCTGGTCGAGGCGGTCGGACACCGACTCCTTGAGGGCGCCGACCTCGTTGATGAGGGCGCCGCTTCCGATGGTGGACGGGATCGCAGTCTGGGCCACCGAAGTGGCGGCCGGGGCTGCGGTCTGCTCGGCCGGAGGGGACTCCGGCGCGGCCGACTCAGTCATGGTGACGAGCCTTCCTCCCGCTCCAGCGCGGGTGACGAGGTCAACGGAAAGGCCCTCGGTGATCTGGCGAACTATTCGTTCGCCCGAGGGTGTTTCTTCGATCTGGCCAGCTGCTCGGATCGACAGGCCGATGACCTTTTTGAGTTCCTGTACGAGTGATTTGGCGTTCTCGGTGAACTGCACCCGGGCGAACAGACCTCGTCCGTCCGGGCCTTCCTCGAAAGCCGCGTCGTCGAGCAGGTATCCCGCGATGTCCCGGACGCTGCGTTCCGGACGTTCTTCCTCTTCCGTCCCTGTCGGGTGGTCGAAGTAGACGTGGGTTCCGGCGGGGAAGGCGGTGGAGCCATCGCGTTTCAGGACTTCGGCGGGGTAGTAGCCGCTACTGCCCTGGACGTCGGCAGCGATGAGGAGGGAACGCCAGATCCCCTTACCGGCGGTCTGAGTGTCCGCCGAGGAGAGGAGTGCGGATTCCCGCAGCGTTTCCTGATTCATACGCCCCCTCGCTGATCAACGACGAGGCACACACTAATAGCACTAGTGGCTAAAAGTCCCAACGGGGCGGGAAGAAGTTTATTCATCCCTCAGTTCATGGTCCGCGTAGGACATGGGATCGGGTTGCTTCGGGGCCTGAGTTGAGCGAGAGTTTCCTGCCTTCAGAGGCCCAGGGGCGCCCGGCCCTCCAGTTCCATCCGCGCTCGTTTCCCCTGAATTAGGCGAGGATTTTCCAGGGTTTGCGGAAGGGGGCGGCTTCGGGGTTCCCTGCGATGTGCCACCAGCCACAAGCGGAAGGTCTGTGAGCCTCGGGGCCCGGCGGTCGAAGTCCTCCCACTTGTCGTGCCACGCGTCCAGCACCATAGCGCGTGCTTCGTCGGCGGACACCAGTCCCAGGCGAATTGCCATGTCGAGAGCCTGCATGCGGCGGTGGATCGGCTCTTCGGAAATCTCGGGCCACCGCAAACGCACCTTCAGGCCAAGCACCTTGAAGATCTGGCGGAACATTTCGTCCATCACTTTCTGGCGGGCCTGCATCACCAGAATCGTGGAAGTGTCGAGAGACGTCGCTCCCGCATTGTTTGCGATCGACGGGTCTTCGAGGAGGGCGGGCAGCGGTACATCCAGCGCTGCGGCGATCATCGAAGCAAGCGGCCGACCGGCTTCGAAATCGACCTTCGCGTTGCCGCCCACCGCCGACAGATCCTGACCCGCTCCCAGCGCCACCGAGGCGCCCACGTTGAGCGGAGCCCCCGTGGACGGGTCCGACCGGGGGGTCTGCGCGATGGCGGACGCAGCACGCCGCGCCGACCGCGACTTGTCCGAGGTGACCTTCCAGGCGAAGCGCGCGTACGCCTTGGTCAAGGTCGCGCAGTTCTCCAGGTACTCCTTGTATGCCTTCGTCCACCAGACGGCGGGCAGCACGTCGGGGATGCCCCAGCGCCAGCCGGTCAGCCGGTTGAAAGGCACGTGCACGAGCACCTTGGTGTTGTCGACCGGATCTCCCGCGATGGTGGCGGCCGACCGGCTGCGACCCATGGCCCGCAGGCCCGCAGGCGTCGGATACCAGCAGTCCCGGAAGGAGAACTTCGCAGCTCCTGCGGAATCCCCTTCGCGGTCGGCCCGGATCCAGCTCCGACCCCGGGCGGCGGCCTTCGGAGCCGAGATGGGATTGAGGTCGACACTGTTGTCGAAGTCGAGCTCCAGGTCCCAGTCGTTCCAGGTCCGGCGGATATACATCAGCCGCTCCCTGTTCCCCCGCTGAGAGACGCCCTCGGTTATCTCCTCGAAGGGGATTCGCTGCACTTCCTTTGTGCGGCGGTCCACCAGGAAGAACAGATTCCCGTCGGTGCCGGAACTCCTCTCCAGTTCGAGCTGGGCGAGGGTCCCGGTCAGAACCTCCTCGATCCCCTCGGGGAGTTCCGGCTCCAGATTCACCGTCCTCGGGCGCCCCGGACCCTGAATGAACTCCTTCGGCACCACGGACACGCCGGACCCCCAGATGTATCCGGTGCGCACTCGGAGTCCTCGCCCGACGAGGGGATTGACGGTGGCAACCGCCCTGCACAGATCGCTCGCGTTATGCAGGGCATCCAGCGTGAACGAGTTCGCGCTCTCCGCCATGCCCATCAGGGGACGCCAGCCGATGTCCTCAATGGCGAGCTGCGCCCGGCCGAACTCCCCGGCCTCACGCATTTCTTCACTCACAAGTCCCGTAAGTTCCTCGTTGCGGGCTTCGAGGTTTGCCACGAGAGTGTGGATTTCCGTGAGGGACATCTCCACGACGGGCTTCTGGTTCTGCATGCGATCACCTTAACGGCCTATTTGGCGTCGTGGAGAGGTGTTGCCCCGGGGTTGCTGCCGAGTTTGTTGCGCCTTTTCC
>Ga0079224_100010776_pt1 | contig 12553 bp, 12 predicted proteins | sample Stecom2015_FD_80414 | JGI IMG/M metagenome (GOLD analysis project Ga0079224, IMG submission 80414) | Agricultural soil microbial communities from Utah to study Nitrogen management - Steer compost 2015 | ecosystem: Environmental > Terrestrial > Soil > Agricultural land | place: USA: Utah...
ACAGTCCAACAGCTCCGTCAAGGTATCTTTCGGGATTTCGCGCGGTAGATAACTGGGCGGAAATATGGCGCGGCGTGATTTGATCAGATTAGCGATCGTGGTAAAGTCGTTTGGTAGCATAGCAGTAAGTTACGAAAAATCTCGCAGTTTTTATAGGGGCTTCGTCCGTTCTTCCCATAGCGCGGCGATGTGCAAGATCGTTTTGACGGTCAGTTGCATGTCCTGTATAGATACCCATTCCTGCCGGCCGTGGAATGCGTGTCCGCCCGCAAAGATGTTGGGGCAGGGCAGGCCCATGAAGGAGAGGCGCGACCCGTCGGTTCCGCCCCGTATGCTGCGTCTGATGGGCGTCAGGCCGGTGCGCCGGATCGCCTCCATCCCAATTTCCATGATTTCGGGATGATTGTCCAGTATGCGCTTCATGTTGCGGTACTGTTCTTTCGTTTCCACGTGGCATTTGGATCCTGGATAGCGCGACAGCACGTCGTGGACGGTTTTTTTTAGCATTTCGGCGTGTTGCGCCAGCCCTTCGTCCCTAAAATCGCGGATGATGAACGACAGCACCGCCCGCTCTGCCCCTCCGCTCAGCTGCACGGGATGCACGAATCCTTCGCGGTCCGTTGTGGACTCCGGCGATAGCCGGTCCTTGGGGAGGGCATGCAGGATGTCGCCCGCGATTTTTAGGGCGTTCTCCATGCGTCCTTTGGCAAAGCCCGGATGGATACCGACGCCTTCAATCGTGAGGGTCATGGCATCGGCCGAAAACGTTTCGTCTTCAATGGTGCCGACGGTCTCGCCATCGACAGTATATGCAAAGTCCGCACCCAGTTTGCTCAAGTCAAGTTTGTCGACGCCCGCGCCGATTTCTTCATCAGGCGTGAACAATAACTTAATCGTACCGTGCTTGATATCCGGATTTTCCATAAGCAAACGGGCGGCGTCCATAATGGCCGCCACGCCGGCCTTGTCATCGGCGCCCAGCAGGGTAGTGCCGCTCGCCGTGATGATATCATTGCCATGCTGGTTGGCCAGCTCGGGGTGTTCCTCCGGGCGGAGCACCACCGTAGGATCGTCGGGCAATACGATGTTTCCGCCCTGGTAATTGCGATGTACGATGGGCTTCACGTTGGTGCCAGGCGCATCGGGCGACGTGTCTACGTGGGAGCAAAAGCAGACGACCGGAACCTGCTTCGCCGTGTTGGAGGGAATGGTCGCGAATACGTAGCCCCATTCGTCCAGATAGGCATCCGCGATGCCTATTTCGTGTAGCTCCCGTACGAGCAGTCGGCTCAGGTCGAGCTGCTTTTCCGTCGAGGGAAACGTGCTCGATGCCGGATCGGATTGCGTGTCTATCCGTACGTACCGTAGAAAGCGATCCGATACGGAGAAATTTGAAATGTTGTTAATGGTGTTCTGGCTCATGCGTTTTGATGTAGCTAAATCCGGAGGCAAATCTACGAATAATCCCAGGGCTTGTGGGAGGCTCACGCGGAGGAGCCACGCGGAAGTAGTATTGGATAGGGCAACGGTGGTGGCCTGCCCGGCAAGAAGGCAACCTGTCGGTCAGCCAGAATATCGAAGCGCACTTCGGCGGTCGTTTTGCCATGTTCGGGAATCGACCGCATTGGGCGACCACCATACGGCTGGGGCCAGTTCGGGCTCGAACCGTACCGGCCATCCGCTACGAGTCCCTCGGCCCTCGGCTCTTAGTTCCTGTCCGCGTATTCGAACACTTTTTTCAGCAGCGGGGTGCTGCGCGAGCCGCCGATATTCTGGCGGATGCGCAGCTCTTCTTCGGCCACTTGGTGGAAGAGCCCATCAATCGCTTTACCGGTCACGTATTTATTCAAATCCGCCTCGATCTTTTCGTTAACCAGGGGCATTTGGTTGTAGCGGGTGACCAAGTCGCTCCAATATTTAGCTACGTTATGCTTATTTAAGGCTTTCTCCACGATGGGACTGAAGCGCTTGGCCAGATCGTTTGTCGTCGTGCGTTTGAAGAATTCGGTGGCGGCGTCCTGTTGGCCACTTAGCAAAATGGTGGTGGCATCGCGTATGGTGAGTTTTGACAGCGCGGAGGTAAAGACCGGAACGGCCTCGCTCACGGCGCTCTCCGCGGCTCGGTTCATGCTGGCGATAAAGTTGTCCGCCAGGGCACCTAGTCCGATACCCCGGAGTGCACTTTCGATTTTCTGCGCTTCGGGCGGCATAAGGATTTTTACGGCGGCATTGCCGAGGAAACCGTCCGTGACGGCCAGTGACTTGATGCTTTTGTCCAGCCCCTGACTTAGCGCTTGCTTAATGCCTGACGCGGCTTCGACGGAAGTGACCGTACCCGTGCTGCCCCCACGCGAGGCGCCGGCTGTGCCGCCTTGCCCCGTATTCATTTGCTGCAGCGTATCACAACCCGATAGGAGAAGGAGGAAGCAGGTAAGTGTTGCGATCAAGCTCGTTTTCATGATGTTTTTTTGCAAACTTAAGCAATGTACGCCATAGTCGGGGCATTCGTTTTTGCCGACGTGATTTCGAACTCCCCCGGGAAGGCTAATAGCTCACCTCCACGACGACCGGAAAGTGGTCGGAGGGCAGCTTGCCCAAGTAGGAGTCCGTGAGAATGCCAAATCGTACTACGGTGAAAGCGTCAGATAGGAAAATATGGTCGATCCGACGGTCATTGGCCCGAGTGATGTCAAAGCCGCTGAACGTCCCGTTAGGCGCATAAGGTTCGTCGGCCATTGCGTAGGCATCTTTCACGATTCCGCTATTGTGCAGCAAGGCATAGCTTTCATTGTATTGGTCCACGTTGAAATCGCCGGTGATAATCATGGGCAACTCCGCGCCAATTTTTCGGGCCTGTTCCAAGATAAGCTTGGTGCTGTTTTTTCGGGCCTCGACCCCCACGTGGTCAAAATGTACGTTAAAGAGGAGAAATGTGAACCCTGTGCGCTTGTCTTTAAATTGGCCCCAGGTACAGATCCGTGGCAGTGCGGCGTCCCATCCTTTGTTGGGATAACCCGTTTCCTCACTTAGCCAAAAATTGCCGCTCTGAAGCAGGTCAAACAAGGCGGTATTGTAAAAAATGGCGGCATATTCGCCTTTTTCTTTTCCGTCATCACGTCCTACTCCGATATATCGAAAACCCTCCAGTTCGCTTTGGATATCTTCAAGCTGGTGCTTGAACCCTTCTTGCGTCCCAAAGATGTCAAATCGGTGATAGCGGATCTGGTTAATCAGGTGAGGAGCGCGTTGCTGCCAGCGATTGCCGCTGTCTGCCGGCGTGTCTAACCGGAGGTTGTAGGTCGCTACGTTAAACTGTTGGGCGTAAACCGTGGAGAGGCAGCAGAAGACAAGGACTAGCGCTATGGATCTAAACATTGTTTTTCGTTTTTATGAATTAACGTTCGGACAACACCTCGAAAAGCAATTCGGGCTCGTCCGTGGTAATGAATTCAGCTTTTTGGTCAAGCAGGCGCACCATCTCCGCGCGGTCGTTGACAGTCCAGACGTTGACCGCTAGGCCGAGGCGCTTTGCTTCTTGGAGCCAGGTGGGCTGTTTGTCGCGAAACACGGTGAAGTGGTAGTCCAATCCGAAGAAACCGTCGGCTTTTGCCTGTTGGGGTGCCACGTCGCCGTTCAGGTACCAGACCTTGGCATCGGGATCGAGCTCAATGATACGTTTGGCCCCATCGTAGTCAAACATGATATACTCCACCCATTGTTCCGCACCGAGCTCCTTCACCAGCGCCACAGCCAAGTCTGCAGAATATTTAGTCCGTTCCTTGCCCAGCCTGGAGGTCTTAAGTTCGAAAATTAGCTTCGTTTTTTGCTGCTTCATGCCTTCAAGGAGGTAATCCCGGGCGGTGGGTATCGATTCGCCGTTAGGGAGTTTTTTTGCCAATAGTTCCTCGTAGGTGGACGTAGCCACATCGATGCCCAGAAAATCAGCGTCGTGGTTGACGACGAGGACATCATCCTGGGTAAGGTGTACGTCAAACTCGGTACCCGCGCAGCCTAGCCGGATAGCTTCGTGCAGGGCCGCGATGGAATTCTGGGGCAGCCCCTTGGTTTTCCAGGCGCCGCGGTGCGCGATGACGGGATTGTTTGCAAATTGGCCGCCGGTGGTACGCCTTGTGGTGCAGGAGACGTGCGAGATTGCCATAATAGCGAGAATGAGGATAATACGTGCACTGTTGTTCATCGTCTGGCTTTGGTTTTTGGTGTTTGTGTGTCTAGTAAGTGCGGTAAAGATATCAAATATTGTGGCCTGCCAAGGGATTCGGGCGGCACAATGCCGATTTTTTCCAAAAAAATCAGGAAGGGATCCATTTCTTGCTCGCGTGGTCAAGCGGCTGGTCCCGCCATTTCCGCATGCCGCGGCGCGCTGGACGGCGTGCGAGGTCGGCCGGAAGTGGCCCACATACGCTTTACGGTGTCCCCTACTAGCTGAAAGGAATGGGGATGATTGGAAACCTAACGTTACGAAATGCAAAATGTATTGTAACTTTGTCGGCGCAGAGCAGTCCAATCCATAAACTAGTACGCAAACCGATGAACATGAGAAAGGTAATGCCATGGTCACGGTGGCCGATCGAGCTGGCGTTTTGGATATCCGCATTGGTGCTGTTGTATTTTTCCAATCCGGGAACGCATCACCATACGCTTTGCCCCATCGGCGCCTTGGGGTTTGACTGGTGTCCGGGGTGTGGGCTGGGACGTTCCATTGCCTTGCTATTGCAGGGTGACGTGGCAGCTTCCGTACAGATGCACATATTGGGGGGTCCCGTGCTGGCCGTTTTGTTGTATCGGATATACACCTTGGGTAAAAAAGAATTAACAGTAGTAAAAAAGAAGCCTTATGGATCGTCGTAACGCATTTTTGTCCCTCCCGGGAGTCTCGCCAGAGGAGATTGCCTACCTGCAGCCGCTTACTGCCAATTTTTCGGACAACGAATTCCGGGATTTCATGGCGATCTATTCGGGCAAGCGCAAGAAAGCGCAAGATATCTTGCTGTTTACCCTGTTAGGGTTTATCGGGATTGCAGGCATACAGCGGTTTGTCGTCAACCAGATAGCCATGGGCGTGATTTACTTCCTGACCATCGGTTTCTGTTACATCGGGACGATCGTTGACCTGATCAACCACAAGAGCATCACCGAGGAGCATAACCAACGCATGGCGCAAGAGGCTGCCGTGCTCGTGGGGCGCACCTTTTAGGAGTCAGCCGCCATACGGGTGTCGGTGCCGTCCCAATCGGCATAGAACTGTTCGAGAAACTGCTCCATAAATTGGTGCCGCCGTTCGGCCAGCCGTTGGGCAGCCGGCGTGTTCATCTTATCCTTCAGCAGCAATAGCTTTTCGTAGAAGTGGTTGATCGTGGGAGCCGTGCTTTTCTTGTACTCTTCCTTCGACTGGTTTAATGCGGGTTCGATGGTGGGGTCGTAGAGGGGGCGGTTTTTGTAGCCGCCGTAGTTAAACGCCCGCGCAATGCCAATGGCGCCTAAGGCGTCCAGCCGGTCCGCATCTTGGACGATGGCCAACTCCGTGGAATGAAACGCTACCGTGCCTAGACTCGCCTTGTACGACATGTTGAGAATGATCGCTTTCACATGCTCGATTCTCGGCGTGTCGACGCCGAGGCTCGTCAGGAATTGCCCGGCCTTTTTCGGCCCGATTGATTCATCGCCATCGTGGAATTTGCTGTCGGCAATATCATGGAGCAGGGCAGCCAGTTCGCAGACAAGTCGGTCGGCCTCTTCGTACTCCAGTAGTGCCTTGGTATTGTTCCATACCCGGAGCACGTGCCACCAGTCGTGCCCAGCTTCCGCACCCGCCAGGCTTTTTTTGACAAATTCGGCCGTTCGGTTTACATACGCCTGGGCGGTCTGGTCCAAACTATTCGTTGCGCGTTCTCTTCGTACCATCATATAGTTCGTATTCCAGCAGTCGGCAGTCAAGCTTGCCATTATAGAATTCGATTCGGCGGGAGGCCCGTAAGCCGATTTTTTTGGCCAGATCGGGGTTTCCCGTAAAGACGTATCCCATATAGCCGGGGCACGATTGCTTCATGAAATCGCCCACACGGCTGTAGGTGACCTCGAGCTTGGAGTGCGTACCCAAACGGTCTCCGTATTCGGGGTTGAACACCACCACGCCAGGCTGTTGGGGCACTTCGGTGGCGGCAAAGTCGCACACGGCAAATGAAATCAGCCGATCCACGCCGGCGGTCTTGGCATTGGCCTCGGCGATGGCTATGGCCTCCCGGGAGATATCCGTGGCAATGATGGGAATGTCGAGCTTCTTGTCGACCGCATCTTTAAGCTTGCGCCGTTCGGCGAAGAATACCTGTTCGTCATAGCCTAGGATATGCATGAAGGCGTAGTTCATTCGAAATAAACCGGGCTTGCGGCCGGTGGCAATAAGCGCTGCCTCGATGGCCAGGGTGCCCGCCCCGCACATGGGGTTGATGAACGGAGACTTGCGGTCCCACTTGCTGGCATAGACTACGCCGGATGCCAGGGCCTCCAGCATGGGCGCCTTGCCGGGATGCTTGCGATAACCGTGCTTCGCGAGGGTCTCGCCCGAGGTGTCGAGAAAGACTTCGGCCTTGTCTTCCTGCCAGTATAGATGCACTACCGTGCGATGCAGGTCCGGCCCGCTGTCGGGGCGCAGCCCCTTGCGCGACTTGATACGGTCGGCTATGGCGTCTTTCACCTTCAGGTTAGCGAACAGGGGCGTCGTTATCGTCGGATTATTGACGTTTGAGGTGACCGATACGTATCCGTCAAATGCAATCAGCTCTTCCCAAGGGATGTCCAATAGCGCTTGGTAAAGCGCTTCGCCGTCCTTGGCGGCAAACGCGCCGATGGCGTAGAGTACCTGGCTGGCACAGCGCAAATTGAGGTTAAGCCGAATGCAGTCGTTGACGGTCGCGTTGAGTTCGACGCCGGTGGAGAATGCTCGTTTTATTGGAAAACCCAACTCTTTTATTTCGTCTTGCAAATAGGGCGAAAGTCGCTTGTTGCACGTGATGATAGTCTTGCGGGGGGTGTTGAAAACTTCCATGTGATTTTGGCAAAGTTAGTCATTATTGTCGGCTAAAAAGTGTAGTTTTACGGTTTAATAAATAAGTTAAACATGGAAATACGAGGTAAAGTTCACGAAATAGGTGAGGTGCAGCAGGTCACGGACACATTCAGGAAAAGAGACCTAATTGTTGAATATGCGGAGAACCCGCAGTTCGTCGAGTATATTGCTTTCGAGGCCACGCAAGACCGGACTGCAATATTCGATAACTTGAGCATAGGCGACGAGGTGGAAGTTTCCTTCAACCTTCGCGGCCGCCCGTGGACCAACCGGGAAGGCGTTACTAAATACTTTAACTCCCTGGTAGCGTGGCGTGTCAACAAGATCACGACGACACCCGTAACCGCTCCTCCCTCGGCGGGTGCAGCTGCGCCGCATATGCCGCCGCCACCAACTATCGATATTTCGTCTGACGACGGCAAAGACGATGACCTGCCGTTCTAGTCGAGAAGCCAATTAGTTTTTTGCGATGTAATTTGGGTTGCCTCAAGAAATTGGGGCAACTTTTTTTTGCCCTATCGGCGTAGCTGCTTGGCTACTCACGAAAAAAGAACCCCTATTTTGCAGGACCCGCTCAATGCCATCGTTCCCTCGCCGCCCAAGTACATGGTGACACGCTTGCCGTTCTGATGTCGGCGTTACGGGAAAGTTGCCGCCTATTCCCAGCGTTTCTTAGGTACGCAGGTAATCACTTCGGTGCGCCGGATATGGATGGGACGCTGGTCAAAGCGGTTTTCCAGCGTAATGGAATCAGGTGACCAAGCCAGTATCCGATACCTGGGCAGAAATTGTCCGGAGCGGTGGCAGCCACTTATTTTCTGCCGCCAGTTTTCGCGCGTATACTGCCCGTCTACCAACAAGCTGTCGCCCCGCACTACATACACGCCTTTGGCGTATTCGGTCCATTCGCCGTCTTTGTAGCAGCTATCCGTAGAACGCACAACTTTGGACGTCGTGTGTATCGTCACGTAGATGGAGTCGCAGGTAAATTTAAACTCATGGCGAGGGTACTCAAGCAGTTGTTCCTGCATGGGGATGGCATCCTGTACCCAGATGCCCTGCAGGCGCTCGTCGCCTTCGTGTTGCATATCGGAATGGCGTTGGCAGGCGGCCATCACCAATAGCGTGCCGACTGCGCAAAGCAGTCGGCACGCTAGGCGTATGCGATTGGTTGGCAAGCTTCTTCCCACTATTTCAGTCCGCCAATCATGTCTTCGGGGCGTACCCACTCGTCAAACTGCTCATTGGTCAGCAGGCCTAATTCAAGCGCCGCTTCGCGCAAGGATTTATTTTCCTTATGCGCCTTCTTCGCGATTTTGGCAGCGTTCTCATAACCGATGTGCGGATTGAGCGCCGTTACCAGCATCAAGGAGTTCTCCAGGTGCTTCTTAATGCCGTCGTGATTGGGCTCGATGCCGATGGCGCAGTGGTCGTTAAACGAAACGCAGGCGTCGCCGATGAGCCGTGCGGATTGTAGGAAATTTGCCGCCATCACGGGTTTGAATACGTTAAGTTCATAATGTCCGTTGGCACCGCCAAAGGAAATGGCTACGTCATTGCCCAGCACTTGGGCAGCGACCATGGTAAGGGCCTCGCACTGCGTTGGGTTTACCTTGCCTGGCATGATCGATGATCCGGGCTCGTTCTCGGGAATCAGGATCTCGCCGATGCCTGACCGCGGTCCGGAAGCGAGCATGCGGATGTCGTTGGCGATTTTGTGCAGGGCTACGGCCAGTTGCTTGAGCGCGCCGTGGCTTTCTACGATGGCATCGTGCGCGGCCAATGCCTCAAATTTGTTGGGTGCCGTGCGAAACGGAAGGCCCGTAAATGTAGCGATGTATTGGGCTACGTTTTCTGCATAGCCCTTGGGTGTGTTGATTCCCGTGCCGACGGCTGTTCCGCCCAACGCCAGTTCGGATAGGTGGTCCAACGTGTTGCGCAGGGCTTTCAGGCCATAATTCAATTGTGCTACATATCCCGAAAACTCCTGCCCCAGGGTGAGGGGCGTTGCATCCATCAGGTGCGTGCGACCGATCTTAACGATGTCAGCGAATGCTTCCGACTTGGCTTGCAGCGTGTCACGCAATTTTTCCACGCCCGGAATAGTAACCTCTATCAGCATCTTGTACGCTGCGATATGCATGGCGGTCGGGTATGTGTCGTTGGATGATTGGGACTTGTTGACGTCGTCGTTGGGGTGGACGAATGTTTTGCCTTCACCCAGTTTGTTGCCTTGCAGCACGTGCGCACGGTTGGCCACCACTTCGTTCACGTTCATGTTGGATTGGGTGCCGGATCCAGTTTGCCAGATGACTAGGGGAAACTCATCCGCCAGTTGCCCAGCAAGGATTTCGTCACACACTTGGGCGATTAAATCGCGCTTCTCAGCTGGCAATATGCCTGCGTCCGCATTGGTGTATGCTGCGGCCTTTTTGAGGTAGGCAAAGGCTTCGATGATCTCTTTCGGCATGGAAGCGGGCGCACCGATTTTAAAATTGTTGCGTGAACGCTCCGTCTGGGCTCCCCAGTACTTTTCGGCGGGTACTTGTACCTCGCCCATGGTATCGTGTTCGATTCTATATGACATGGAATTGCTGATTTTAATTATATCGCAAACTTACCGAACTTGTGCTTTGTACGCAAGTTTTCGGCTGGGCTGCCGTGGGTTGGGATTCTGCCGGAGAACGCTTTGGGTAGGCAAATCGTGCCTCCGAAAGCGCGAAGTAGAGCCACGCCGGCTCAGATTGCGCCCGCGAACACGAAGGAGGCGGGGCCTTCTAAGTAGATTTTTGTAAAAGCATTGCCTTCCCGCCGAAAACTGATCGTCAATTGTCCGCCGCGCACCCGAATCGGCATTTGTAGGTCGCCTTCAAAACCGTAGTGCATGGCCATGGCCAAGGCGGCGGCAGTGGCACCGGTTCCGCAGGCAAAAGTTTCGTCCTCCACGCCGCGCTCGTACGTGCGGACAAAATATCCGCCCCCCTCCCGCTCGACGAAATTGACGTTGATCCCTTCGGCATGATAGGTGTCGCTGTTGCGTATGGCCGCGCCGTGTTCGGCTACGGGAAATTGCGGAAGCCCCTCCACCAACTGTACGTAGTGGGGAGAGCCTGTATGGAGCACGTAGGCTTCGCCATCCCGGGCGACGTGATCCACGTCAATCATTTTCAGGCTAACCCAGTTGCCCGCCGGGTTGATGGTGGCGTAATGTTCTCCGTCGGCTGCCAAAAAGGCAGCTTTGTCAGCGATTAGGCCCAGGCGTTGGGCAAATGCGACCATGCAACGCCCGCCGTTTCCGCACATCGACCCTTGCCGGCCGTCGGCATTGTAATAAACCATCCGAAAGTCGTACCCTGGATGCTCCTGCAGCAACATCAGTCCATCCGCTCCGACGCCGTAGCGCCGGTCGCACAAACGCCTCACCATCGCCTCGTCGGACGTGTCAAAACCGCCCAAACGGTCGTCTATGACAATAAAATCATTGCCTGCGCCGTGATATTTATAAAAAAGGATGGATGCCATGGTGCCAACGTCTGAGAAGCAAAGTTACGGATATGCGCGCAAACTGCGGCAGCGCATTCCACGAAATCCAAAAACGGCGTTTAGACGCTGTCTTTAACATAATTTAACAGAAATCTATGGGGTTTTGGTTGCCAAAAGTCGATTAATGGTATTACATTTGGGGAACCTAAATGACAATAACTCGGCTACGGAAAAAGGCCATATTAGTTTAAGCAGAAAACAAGGATATAAGATGAAAAAATTTGGATTAACATTATTAGTTGCTGCGCTCGGAGGCGTGATAGCCGTAGGGGGCTACAAGCTGTTTGAGAACAAGCAGCTTCAGAAGATGTCTTTCGAGGAACGGCAGGAATTATATTTCGCCAATAGCCCGGTCAGTGAAATCATGTCCTCTACGGGCAACCCGGATTTCACGCAGGCGGCAGCCGTGGTAGCGCCCGCTGTGGTCCACATCCAGACGACCTATCCCGCGCGTCAGGCGCGTAGGGGTTCCGGCGGGACTCCATTCGATATGTTCGAGGAGTTTTTCGGCATGCCACGCCAGCAGAGCCCCCGTCAGGTCCAGCCCCAGCAGGCCTCGGGCTCCGGGGTGATCATTTCCCAAGACGGGTATATCGTGACCAATAACCATGTGGTGGAAGGAGCGGACAAGATCGAGGTGAAGCTTACCGACCGGCGGGTGTTGGAGGCCAAGATTATCGGCCGCGATCCGGATACGGATTTAGCGTTGATTAAAATTAATGAGGATGGTCTGCCGTTTGCGCGGCTTGGCAATTCTGACGACGTACGTATTGGCGAGTGGGTATTGGCCGTAGGTTATCCCTTAGGTCTGGAATCGACCGTCACGGCGGGCATTGTCAGCGCCACGGGCCGCTCCACCGGCATCATCCAGCGCGAGCAGTTTGAGCGAGAAATGCAACAGCGCGGTTATCGCCAGCCCCAAACGCCGGAAGAGCAGTTCATTAGTACGGCAGTAGAGTCGTTTATCCAGACGGACGCCGTGATTAACCGCGGTAACTCGGGAGGTGCCTTGGTGAATGCCCGAGGCGAATTGATCGGTATCAACTCCAACATCGCATCACCTACAGGCTACTATGCCGGATACGGTTTTGCCGTCCCCGTGAACATCGTAAAGAAGATTTCCGATGACTTCGTCAAGTTCGGCGCGGTAAAGCGTGGCCTGATAGGCATTACGTTCCGGGAATTGTCGCCTACGGTGGCCAAGGAACTGAACATCAAGGAAACTACCGGCCTGCTGATCAACAGTGTGGCGCCGAATGGCGGTGCGGAAGAAGCAGGGCTGAAGGAGGGCGACGTCATTACAGAGATGGACGGCGTGACCATCATCTCGTCTACGCAACTGCAAGAACGCGTTTACCTGCTGCGCCCCGGGGACAAGGTGAAATTGACCTATAAACGTGATGGGCGCGAGCGCGAAGCTACCGTCACCCTCAAAGAAGAGACCCGTTCGTCAGCCTCGACCGATGCCGAAGAGACGAAGCGTAGCGCTTCCGAAATTTATAACAAGCTCGGTGCCGGCTTCGTACCCGCCTCAGACGAGCGCAAAAAAGAACTCGGCGTATCGTCCGGCGTGGTTGTTACCCAGGTGCACCGGGGCGGATGGTTTGATTACCACGGCATACAGCGCGGAACGGTCGTGACGCACATCAACGATATGCCGGTAAACAACATCGACGATATCGAAGCGGCCTTAGGCAATTCGACCCGGAATTCGATCAAGGTTACCAGCGCGCCGCAACGTGGTTCGGTGCGTGAGCAGTCGGGCCCGATTGATTTCTAATCGAGTCGACACTGCGCAAAAAATGAGGCTGTCTCATATTAATTGAGACGGCCTTTTTTAATTTTCATTGAAAACGGTATTGTTTAAGGACCGTGGCTGTTAGATTGGTTTATTTTGGCGGATATCTTGGATTTGGTCGAAAAAAC
>Ga0079224_100010777_pt1 | contig 12551 bp, 15 predicted proteins | sample Stecom2015_FD_80414 | JGI IMG/M metagenome (GOLD analysis project Ga0079224, IMG submission 80414) | Agricultural soil microbial communities from Utah to study Nitrogen management - Steer compost 2015 | ecosystem: Environmental > Terrestrial > Soil > Agricultural land | place: USA: Utah...
ACGTGACCCCGTTCCTCCTCGAGCGGTTCCACCGGGAAACCGAGGGCGAGAGCCTCCGCTCGAACGTGGCGATCATCCTCGCCAACGCCGCGCTCGCCGCCCGCATCGCCGCGGCGGCCGCTCCCGCGGGCCGCCCGTGAGCGAGCCGGCGGGCCCGGAGGTCCTCGTCGTCGGCGACCTCATGGTCGACGTCGTCGTCGTGCCGTCCGGCCCGCTGAACCACGCCAGCGACGTGGCCTCGACGATCGAGATGCGCGGCGGCGGGTCGGCGGCCAACACCGCCTGCTGGCTCGGCGCGGCCGGTCGGGCCGTGCGGCTGGTGGCGATGGTGGGCGACGACGCGGCCGCCCCCGGGGCCCTGGCCCTGCTCGAGTCGTGCGGCGTGCGCTTCGCCGGCGCCGCGGTGGCGGGCAGCGCCACCGGCACCTGCGTGGTGCTCGTGGACCCAGACGGTGAGCGCACGATGCTCCCCGACCGGGCCGCCAACGACCGGCTCGACCCCGACCTCGTGGTCGCGGCGGTCGAGGACCGACCGGCGTGGCTGCACCTGTCCGGCTACACGCTCCTCGACGAGGGGTCTCGGCCCGCCGCCCGGGCCGGGCTGGATCGGGCCCGGGCCCTCGGCGTGCCCGTGTCGGTCGACGCGTCGAGCGCCGGTCCGCTGCGGCAGCTGGGCGGCGAGCGGTTCCTCGAGTGGGTGGACGGCAGCCGCGTGCTGTTCGCGAACGACGACGAGGTGGCCGCGCTCGGCGGGCTCGACGCCTGCCGCCGCCACGTCGAGGTGGTGGTGGCCAAGCACGGTCCGCGTGGGGTGTCGTGGGTGTCGGCCGACGCCACCGTGTCGGTGCCCGCCGCCCCCACGACGGTGGTGGACACCGTCGGCGCCGGCGACGCGCTCGACGCCGGCGTCATCGACGCGCTGGTCGGCGGCGCGGGCCCCGAGGAGGCCCTGCGAGCCGGTGCCGCGCTGGCCGCCCGGGCCGTGGCCCGCGTCGGCGCCCGCCCCTGATCTGCCATCCTGGGGCATGACCGATTCGCCCGAGCCGCGCCTGTCGAGCCTCACTCGGCACTGCCGGCGGTGCGGTGAGCGACGACCGCCGGGGCGCGACGTGCGCTGCGCCCGCTGCGGCGCGCTCGTGGGCGTGCCCTACGAGGCCGTCGTGGTGGCCCAGATGGCGAGCGGGATCGCTGTGCTCGTCTGGAGCCTCGTGCAGGGTCGGGGCCGGGAGGAGGCGATCGCCCTGAGCATGCTCGAGGCGGGGATCGTGACCGCGCTGGCGCTCCTCCTCAGCTACCGGGTGGGCGGCCTGGCCCGCCCCGGCGCGGTCCCGTACCGGACGGCGTTCGCGTTCGCCGCCCTGCTCGTCGCCGCGCTGTGCGTGCCCGTCTACGCGTACGTGGTCGGCGACGCGGAGCTGCCGGCGCCGGCGGTGTTCGCGGTGGCCGTGGTGGGCATGCCGCTCCTCATCGGGGGCCTCGCCGCCATCCCGATCTCTCGGGGCCGCCATCTGGTCGACCTCGGCCACCGCTGCCCCCGCTGCGGCGTGCAGGCCTCCCCGCTGACCCAGTTCTGCACGGCCTGCGGCGCCCCGATGCCGCCGGCCTGAGCGGTCGGGCTCGCCCCCGGGGCCGAGCCCGCCGATCGGTCAGTCGATCCCCTCGTAGCTGGCGTCGAGGTCGGCGGTGCCGTACTGGCGGAAGGCGATCATCGTGACGGTATTGAGCACGCCGTCGAGCTTGGAGATCCGCTCGGTGACGACGGTGGCGATGGCCTCGTGGTCGGGCACGGCGAGGATGGCGACGAGGTCCACCTCGTGGCCCGCCACCGAGTGCGCCTCCCGCACGCCGTCGATGTCGGCGAGCGCCCGGCCGAGCTCGGCGATGGCGTCGGGGCGGGCCTCGATGAGGACGAACGCGGTGATCACGCTCGCCGAGGCTACCGGCCGGCGCGGCCGCCGACCGGTGGGCGCTCAGCGCCCGGCGCTGGCGGGGGCCGGCGCGCGGTGGCGGTCCGCCGCGACCGGGGCGGGGTTCGACAGCTCGAGCGCCTCGTCGACGACCGGGCTGCGCTTCAGGGAGCGGTAGTCGGCCAGGTAGCTCTGGTACACCCGCCACGGGTGCCGGGTGCCCTGCTTGGGGAAGCGGTCAGCGGCCCGGGTGATGTACCCGGACTGCAGGCCGAGGAGCGGCTCCGGCGAGATCGACGGGTCGTGGTTGCGGGGCGTGGCCTGGCGCAGGCCGGTGGCCCGCAGATGGTTGAGCAGGCGGGTCACGTAGTCGCACGTGAGGTCGCACTTCAGCGTCCAGCTGGCGTTCGTGTACCCGATGGCCAGCGCCGCGTTCGGAACGCCCTCGAGCATCATCCCCTTGTAGGCGAGGCGGTTCGCGACGTCCACCGGCTCGCCGTCCACGGTGAGCTCGATGCCGCCGAGGAACAGCAGCTCGAGGCCGGTGGCGGTGACGATGACGTCGGCCTCGAGCTCCTCGCCGGAGCGCAGCCGGATCCCGGTCTCGGTGAAGGTGTCGATGTGGTCGGTGACCACCGACGCCCGGCCGTCGCGGATCGCCTTGAACAGGTCGCCGTCGGGGACCGCGCAGAGCCGCTGGTCCCACGGGTCGTAGCTGGGGTTGAAGTGGGTGTCGACGTCGTAACCGGGTGGCAGCTGGCGCTCGACGCCCTTGCGCAGCACCTTGCGCATGAACCGGGGCCAGCGCTGCGACGCGAAGTACGAGGCCTGGGTGCCGAGGGCCAGCATCCAGCGGATGGCGGTGCTGCCGGCCCGTTCGGGCAGGGTGCGTCGCAGCAGCTCGGCGAGCGGGTTCCGCTCCGGCATCGACACGACGTAGGTGGGCGAGCGCTGGAGCATCGTGACGTGCGCCGCGGTCTCGGCCAGCGACGGCACGAGCGTGACGGCGGTGGCGCCGGAGCCGATGACGACGATCCGCTTCCCGGCGTAGTCGAGGTCCTCGGGCCAGTGCTGAGGGTGGACGATCGTGCCCTGGAACCGGTCCCGACCGGGGAACTCGGGTTCGTAGCCGTGGTCGTAGCGGTAGTAGCCCGTGCAGGAGAAGAGGAAGCCGGCGGTGAGCTGGAAGCGCTCGCCGGTGTCGGTGCGCTCGGCGGTGACGAGCCAGCGGGCGTCGTCGCTGGACCACTCGGCCGCGACGACCTTGTGGTGGAAGCGGATCTTGCGGTCGATCCCGAAGACCCGGGCGGTGTCCTCGATGTAGCGCAGGATCGACTCGCCGTCGGCGATCGTCTTCTCCCCGTCCCACGGTCGGAACGAGTAGCCCAGGGTGAACATGTCGGAGTCCGACCGGATGCCCGGGTAGCGGAACAGGTCCCAGGTGCCGCCGATGGCGTCGCGGGCCTCGAAGATGGCGTAGGAGGCCCACGGGCAGCGGTCCTGCAGGTACCAGCCGGCGCCGATGCCGGACAGGCCGGCGCCGATCACGAGCACGTCGAGGTGCTCGAGCTCGTGGGCGGCGCTCGGGGTGGAGCCGTTGGCGGCGGGGGCGTCAGGCGGCATGGCCGGCCAGCTTGTCGGTGAGGGTGCCGTCGGTGCCGAAGAGCTCGGCCCGCCACTGCTGAACGAGCGCGGTGGTGTCGCGGTCGTCGGGGTGGAAGTCGGGCCGGTCGTACTCCTTGAGCTGGCGCCACAGGTGCCGGCTCATGAGCGGCGTGGACCGGAACCGGCGCCAGCTGGCTCGCAGCGCGCCCCGTCGGTAGGTGGCCCGGTCGCCGAGCAGCGACACGGTGATCTGGAGCGCCATCGAGGCGACGAAGGCAACGCGGATGGCGCGCATCGTCCAGACCCGCATCCGCTCGGTGCCGCCCACCGCCCGGTACACGTCGAAGGCCACGGCCTTGTGCTCGCTCTCCTCGAGGGCGTGCCAGAGGAAGAGGTTGCGCACCTCGTCGTGGCCGAAGAGGTCCCGCACCTCCTCGTCGGTGAGGATGAGCTCGGCGAGGGTGGCGGTGAAGTGCTCGAGGGCGGCGGTGGCGGCCAGGTTCGAGCGGGGCGACAGGAGCCGCTCGCGCAGGCGCAGGAAGCGGTCGGTCATGCGCTCGAACCGCTTGGTGGGGTACCCGAGCTCGGCGAGGCGGTCGTTGAAGGCGCGGTGCTCGCGCCCGTGCACGGCCTCCTGCCCGATGAAGCCGGCGACGTCGCGCTTCAGCTCGGGATCGGTGATCTGGTCTCGGAAGTGGCGCACGGAGCGGACGAAGAACTCCTCGCCGTCAAGGAACACGGCGGACAGTGAGGCGGCGAGGTGGCTGAGGATCAGGTCTCCGTCGACCGCGAAGTGGCGGGGGACGTCCTGCAGGGCCTCCTCGAAGGAGATCCGGCGGGTGGGGACCTTGCGCTCGGGGGCGGTGGCGGTGGTCACGACGGTCACGGTAGAGGATTTGAGGATTTCCATCAATTCCTCAAATCCGTTACGTTGGTCACGTGCGAGACCCCCAGCCGGCCACCCCGAAGGGCGAGCGGACCCGCCAGGCGATCCTGGCCGCCGCCATCGAGCGCTTCGGGCGCGACGGGTACCGGGCCACGTCGGTGGCCGACATCGCCCGCGACGCCGGCGTGAGCGGCACCGCCGCCTACGCGTACTTCCCGAGCAAGGAGGCGCTGTTCGTCGCCGCCGTGGACGAGGACGCCGCGGCGGTCATCCGGGCCGGGCTCCACGAGGTGATCGAGGACCCGACGATCGCGGACTGGCGCCGCACGCTCGTGTTCACCCTCCTCGACGCCGTCGAGCGCCACCCGCTGGCCCGGCGGCTGCTCGCTGGCCAGGAGCCCGGCGTCACCGAGCGGGTGATGGACATCCCCGCGCTGGCCGAGGTCCGCAAGGCCTGCGCCGAGCGGATCCGGGCCGACCAGCTGGCCGGCCAGGCCCGCCCCGACGTCGACCCGGTGGCGCTGGGCAACGGCGTGGTGGCGATCGTCCTGTCGCTACTCATGGCGCTGCTGCAGGTGGGCCCGGCCGCGGCCGCCGCCTACGGCGACGACGTGGCCGCCGTGTTCGAGGCCGCCTTCGCGCCGCCGCCCCGCTGAACCTCCACCCGCCCCGGATCTGACGGGTCGTCATGGACAGGGGCGGGGCCCTGGTGGATGATCCTCGCCATGGCGATGCCCCTGCCCCGCAAGCCCGTGCGCGTCGAGCGCCTCCTCGACGACCCGGAGGTCGTGGAGCGCCTGCTGGTGCGCCACGGCCCCTACTGGCCCGTGCAGCGCTACCTGGCCAACCGGGCCGAGTACGCCGCGCTGTCCGGGGCCCGGGCCGAGGCGCCGGTGGTCGGGCCGGTGTTCCGCGGAGACTGGGCCTTCGGCGGCGACGTCCGCGACGGCGTGGACGCGATCCTCCACCACCCCACCCTCGCCGAGGCGGCCCGGCAGGTGTTCGACGCCGAGATCGTGCGGCCCCACACCGTCTACGTGAACCTCACCCACCAGCTGCCGTTCCCGCAGGGCCGGGGCCACACCGACATCCCGGCCTTCCGGGGCTTCGACCGCACGACGGTGCCGGTGGCGTTCCTCACGATCATGGGCCAGTCGGGGCTCTTCGAGGACGTCCGCGTGAAGGTGGCCACCGCGGTGGCGTGGTTCTACGAGGGCGACGACGGGGGCTTCGAGTACTGGCCCGAGGGCGCCGACCAGCCGTCGGTGGTCCACGAGGGCGCGATCTCGAACACGGCGGTCGTGGCCGACAACGACTTCATGTGGCACCGGGTGCGCCCCACCGGCCGCCCCGAGGACGGGATGCCGTCGATCACGCTCGACGCCCAGCTCGAGCACCGCGGCGACGACCGCTGGGCGATCGTGGACGGCGGGAGGACGGTGGCCGAGACGGACCGGTCGCGGGTGCGGGTGAGCCTGTCGTGGAAGGCGACGCTCTTCGAGGACGAGGCCGACCGGCGCCGCCACGACGAGCACGAGGACGACATCGACCTGGCCGAGGTGCTGCGGCGCTTCCGGGTGGACCTGGCCGAGCGCGGCGTCAGCATGGACGTGCCCGCGGACCCGCTCCGCGACGAGGCCTTCGTCCAGCTGCTCGCCGACACGTACGTCCGCTTCCCGGTGGAGGCCTGAGCCAGCGGGTAGAACGAGGCGCGTGGCCCGCCTCCTCGTCGTCCACCACACCCCCTCCCCCGCGCTCCACACGATGCTCGAGGCGGTGCGGGCCGGGGCGACCGCCCCCGAGGTGCCGGAGGTGGAGGTGTCCGTGCGGGCCGCGCTCTCGGCCACGGCGTCCGACGTGCTCGCCGCCGACGGGTACGTGATCGGCGGTCCGGCCAACCTCGGGTACCTGGCGGGCGCGGTGAAGCACTTCTTCGACACCGTGTACTACCCGTGCCTCGAGGACACGGTGGGCCGCCCGTTCGCCGCCTACCTGCACGGCAACGACGACACCACCGGGGCCCGCCGGGCGCTCGAGACGATCACCACGGGGCTGCGGTGGCGGCCGGTGGCCGAGGTGGTGGAGGTGCGCGGCGGCGTGGACGCGGCCGCCCGCGACGCGCTGTGGAACCTTGGTGCCGTGGTGGCCGCCACGATCGCCGAGGACGGCGGGTGAGCGCCGCTCGCCCAGCGTCGGGACGCCGCCCGCCGGTGGTGGTCGTCGCGCCCGAGGACACCCACGACCTGCGCCGCCGGATGCTGCGCCAGCACCTCACCGGACCCGAGGCCGACGTGGAGTACCCGGCCGACCGGCTCCCCGGCACGCTGCACCTCGGCGTGCGCGACGGCGGCGAGGTGGTGGCGATCGCCACGTTCTCGCGGGAGTCGGCCCCGGGTCACCCCGAGGTGGTGGCGGCTCGGCTGCGGGGCATGGCCGTGGACCCGGCCCGCCAGGGCCAGGGCCTCGGTGCCGCGCTTGTCGAGGAGGCGCTGCGCCGCCTGGCCGCCGAGGGCGTCGAGCTGTGCTGGGCCAACGCCCGCCTGAGCGCGCTGGACTTCTACGAGCGCCTCGGGTTCACCCCGGAGGGCGAGGTCTTCGAGAGCCTGGGCCTGCCCCACCGCGTCGTCGTGCGCCGCGTCACCGGCTGAGGCGGCGCGGCTCGATCAGCGGGCGTGGAGCACGGCGACCGCGACGACGTGGTCGTCCTCGTAGGAGACCGACACGAGCGGCGCCGGTGCGCCAAGCTCGTCGAGCAGCGCGCCGAAGCGCCCCGAGAGGGTGACGTACGGGGCGCCGGTGCGCTCCTCGTGGACCTCGATGTCGCGCAGCAGGTCGCCGTCCTGGAAGCTGGTCCCCAGGCTCTTGAAGACCGCCTCCTTGATGGCGAAGCGGGTCGCGAAGGCGACGGCGGGATCGCCCGCTCGCCGGGCGGCGGCCGTCTCCTGGTCGGTGAAGGTGGACGCCATATACCCCGCGGCGGCGGAGCCGTCGAGGATCGAGCGGATCCGGTCGATCCGCAGCAGGTCCACGCCGACGCCGAGGACGCTCACCCCTGCCCCTCCTGCGCGCAGCACGCGGCCATGACGGCCACCGCGACGATGTCGTCCACGGTCGAGCCGCGGGACACGTCGGAGACCGGGTGGGCGAAGCCCTGCAGGAACGGGCCGTAGGCGCCCGCGCCGGCGAGGCGCTGGGTGAGCTTGTAGCCGATGTTCCCGGCGTCGAGGTCGGGGAAGGTCAGCACGTTGGCCCGACCGGCGACCGGACTGCCGCCGGGCACCTTCTTGGCCGCCACGGCCGGCACGAGCGCGGCGTCGGCCTGCAGCTCGCCGTCGACGGCCAGCGACGGAGCCCGGGAGCGGATCCGCTCGAGGGCGTCGCGGACCTTGTCCACGCTCGGACCCTCGGCGCTGCCCTTCGTGGAGTACGACAGCAGCGCCACCCGAGGCTCCCAGCCGAGGAGCCGGGTGACCGTGTCAGCGGTGGCGATCGCGATGTCGGCGAGCTCGTCGGCGGTGGGGTCCGGGACCACGCCGCCGTCGGCGTAGGCCAGGAGCGTGCCCTCCGGGCCGTCGTACCCGGGGATCTCCATGAGGAACATGCTCGACGGGGTGGTGATCCCCGGCGCCAGGCCGATGAGCAGCTGCGCTGTGGCCACGACCTCGCCGGTGGGGCACCGGAAGCCGGCGACGAGCGCGTCCGCTCGGCCGGTGCGCACGAGCATCGCCGCGAACGCGAGCGGCTGGCCCAGGAGCCGACGAGCCGCTCGCTCCGGGAACGACGGGTTCGCCTGGAGGTACGCGGCGACGAGATCGTCCAGCACCGGGCCCCGTGGTTCGACGACCTCGATCCCGTCGAGCCCGACGTCGAGCGCCGACGCGGTCGCCGAGACCGCGTCGGCGGCGGCGACGAGCACCGGGTGGACGGCGCCGAGGTCGGCCACCCGCCGGGCGGCGGTCACGACCTCCGCGGCATCGCCGTCCGCGAACGCGACCCGCTTCGGATCGGCGCGGGCCCGTGCCGCCAGTCGCTCGATGAGCTCGGTCATGGTTCCGCCTCGTTCGGTGCTCGGTGCGGGCCGGGCCGGCTCAGGCCGGCGCGCCGGCCCTCAGGCCCTCGATGCGGGCCACGAGGTCCCCGACCGTCTTCGACCGCAGCACGTCGAAGACCGGGACCTCCACGCCCAGCTCCTCGCCCAGGAGGACGCTCAGCTCGATGCGGTTGGCCGACTTGAGCCGCAGGTCCTCCGCGAGCCTCGACGCGTCGTCGATGTCAGCCGGGTCCCGCCCGGTCGCCTCGGCGACCAGGCGGACCACCGTCTCCCTCGTCTCGCTCACGGCGTCACACCACCTTGAACGCGAGGACGGGGAGCCCACCGACGTCGATGATGTCCGCTTCCACGGGGACGGGTCCCCGCTGGAAGAGCTCCTCCAGCGCCGTCGGTGTGGGTTCGACGTTCGTCACGATGCCCTGCACGTACACGCCCTCGTCCAGGCGGACGTGGCCGTAGCTGTACGGGGCGAGGTCGTTGAACGCCGGGTTCGGCGGCGGCGCGGCCCCGTGGGAGACGTACTCGAGCGTCCCCTTGCCGGAGAGCTCGACCCACTCCACCTCGAAGCTGCCGCACTTCTCGCAGGCCGTCGTCGGGGGGAAGGTGACGGTGTCGCACGTCGGGCACTTCGTCGCCTGGATCGTCCCCTCGGCGAGGCCGTCGTAGTAGCGCTTGATGACTGAAGTCGTCATCTCACATCCCTCCCCGAAGGACGAGGACCGTGCTGATCATGGCGTAGCCGTGGGTGTGGACCACCGCGATCTGCGGCGGCGTCGGGATCTGCTTCTTCCCGGCCCGGCCGCGGATCTGATCCATCGCCTCGAGCGTGTCTGCGCCGGCGCTGGCCGCCCACGCGTGGCCGAACGCATGCCGGCCGCCGTGGGTGCTCATCGGCCGGTCACCGTCGAAGCGGAGCCGACCTTCCGCGGCGTACATCAGGCCCTTGCCCTCGGGCAGGTAGCCGGACAGCTCGGCGTTGGTCAGACCCGAGATGTGCGAGCAGTCGTGCGTGTGCAGGTAGCCGATCTGCTCGGGCCGGATGTCGGCCATCTCGTAGGCCTCGCGGAACGCGATCACGTCGGCGGGGAACGTCGTGGCGTCCTCCTGGTACCACGGCAGGTCACCGACCGAGATCCCCCACCCGAGCAGCTCGACGGGCAGGCCGTCGTAGGCCCGGGCCCCGTCCGCGTCGCTGAGCACCATGGCCGACGCCCCGTCGGCGGCGGTCACGAGGCTGCGGAGGCGGGTCGGGTACGCGATGTAGGGGTTGTGGGGCGAGGTCCAGAACTCGTAGAGGTCGGTGAAGCCGAGCCGCTTCGCCTCCTCCTCGAGCGTCTCCTGCAGGATGGCGTTCGGGGTGAGCGAGCCGTGGAGCCGCTTCGTGCGGCACAGCTCCATCATCCCGCGGTCGAACTCCTCCTGCGTGAGCCCGTGCTTGCGCCGGTAGGCCAGCGCCATCAGCCCGTTGTAGACGGGGAAGATGTCGTAGCCCTGCGGGACGCCGTACGCCTGGTTCACGCCGTAGTCCGTCCACATCCACATGTTCTCGGAGGTGATCGGCTCACGGCCGTAGGGGAACGGCCCCTTGGGGTTGTTCTGCGTGGCCTCGACGCCAACGACGAGCACCTTGCGGTACACGCCGGCCGCGATCTGGCTGGCGGCCATCGTGGCCGCGGCGTTGGTCGTCGAGCACGCCGCGGCGACCTGGACACCGGCCTTGTGCTCCATGCCGATCCACTTCGTGAACTGGCTGTAGAGGCTGCCCATGTTCAGGCTCTGCGGCATGTGGTTGCCGATGATGAAGGCGTCGATCTCGCGCGGGTCGGTCTTGGCGTCCTCGAGCGCGCGGCGAGCGGCCTGTGCGGCCAGCTCGTAGATCGACAGCCCCTGGATCTCCGGTGTCTCCAGGAGGTTGCCGAACTTCGTGCAACCTGCTCCCAGGAGGTACACCGGGCGAGTCAGCTTGCCCATGACTCCTCCTCGCTGTCGCCTCCATGGAGGATGCGCCCGGAGGGCCCGCCGCAGTAGAGGAGGAGGTCCCGACCTGGACCAGCGGAGGTCCCTTCCCTCCACCCGCTCGGTTGGCGGGCCGGGGGAACGGCCGAAGGTCCCGACAGAAGGGTCCGGTCGCGCCTGGGCAGCCTCGGCCCGAGCCGGTACGGGTGAAGGTGCGCTCGATCGCGCGAGGAGGTCGCCATGTCGCCACGTCGTCGGCGGTCCTCGGCTCATCGCCGTCACCGCTTCCCCCGCCCAGCCCTCGGGGCGGCCTGCGCGGCCCTCGCAGCGATGGTCGCCTGGCCGCTGCTCGTCAGCCCGGCGCTGGTCAAGTACCCCACCGACCTCGACGTCACCCAGTCGCTGGCCGGCACCTTCACCGTGCTCGTCGACCCGGTGACCGCGGCGCCGCTCGAGGAGCCGCGGGAGCTCGACCTCGCCGTCGAGCGCCACCTCGAAGCCCTCCCCGACGAGAGCGGCGCCGACACGGTGGTGGTCCGCGAGACCGTCCACCAGCGCGCCGGCGACCTCATCGACCTCACCCAGGTGAACCAGTACGTGATGGACCGCTCGACGCTGCGGAACGTGGCCGACGAGCGGGCCTTCGCGTTCGAGCCCGGCACGCCCGCCGATCGGGCCGGCGCCTACCGGCTCCACCTGCCGTTCGGGACGAGCCGCCACCGGACCTACGAGATCTGGGGCAACGAGATCGGCACCACCTACGAGATCGCCCCCGACCCCGAGCAGCCCACCGGCGAGCTCGAGGGCCTCGAGGTGTACTGGTTCGTGGCCGAGGAGCACGAGGTGCCGCTCACCGACGCCTACCTGGCGGAGCTGCGGGAGGCCGTCCCGCTGCCGGAGACGATCACGCTCGCCCAGGTCCGACCTCACCTGGCTGCGGCCGGCGTGGAGCTCGACGCGCTGCTGGCCGACCTGGCCGCCGTGCTCACCCCGGCGGACACCGACGTGCTGCTGGCGATGGCCGGGGAGCCGATCGAGCTCGAGTACGTCACCACCTTCCAGGGGCGCCTCGCCGTCGAACCGGTGACCGGCACCGAGGTGGACCTGGCCGTGGCCGAGACGGTCGCCGCCCGACCCCACCTGCCCAACCTGGCGGAGTTCCTGATGGTGCTCGGCCACTACCCGGACGAGCCCGCCGCGGTGGAGGCGGTCGAGGTGCTGTCGGGCCTCGTCGACGGCCCGCCCATCCCGCTCTTCGAGTACGCCTACGAGCAGACGCCGGCCTCGCTGGCCCACATCGCCGGGGAGGCGGCGTCGATGCGGCGCCTCGTCCTCGCCGTCACCGTGTGGGCGCCGGCCGCGTTCGGGGTGCTGGCCATCGTCGCCCTGATGGGCGGCCAGATCGTGCGGGTGCGACGCAAGCCGCGGCCCCTCGACCTGTCGACGCTGTGGGACACCCCGGCCCCGCCCGACCCCCACGACCTCGCCGAGCGACCGACCGCCGCTCCGGACGTCGAGCACCGCCGGCGCTGACCCGGCCCCGCCTGCGGACCGCGGGGCCGGGCGCGACGGAGGGCCGCCACCAGGCGGCCCTCCGGTAGCGGATCCGGCGACGCGCGGTCAGCGGATCGTCGTGTCGGCCTCGGCCTCGACCCGGTCGTCGTGCACGAGGTCGCCGTCCGCGTCGGCGGGGGTCAGCACGGCGCTGAAGGTGATGTCGGAGCCGGGCTGGTGCTTGAAGTTGTCGCCGTAGGCGAAGGACTCACCCGGGCCCCAGGCGAAGGGGGCCTCGGTGTTGCCGGTCGCGATCGCCGACGCCGGGATGCCCATCTCCTCGTAGAGGGCGCGGTCGCTCGAGCCGTCCATGCCCTGGGCCCACTGCCAGTCGGCGTAGCGGGCGGTGACGTTCACGAGGTTAAACGGCAGCTGGATCGTGTCGCCGCTCGTGTTGGTGGCGACGTAGAGCACGTAGACGAGCTCGTCGCCTGCCTTGAGGATCGGCTCGTTGGTGGACGGGTCGATGAACATGCCGTCCTTCGGCGCCGCCGCGGTGCCGACCTGGTACACGTCGACCGTGAAGCCCTCGCCCTCGATCGTGGTGAGCAGGTCCCCCGTCACCTCGAAGGGGTTGGCCCACGCCGGGGTG
>Ga0079224_100010778_pt1 | contig 12551 bp, 9 predicted proteins | sample Stecom2015_FD_80414 | JGI IMG/M metagenome (GOLD analysis project Ga0079224, IMG submission 80414) | Agricultural soil microbial communities from Utah to study Nitrogen management - Steer compost 2015 | ecosystem: Environmental > Terrestrial > Soil > Agricultural land | place: USA: Utah...
GCGCGGCCCGGTCCGGCGGCGCGGCGCGGACGCCCCGGCCGGAGCGTCGACGCCGGGAGCCGTGGACGCGCGCAGGTCCGCACGCACCGCCCTGGCCAGGGCGCGGGTTCCCGACCGGTTCAGCGTTCCCCCGGCCACCGCGCCGGTCAGGTAGGGGCCCAGCGTGGTCAGGTGGCGGCCGAACAGCCGCATGAGCCGGTTGCGCAGCGCGGTCCGGGCGGCCGCTCCCAGGGTGGTCGTGAGCGACTCGGCGCTCCTGGCCGGGTCGATACCGCGGCGCCGGGCCCACGACGCGAGGTAGCCGGAGGTGCGCTGCAGTGTGCTCCCCCGCGCCGGCGTCCCGTAGACCTCGTGGAGTTCGCCGATCAGCTTGACCTCGACGGCCGCGACGACAACGGTCTCGGCGACGAGCTGCGCGGGGGCGGTGAGCAGCAGCGGGGGTGCGGCGAACTGGACCGCGGCGAGCGCGCCGCCGGCCGCGCCCACGGCGGTGGTGGTGTTGGCCGCGACGCGTTCCAGCGCGTCGGCGAGGTCCTCGCCGTGCAGGCCCCGGTGGTGGCGGATCAGGGTCTCGCGGTCGCGGATCGGAATGCGGGGGGCGATCTCCTCGGCGAACAGGTCGGTCAGCCAGCGGCCGCCCGCCACGCTCGTCGCCCGGGCCCTTCGGGCGCTGTCGGCCAGGGCCGCGGAGAGCCGCCCCAGCAGCCGGGCCCGGCGCTTCGGGTCGGTCTCCTCCGACGCCAGGACGGCGACGAGTTCGCCCACCCGGCGGTCGACGGGCACGAGTTCGGCTCCCGGTCGCCGGTCGCCGTCGGTCTCCTCGTTCACGGTGCTCACGGTGGTCCTCATTCCCTCGGCACGGGGGCGTTGTCCCCCTTGGAGGGACAAACGGACCCCGTTGCGGCATTCCCGCTCCGCGCCCCCGGGAACCCGAAAACGGACGAGGCCCCGGTCCGGGTCCGGGGCCTCGTCCGTTTCTTCGACCGGAAGAGGCGGTGGAGCAGGGAGGGCTCCACGGGTCAGGAGGCGCATTCCTTGCAGACGAGCTGTCCGTTGCGCTCCTCCGCCAACTGGCTGCGGTGGTGCACCAGGAAGCAGTTCGAGCAGGTGAACTCGTCGGCCTGGCGCGGCAGGACCCGCACCGCGAGCTCCTCGCCGGACAGGTCCGCCCCCGGCAGCTCCAGCCCTTCGGCGACCTCGTCCGGGTCGACGTCGATGGTGCTGGTGCCCTTGTCGACCCGGCGCGCCTGCAGCTCCTGCAGGCTGTCCTCCCCCAGGTCCTCGTCGGTCTTGCGCGGGCTGTCGTAGTCGGTGGCCATGGCTTTACTCCATCCCCCTCAATCCATCTCTCTAGTCTCGTCGCGCGAATGTAACGCTTCAGAGACGTCTCTTGTGCCCGTTCAGGCCGAAAAGTTTCCTCGGCGCCGTGAGACCGTGTCCCGGACCGGCCGCCACTTCCGGACAGCACCGCCCGCTGACCACATGTGTTCGCGTCGGGCGAACAACCCGCTTTCCGGTGCGACCCGTCGCCGAACGGCTTCCGCCCCCGTTTGTCGCCCCTCCCGCCTCGGGCGTGGGAGCCGGGACCCGCGCGGGGTCGGGAGGGGGTCGTGGACATCCGGGTGGGACGCTTCTCGCCTTTCCGGTGCCCGGGTGAGCATACCCATTCCCGGGAGTGCTCCGTACCAGGGTGCTCGTCTCACCGGACACGTATGCATACCACGGCCGCGGTGGGGCGGGGCCGGATCCCCCGGACGACACGCCGGGCGCGGTGTCCGGTTCAGGAGGAGGAGTCGCCCTCGCCGCGGCGGCCGGCCACCGGGAAGTGGACGGTCACCACCAGTCCGCCCCCGGCCCGGGGCCAGACGGTGACCGTCCCCTGGTGCGCGCGCACCACCGAGCGCACGATGGACAGCCCCAGCCCCGCGCTCTTCTTGGAGCGCACCCGGTCGCCGGAACCGCGCCGGAACGGCTCGAACAGTCCCTCGATCTCGTAGGCGGGGATCACCGGACCGGAGTTCTCCACCTGGACGGCGGGGGCGCCCTCGTTGATGCCGGAGCGGACCGTGATCTCGCCTCCCGCGACGTTGTAGCGCAACGCGTTCTCCACCAGGTTGCCCACCAGGCGCTCCAGCAGCACCGGGTCTCCGGTGACGCGCGCCTCCCGCAGGTCGGTGCGCAGCCGCAGCCCCGACTTCTCGATCTCGTCGTCGAGCTGGCTGAGCACGGTCGCCGTCACCTCGCCGAGGTCGACCACGGTGCGCACGTCCAACTCGCGGTCGCTCTTGGCGAGGAAGAGCAGGCCGTCGATGAGGCGTTCGTGCCGGGAGTTGGTCTCCAGCAGGGTGCGGGCGATGGTCCTGAGGTCGGGTGAGGCCTCGGGGTCGGCGAGCGCCACCTCCAGCAGGGTGCGGTTGATCGCCAGGGGGGTGCGCAGTTCGTGGGAGGCGTTGGCGACGAAGCGGCGCTGTCCGTCGAACGCGCGGTCCAGCCGCTCCAGCATCGCGTCGAAGGTGTCGGCGAGTTCCCGGATCTCGTCGTCGGGGCCGCTCATCGCTATGCGCTCGTGCAGTGAGCGCTCCGAGAGCCGACGCGCGGTGCGGGTGATCTTGTGCAGGGGCGACAACGCGCGTCCGGCCACCGCGTACCCCAGGCCGACGGCCAGGACCCCCACCACGATCAACGCCAGCGCCGAGTAGCGGGTCACCTGGTTGGCGATGCCGTCGATGAGGACGGCCTTGATCTCGTCGGCGATCTCCGACTCCAGGTTGTAGCCGTCGATCTGGACGGTGAAATCGGGTTTGTCCAGGACGCTGACCAGGATCACGTAGTTGAGCAGGACCAGCAGCGAGCCCGCGGCGAAGAAGAGCATCCCGTAGATGAGCGTCAGGCGCATCCGCAGGCTGATGTTGTCGGTGAGCCGCAGGCCGCGTCCGTTCCCGGCGACCGTCCCCTGGTCGGGGGCGGCCGTGTTCTTGGGCTGGTTCAGCGGTCGGGCCAGCCGCCGCCACGTTCCGGTCTCCCCGGGAGGCGTGGGGGGGACCTCGCCGAGGGGGGCCGCGACGACGTCCCGTTCCTCGGCGGTCAAATCCGGTACCCCGCGCCCTGCACGGTGCGGATCACCGGGGGGTCGCCGAGCTTCTTGCGCAGGGTCATCACGGTGACCCGCACCACGTTGGTGAACGGGTCGGCGTTCTCGTCCCAGGCCTTCTCCAGCAGCCCCTCGGCGCTCACCACGGTTCCGTTGGCGCGCATCAGGACCTCGAGGACGGCGAACTCCTTGGGGGTCAGCGAGATGGGCCGCCCGTCCCGTTCGACCGTGTGGTTGGCGGGGTCCAGGGTGATGCCCTGGCGCCGCAGCACGGGCGGCAGCGGCGGGGTGGCGCGCCGGGCCAGGGCCCGCACCCGGGCGACGAGCTCGGCGAACGCGAAGGGCTTGGCCATGTAGTCGTCGGCGCCCAGGGTGAGGCCCGACACCTTGTCGTCGAGTTCCCCGGCGGCGGTGAGCATCAGGATCCGTCCCGGGTAGCTGGCGGAGGCCAGCGACCGGCACACCTCGTCACCGTGGGTCCCGGGCAGGTCCCGGTCCAGGATGACGACGTCGTAGTCGTTGACGCTGGTGCGCTCCAGGGCGCTGTCGCCGTCGTAGGCGACGTCCACGGCCATCGATTCGCGACGCAGCCCCACAGCGACCGCGTCGGCGAGAACCTGCTCGTCTTCGACTACGAGTACGCGCACTGTGCCCTTCGTTCATCTCTTCGTGGAGGCAGTGAAAGGCCGCTGCCGGCGCATCCCCCAACACACCGGCAGCGGCGCTCGTCTCCGGCTGCGCCATGCAGTTGTCCCCGCCCCGGAGGAACGGGACCGTCCCCGGCCGGGGCACCTCACGCAGCCGGAAGCGCAACTTCCGACGGGAGGCCGGTACTTCGATGATACTTGGAGGTCCGACCTGACCGGCACACGGGGCGTACCGCTCCGTGCACCCGGCGGCCCGGAAAACGGAGTCGCGGCCGGCGCATCCCCCAACCGCCGACCGCGACGTTCACCCCGCACATCTCAAATTTGACACAGCACGGATAAGAAAGAAATAAGCGTGGCCTTTCCGTGACCATCCTGGGGTATTGGCCCCGCTCGGAAACCGGCCGCCCCGTTTTCCGGGTCCCCCTGCAAAGCCCTCGGGGGCCGGGGTTATCGTTGTTCTCCGTCCGCGGACTGACCCGCCGAGCACAGCGTCGTGTTTACCGGGAGATGAACTTTCGGCCCCGCAGAAGATCCTGCCCCGCCGGGAGGTTTGGCGCGCGGACGGACATGGGTATGGTCGGCAACCGCCAACCATGTGGTCAGAGAGGGGTGTGATGATGGGCGAGTTCCTGGCAGAGATTCAGGTTCGGATCAACGAGACCTACACGTCGCTCCAAGCGGCCCAGGCCGCTGGAGACGAGTTCCTTGCCGACGCGCACGCGTCCGAGCTGGAGGACTTGCACCGCATCGCCGCCCGCCACGGGATCGACCCGAACGGCGTGTGACCTCACAACGGCGCAACTGGGCAAGGCCGGGTCGTCCCGCGGGGCGCTCCGGCCTTTCGGTTCCCGCCGACACTCCCCGCTGAGGCGAGGGAGGCGGCCCCGCGCCACACCCCCGCTCCGCCCGGCCGACGGGCCCCGTCAGTCGTCGCTGTCGGCCCCCAGCGGCTCCAGCAGGTCGTGCAGCTGCTCGAACAGGCCCGGCGCCGCGGCCAGGAGCAGATCGTGGTTGGGCGGGGTGCCGCGCAGTCCGCCCACCCGCGCCCCCGCCTCGGTCGCGATCAGCGCTCCCGCGCCCCAGTCCCAGGGGTGGGCCCCGCGCTCGTAGTAGGCGTTGATGCTGCCCTCGGCCACCGCGCACAGGTCGATCGCGGCGGAACCGACCCGGCGGATGTCGCGGATCCGCGGCAGGACCGTGCTGAGCACCCGGGCCTGCCTGCTGCGGCGCCGCGCCTCGTAGCCGAACCCGGTGGCGACCAGGGCCATGTCCAGGTCCACGGGCGCCGCGGCCGAGATCGGCTCGCCGTTGCGGCGGGCCCCCTGCCCGCGCACCGCGCTGTAGGTCTGGCCGCGCACGGGGACCTCCACCACCCCGACCACGGCCCTCCCGTCGAGCTCCGCGGCGATGCTCACCGCCCACTCGGCGCGCCCGTACAGGTAGTTGACGGTGCCGTCGATGGGGTCGACCAGCCAGCGCACCCCGGTCCCGCCCGGGGCGGCGCCGCCCTCCTCGCCCAGGATGGCGTCGTCGGGGCGGGCGTCGAGCAGGATGTCGCGGATCAGCTCCTCGGTGGCGCGGTCCATCTCGGTGACCACGTCGGTGGGCGAGGACTTGGTGTCGAGCACCGAGATTCCGCGCTGGCCGCGCGCGGCCAGCGCACCTCCTCTGCGGGCCGCCTCAAGGGCGAGGTCCAGCAGCTCCCGAAGATCGGGATTGGTCACGGTCGTCTCCTCACGACGGAATAAGGGGCAGCACGGACCGGCGGCGCCGCGGGGGCTCGACCGCGCCGCCCGGCCGGGGCGGAGGAGGCGTCCCCGTCCCCGTCGGACACCGCCGTCTGTCGCTCTTGATCATGTTCGAGCCTATCTGCGGCCACTGATCCGAAGAGGAACACAACACACAACACTCGGCACTCTATGTGATTGAAGAACTACTTAAAGTGATAAATTTTCTCCTGGTCACCGTTCCGCCACGTTCGTGTGCCGAAGGAAACAGGATCAAGTGAGAGATATTTCGCGCCGCACACTCCTGTCCGCCACCGCGGTCACCGCCGCCCTGAGCACGGTCGGATGCTCGGCGGGACGGGCCGGGACCGCCCCCGCGGACCCACCGCGACGGGTCCGCGTCATAGGCGACGGCTCCACCTCCGACACCGGACCGCAACCGCACCAACCGCCGGTGGACCGGCTCGACCGCACCTCGGCGCCGCCCCAGTTCGTCGTCATCTCCTGGGACGGCGCCGGGGAGCTGAGCGACCGGCTGTTCACCCGCTTCCGGGAGGTGGCCCGCCGCAACAACGCCCACATGACGTTCTTCCTCAGCGGCCTCTACCTGCTCCCCGAACACCGCAAACATCTCTACCGCCCGCCGGGGCACCCCGTGGGGGCCTCCGACATCGGCTACCTCAGCGAGGAGTCGATCCACCGCACCATCACCCAGCTCGACCTGGCCTGGCGGGAGGGCCACGAGATCGGCACCCACTTCAACGGGCACTTCTGCGGTCCGCGGGGCGTGGCTACCTGGTCCCCCGCCGACTGGGAGTCGGAGATCCAGCAGGCCGTGCAGTTCGTCATGAGCTGGAAGACCAACACCGGCTTCACCGACCTGCCGCCCCTGCCCTTCGACTACCGCAGGGAACTGGTCGGCGGCCGCACCCCCTGCCTGCAGGGCCGGGACCAGCTCCTGCCCACCGCGGCCAAGCTCGGCTGGCGCTACGACGCGAGCTCCCCCGGAGGGCTGCAGGTCTGGCCCCGGCGCAGGCACGGACTGTGGGAGTTCCCGCTGCAGTCGCTGCCCATGGCCGGCCAGGACTTCGAGGTGCTGTCGATGGACTACAACATCATGGTCAACCAGTCCGAGACGCCCCGGGGCGACCGCAGCAAGTACAGCCGGTGGCGCGCCCAGGCACGCGACACCTACCTGCAGGGGTTCGAACGCGCCTACCACGGGAACCGGGCCCCGCTGTTCGTGGGCAACCACTTCCAGCGGTGGAACGGCGGCATCTACATGGACGCGGTCGAGCAGTTCATGGACGAGATCGGCGGCGAATCCGACGTCCGCATGGTCTCCTTCCGGCAGTTCACCGACTGGATCGAGGCCCAGGACCCCGACGTCGTGGAAAAACTCGCCCGCCTGGAGGTCGGCCAGTCCCCGCCCGGGGGCTGGGCGGAGTACCTGGGATCCGGCCTCCGGCTGCTGCCCTGAGCGGTCCTTCCGCCCCCGGCGCCGCGGGGTCCGGCGGGCACGGCCGTGCCCGCCGGACCCCGCGGCGCGCGGCTTCCGCCCGGCCGGATCAGCGCAACTGGCAGCAGTCCGCCGGGTCGTCGTGGCAGGACCGCTCGATGGAGCCCAGGCCGCGCGGGGCGCGCCCCTCGGCTCGCTCGGACACCAGGTCGCGGACCATGGCCACGAACGCCGGATGCGTCCCCGGGGCGGCCGCCCGCTCCAGGCGGATGCCGAGCTTCTCGGCGGTCTCCCGGGCCTCCACGTCCAGGTCGTACTTGACCTCCATGTGGTCGGAGACGAACCCGTGCGGGACCACGACCACCGCCCGCACCCCCTCCTGGGCCAGCTGCTCCAACCGGTCGTTGATGTCGGGCTCCAGCCACGGCTGGGACGGCGGGCCGCTGCGGCTCTGGTAGACGACCTCGTAGCGGTGGCCGCCGCCGAGGCGTTCGGTGACCAGCCGGGCCACCTCCGCCAACTGCGCCTCGTAGGCGGTCAGCGGACCGTAGTCGCGCCGGGGGTCCCCCGACTTCTCCGCCATCGCCAGGGGGATGGAGTGGGCCGAGTACAGCAGCCGCGCGTCCGCGCGCAGCTCCTCGGGCAGCCGCTCCAGGGCCTGGCGGGTGTGGTCGACGAAGGCGTCGACGAACCCCGGATGGTCGTAGTAGGGGCGGATCAGGTCGATCTCGGGCGCCCCCGGGACCGCGGCGCGGGCCCGCTCGACGTCCTCCAGGTACTGCCGGTGGCTGGAGTAGTTGCTGTAGGCCGAGGTGGACAGCGCCACCACGCGGCGCACCCCGTCACGGGTCATGGCGGCCACCGTGTCCGCGAGGTAGGGGTCCCAGTTGCGGTTCCCCCAGTAGACGGGCAGGTCCACCCCGTTGGCGGCGAAGTCGACGCGCAGCGCCGCGAGCAGGTCCCGGCACTGCTGGTTGATCGGGCTGACCCCGTCGAAGAGGTAGTAGTGCTCCCCGACCTCGGCCAACCGCTCACGGGGGATGCCCCGCCCGCGGGTGACGTTCTCCAGGAACGGGATGACATCGTCTCTCTTCTCCGGACCCCCGAAGGAGATCAGCAGGAACGCGTCGTAGGACCTCATGGCCCCATCAAACCAGCCCTACGCGCGGACCGCGCACCACCCCCGCGTCAGACCGCTCCCCTCCCTTGACACTCCGCCGCGCGCCCCGCAGACTGCCAATCCCGTCCGGCGGCGCTCCCCCGGCGCACGGGCCGACCCCCTGCTGAGGACACCTTGACGAGCACACTCTGGCGCAACTGGGCCGACACCCACCGCATGACCCCCGCCCGGGTGGTCACCCCCAACAGCACCGCGGAGGTGGCCGCGGCGGTGCGCGCCGCGGCCGAGGCCGGGTCCCGGGTGCGGATGGCGGGCTCCGGCCACTCCTTCACCGGCGTCGCGGCGACCGACGGCACCCTGCTCCTCCCCACCGCGCTGGCCTCGGTCCGCGAGGTGGACCTCGCCGGGCGGAGCGCGACCGTCGAGGCGGGCATGCGGCTGTGCGACGTCAACGACGCGCTCGCCGCGCACGGGGCGGCCCTGACCAACATGGGCGATATCGCGGTGCAGACGGTGGCGGGCGCCACCCAGACCGGCACCCACGGGACCGGCCGCGCCTCGGCGGGGCTGGCCGCGCAGGTGCGGCGGCTGGAACTGGTCCTGGCCGACGGATCGGTGCGCACCTGCTCCGCCGAGGAGGATCCGGACCTGTTCCACGCGGCGCGCGCGGGACTGGGGGCGTTCGGCGTGGTGACCGCCCTGACCATGGCGGTCGAACCCGCGTTCCTGCTGCACGCGCGCGAGGCCCCGATGCGGCTGGGCGAGGTCCTGGACCGGCTGGAGGAACTGCGCACCGGCAACGAGCACTTCGAGTTCTTCTGGTTCCCGCACACCGAGCTCACCCTCACCAAACGCAACAACCGCGTCCCGGGGCCGGCCCGGCCCCTGTCGCGGTTCCGCGCCTGGCTGGACGACGAGTTCCTGTCGAACTCGGTGTTCGAGGTCGTCAACCGGGCGGCGCGGCGCCTGCCCCGGTTGGTCCCCGCGATCAACCAGGTCTCGGCGCGGGCGTTGACCGCGCGCGAGTACGTCGACGCCTCCTACCGGGTCTTCGCCAGCCCGCGCCGGGTCAGGTTCGTGGAGATGGAGTACGCGATCCCGGTCGAGCACCTGACCGACGTGCTGCACGAGATGCGGGCGGTGTTCGCGAGCGGCCGGCACCGCGTCAGCTTCCCCGTGGAGGTGCGTTTCGCCCCCGCCGACGACGTGTGGCTGTCGCCCGCCTACGGCCGGGAGAGCGCCTACGTGGCCGTGCACGTCTACCAGGGCTGCCCCCACGAGGCGTACTTCGCCGACCTGGAGGCGATCTTCACCGCCGTGTCGGGGCGGCCCCACTGGGGCAAGATGCACACCCGCGACCTGGCCTACCTGGAGACGGTCCACCCCCGCCTGCACGACGCGCTGGAGGTGCGCGAACGGGTCGACCCGCAGCGGCGTTTCGCCAACGCCTACCTCGACCGCGTGCTGGGGCGGTGACCTCCGCCGCGGTCGCCGTCCCGGCCCCGCGCCGCTCCGGCGTGTCGGCTCGACTGCCGGGCCGGGGCGCGATCTACTCCCGGCACGGTCGCCGACCAGCGCGGCCGCTCCCCGCCATGACCTCGCGGAAACGGACCGGAGTCCGAATCCGTGTCCTCGCCGTGCCCTCGTCGGCGTGTCGGGATGGCACGATAGGGGAGTGCGGCGCGCTCCGCACCGGGCGTGCGCCTGTGAACATGCCGGGTGCGGTACTGGCTCGAAGAACCCGGGCCGACAAGACTGTGAACTGGGGGATACCGGGTTTCCCACCCCCTCGACGGGACGCGAAAGGGAGGGCGATGCAGGAGCTTCGCCTGGTCGCCGTCAGTGAGGACGGAACCTACCTGGTGCTGGCCGGCACCGGACGCGGAACCCGTTTCATGCTGCCCGTCGACGACCGACTCCGCGCCGCCGTGCGCGGACAGTTCTCTCGGCTCGGCCAGTACGAGATCGAAGTGGAGAATCCGTTGCGCCCCAAGGAGATCCAGGCCCGGATACGCGCGGGGGAGACCGCCGAGTCCATCGCGCAGGCCGCGGGCATCCCCGTCGAACGTGTGCGCTGGTTCGAAAGTCCGGTCCTGCAGGAGCGCGAGTACATGGCACGGCAGGCCCAACTGGCCCCGGTCCGCCGTCCGGGCGAGGCCGCCCCGGGCCCGGCCCTCGGCGACCTGGTGGCCGAGCGCATCGGCACCACCCAACTGGAGTCGGGCGAGGCCACGTGGGACTCCTGGAAACGCGAGGACAACACCTGGCAGGTGAAGCTGTCCTTCCGGGTGATGGGCGAGGAGCACGTCGCCCACTGGATCTACGAGCCGCGCCGCCGCTCGGTCACTCCCTACGACGAGGAGGCGGTGCGCTTCTCCGCGGCCGACGACCACCACGACGCGCCGCCCCCGCCGACGCCCCACGGCGCGACCGTCACCCCCTTCGCACCGCGCCGCTCCGTTCGGGACACGCCCCTCGGCCCCGAGGCCCCCGAGGTTCCCGAGGCTCCCGCCGCGGCGCGCCCGCGCGGGCCCCGGACCCCCGTCACCGCGGAACGGGCGCACCCCGCCGAGGCCCCGGTTCGCGACCTCACCGCGCCCGACCTCCACCACCGCCCCGACCCCGGCCCGCCCCCCGCCGTGGACCCGCACGCCGCCCCGTCGTCCGCCGGATCGCCGGCGCAGCGGAGCGCGGTCGCCCCCCAGCGCCCGCCCCGCCCCGAGCCGCCCCCGCCCGCAGCCACCGCCAACTCCCCCCAGCAGTCCCGCCGCAAGGGACGCGGCCGCCGTGCCTCGGTGCCGTCCTGGGACGAGATCATGTTCGGGTCGAAGAAGTCCGACTAGCCCGTGCGGCGGGGCCGGGGCCGAAGAGCCTCCGGTTCCGTCGCACGGGCTACCCGTCGGAACCGCGCGGCCGGGGTTCGGCCGCGGCGCTGCCCCGCCTGTCGGCACGGGGGTCGACCAGGAACGGGGCGAGCAGTTCGGGCGTGACGTCGCGGGCGAACCCGACCGACTCGGCGAAGTCGACGTCGACCGCGTCGTAGCCGCCGCTGCCCGCGCCGACGGAGACCTTCAGGGTGGCCACTCCGGCGCGGCGCTGGAAGAGGCTCTGCCGCCACCGCCAGCCGATGACGGCCGAACGCGCGACCGTCGCCTGCGTCCGGCTCAGCGAACCGGAGCGGACGCTGACCTGCCGGCCGTCGTAGCCGTGCCCCAGCGACCGGTAGCGGTCCAGTCCCAACGGCACCCCCAGCAGGGCCGCCGCCAGCAGCGCTCCGGCCGCCCAGAACCAGCCCAGCGCCGCGGCCGCCGCGGCGAGCGCCAGGGGCGGCGCCACCGCCCGGAACAGTCGGCGGGACCGCGCGGCGGCCGGGTGTGCGACCAGTCGCCCCTCGAAGGGACGCAGCGCCCGTGCCACGATCCGCTCCACCTCGGCGCGCGGTCCCAGCGGCAGCAGCGCCGACCGCGTGGCGGCCCCGCCGAGCCCGGTGACGATCGCGGACAGCCGCACCAGCGACCACAGCCGCTGGACGGGGTTGTCCCGCAGCTCGTGGCCGTGGATGCGGCGGTACTCCAGGGTGACGCTGTGCCGGGTGAACAGTCCCCGCTCGGTGACCAGGGCGTCGCCGTGCCGGCGCAGCGTGAACCGCCACTGGTTGATCACATAGGAGGCCACCGCGAACAGCGGCATGGCCACCGCCAGCAGCACCGCCGCGCCGGTGGCGGCGACCAGCAGCGCCCCCCAGCCGGAGGCGATGAACCGCCAGACCGTGTCGGCCCGGTCGACGAGGTAGTCGCCGACGGCGGTGGAGTCGACGAACTGGCTGAGGAAACCGAACAGGGTCGCCAGCACCGCGAACGGGGTGAGCAGGTAGCCGGGGCTCAGCACCGCGTAGGAGTACCAGCGCGGCGGCATCCGGAAGTGGACGGCGTCGGCGGTGCCGGGGCCGGCACGCGTCTCCTCGGAGGGTTCGGCCCCGGCTCCGGCGGAGGCGGCCGTGCCCCGCTCGACCAGCAGGGACCGGCGGCGCAGCAGTTCGACGCGGAGCCGCTCGGCGTCGGCCGCGGCGACCGCGTCGAGCTTGGCCTCCTCCTGTTCGGTCGTTCCGCCCGCCGCCGCGTCGACGCGGACCACGGCCAGTCCGAAGAGGCGGTGCAGCAGCGTGGAGGTGACGTCGACGCCCCGGATGCGTTCCAGCGGGATGGTGCGCCGGGTGCGGGAGACCAGTCCCGAACGGATCTCCATCCGCTCCTCGGTGACCCGGTAGCGCACGGTCAGGTAGCGGACGATGCCGGAGACGACCAGCAGGACGGCGGTCGCGACCGTGCCGCCCAGGACCCAGGGGTTGAAATCACCCGCGAACAGGGCCACCAGGACGGGGACGGCCGCGGAGCGGGCGTGGTTGATCGTGGTGGTGGCCACGGTGAGCGGGCTGAGCCGCCGCTCGGTGTCGGCGCTCGGCTCCGGGACGGCCGTGGCGGGTTCGGCGGGCTCCGGTCCGGCC
>Ga0079224_100010779_pt1 | contig 12551 bp, 13 predicted proteins | sample Stecom2015_FD_80414 | JGI IMG/M metagenome (GOLD analysis project Ga0079224, IMG submission 80414) | Agricultural soil microbial communities from Utah to study Nitrogen management - Steer compost 2015 | ecosystem: Environmental > Terrestrial > Soil > Agricultural land | place: USA: Utah...
CATCAGGATGCCTTGCGCCTGCCCGATGAGGTGCCGGGCGCCGATGGCCTGGCGCAGCCCCTCTTCCTCACGCGCCGACGCCAGGGCCACCGACGCATGCCGGCCGAAGATGTCGGCGACGTCCAGATCGTCGTCATCGAAGGTGCCCGGCTGGTGGCCGTAGAGATTGAGCGCACCGACCGTGGCGGTCGCCGTGTGCAGCCGAATCGACAGGACGCTACGCAGCCCCAGCTCAGCAACTTTCGGGCCCCAGTTCGGGAACCGCTCGTCGGACGCGGTGTCGTCGGTGATGAACACGTCGCGGTCCCAGATCGCCTGGATGCACGGCCCCTCGGCGAGATCGACCTGCAGCTGGTCGGCCTGGTAGACCCGGTCATGGGTGGCCACGGCGGTTTCGGTGCGCCCGCGCGAGTGCAGCAACATCAACCCGGCATCGTCACATGCGGTGGCATGCTGCGCGTATTCGACCACCCGGTCGAGGGTGTGTTCGGTGTCGGACTCGTTGAACATGGCCAGCGCCATCTTCGCGAACTCGTTGGCGTCCGGTTCGTGCACAGCCCTGCCTCCTGACTCCGTCAACCACAGCCCCAACAGGGAGAACGGGCAGGCGTCTCCAGTTGTGCCCCCGACGCTGCCCAGCGTACCGCTCCATCGTGTCGTTCAGGCCGCGCTGGGTATGTCCTTCAGCGAAGGTTCCCCGGTACCGGTCGCCGAACGGATTGTGAGGGCCATGGGCAAGGAGACGAACAGGCACATTCGGGCCGTCGTCATCGGGGGAGCCGGTTTCATCGGCTCGCACCTCTGTGAAGCACTGACCGAGTCCGGCGCCAGCGTCACCTGCGTCGACAACTTCGAGACCGGGCGTCTGACCAACCTGCGTGCCCTGGTGGAACGACCGGGCTTCCGGCTGCTGCGGCAGGACATGCTCGACGGCATCGAGATCGCCGGCCCCGTCGACGTCGTCTACCACCTCACCGCACCGGCCACGCCGAGCGACTACCTGCTCGACCCGGTACGGGCGACGCGGGCTGCCAGTGTGGGCACGCTGAACGCCCTCGAACTCGCCCACCATCACCACGCCCGGTTCGTGCTCCTGTCGACCTCGGAGACGTACGGCCCACCCACGCCGGAGCCGCTGGACGAGGCGCATCCGGGCGCGATCGACCCGGTGGCCGCCTACGGCGCCTACTACGAGGCTCGCCGGTTCGCCGAGGCCGCCACCTCGACGTATCGCGCGGCGTACTCTCTGTCCACCGCCATCGCCCGGATCTTCAACACCTACGGGCCCCGGATGCGCCTCGACGACGGGCGGGTCCTGGCCCGGCTCATTCGCCAGGTCCTCACCGACGGCGCGGTGACGATTCCGGGCTCCGGAGCACAGCGCCGCTCGCTGTGCTACGTCGACGACACCGTCGCGGGCGTGCTGGCGCTGGCGAACAGCGCACATCCGGGCCCGATGAACGTCGGCAACCCGGACGACGTCTCGATCTTCTCCCTCGCCCAGCAGTTGATCGACCTCACGGACGGCCACTCTCCCGCGGCCTTCGTGGAGGCGCCGCCCAACTTGGGCCATTCCCGCCGCCCGGACATCACGCTGGCCGGCGAGGTGCTGGGATGGCGGCCGCGGGTACCGGTGAAGGAGGGTCTGGCCACCACGATCGCCTGGTTCAGGGAGAACGGATCGGCTCATGGCTGGCGGTGACGACCGCGCCCGGCACTCGGGCGTGCTCGTTGTTCGAAGACGCCACGCAGCCCGTCTTCGGCGACGGGCAGCGCACGGCACGGATCATGATGATCGGCGAGCAGCCCGGCGACATGGAGGATCGTGCGGGCCAGGCGTTCGTCGGCCCGGCCGGACGGCTGCTGTGGCAGGCGGTGGACGAGGCCGGCCTGGTGCGGACGGATCTGTACGTGACCAACGCGGTCAAGCACTTCAAGTTCCGCCGCGCCGAGCGTGGCAAGCGCCGGATTCACCAGAAGCCGAACGCGGCCGAACTCGCCGCCTGCCGGCCGTGGTTGCGCGCAGAACTCGCGGCCGTACGACCGGAGATCGTCGTCGTGCTCGGCGCCACGGCCGCGGCGACGACGCTGGGTTCGTCGTTCCGGGTCAGCCGGCAGCGTGGGCAGGTGCTGGCGTGGTCGGACCTCGCGGACGGTTCCCCGCTGGCCCGTGATGGCGAGCTGCCGATCGACGACGCGCTCGTGGTCGCCACCGTGCACCCGTCCGCGGTGCTGCGCTCGCGTGAGCGCGCAGCGGATCATGCGGCCTTCGTCGCCGATCTGGACGTCGTGGCCCGGATCGAGCCCGGCTCCGTCACCGCGCAGGGTTGAGCGCTACCTGCGGCCACGACACCGGGCCGCAAGCGCTCAGCTCTTGCGCGACTCCATCAACCTCGACGCCGCGATCACGCCGAAGGCGGCCAAGGCGACCTGCACGATGAGCTCGATCCAGTCGATGCCGGAGGTGTCCCGGAGCGGGCCGACGATGGCCGTACCGATGAGTGCGGCGACGATGCCGATGAGGATCGTGAGCCAGATGGCGATTTTCTGCTTGCCCGGAACGATGAGCCGGCCCAGTGCACCGATGACGATACCGACGATCAGTGCGGAAATGATTCCACCGATTTCCACGAGTTCCTCCCGGCGCCGTTGCCGCTACCGAACTACCTGCACACACCCTACTCCGCGATAGTCAAATGATCATGTTCACTTGGCAATTCCCTGCCACACCACCCGTGCACGCCTCGTGATGCGACACAACGCCTAGTGGTGCAAGCCACCCCGCGCGCGCCTGCCCCATGCCCACCGCCGCCGCGTTCGCGTCCGGCGCCGTTGGGTACGAGGTCAGCGGAAGGGTGGTGGCGACATGGCACGGTCGATCTGGAGCGGCGCGCTCACCTTCGGCATGGTCTCGATCCCCGTCCGGCTGTACAGCGCGACGGAAGAGCACGAGGTCAGGTTCCATCAGTTCGAGCGCGACACATCAGACCGGATCCGCTACAAGCGCGTGAACGAACGCACCGGCAAAGAGGTCGAGTACGACGACATCGTCAAGGGCCACGACGTCGGCGGCGGCGACTACGTCATGGTCGAGCAGGACGAGCTCACCGAGATCGCCCCGGGCCGCTCACGCACGCTCGAGATCTCCTCCTTCGTCGACCTGGCCGAGATCGACCCGATCCACTTCCAGAACAGCTACTACCTGGCGCCGTCCGACGAAGACAACCAGACGCCGTACGCGGTGCTGCGCGACGCGCTGGCGAAATCGGACCGAGCCGGCATCGCGACGTTCGTCATGCGCAGCAAGGAATACCTGGCACTGGTGCGGGCGTCCGGCTCCGTCCTGGTGCTGGAGACGATGCTGTTCGCCGACGAGATCCGCGACCCGCAAACCGAACTGCCCGACTTGCCGGCCGAGACCTCGCAGCGCAAACAGTTGTCGATGGCCATCGATCTGATCGAGGCCATGACCGAGCCGTGGCGTCCCGAGGACTATCGCGACACCTACACCGAGCGAGTCGAGGAATTGGTCGAGGCCAAGCGCGAGGGCGAGGAGGTCGTCAAGGGCGCTGAGCCCGAGCCGGCCACAGGCGTATCCGACCTGCTCAGTGCGCTCGAAGCCAGCGTGGAGTCGGCCCGTGGCCGACGTAAGGGCGCCGGCAAGAGCAAGGGCAAAACCAACGGCAAGGGCAGCGCCGAGGATCAGCGCGGAGAGCCGAGCGAGCCGTCGAAAGACGACCTCAGCCAAGCGTCCAAAGCCGATCTGGTCGAACTCGCCCGCAAACTCGATATCTCCGGGCGCTCGACGATGAACCGCGACCAGCTCGCCGAGGCCATCCTCGAGGCTCGCAAGGCCTCAGCAGCCTGACGTCGCCCGCTCGGCGCCGACGAGGCCACAGTTGCACGCACTCGAAACCGACAGTCGGCGGAAGCGAGCGTTTAAGCTCGGTGCATGACCGGCTCCAGGAGGACGGAGATGGCAGCAGAGAACGACATCATGGCCAGAGTCCGGGAACTCGTCGAGCAGGAGCGCCAACTCCGCGATCGGGCGCAAGCCGGCGAACTGTCCACCGACGAGGAACGCGCCCAGCTCAAGCAGGTCGAAGCCCAGCTCGATCAATGCTGGGACCTGTTACGGCAGCGGCGCGCTCGGGTCGAGGCCGGCCAGGACCCCGACGACGTCGAGCCTCGCCCGGTCGACGAAGTCGAGGGTTACCTGCAGTAGCGCGAGCATGGACGTCGAGTCCGACATCACCGCGCTGTACGCGCTGCCGCTGGAGGAGTTCGTCGCGGCGCGCAACGCGCTGGCCAAGAGGGCCAAGTCCAAGGCGAGTGCGGAGCTGGCGGCGAGCATCAAGGCGCTGCGCAAACCAACGACGACGGCGTGGCTGGCCAACCAGCTGGCCCGCGAGCGCGCCGACACCGTGGACGAGTTGGTCGGCCTGGGCGAGCAGATGCGCGCGGCGACCGACTCCCGCGACGGCGACCGGCTGCGTGAGCTGGCCGCGCGACGCAAGGAACTGGTCGACGAGCTGCTGACCGCTGCGGCAGCCCTGGCCCGCACGGCGAACTACGGCATGAGTGACGACGTCAGCTCAGGACTGGGCGAGACGTTCCACGCGGCCGTCGCCGACCCGGATGCCGGCGCGGAGCTGCGCGCCGGTCGGCTCAGCAAGGCGCTGCAGAACGTGGGGTTCGGCCCGGTGAGCGGCAGCGGCGAAGCAGCCGAGGTGATCTCGCTGAGTCGTGCGCGAGAGGCGCGCAACCGGCAGGAGCCGGCACCGGCGGCGTCCCGTGACGGCACCGGCGGCACCGGCACCCGCACCCGCAGCACCCGCACCGAGCCGGACCAGCCGGCGGAGGAATCGCCCCAGCAAGCCCAGCGCCGCCGCATGGCCGAGGCGCAGGCAGAGTTCGAGGAGGCTCAGTCCGCCGTCGAGGCCGCTGACGACCGCGTGGACGATCTCACTGCCGAGCTGGACCGTCGCCGCAAGGCGCTCGAGGACGCCGAGGCCACGGTCGAAAGTCTCGAGGCGAAACTGAAGGCCGCCCGCGCCGAGGCCGAGGACGCCAAGGCCGACGTCGACGCTGGTCGGCATCAGCTCGATCAGGCCGAGGTGGACGCCGAAGCTGCCCGCAGCCGGCGTCGCGAGATCAAGCAGCGCCTGGCCCGACTCCGCGACGAACGGCTGGGGCGAACCTGAGATGGTGCGAGTGGAGCGGCTACGCGCGGATCACGCGCCTGCGGTGCTGGCTTTCGAGCTCGAGAACCGGGAGTACTTCAGCCGGTCGATCCCGGACCGCGGCGACGCGTACTTCGCCGAGTTCGCCGCGCTGCACCGCGCCCGGCTCGCCGAGCAGGATGCCGGCGAGTGTCACTTCCATGTCGTGTTCGACGACGACGGCGCGCTGGTGGGCCGCGTCAACCTCGTGGACGTCGAGGACGGCATCGCCGAGCTCGGGTACCGGGTGGCCGAGCGAGCCGCAGGGCGCGGGGTGGCGACGGCCGCGGTCGCCCAGGTGTGCCAGCTCGCCGTGACGTCGTACGGGCTACACGCTCTGCGCGCCGTCACCACCCTCGACAATGCGGCCTCCAGGGCCGTGCTCCGCCGCCACGGGTTCACCGCCGTCGGAGACGTCACCGTCGACGGCCGGCCCGGCGTGCGCTACGTGCGTCGTCTCGTCGACTAGTTCACGACGATCACAGATACAGGATGTCGCGCAGCACGCCGGGATAGTTCGTGATGATGCCGTCGACGCCGAGGTTGATGTACTCACGCATCAGCTGCCCGGTGTCGATCGTGTAGACGCTGATCGTCATCCCGAGCTCGTGAATGCGATCCACCAGCTCCTGATCGGTCACCCGATAGCTGGGGTTGACCTGCTCGGCCCAGGTGCTCGCGTCGACCAGCTCGTCGTCACTGGGCCGGGACCCGTAGAGCAGCCCGATCGGGACCTCGGGCGCGATGTCGTGGTACGTGCGCATGGAGTCGATGTCGAACGACTGGACGACGAGCCGGTCGGTGCGCAACGAGCGCGGCAAGTAGCCCGGAATGGACGACAGTTCCTCGTGGATCTGGGCCTCGATGCCGGGATACAGGTCGGGGCTCTTGAGCTCGAGCAGGAATCCGGTCCGCGGCCCGAGGGCCTCGACCACCTCGCGCAGGGTGGGCACGGGCTCGCCCGCGAAGTCTGGGGAGAACCACGATCCGGCGTCGAGCTGGCGGATCTCTGCCAACGTGAAGTCGCCGACGTTCCAGGGCGCGCGGTCCGGGAAGACCTCTTCGACGTTGGTGGTGCGCTCCAGCGTGGTGTCGTGGATGATGACGAGCTCGCCGTCGGCGGAGCGTTGCACGTCGACCTCGACGAAGCTCGCCCGCTGCTGGACGGCGTACGCGACCGCGGCGACGGTGTTCTCGGGCGCGATGCCGGAGGAACCACGGTGCGCGACATCGATGACGTCCGGCGCGGGGTCGGCCTGGGCGGGTGCCGCCAGGGCTAGCGCGGAGACGAACACGGCGGCGGGCAACAGCGTCAAACGCATCGGTGCGCTCCTTCGTCCGGACGGGTCGTCGTCCGGCTCGGTCGGCCTATCGTGACGGTTGTCACTTTTGTCAAACAGAGTGTCATATCCCTGACTACTTCGTGAACACGCAGAGACTTCTCATCCTCGACGCATGGTTCAGTAGCCCGATGATCTGTTCACGCGGACGCCGTGGCCCTGATCAGGCCTCGGCGCCGAGTGGCGCGACGATGCGGCCGTCGTCCATCCCCAACCGGAACAAACCGATCGCCGCCCGGGCCCGGGCGTGCGCGCTCGCGGCGTCGGGCCCGGTCACCAGGATGTGCCCGAGGCGGCTGTTGTTGTCACAGGGGTGGGCCACGCGCTGCGGCGTGGTGATCTCGCACCGCACGACGGTGTCGTCACCAGCCAGCTGTTCCACGCCTTCGACCGCCGTCACCCTGCCCGGCTCCGGCGACATCACGAAGGCGACAGCGCTCGCGGGCGCCTGAGCCGGGTGCCGCTGCGCGGACGCGGGATCCCCCAGAGCGAGCGCGACGAGCAGCTCGAGCGGGTCGACGCCGGTGACCAGGCGGACCAGGTCGAAGATGTACCCGCCGCCCTGCCGAGGGTTGATCTCCACGATCCGCGGTCCAGCCTCGGTCAGACGGACCTCGGTGTGACTGAGCCCGTGGCGGTGGCCGACGGCCGTCAGCGCCGCGCGCACGTGGGCCTGCACCTCACGCGCCTGGTCCGGCGCGATCATCGCCGGAAAGACATGCCCGGCTTCGACGAACGCCGGCGCGCCGGCGACGTCCTTGCCGGTGATGCCGAGCACGGTGGTCACGCCGTCGTAGGTCATCGCCTCCACACTCACCTCGGGGCCGTCGAGCAGTTCCTCCACGAGCACGAGCCGGGCGAGCCGCTGGCCCCTGGTGTTGTGCTCGGCCGCGGTGATCTCCCCGTACGCGTCCTTCAGCGCGGCCTCGTCGTCGGCTCGGCAGACCGACGTTCCCGAGTTCAGGTCGACCGGCTTGGCGACGACCGGATACCCGATGCGCTCGGCTGCGGCACGGGCCACCGGCCACGTGTCCGCCGCCGCGTGCGCGGGCGTCGCGAGCCCGGCGCGGGCCGTCGCCGTACGGACCTCGTGCTTGCGCAGCATGCGCTTCACGACGTCGGGAGCTGGTCCCGGCAGCCGCAATGCATCCGCAGCGTGGGCGACGGCCTCGAGGTAGTAGTCGCAGGTCGTGACGACGCCGTCGATGCCGCGACGAGCAGCGAGCGACTTCGCGGCGGCCACGACGGCGCCGTGATCGTTGGTGTCCACGATGACGATGTCATCGGCGTCTCGCACCACCGGGTGCGCAGAGCCGTCCGCTGCACCCGGGTACAGCGCCGGGTCGCGAGTGAGCAGGACGTATCGGTGACCGAGCGCATGGATCAACGGCGGGAGCCGGAGCCCGGTCGAGTGCAACCAACTCTCGACCATCAGCAGGGTTGCCATGTCACTGCCCACTGCTGGTGCGAGCCAGCACGACGGAGTTGATGACGTCGTTGACCGGGTGGACGACGGACAGGACGTCGTAGGCCGTCATCGCATCGACGTCGATAGCCGGGTACAAAACGGTGCGCAGGCCGCGGGCGCTCCGGGCGAGCAGGATCGACCGCGGCGCCATGGCCGATGCCAGGTGGGCCAGGATCCGCTGTTTCTCTCCGGGGCCGGTTCCCACCAGAGCGGCGAGGACGACGATGTCGTACCGGGACAGGTCCGCGTTTGCGGCATCAGCTTCGACAAGCCGCAGGTCAGGGTAGCCCAGCGCGTGCGCCACTGCGCCCGCGGCGTCCAGGGCGAGCGGGTCACGGTCGATGAGGTCGACAGGCACGTTCAACTCACCGGCGATGAACAGCGCGCTCAACGGCAACGGCCCGGCACCGACGAAGGCCACCGACCGCACCCTGGTGGTCGCCGCCGACGCGAGAACCCCGACCTCCATCCGGCTCAGCCGACGGTAATTGTCGAGGTAGGGAAACTGCTCCAGCTCGGCCCGGGGGGTTGCAGCGGTCGCGATACGCGCTGCCCAGGCCGTCTCGAGCGCGGTCTCGCCTCGTGCGCACAGCTCACGCAGCCGAGCACCGATCACGGCGATCGCCGGATCGCGCATGATCTCGGCCACGCATGCATCCGGGACGGCGAGCACCAGCCGCACCAACCGGTCGAACATCTCGTCGACGGCCGGGCCCGGCTCCAAGCTGGGGGCCGCATCCAGTTCGCGGGACAACGTATGCAGCGCGGTGATCACGGTATCGGCACGAACGGCGCGCCGATCCGTGGTCGTGTCGATTCTGGACGAATTGGTAGTGAGACTCATGTTCATCAACACGGATGTTGTCACACCGCGACCGCGCGGGCGGGCGAACCGGCGAAAAAGCAGGTCGATCTCCGGCGGTACCTCGTGCCACGATCGGCCCCATGCGACCACCATGGATGCTCGATGAGCTCGCGCACGCCGGCCCCGAACATCTCGACCCGGAGTTCGTCGCCAACTTCGACCGCAAGCAGGGCCACCCGGACCCGTCCGACGACATCGCGGCGTTGACCACCCACGGCGTGGACGACACCGCGACGGTCGTCGACCTGGGCGCCGGTACGGGGCAGTTCGCTCTTGCCGCAGCGGCGCGGTTCGCGCGAGTAGTGGCCGTGGACGTCGCCGCACCGATGGTGGAACACCTGCGCGCGCGGGCCCGCGAGGTCCGCGCGACGAACGTGGACGTCGTCCAGGCCGGCTTCCTGGGCTACGAGCACACTGGGGCGCCGGCCGACGCCGTGCACACCCGGCATGCGCTGCACCAGCTACCGGACTTCTGGAAGGTGCTGGCGCTGCGGCGGATCGCCGCGACAATGCGCCCCGGCGGTGTGCTGCGGGTGCGCGACCTGATCTACGACCTGCGCCCGGACGAGGCCGCTGCCGCGTTCGACTCGTGGCTGGCAACCGCAGGTACCGACCCGGCCACCGGTTACACCGCCGACGACTACGCCGAACACATCCGCACCGAGCACAGCACGTTCCGTTGGCTGTTCGAATCGATGCTGGACGAGACCGGATTCGACATCGTCGACGTCGAGTTCACCGGGCCGTTCTTCGGCGCCTACACCTGCCTACGCCGCTAACGGCCGGGCACGAACTCCTGCATCTTGGTCTTCGCTCCCTGCACGAGCACCCGCCAGGCATTGGGGTCGCCCTTGAGCAACGCCTGAGTCGTCGCCGTCATCTGCTCGAACGTCGCATGCGGCGGGATCGGCGGCACCTCCGGGTCGCAGCGGACGTCGAGCACCGTGGGGCCGCCGGCGGCAAGCACGCGATCCCAGGCGGGGCCGAGGTCGTCCGGGTCGTCCACCTCCACGGCTTCGAGCCCGAGCTCGCGGGCGACCCGGGCGTAGGAGATGTCCGGCAGGGTCTGTGACTCCTCGAACTTCGGCGCCCCGCCCATGGCACGCAGCTCCCAGGTCACCTGGTTGAGGTCGTTGTTGTGGAAGACGCACACAACCAGGCGCCGGTCGGTCCACAACTCCTGGTAGCGCGCGATCGTGACCAGTTCGGCCAGCCCGTTCATCTGCATCGCACCGTCGCCAACGAGCGCCACGACCGGCCGGTCCGGATGGGCGAACTTGGCGCCGATGGCGTACGGAACCCCCGGCCCCATGGTCGCCAGCGTGCCGGACAGCGAGCCGCGCATCCGCCCGCGCATGCGCAGGTTGCGCGCGTACCAGTTGGTCGACGACCCGGAGTCCGCCGTCACGATCGCGTCCTGCGGGATACGTTCGGACAGCTCATGCACGACCCGCATCGGGTTCACCGGCGTGGCGTCGACCATCGCCTGCTGCTCCATGGTCGTCCACCAGGACGCGACATTGCTCTCCACCGCTTCGCGCCACTGGCGATCCGGCTTACGCTCCACCAGCGGCAGCATCGCGCGCAGCGTCGCCTTGGCCTCGCCGACCAGGTTCACCTCGGTCGGGTAGCGCATCCCGATCATGCTGCCGTCGATGTCGATCTGCACGGCGCGTGCCTGCCCGAACTCGGGGAGGAACTGCGTGTAGGGGAAGTTCGACCCGACGATCAGCAACGTGTCGCAGTCGCGCATCATCTCGTAGCTCGGCCTGGTGCCCAGGAGCCCGATCGCGCCGGTGACGTAGGGCAGGTCGTCGGGGAGCACGTCCTTGCCCAACAGGGCTTTCGCCACTCCGGCACCGACCAGCTCGGCGAACTGCTTGACCTCCTCGGCCGCATTGCGGGCGCCCTGCCCCACCAGCACGGCCACCTTCTCCCCCGCGTTGATCACCGCAGCCGCCTCGGCGACCTCGTCTTCCGGTGGGATCATCACCGACCGGGACGCACTCGGTGGGCTGGACGGCACGTGCTTGAACTCGTGCTCCGGGGCAGCGTACGGCTGTTCTTGCAGATCACCAGGGATGATCACCGCTGTCGGAGCACGGCGCGACGCGGCGGTCCGAATCGCCCGGTCCAGTGCGTTGGGCAGTTGCTCGGCGACGTTGACCTCCACGAGGTAGTCCGAGGCCACATCCTTGAACAGCGCCTGCAGGTCGATCTCCTGTTGGTAGCTGCCGCCCATGGCGCTGCGCGCGGTCTGCCCGACGATGGCGACCACCGGAACGTGGTCGAGCTTCGCGTCATACAAGCCATTCAGCAGATGGACCGCGCCCGGACCCGACGTGGCGGTACACACGCCGACCGTGCCGCTGAACTTCGCGTAACCCACGGCCTCGAACGCCGACATCTCCTCGTGCCGCGACTGCACGAACCGCGGATCGTTGTCCGCCTCGCCGAAGGCGGCGAGGATTCCGTTAATGCCGTCCCCGGGGTAGCCGAAGACCTGCTGGACGCCCCACTCGCGAAGTCGTTGCAGCAGGTAGTCGGCAACCGTGTCAGCCATGAGTCTCTCCTTGCCACGAGTCGTCGAGGAGATGACTACCCGATGGCGACCGGCCCAACCCGCCCGTGCGACGATCATGAGTCACTGACGGCGCGCGGACGCCGTGGGCGGCTCATGATCGCCCCTCAACACACCGATCCAGGCGGAAGTGCCTATTCAGTCACGGGAGCCTCGGCACCGGTGTAGAAGGCGGTCGTCCGCTCCTGCATCGCGGTCGCGGTGGCCTCGTCGGCCCCGTCCGCGATGTGCGCCTCGGCCCACCGCCGCGCGCTCAGGGTCATGAACTCGCGGCCGTCATCGGAGCCCATGAATGCCATGAACTCTTGCGGGTCGACCGCCTCGCCGCTGGAGATGTGCAGGCCCAGTCCCATCAGGCCCATATCCCAGCCGACACCGGTCGCGCCGGGACCGAACTGGGCCCAATGGTTGTCGACGGGAACCGTGTGGTGCAGCTCGAGGCGGGTACGCTCCGCCGACTCCGCACTCAGCCGAAGCTCGATCCAGCTGATGTCGCCGGCGTACTCCCAGGTGGCGGCGAAGCTGTGCGGCGGGTCACATCGGCTGATCGTGCCGCCGGCGTTTCCCTCCAGTTGGAACCGACCGCCGGCGCGCAGCTCGCCGGTCACGGGGAGGAACCAGCGCGGGATCCGTTCCGGGTTGGTGCAAGCGTCCCAGACGTCTTCGACGGCGGCGTCGTAGCTGCGGCTGAGCACACACGTGCGCCCTGCACCGGATTCGAGCTCGGCGGGGCCTACACGGCGGTGCGTGGTGTTGATCTGTTCGACGACGTCGATCACGATTCGCTCCTCGGTTCAGTGTCGGCTTGCCGGTGCAGTCTGCGTTCGCGACGGCCGCGGGCGAGCTCGGTCGCCAGCGCCTCGAGCGGTGGCGTCCAGAACCGCCGGAACCGGTCGAGCCACTCGTCGACCTCTTGGAGCGGGGCCGAGTTCACGGCGTAGAGCCGTTTGGCCCCCTCCGGGCGCACGGAGGCGAAGCCGGCCTCTCGCAACACCTTGAGGTGCTGCGAGACCGCCGGCTGCGTGATGCCGAACTCGTCCCGGATCACCGCCGTCACCGAACCGGCCGGTCGTTC
>Ga0079224_100010780_pt1 | contig 12550 bp, 7 predicted proteins | sample Stecom2015_FD_80414 | JGI IMG/M metagenome (GOLD analysis project Ga0079224, IMG submission 80414) | Agricultural soil microbial communities from Utah to study Nitrogen management - Steer compost 2015 | ecosystem: Environmental > Terrestrial > Soil > Agricultural land | place: USA: Utah...
ATCACCTCGGAGGAGTTGCAGCCCAGGACGACCCCGCCGATGTTTTTCCCGCTGTCGTGTACGTCGCCCTTGACGGTCGCAAGCAGAATCTTTGCCCGGGGCCGGGCATCTTTCAACGCCGCCTTCTCCTTCTCCAGGAACGGGACCAGGTACGCCACCGACTTCTTCATCACCCGGGCGCTTTTGACCACCTGGGGGAGAAACATTTTACCCGCGCCGAAGAGGTCGCCGACGACACTCATGCCCTCCATGAGCGGCCCTTCGATCACGTGGATCGCGGACGGATACTGCTGCCTGGCTTCCTCCGTGTCCTCCTCGATGTAATCGACGATGCCCTTCACGAGGGCATACTTGAGCCGTTCCTCTACGGGCCACGACCGCCACTCGTCCAGCTTCGTGCTGGCGCCGGCGTCCCCTTTCGCCACCTGCTCCGCAAACTCTACCAGGCGCTCGGTCGCGTCGGGACGACGGTTGAAGAGCACGTCCTCGATCCGTTCCAGCAGGTCCTTCGGCACTTCCTCATAGACCTCGAGCTGGCCTGCATTGACGATGCCCATGTCCATCCCCGCCTGAACGGCGTGATAGAGAAAGGCCGCGTGTATGGCCTCCCGGACGCGGTCGTTCCCACGGAACGAAAACGAGATGTTGCTAACCCCGCCCGAAACGTGCACGTACGGCAGGTTTTCCTTGATCCAGCGTGTCGCCCGAATGTAGTCGATCGCGTACGTGTTGTGCTCCTCGATGCCCGTTGCGACGGCAAAAATGTTCGGGTCGAAGATGATGTCTTCTGGGGGAAACCCGACCTCGTTGGTCAGGATGTCGTATGCCCTTTGGCACACCTCGATGCGCCTTTCGAACGTGTCGGCCTGCCCTTTTTCGTCGAAGGCCATCACGATGGCGGCGGCGCCGTACCGCCGGACCTTGCGGGCATGCTCCTTGAAGACCTCTTCGCCTTCCTTGAGGGAGATCGAGTTGACGACGGCTTTGCCCTGGACACACTTGAGCCCTGCTTCGATCACAGACCAGCGGGATGAGTCGATGACGACGGGCACGCGGGCGATGTCGGGCTCACCGGCGATCAGGTTGAGGAACCTGGCCATTGCAGCTTCCGAATCGAGCATCGCCTCGTCCATGTTCACGTCGATCATCTGCGCGCCGTTTTCGACCTGCTGGCGAGCGATCGACAACGCTTCCTCGTAGTTGCCCTCCTTAATGAGCCGGGCAAACTTGCGCGAGCCGGTGACGTTTGTCCGCTCCCCAATATTCACGAACGTCATGTCCGGGCGCAAAACAAAAGGCTCCATACCGCTTAGTCTCAACCGGTGTTCGACCTCCGGTATGCGGCGTGGTGGAAGGCCCTGCGTTACCTCGGCAAACGCCCGGATGTGGTCCGGGGTCGTCCCGCAGCAGCCTCCGACGATGTTGACGAACCCGCTTTCTGCATATGAAGCGATCTGCCCGGCCATAAACTCCGGCGATTCGTCGTACCCGCCGAACGCATTGGGCAGGCCGGCATTTGGATACAGGCTGACCGCAAAGGGGGCGAGCCGCGAAAGCTCCTCGATGAACGGCCGCATCTGCCCGGAACCCATCGCACAGTTGAGCCCCACGGCGAGCAGGTTCGGTGCATGTGAGATCGAAATCAGGAAGGCTTCGGTGGTCTGCCCGGACAGAGTCCGGCCGCTCATGTCGACGATGGTCCCGGAAATGATGACAGGCAGATCGATGCCCGTCTGCTCGCGGTGCTCCTGGATGGCCCAGATCGCGGCCTTTGCGTTGAGGGTGTCGAAGACTGTCTCGATGAGCAGAATGTCCACACCGCCGTCGACGAGGCCCCTGATCTGTTCGAGATAAGCGGCCGCCATCGCGTCGAAGAATACGGCACGGAAGCCGGGGTCGCTCACGTCGGGAGAAATGGAGAGCGTCTTGCTGGTCGGACCGATGGAGCCCGCGACGAACCGGGGCTTTTCCGGTGTGCGTTTCGTGTATTCGTCTGCGGCACTTCGCGCCAGCCGCGCCGAAGCCAGGTTCAGCTCGTAAACGTAATCTGAGAGGCCGTAATCCGCCTGCGAGATGGCATTGGCGCTGAAGGTGTTCGTCTCGATGATGTCCGCACCGGCCTCCAGGTATGCGCGGTGAATTTCTAGAATGACGTCGGGACGTGTTAGAGAAAGCAGGTCGTTATTGCCGCGGAGCTCGCCCGGATGATCCTTGAACTTCTCGCCTCGGAATGCCACCTCGTCGAGGCGGTGCCGCTGGATCATGGTCGCCATCGCCCCGTCGAGCACGAGAATGCGTTCGTTCAGGAGTCGGGTAAGCCGGGCAAACGTGTCGGTCATCCTGTCACAATATCTTCTGAAAGCACAGTAATCATTTTAACTTGAGATACGATGAACGACCTACGAACTAAGATTGTTCGTCGGATTCGCGTCTTTAATGTCCGCCACGACGAATCGCACTTTCCCTTTCGAGCCCTCACAGGCACCCGGGCAGACGTTTTTCCCCATGCCGGTTTTCGTATCACTGCGGCGAGATTTGTATACTCACGTCATGCGCCCTACAGGTTGATCCCACACGACCATGACACCCTCCAGGATTTTCCGTCTTTCCCTTCTCGCACTGTTTTGCGGTTTGATGCCGGTGCTTTCGGCCTTCGCTCAGACCGGCGACGCCTTCGTGCGTGTTAACCTTCTCGGCTACCTTCCCGAAGACACCAAGGTGGCTCTGGCCTTCTCGGAGAAACCCCAGAGCGGCTCGTTCTCGCTTCGGGACGAAGAGAGTGGCGAAGTCCGGTTCAAAGGGAATCTCGTTCCCTCAGAGGCGCCCGGTTGGGGCCGGTTTCCGCACTACTATACGCTCGACTTCAGCTCGTTTCGCGAGCCCGGGCGCTACGTGATCGAGCTTGACGCCACGGGAGATCGGTCGCCGGCCTTCGGAATCGGGCGCGACGCCTACGGAACCGTCCAGGACGACCTGCTCGTGTTCATGCGCCAGCAACGGTGCGGGTACAATCCCTTCCTCGACATGGTCTGCCACCGGCACGACGGCCGGAGCATGTTTGGAACGCTGCCGGACTCGACCTACATCGACGTCTCCGGCGGCTGGCACGATGCGGGCGACCAGCTTAAGTACCTGATCACGTCGAGCAACGCCACGGCTCGGATGCTGCTCGCCTATCGGCTGGCGCCGGAGAAATTCGGTGACCGGGTGGATGCCTACGGCCGGCCTTTCCCCAACGGCGTCGCCGACGTGCTCGACGAGGCCCGCTGGGGGCTCGAATGGCTCCACAAAATGCACCCCGCGCCCGACCAGCTTTACCACCAGGTCGCCGACGACCGCGACCACATCGGCTGGAAGTGGCCCAACCGCGACAGCTCGGACTACGGGTGGGGACCGTTCAGCTATCGCGTCGCCTATTTCGCCACGGGGCAGCCGCAGGGACTGCGCGAGTACAAAAGCAAGGCTACCGGCGTAGCCAACCTGGCCGGACGGGTCGCCGCCGCCATGGCTTTGGCGTACGACGTCTTCAAGGACGACGACCCCGGCTACGCCGAGATGTGCCTGCAAAAGGCACGCTCCGCCTACGCCTTGGGCAAACAAAAAGAAGGGTTCCAGCAGGGAAACTCGTACGGCGCACCTTACCGCTACACCGAAGACACGTGGGCTGACGACATGGAATGGGGCGCGGCCGAGCTCTTCCGTGTGACGCAGGAACCTGCGTACCTCGAAGACGCAAAGCACTACGCCCGGCTCATCAATACCACGTCGTGGATGGGACGCGACACAACCGAGCACTACCAGTTCTATCCCTTCGTGAACGTCGGGCACTTCGCGCTGTACCCCTTCGTGGACGAAGCCCTCAAAGACACGCTGGCCGGATATTACCGGGACGGGCTCGAAAAGATACGGCAGCGGGCTCAGCGCAACGCCTACCATATCGGCGTGCCGTTCATCTGGTGCTCGAACCACCTCGTGAGCGCCCTGATCACGCAAGGCCTGCTGTACGAGCAGATGACCGGCGACATGCAGTATCACGACCTGATCCTGGCGCACCGGGACTGGCTCCTCGGGCGTAACCCCTGGGGAACGTCGATGTTTACGGGGATCCCGAGAGACGGTGAATACCCGGAAGACATCCACACCAGCGTCTGGTACCTCACGAAACAGATGGTTCCGGGCGGGCTCGTCGATGGGCCGGTCTACGCCACCATCTACAACAACCTGAGAGGCCTTACCCTGCTGCAACCGGACGAGTTTGCCTTCTTCCAGAACCCGTACGTCGTCTATCACGACGACATCGGCGACTACTCGACCAACGAGCCGACGATGGACGGCACCGCCGACACCATCTACCTGATGGCTTTCTTCGGCGCTCCGGACCCCACAGCGCCCGTCAAGAAGTAAGAAACGAGAGAACCGTTTGGGCAAACGGCTCCGGAGCCTCGGCGTGGACCCAGTGTCCGGCCCCGCTGATGGTCTCGATACGGGCATTCGGGAACAGCTTCAGGATTTGCTCCCGGTCCTCGTCCTGCACGTAGTCGGACTTTTCCCCCCGCACGAATAGGGCAGGCCCATTGAACGTCGAGTTGGATTCGATGGCCGCGTTGATCGCGTCGTAGTTGCGATCGATGCCCTCAATGTTGGCCTGCCATCGGTAGGCGCCGGTATCCTTGTCGAGTGCGAGGTTCTTCAGCAGAAACTGGCGCACCGTTGCCGACGCGATTCGCTCGGAGAGCGCCCGGTCGATTTCGGTGCGGCTGCTATATGCACCGGGGTCCAGCAATCGGAGGGCTTCGAGTATTTCGGTATGATGCGGCGGATAAGCCCGGGGTGCGATGTCCACGACCACCAGTCGGTCGACGACTTCCGGGCTCTCGAGCGCGAGCAGCATCGCCACCTTGCCGCCCATCGAATGCCCGAGCACGTGAGCCGACGCGTGACCGGTCTGCTTCAGAAAGGCGCGCACGTCCTCGGCCATCGTGGGCAGATCGAACCGGTCGCTATGCGGCGAGCGGCCGTGGTTGCGCAGGTCGACGGCGTAGACGTGAAACGAATCGCTGAAGCTCTTCGACGCCAGCGTGTGCCAGTTCCCGCTCGCTCCCAGCAGTCCGTGGAGGATGACCAGGGCCGGACCCGACGACCCGTACTCACGAAAGTGCAGCTGCATGTTTTGCCCCGGCCGCTCCTGTCAGTTCACGCAAGAAGAAAACCATGTTTGGAGATCGGTAGAGAACGAATCCTCTTTCCGGTCACGGCAAAGATGGCGTTGCAGACTGCAGGAATGATCGGGGGCAGTGCCGGTTCCCCGAGGCCGGTGGGCGGGTTGTCCGACTCGATGAAGTGCACCTCGATCTCTCGGGGCGCCTGGCGGATACGCAGCGGCGTGAACTCGAGGAAGTTCGACTGTACGACCCGGCCTCCCTCGATCGTGATTTCGGCGTCTCCGAGGTGGCTCAGGCCATCGATGACCGATCCCTGAACCTGTTGGAGGGCGCCGCTCGGGTTAATGATCGGCCGTCCAACGTCGCCGACCGCCCACACCTTGTTTACGATGACCCGGTAGCCCGATTCCACACGTACCTCGGCCACCTCGGCAAAGTAGCCGCTGTGGCAGTAATACGCACCGATCCCCAACGCGGTATTTTCCGGAAGCGACCGTTTACCCCATCCGGATTTCTCCGCCACGAGCTCGAGCACCCCGCGCATGCGCTCAGGCCGGAAGCCCGAACGCCGGCCCTCCGGGAGCGGGAGCGGTGGCCTATCCAGCAGCTCCAGCTGGAACTCGAGCGGGTCCCTACCGGCTGCGTGCGCGAGCTCATCGATGAACGACTGCATCACGAAGGCAAGCGCATTGCTAGCCGGAGCGCGGAGATAGCCCGTCGGCACCCCGAGCGGCATCGTCGAAACCTGGAGCCTGAAGTTCGGGACGAACCGCATCGGAAACTCATCGTCGTGAATGTTCGCTGCCTGGGCGTAGCGACCCTCTTCCCCGTACGTGATGAAGTGGTTCTGCCAGGCAATGAGCTTCCCTTCCTCGTCGAGGCCGCCCTTCAGGTAATGGAAACCGCCCGGACGGTAGAAGTCGTGCTGCATGTCGTCTTCGCGGGAGTAGAGCAGCTTGACCGGCGCCCCGACTTCGCGCGCAATCCAGGCCGCTTCCACCATGTAGTCATTCGCGAGCCGGCGTCCGAACCCGCCTCCCATACCCGTGAGGTAGACCGTAATGGCGTCGGGATCGAGGCCGAGCGTCTTCGCGACGAGGTTTCGGCCATCGCCCGGCGTCTGGCTTGGCGCCCAGATCTCCATCTCGCCGTCGTGGTAGTGAGCGGTACACGTCTGCGGCTCCAGGGTGGCGTGAGCGATGAAAGGATACGTGTACGTGGCTTCCAGCGTTTTTGCCGCCTGCTGTAGGGCTGTATCGACGTCCCCATCGTTGGCAATGACGCGGTCCGGCGGTTGCTTCGACAGCTCTTCGGCGCGGCGGGCGAAGCCGGCGCTGCTCTGCTCGGCCGTCGGCCCCTCATCCCACTCCACCACGAGCTTCTGCCTGGCGGCCTGGGCCTGCCACCACTTGTCGGCCACGATCGCGACCCCTCCCAGCAACCCGTTCAGGTCGGATCCGCCTTCCACCACGAAGGCATGGCGTACACCCGGCTGCGCGCGGACGACGTCCAGATTGGCCTGTTTCACCTTCCCCCCGAAAACCGGGCACTTCACAAACACGGCGGAAAGCATCCCGGGCAGGGTGACGTCGGAAGCATACGTCAGCATACCCGTCACGATGGCTGCGTTGTCTACCGACGGCGTCGGCTTACCGATCAACCGGTAATCTTTCGGGTCTTTGAGCGGCACGGAATCAGGATCGGGCGGTGCCAGGGTGGCAGCCTTCGAAGCCAGCTCGCCGTAACCGAGCGACCGGTTGCTCGCCTTGTGCAGTACGCGCCCCGACTCGGTTGTGCATTCCGACTCAGGCACGCCCCACGTCTGTGCGGCGGCCGCGATCAGCATCATACGGGCAGCGGCGCCCGTCTTGCGCATCGGCTCCCAGTTTATCGGGGTAGCCGTGCTGCCGCCCGCAAACTGGGGACCGTACACCGGCTCGTTGAGTTTGCCCTGCTCCACCGTCACGTTGTGCCAGTCGACGTCCAGCTCCTCGGCAATCAACATCGGGAGCATCGTCTTGACACCCTGACCGATTTCGGGATTTTTGCCGATGATCGTCACCGCACCGTCAGGCGCGATGCGTATGAACGCGTTCAGCTCGGCAACGGCCGGGGTGGAAGTAACCTGAGCGTGCGTCACGGGCGCATAGTACATGCCGAGCAACATACCGCCTCCAGCCAGGGCAGAGGCACGCAAGAAGGTGCGACGGTTCATTGTCAATTTTTCCATGACGCGACCTCAGGAGTTGCGGGTTCCGTTCTGCGAAGGAAGAGTCGTCTGGGGAGAGGCACCCGACATGATTTCGGCAGCCCGGCGGACCGCCTGCCGGATGCGAAGGTACGTCCCACAGCGACAGAGCACGTGATCCATACCCAGATCGATCTCGGTATCGGTCGGGTTGGGATTGTTTTCGAGCAGCGTGGCGGCCGTCATGATCTGACCGGCCTGGCAATACCCGCATTGCGGTACGTCCAGCTCCTTCCACGCGATCTGAACCGGATGAGAGCCGTCGGGAGACAGCCCCTCGATGGTCGTGATCGGGACGTCTACCGCAGCGGAAACGGGCGTTCTGCACGAGCTGACGACCTTATCACCCAGCCTGACGGTGCAGGCGCCACACACACCGATACCGCAGCCGTATTTAGTACCGTGTAAATTCAGCTCTTCCCGGAGCACCCACAGCAGAGGGGTGTCCGCAGGCACGTCCACAGTGGTCCTATGCCCGTTGACGATCAGGGTAAATGCCATAGACCAATACCTTAGCAATCAGAAGGTTGCTGCCAGTTCAGGAGGCGTGCTACAGGGGAACCAAACGATGCGCGTTACGCCATCCAATCGCGCTCACGTCCCGATAGATTGTTCAGCGTTTCGATGACCAGCGAAACGTCCTGTGCAATCTGGAAATCGAACATACCCACGACGATAAAATCAGCGCCGTTTTCGAACGCAAATTTAAAACCTTCTTTCGGGTCGATCGCACCAGCTGCCAGCGTCTTGAAAGCAAACCAGGGCTGCTTCTTGCTCTTCATGTATTCTGCCGTGGCCTGCCAGTCGAGGTCGAATATGTTGTCGTGGAACTGGTCGTGATCGACTCCTCCCTGTGTGTCGACACTGAACGGTATTCGGTTCTCTTTCGGATGCGCCGACCAGTACGCGTCGTGATGGAACGTCTTGAAATAATAGTCTGGCTGGATGCCCGCCTTGTCGCACTCGATCGGCACCTCCAACGCGTGGCTGCCGATACCGGCAGGTAAACCCTGGCTGCGGACGTAATCCACGATCTTACCGATCAGCTCGATGTTCTCCTTGCGCCCTTTGTTCAACGCGGCCTCAACGAGCTGGTCCGCGTATCCACCGTGTACGTAGATGGCGTCAACACCCTGATCGACGAGCCCGTCGAGGTTGGTTTTGATGTGGTCCCAGTCCGCCACGTTCCATAGTCCCCAGGTCGGATGCACGTTTGCGATCCGCTGGAGATGGCCGCCTCGTTCGCGGTTGTACTTATCGACCTGCGCAACCTGCACCATGTCGACCTGAACGGTATTAACGCCGGCCTGCTCAAGCAGTTCAAAGGTGTCGAACTGTTTTTGCTCGGTGTTGTAGGCCTTCATCAGCTCGGAAACGTAAAGGAGATCGCGGGAATGGGCCCACCCGCCGAGCAGGTTTCCTCCCGACAAGATCCGGCTGATGGTCAGGTTGCCCAGCTTGCCCGTGGGCATGGCGCCTGCCGAGATGGCTTCGGGCAAGGCCACCTTTCGATCGAGACCCTTGGCAAGCGCTTCCGTCAGTATGTGTTCTTCAAGACTGACGAACCCCGTTGCCGCTGCACCGGCCATCAGGGTGCCGCGCAAAAACTTTCGGCGATTGACTTTTTCCGGCATGGTGTTTCCCCGAACGCGTCTGATTTAGGATGGAAAGCTGTACGATAAATATAGGAATATTGTACAGTTTCTTGCCCGTTTTTTAATACAGACTTAAAGCGAACGGAGACCGAAATATTGATGAATTGAAGAAGTTAGATTACCTCGGTGGGGGCGTGCGGTGAAAGGTGAACGAAGATATGAATTATAGATAAATATACATTTATATCTTTTTATTAAAACGACAAAACCGGGCCCCGCCGTACATCACGACATCAGCCCGGCACGTCATCTCGACATTCGTCAGCTATCGGAAGGATCGTCGGGGTACGCGTGAAGCAGCTCCTCGTCGTCCGGCAGGTTGGTTACTTCCGGAAGGTCCTGAAAATCGTAATCCGGCAGGCAACGTTCCTTAATGTGCTGGACGACCTCGTGAATCGCCGACAAGAACTTCCCGAAGTCCTCCTTGTAGAGGAAGATCTTGTGCTTCTCGTAGCGTCCTTCGTCGATGCGCTTGCTCTCGGTGATCGTCACGAAGAAATCTTCACCGGACCGCGTCGTCTTTACGTCGAAGAAGTAAGTCCTTTTGCCAGCTGGGACGCGCTTCGAGTAGATTTCGTCGTGATAACGCCTGGAGTTACGATGGTCCAGACCATCAGCGTCATCATACTCTTCCCGGTCCTCGTGATCATATCCGTGATCCTCGTGATACCGGCTCCGACTTTCCTGTTCGTAACACATCAATCCTACTTCTTTGGCTGCCCCATACGGGCAAATTGTGAAACAAGTGCAGCGTTTGGTGCCGCATAATATGACGATTTGGTAACACCTGTTGCAAATATGCAAACAGTTGCATCAAAATACAACGGGATATATCGACCACTACAGATCGAACTATAATTGCCACTTACCGGCTCGATGCACTTTTCACTTCTCAACGACGTCGAGCGGCGACGACTCTGGTATACGCGCGAGCGGCATTTCGAAGGGAACAAATGGATGGAAAACGGAAAAGCGAAGAGAAAACCTTAGTTTTTTTGCCCATTCGCTGCTTAATCCCTCCATTTTCAAGATGATTTGGTGAGCCTTCTCCGTCTCTCCCAGGGCAAAATAGCAACGTCCCAGGTCGTAAAGCGCCGGCGCAAAGGTTGGCTCGATGCGCAAGAAATCTTGTAGAAGCGGTACCGCACGGGCATATTCATACTGTTTGATCAGCGTCAGCGCCTCTCCGTAGAGCGCGAGGCGGGCGTACGGCGCGTAGTGCCCGATTCGATTGAATAGCGCCCTCGCTTTTTCGTACTCTTGCTGCCTGATGTGGTGCAGCGCGAGCATGTACGTGGCAGGGAAATAGTCCTGATGCGCTTCGAGGGCCGCCTCGTACGAGCGCATGGCCTCACTCCAGGTCCCACGCATCTCCAGAAGCGCCCCACGAATCAGATGGATACGCGCATCGTGCGGTGCGCGCGCCGCGCTGGCAGTCATCAGGGCGATGGCGCGATCGAGGAACGCAGGGCTTTTGTAACCAAGCCCGAGCTCGGCCGACACCCGGAGCATGCTGGTCTGCGGCTCTCGCGTGATGCCTGGATCGCGGAGATAGGATTTCAGCGAGCGGGGCTTTTCGGTCAGCATCTTCAGCCCGAGCGCGGGGCGCGGATCCGTCGCGACGCACATGTCCTCTCGTACGTGGTCCTTATTCTGCCGTACGGTGCCCGACGCCACCACACCCAACACACGCCCTTTTCGGTCGAGTAGCGGTCCCCCGCTATCTCCCGGACGAAGTGGGTTGCTGCTGATCCAGTATGGCTCGTACCGGTCGAGCGTGATCGAGGTGAAGTGGTGCCCGACTGTGCTGCGCTGCCTGCCGGAAGACCAGCCGTTCGTAAAGACGACGTCGACCAGCTTCTCGTTGTCCCACGATGGCCGGACCTGATCGCCTACAGGCGCCAGCTCCAGTATAGGCAGGCCGGCCCACTTTACTTCATCCGGATCGACGTACAGGACCGCGATGTCTCGCGACGGGTCGAGTACCCAGGCCTTTCTCGTCCAGATCGACTTTCCATCGGGCAGCCTTAGCTGCACGCGCTCAGCGTCCATGATCACGTGGAAACTCGTCACGGCGGCGTCAGGGCCGACGAGAAACGCCGTTCCGGTGCGGTCAGGCACCCGGCTGCCTCTCGGCGCCTCCGCAATGACCTGCATGATCGCCTGGGAGCGCCGGAAGAACTCACGATCGACCTGGTAGACCGATAGGGAAGGGACCGCCGGCATATACGTCCGCGAACCGAGCTGCAATCGGTATTCGGGAAGGGTGAGCTTCCCGGTACGGTGCGCACGGAGTATGAATCGCTCGCTGAACCTGGTGACCGGCGTGCCCTCGACCAGCGCGTGGTGCACCGGACTGCGATCGCGCCGTAAGACTTCGAATACCGCCTCATTGACGCATAGCTCGGCCTGCTCGAAGGCCAGCGATACCGCTTCCGTCTCCGCTTGCCCCTTTGGCGTGTAATAGACTTCGACCGTTAAAACGAAAGGCTCCCCGAGGGCAACGATGGACTGATCGAGCGCTGCGAATATCTGAAGCGTGGGTTCATCGGAAAAGCGTGGACCGGCAGAGGCCGTACAGGAAAACAGAAGAAATGCTCCGGAGAGCAGGCGCCACGCGGATTTTCTGACACCCTTCACGTCGATCCACTTCCATGAGTGAAAAGAAGTTGCAACCGTCGATTCCAGTCGACGATATCGGTCTGTTCTAATAGGGAATATACAAGAAATTCAGGCGGTTGCAACAATTCCGCGCAGGAGAACTTCGAGACGGTTGCGAGCCTGACGCCCCACTTCCAGTACGTCTTCGTGAGTAAGGAGCGCTGCTCCGAGCCCGGCAGCCGGATTGGTGATCGTGGAGACTCCGATGACCTTCATCCCCAGTGCGCTCGCCTGAATCACTTCAGGAACCGTGCTCATGCCGACCGCATCGGCTCCCAACCGAGAAAACATCCGGATTTCGGCCTTCGTTTCGTAGCTGGGCCCACTCGCCCACACGTAAACGCCGCGATACGTCTGGATGCCCTTTTCCAGCCCGAATCGCTCGGCACGGTCGATCCAGGCCGGGTCGTACGGCGGCGTAGCGGGCCGATCGTGCACGTCCCCTAGGCCTTGCACCACGGGCCCGCAAAAGCTGAAATTGAGGTGGCCGGTAATGAACATCAGGCTGCCAGGACCCATCGCAGGATTGATCCCGCCCGCGGCATTGGTCACGACCAGCTTCGAGGCTCCGAGCGCCACTGCAAGGCGAATCGGAAAGGTCACGGCCTCCAGCGAATGGCCTTCGTAACGATGGACACGGCCCTGTATGAAGAGCACGTCGCGGCCTTCCAGCCTTCCAAAGACGAGCCTTCCGTCGTGCCCCGCGACGGTCGAAACGGGATAACCGGGGATCACGCTCGCAGGAACCACTTCCTGATCCGTCGCGGAATCGGCCAGCGAACCGAGCCCCGAACCCAGAACGAGTACGATCTCAGGAACAGAAG
>Ga0079224_100010781_pt1 | contig 12550 bp, 14 predicted proteins | sample Stecom2015_FD_80414 | JGI IMG/M metagenome (GOLD analysis project Ga0079224, IMG submission 80414) | Agricultural soil microbial communities from Utah to study Nitrogen management - Steer compost 2015 | ecosystem: Environmental > Terrestrial > Soil > Agricultural land | place: USA: Utah...
AAAAAAGCTACATTTGAATAATTGAAAGAAAATGACGAATTTATTTAACACATATTTTTATTTCTTCTTTTGGCAAAAAGTCCAGAAGCGGGAAATCTATGTTGTTAAATAACCCTAACAATAGTACAATATAAAGTCCCGCTGTAAAGTGGGACTTTTTTTTTATCTAAACGCATATGAAAGTAGCTATACAAGGTACACTCGGATCTTACCATCATCAGGCTTCGGTAAACTACTTCCCCGATCAAAATTTTGAATTGGTCGAATTGGAAAGCTTTAAAAAACTGGCCCAATCCATCTTTCAATCCCAGGTCGATTTTGGAATCATGGCCATCGAAAATACCATTGCAGGCACTCTCCTACCCAATTATTCATTGATAACCAAATACCAACTTAAAATTGTGGGAGAAGTTTACCTTCCAATTCAGCACCAGTTAATGGCTCTTCCGGGAACTAAATTGGAAAATTTACAGGAAATCCAATCTCACCCCATGGCTCTTTTACAATGCGACCAATTTCTCGAAGATTACAATCACTTGCGCATTTTGGAAACCTCAGACACCGCTTTGACAGCAAAAAAAATCAAAGAACGAAATCTTCCCAATGTAGCGGCCATCGCTTCTGAATTATCGGCAGAAATTTACGGATTGGAAATTTTGAAGCGAAATATTCAGACCTTTTCAAAAAACTTCACGCGTTTCTTTATTTTGGCAAAAAAAGCTGAAAAGCCTTCGATTTATAATAAAGCATCCATCCTATTTACCACTACGCATAAAAGTGGCTCCTTGGCCAATATTTTGAACGAACTGGTTTACCTCAACATCAATATGGAAAAAATTCAATCGGTTCCCATTATCGACCAACCTTGGCAATATGCCTTCCATGTTGACGTGTCATTTGAGACACCAGAAAATTTTCAGGAATTGCTACAAAGAATTCGACTTAAAACGAATTTTCTAGACGTGTTGGGGCTCTACACGAAAAATGACCCTCAACCGACGAAAATCGCAATAAGGGAAAATTCAAACCATTCATTAATCACAAATTAGACTTAACTTTGCAACAATGAAAGCCAAACAATCTTGGATACGAGAATTCAACAAACCACTGATCATCGCCGGCCCTTGCAGTGCGGAAAGTGAGAAACAAATGCTGGAAATTGCCGAACGCATGGATAAGGACTATGTGCAAGTATTTCGTGCAGGAATCTGGAAACCGCGTACCAAACCCAATTGTTTTGAAGGGGTTGGCGCCATCGGACTAAATTGGCTGAAGCGTGTTAAAGATGAATTTGGCTTTAAAATCGCAACGGAAGTTGCAACGGCTAACCACGCTAAATTAGCACTCGAATACGATGTGGACTATTTATGGATTGGGGCGCGCTCAACGGTAAATCCATTTACAGTGCAGGAAATTGCCGAAGCACTTCGCGATACGGATAAAACGGTTTTGGTAAAGAATCCGGTGAACCCTGATTTGGAACTTTGGATAGGCGCAATTGAACGTTTACAATCGCAAAACATTCAAAAAATCGGTGCCATCCACCGTGGATTTTCCACCTACAAAAAGACAAAATACCGCAACAATCCCCAATGGCAAATCGCCTTGGATTTCATGGACAAAATGCCGGAAATCCCCCTCATTTGTGACCCTTCCCATATTTGTGGAAATCGCGAAGGAATTTTTGAAGTTTCCCAACAAGCTTTTAACTTTGAATACGACGGTTTGATGGTTGAATCGCATTGCAATCCTGACGAAGCATGGAGCGATGCCAAACAACAAATCACACCGGAAAGATTATTGGAAATTCTAAAGAAAATCGAGCTCAGAAAGAGTGATGATGAAAATGCCTTCTATCACTCGCAATTGAACCGATTGCGAAATGAAATTGACGAAACAGATCAGGCAATCTTGGAAATTATCGCACAAAGAATGCTGATTTCAACTCAAATCGGTGAATTAAAAAAAGAACACAACGTTGCGGTTTTTCAACCTGAACGCTGGAAACAAATTCGCGAAAATTCCATCAAACAAGGACAATTATTGGGGTTGTCGGAAGAATTCATTGATAAATTAATCAAAGCATTGCATCAAGAATCGATTCAACAACAAAATTCCATCATGAACAAAGAAAATTCAATTTAATTGCATGACGGGACGTATCATAAAATCAACCGGAAGTTGGTATATCGTTCGAGAAGATTCGGGACATACTTTAAAAGCTCGAATCCGAGGAAAATTTAGAATTAGTAAAATTCAACATACAAACCCAATCGCGGTTGGGGATTTCGTAGATTACGAAACTGACAAAGACGGCAATGCAGTCATTACAAAAATTCACGAACGAAAAAATTACATCATTCGTCGCTCTGTCAACCTTTCCAAACGTTCACATATAATCGCCTCCAATATCGACCAGGCATTTTTGCTTGTTACCATCGACAACCCCAAAACTTCTTTAGGGTTCATAGACCGATTTTTGGTAACGGCAGAAGCCTATCACATCCCAGTGATTTTGGTGTTCAACAAAATGGATGTGTACAACGAAGAACAATTGGAAGATGTCGCTTTTTACAAAGCTATTTATGAGGAAATCGGATATGAAACTTTGGAAATTTCCGCCCAGACCGGATACAATTTGGAGTTGCTCAAAGAAAAATTAAAAAATAAAACAAGCGTATTATCAGGTCATTCCGGAGTCGGAAAATCTACTTTGATGAACGCCTTACACCCGGATTTAGATTTGAAAACATCTGAAATTTCCGACTTTAACCAAAAAGGACAACATACCACCACCTTTGCCGAGATGTACGAATGGCCATTTGGTGGATTTTGCATCGATACACCCGGAATCAAAGAATTTGGATTAGTGGAAATGGAAAAACAGGAAATTCAGAATTATTTCCCAGAAATTTTTGAACGAAAATCAGCCTGCAAATTTGACAACTGCCTGCACCTCAATGAGCCGAAATGCGCTGTTCAGGAAGCAGTTGAAAAAGGGGAAATTTCCCCAACCCGCTATGAAAATTATATCGGATTTTTGTTCGAAATCCAAGAAAACAAAAACTAGAAAATATTTCAATGAGAGCTGTAGTGCAACGCGTCAAACATGCAAGTGTAACGGTAAACAATGAAGTAATCGGAAAAATCGGAGTGGGACTCTTGGTTTTGGTCGGATTTGAAGAAGCCGACCAACAAGAAGATTTCGACTGGATAATTCAGAAAATAACCCAAATGCGAATATTCCCCGATGAAAATGGAGTCATGAATATTTCGGTTCAAGATGTCGAAGGTGATATTCTGGTGGTCAGCCAATTTACTTTACATGCATCTACCAAAAAAGGAAACAGACCTTCTTACATCAAATCCTCTCCCCCTGCTGTTGCCAAAAATCAATATGATTTATTTGTTTCCACATTAAAAAATAAATATTTTAGACCTATTCAAACCGGAGAATTTGGAGCAGACATGAAAGTTGAATTACTAAATGACGGACCCGTAACCATCTGGTTGGATAGTAAAAATAAGGAGTAAAGTCACGAAAACTATAAAAAATCTAATCCTGATTGCATTTTTTTATTGGGGTTTAGTAATTCCATTGCCCAAACTTATCCCTTGGAATCCATTCCAACTGAATTAAAACAAAATGCTTACGCTGTCATTCAAAAAGCCGAAACTCAGGTAGAACTCCATTCGCTGAACAAAGTAGTTCAAACCCGCACATGGGTTATCACGGTTTTGGAAAAAATTTAAGTTATGAGTTTAGAAAAAATACAAAAAGACGTCGACGACTGGATTAAAAATCATGGAGTTCGCTATTTCAACGAATTGACCAACATGGCGCAATTGACCGAAGAGGTGGGTGAAGTAGCCCGTATCATCGCCCGTCGCTATGGAGAACAATCAGAAAAAGAATCCGACAAGCAGAAAGATTTAGGGGAAGAATTGGCCGATGTTCTTTTTGTTGTCATTTGTTTGGCCAACCAAACGGGAGTGGATTTAAACAAAGCATTTTATAAAAAATTGGAATACAAAACAAAACGAGACCACGATCGCCATCAAAACAATGATAAACTTAAATAGTTTTCGTTCATGGCGGTAATTCTCGACCAGGTTTTTGAAAAGTTGACAGATTTGAAGGTGGGTGATTATGAAAATTGCCTGTTTAGAAATGCACAATTTGCAGAAGCAGATTTTTCTCAATTCAGGTTTATCGATTGCCGATTCGAAGATTCTGATTTGAGCTTATCGAATTTTCAAGGGACCCTCCTTCAAAATTGTCACTTTCGCCATTGCAAAATACTAGGAATTAACTTTGAACAAATCAATCCCTTCGGATTGGGATTAAAATTCGAGCATTGCCTGCTCTCCCATTCGAGCTTCTTCCAATTAAATCTTTCCAAAACAGAATTTCTCTATTGCAATCTTAAAGAAGTCGATTTTACCCAAGCCAAATTGAAAGGAGCTTCTTTTGCCTATTCCAATTTAGAAAATACACGATTTGAAAATTCCGATTTGGAAAACGCAGATTTCCGCTATTCAACCAATTTAATTCTCAATCCTGAAAATAATTACCTAAAAAAAGCGAAATTTACCCGAGAAATCCTTCCGGGATTGCTTACAAACTATAACCTTATTATTGAAGAATGAACACCAAGATTCACTTACCCCAAAAAAAATCCCGACTCTCCGGAGAAATTACCCTCGGAGGTTCCAAAAGCGAATCCAATCGTGTACTGATTCTCAATGCTTTGTACCAATTCCCGATTCAGATTCACAACCTTTCCGATTCGGAAGACACGCAAGTTTTAGAAAAAGCCTTAATGTCAGACTCTTCCACAATTGACATCAACCATGCGGGAACAGCGATGCGCTTTTTAACAGCCTATTTTTCTATCCAAGAAGGACGCTCCGTTACCCTAACGGGTTCCCACCGCATGAAGGAACGCCCCATTGGGATTTTGGTCGAAGCGCTGAAAAGTTTAGGAGCAAATATTGAATACCTGGAGAAAGAAGGCTTTCCTCCTTTGAAAATACAAGGAAAGGCAATCTCAAAAGGCTATGTTCAATTAAATTCCGGAACCAGCAGTCAGTTCATCTCCGCACTATGTTTAATTGCCCCTAAATTACCTCATGGACTAACCTTGGAATTGGTTGGAAAAATAACCTCTCTACCCTATTTGTTGATGAGTTTGGAGATTTTACAACGCTTGGGCATTCGGGTGGAGCGAACAGGAAATATTTTCAAAATTCATCCGAAATCCAAATTGGAAACCCAAGAATTTTGGGTAGAATCAGATTGGAGTTCTGCATCCTATTTTTATTCAATAGCTGCCTTAGCGCATGAAGCCCACCTTAAACTAAATTATTTCCGTCCGGAAAGTTTACAGGGAGATGCCGTTGTAAGAGAAATTTATCAAACTTATTTCGGTGTTGAATCAAGATTTGAAGACCATCAATTAATACTTACCAAAAAATCAACTGAACTTCCGAAACGAATTGAGTTAGATTTAAATTCCTCGCCCGACATCGCCCAAACCATTGCGGTGACTTGTGCCGGATTGAAAATTCCTTGTTTGTTAAAAGGATTGGAAACTCTCAAAATCAAAGAAACGGACCGGATTTCTGCCTTAGAAAATGAATTGAAAAAATTAAAGGTTCAAACCTGGGCAACCGATCATTCTTTGGAATTAGTTTCCTTTGGAGAAGTTGATACTGTTCCTTGCATTCAAACCTACCACGATCATCGAATGGCTTTAAGTTTTGCTCCCTTATCGCTAAAATATCCCATTGAAATTGAGAATCCCGAAGTAGTAAGAAAATCCTATCCGAATTTCTGGAAGGACTTCGAATTGCTGAAATAAAAAAACCTCCCAATATGGAAGGTTTGATATTTAGCGTTTAGAATTATCTTAGAAGGTTACTTTACCCGATTCACTACCTTTTTTAGCGGTAAAACTTTTTCTAACTCCGTTAACATCGAAAGTCACCAAGTTTTGTTGGTCCGGGAATACTTCAATCAACATAGAATTTACCACGTCAATTTCCTTAATATCCCTTACATTATCGGCTTTTAGATAAATTCTTGTGGATTTATCATTGGTCTGAGAACCTACATAACTCAAAGGAACTGTAATTCCATTCACTTTTACAACCAATTTTGAATTAGCATAGTTTTTCGCTTTGGAATCAAAGGCATCTTTGGAACTAACTGATGCTCCTACGGCTTTTTCCAAATCAGCCGTAAAAAATTTTGCCGTTAATTTCAAAGTTCCGTTTTCGTATTCTACTTTGGTAGTAGAAGCATGAAAATCTTGTCCTTGGGCAAAAGCCATCCATCCAAAAAAGGAAAACAAGAACAATAAATAATTAAAATTTTTCATCTCAACAGATTATTTTACCCTACATAAACAAAGTCAATGCCAAAATTACCCCTGAACTGTTAAAGTCAAGTATTTGACTGCTTTCTTAAATGGAAGTCTAAAATACAAAATTGATTTAGAAATCCAATTCCCGAGCGAGTTTTTGAAGAATTTTTTTTCCACGACTTTGAATTCCTGCAGATGAATTGGGTTCTTCCAAAATATATTGTATCGCCTGAAATAACTCTTGTTTGAGTTCCGGATGGGTTTGGGTAATGTTGTAAAGAACTGTAAATGAAAATGCCCGGACGGCAATTTCCTCTTTGGGGTTTAACATTCTTTCAAAAACACACTGATAAACTCGTCCCATGTCCTGGGGTGGAATAGATGAAAATTGCAAAATGCGTAAGATGTTTCGTTTTTGGGGACCACCAACATTTTCCTGAAGGAGTCTTTCAATAAGCTTAGGCAGGTAGGGTTCCACCCATTCCGGATGACGATCGAAACACAAGGAAACAACATGTGCCGCTCGTTGCGGCACACGGTAATCTTTTTCAATTAAAAAAAAACATTCCATTAATTCTTCCATTTTTCGAGGATTTTCCTCAATGAAACGGATGATTTTGAGGGAATTTTTTTACTATGTTCTTTCTTTAATTGGTCGTAAATCTTCATCTTTTAGAACGGTAAATCATCCGGCTCCTCAGACGCAGTTTGGAAGTTAGAAGAAACAGGAGGAACATCCGCATATTGATTCATGGTTCCGGCATCGGTTCCCAATTTTTCCAATCTCCAACCTTGTATACTGTTGAAATATTTTGCTACTCCCTCTGGACTAATCCATTCTCTACCACGTAAGTTGATAGAAATTCTAACTTCATCTCCTATGTTAAGCGGATTCAACAAATCCACTTTGTCCTGCGTAAATTCAACCAATATATCTTGAGGATATTGTTCTTGTGTCGTAACAACCAATTCCTTTTTGCGAAAGCCGCTTGGGAAGGTTTGTTCATCAAAAATCTTCTTAATTTTTCCGCTAATTTCCATTTCGTAATCTTTTGAGCAAAAGTACGCCAAATTGGGGGAAGCAAAAAATTGCTAAATAAAATTTGTCAAAAAATTATTTAATGTATATTTGCAGTCCATTTGCGGGTGTGGTGGAATTGGTAGACACGCCAGACTTAGGATCTGGTGCCGCGAGGCGTGGGGGTTCGAGTCCCTTCACCCGCACCAAAAAGCAGAAAGAAAAGCTTTCTGCTTTTTTTTATTTTTCACCCCTTCTCTTTCCATTTTCAAACCACTTTTTTACGAAACTTCACACCTATAATTTCGCCATTTTCAGTGGTTTTTAATTTATGTTCCTATTTTTCAATCATTTACAATCATTATTTTTCGTTATTTTTTCTACACATATTGACGAAAATCAGTTATATTTGTCTTTGTTTTATTTGGAAAGAGTCTAAATAAATAGCTACTTTTGCAAGGATTTCTAACAAAATCATTTCCATGAAAAAATTTAGAGGGGTATTGGGGTTAATACTTTTATCGTCCCATTTTTTAAATGCTCAGGTTGACGAAGAATTAGATTCATTAGAAACGGTAAAACTACAGGATGTAGTTGTGACCGGGCAATATTCTGCTCAATCGGTAAACAAATCTTTATACCAGGTTGAAATCATTTCGGCAGATGACATTAAAAATCAGGCAGGAAACACGATAGCCGATGTGTTGAATCAAAATTTAAATTTGAAAATCGACCAAAATCCGGGCTCCGGAGATTCTACCATCAATCTAATGGGATTCAGCGGGGACTACGTTAAAGTATTGATTGACAATATTCCATTGGTAGCCGATACTGGATTTGGAAACAATATCGATTTGACCAAAATCAATTTGGACAATGTTGAACGTATAGAAATCGTAAAGGGAGCGATGGGAGTTGACTACGGAAGCAATGCATTAGCGGGAATCATCAACATCATCACCAAAAAATCGGCAAAAACCGATTGGAAAATCAATTTCATGGTACAGGAGGAAACCGTTGGAAACGAATATGACTGGTACGAAGACGGAGGCGTAACAAAAGGAAAAGGTCGCCATATCCAAGCTTTAAACATCTCCAAAAGATTGGGAACAGACTGGGTTATCAATGCTGGTTTCAACCGCAACGACTTCCAAGGTTTCTGGGGCAGTTTGAAAGGTAAAAAACACTTCGAGCAAGATTTCAAAAGAGGTTATGAATGGCTGCCAAAAGAACAATGGAACTCTTTTGCTTCCATTAATTACCGCACAAAAAATTTCTCCGCATTTTATAAAGTTACCAATTTGACGGAAGAAATCAACTTTTACAACGATGTAATTATTCCGGTTGAAACAAATGGTGAAAGAACTTTCAAGGCAAATGATAAAGATTATTTTACCAATCGTTGGGTCCACCATTTGAATTTACAAACCAAATTATTTGACCGAGTTCAATACGATGGAGATTTCTCTTTCCAAACCCAGGAAAGAAAATCACAAACCTATCAATACGACATTCCAGCGAGAGCTGAAATTGCCCGCGATGAGAAAAAGGAATTTCTATCGACCAAAGTTTATTATTCAAGAGGAACTTTTAGCAAATTTTTGGATAGAAAGTTCTTTGATTTTCAAGTCGGATATGAATTTGAATTCAACAAAGGATTTGCCAACGAATTTGCAGACTCATTTGAATTTAGCGACAACGTTGACAAGGAAATCGGAACATATGCAGGATTTGCCTCAGCCGAATTCCATACCAATTTTGGATTCTCGGTTCGTCCAGGTTTCCGTGTAAGTTTCAGCAACAAATTTGAAAATCAATACAACTATTCGGTAAGCATGAAATACAATCTCACCGACCACTCCAACATACGTGCGGTAATTGGTACGGCAAACCGCTATCCAAGCTTTTCCGAATTGTATTCTTACCAAGTCGATGTAAACCACTCTATTTTAGGGGACGAAAATTTGGTTCCCGAAGACGGATATTCCACCTCTATTCAATGGAACAACCGTAACAAATGGGATAATTTCCGTATGGAAAACAACATCAGCACCATGTACTTACACCTTGAAAACAAAATCGAACTGATTCAGTTGGACCCATTGAGACCGGATTATTTATTTAAAAACATCGACAAAGCCGTAACTTGGGGGATTACCACCGAGCATAGATTCTGGTACGATAACTGGAACTTAAATGTAGGAGCTTCCTTGTTTGGAGATTCAAGAGCCATTCACAGCAACAATTTCAAAGCCGCAAAAGCCGATTTAAATTCAGAAAACAACGATAAATTCTTGTACAACTTCCAAGTAAATGCTGCTTTAAACTATTCAATTCCATCTTGGGCAACTACCCTTTCGGTTTATTATAAATACACCGGAAAATCCAGCCAGTATGTAATTGATTTACAAAATAGCACAAGTAATTATACCGCCTATAAATTGGCAAAAAGAGACGATTACAATATGTTGAATGCCGCCATCAGAAAAGGTTTCTATAACAACCGATTTGAAGTAACCTTGGGAGCAAGAAACATTTTGGATGTTACATCTATTACCGATGAATCTTTAGTGGGAGAAGGACACACCGGTTCAGCCGGATCTGACGTTCAATTGTTCTACGGTCGTTCTTATTTCTTAAAATTAGTTTACAATTTAGAATTTTAATCTTTCAAAAAGATGAAAAAAATATTATTCGCATTTAGCATCAGCTCTTTATTCTTCACCACAAGTTGTTTGCATGAAGATGATGGTGCGATACAAATTCCTCCTTTGTCAGGAACACTGATGTCTCCCGATATGGGAGGAGCCAACCAACGTTACCAGGTATGGATTGACTTAAGTGCCCCGGTTCCGATGGAAGGAGAAGAAGATCAAAGACAAAAGAAAAATTTAAGAACAGCATGGGATTTGGCTTTCTACAACGGTGATGAATTTCGTGTGATTTTAAATTATTCAATTTTTATGACTGCCGGGTCGATAAATTCCACCAACATTGATGAAGTCAACGAAGCTGATTTCGCCATGCTTTTGGAAACATTCAGCCCGGGAGCCGGAATTCCTCCTCAATACATCGACAACATCAAAGGAGATTATTTCACACCGAACGGAACTGCCATCAAAGAAATTTCTGCCAATGATGCCGAAAACAAAGTTTACTTGGTAAAATTAGGATATGATTATTACCACGGCAACGATATCCCTCCTTATAATGTATATACATCTGGAGATTTCAGAGGATACAAAAAAGTGCGAATTTTACGCCATGGTGAGGATGGATATTTAATTCAATATGCAGATTTGAATTCGACATCACACCAAGAATTCATCATCCACAAAAATCCCGAATATCATTTCACCTTCTTTAGTATGGTAAATGAATCTACTGTGGAAATTCAACCGAAAAAAAATAATTGGGATATTTGTTTCACGGTTTGGAATAACGTGATTGAAGGCTATGGAACCTACATCTATCCTGACTTTGTTCTAAGCAATCGATTGTCCGGAGTAGGTGTCTATGGGATAATTACTGACGCAACAAATTTGGAAATGGCGTTTAATAATTTTACATTAGCAGATGTAAACGAAGCGTTATTTAAATACGACGATCAAAGAGTCATCGGAAGTGATTGGCGTTCAACTGTTAACGGAACATCATCAAGCCCAATCGTTCATCCGGATCGTTTTTATGTCATCAAAGATCCGAACGGCCAAATGTTTAAATTGAGATTTTTAAGCATGTTAGGCCCTAACAATGAACGAGGTTTTCCGAAATTTGAATATGACCCCTTATAACTATTTCAATCATTATTTGCTAAATTTGTTATGATTTAGTTAAGAGCCGGATAAATTCCGGCTTTTTTTATAAAATATTTTTGGACAGGGACATGATATAACCTAAATGAAGAGATTCGTGGTAATTGTTAAAACGTATTGCATCTTCAATCGATTCCAACTTAATTCCGAAACTTGTCTCATAGGGTTTAAAACAAGAAAGATTTTCAGCGAAATAGTCCTTACGCAAACGAACCTGTGTAGATTGTAAAAGTTTGATGAGTTTTCGAACATCCTCCTCCGTAATATTTTGGTCACCAAAGGTTCCTTTTTTGAATCGCATAATCCAATCATTTTCTACCAACATTTCATTGTCCGAAAGATAATAGGTCATCAATTGCTGGGTGACCAATGCATGCGCACAGTTCCAGAATATATGGTTTTTGTATCCCATCGGGATATAGGTAAGTCTTTTTAAGTCATAGGTATGCAAATAAGAAATCATGTGATTTCGGATGATTGCCAAATCTTCAAAATATTTATCCATCATAGCTTTTAAACATTCAATCGTTGAAAAGAAAAAATTCAAATTCCTAATAAAGTTCCGGAATTTCCCCTAAAATAAAACATTTTATAGAGAGAATCTCGCTGAAACTGACAGAATTCACTTAAAATCCACAAGAATCATTTATAAGTTTCAAGGGGCTAATCAAAATCACGGATACTAATTTTTTGATACCGTGCTTTATGCGTAAATTTGTAGATTAATTAAGAAGAAATGAGCAGTTTGAAAAATCGTGCCTTTGCAATATTAGAGGAATTAGGCTTAGAAAAATGGGTAAAAAACCTGCAAGTGATGGGTGATGAAATCATTTTGGATATTGTTTCCCATTCACCTGCCATGCATGAACGCAAAAGACTGGAACAAGCCTTAAAGGTGACGTTCGGTGAGCAATTGCCCGAAGCAAAATTGAAGTTAAACATATTGGTCGAAACACCGGAAAAACCTGCCGAAATCAAAGGTTCGGAGGTTCCGGGAATTAAAAATATCATCGCAATTTCTTCCGGAAAAGGAGGAGTAGGAAAATCTACCATTTCTGCAAACGTAGCCGTAAGCCTTCAAAAAATGGGCTTTAAAGTAGGTTTATTGGATGCCGACATTTATGGACCTTCAATGCCTACCATGTTTGATGTAGAGGGAGAAATGCCTCATTCGATTCAGGTCAATGGAAAATCCATGATGAAGCCAATCGAAAGTTACGGAATCAAGTTATTGTCGATTGGATTCTTTGCCGGAACTGATCAGGCCGTCGTCTGGAGAGGACCAATGGCTGCTAAAGCTTTTAATCAGATGAGTCGCGATGCACACTGGGGGGGATTGGATTTCTTGG
>Ga0079224_100010782_pt1 | contig 12550 bp, 12 predicted proteins | sample Stecom2015_FD_80414 | JGI IMG/M metagenome (GOLD analysis project Ga0079224, IMG submission 80414) | Agricultural soil microbial communities from Utah to study Nitrogen management - Steer compost 2015 | ecosystem: Environmental > Terrestrial > Soil > Agricultural land | place: USA: Utah...
CCCGGTAGTCATCAGAAAAAAGGTTGGGAACAATTTACTGATGCTGCAATTGCAAAATTATCGGAAGAAAAAGAAGGATTGGTATTTATGCTTTGGGGCAATTTTGCCATAAAAAAAGGAAAGCATATCGATAGAAATAAACATTTGGTGCTTACCTCAGGACATCCGTCACCTATGAGCGCAAATCAGGGAAAGTGGTTTGGAAATAGGCATTTTTCTCAAGCCAATACTTTTCTACGAAAAATGGGTAAATCTCCTATAGAATGGTAAATAAAAAAAGCTGTTTCATTCGAAACAGCTTTGGATATGATTAGTTTACAGCTTGAGCCGCTGGAACTTCTTGTTGTGGAGTTTCCTGAGCAGGTATAGGCATAGCCGATGGAGCAGGAGCGTTGATGCGTGTTGCTACATCTTTTCCTACACTTGTGTTTTTTACTTCATCAGATAGCTGATTGAATTTTGCTTTCAATTCGTCAGGCGGCAAGCTACCACCAAACTGAGCCAATAATAATAGAGAGATATAAGAATCTTTATTGGCATTTACAAATTCCAATCCTTTATCAGCTAGTTTCTTTTGTATATTGTTGAATTCTGTCATTAAATTTTCCACAGTTTGCATATCTTTTTCTTCGATAGCTTTTTGGAATTTTTGTTCGTTTTTGATTTGAAATTCTTCGATTTCTTTCGAAATAGGGTAAGCAATTTTATTGAACTTGGTAAGATCGTCATTGTTTTTAGTACCCGTAACTTTAGAATTTTCTAGATTGGTTTTATCTGCGATTACTTTGATTTTACCATTTTCTAAAATCAAAGGAATTGACATAGCTTCGGATGCATTATTGCCTTCCACGATTTCAATATATCGGTAGTCGATACTTTCTGTTTCACCGGTGAAAGTGAATTTACCCTTTATTACTTCTGCAGTATCTAATTTTATAAAATTGTTGTTTTCTATTTTAGAAAGATAAACTGTAGTTCCGTCTGCATAACCATTTACTTCACCAGAAATTTTATAACCTGTCTGATTACAAGCTACAAACAAAGCAGTAGCAGCTATTAATAATACTTTTTTCATTGAGTTTTTTTATAAAAAATTTAGCGACTAAATTAGGAAAATATATTTAGAACTCTGAAGATTTATGTATTTTTTTATTGGAAGTAATTTTGGGCTGAAAAAGGATGAAACTTTATGTAGCATTAAAGTTTTATATTTTCATTTGTGGCGATACTTTTTTCATTTGCAATGTTTTTTGTAGATAGCGTGCTATTTGTGTTTTCTTTATTTATAAAATAGGAGGTAAGTGAGAAGGGATTGGGAAAAAAGTCATTTGGTTAAAAAAAAAAAAACCGACACATACTAAGGTGTCGGATGAGTGAATATCTGATAAAATTATTTCAGCAATTCAGCGATTTTTGATTCTAATTCTTCTCCACGAAGGTTTTTTGCTACAATAACTCCGTTTTGATCTAAAATTAAAGTAGCAGGAATGGCTCTGATATTGTATTGTTTTGCAATTGGGTCATCCCACATTTTCAAATGAGACAGGTGAATCCATGACAATTGGTCGTCTGCAATGGCTTTTTTCCATTTGTCTGCATCTTTGTCTAGCGATACACCTATGATTTGCAAACCTTTATCTCTGTACTGATTGTACAATTTTACCACATTCGGATTTTCTATCCGGCAAGGTCCACACCATGAAGCCCAAAAATCGATGATCGTACCTTTTCCTAAATTTTGGTATAGCGATACGTCTGCTCCTTCAGGACTTTTAGCTGTAAAATCAGGAGCTTTTTGTCCTATAGAGGTAGCTTCGAGATTTTTAAGTTCTTGAGCTATTTCTTTTCCTAATTTAGTTTGTTTGATAGTAAGAGCAAGATTGTTGTATTTGGTAGCATAATTTTCCGAACCAAATTCTTCTCCGTATTGATTGAGCAATAATAAAGAGACATACGAATCTTTATGGTTGTCTATAAATTGGCTTGTAGCATCTACCATTTCTTTTCTCAGTGCATCGTTTTGATCCAACAGTTGTTGCACTGTCTGAGAGTCATTTTTTTCAGAAGCTTCTTTAAATTTGGCATCGTTGGCTCTTTGGAATTCTTGTATTTTTTTAGTGTACGAAGCAGCCATCTCATTGTATTTGTTGAGGTCTTCGTTGTTTTTGGTTCCCGTTACTTTTGTTTGCGATGGGGCTTGCTTGTCTGCAGTAATTTTTATTTCACCACTTTCTAATATCATAGGTATATTGAATGGAGACTGCCCTTCCGAATTACCAATTTGTATAAAAGCGTATTCAATATCTTCGGTATTTCCTTTAAACTGGAAAACATTTTCTTTGATTTCGGTAGAATCTTTTTTTACGAGTTCATTATCGCCTATAGTATTAAGATATACCATAGTACCATCTTCAAATCCTTGGATTTCTCCAGAAATGGTATAGTTTGATTTTGTACAAGAGGTCAGAATACCTGCAAAAGCGACAATTAAAAATATTTTTTTCATTGTGTAATTATAAAAATTTGTGAAACGAATGTATAAAAAAAACTTATATAAATGTACATTTTTGAGTGCAATTTATAAATTTATTAGTAGTTGCAACCAGCTACTCACTAACAACAATCCACCGATTGGAGTGATGGGACCGAGCCATTTCCATTTGTTTCCTTTCGCTGCAGTTAAGCACAACCCGTAGATGCTGAAAGAGAAACAAACAATACCTGCTAAGGTCGTATATAATAGAGTAGAGGTTTGTAGTTGTGAAAAATCGGAAAGACCAATGGTTAGTAAGAAAAGTGCGTGGTACATTTGGTACTTTACGCCCGTTTCAAAGTTTTTGAGTTGGTCGTCTGTAAAAATTTTTTTGAGAGCATGCGCGCCAAACGCACCAAAAATGATTGCGAGTGCACCCATGATACTAGCCGAAATGATAAACTCTTGTTGCATAATTAATCAATAGTCAATTGTCCTAAAATTTCATCACTCATAAACGGACCTCCGGGATAGGTAGCTGTATAATCGAGATTGAGCCATACTTGTCCGCGTTCGTCTATGTGATAGTGTATGGTTTTGTTTTTGCTTTCGTTTACGAAAAGCTCTTCCTTGATAAGGTAAATAGCGTATTCCAAATCGGCTTTGTTACCTACGAGCAATTCGGGGTAAATATGTGCTTTGGTATGTATCAATCGGGTAACGCCGCCTATGGCTTTGATACTAGCGCTCATCAAGATGGCGTGATCTTCACAATCTCCCGAAAAATGTTGTAAAGATTCGGTAGCTTTGGCTATGTATTCTCGATTTTTAGGGTCATTTACATAGTTCCAGCGATCTTGTATTTCTTTAAACACGGCAAAAGATTGTATCAAACGTCTTTTGGCATCTTTTTCTTTGTGATTTCTAAAATGTTTGGAAGTTGCCATGAGTGCAAAATTTCTCACTTGTGGATCGTTGTATTCTATAGCTTCCAGGATGCGAGATTTATTGGGAAATGGCAACAATTTGGATACGATGATATCTTGTGGATTCGAATTTTCAGACATAGAATAGATCATCACACGATAATCTTCAAAAATATCTTGCAGTCCATATCCTTTGAACAAGGTTCCTTTTATCAAAAATAAAAGAAAAAAAAGAAGAATCCAGATAATGACTTTCTTTACAAAGCTCAGTAGAACTTGTAGTATGACCACTAATGATACAAAGAGCAATACGCGGTCTATATGTAAAGGCCAATTGGGATCAACGAGATTTTGGTGTAAAATGATAAACAAAGGGATAATCACCAATACATTCAAAACAAATAATACGATAGAATCCCAAGGTTTAGGGAAACTATAATGTACGATTTTATTTATAAATGTTTTGATAGATTGCCAGTTCATTATTTTACCACGTGTTCAAAATCCAAAGGTTTTTCCATTATTTTTAGTCGGACGAGTTGATCGTTGAGTTCGGTCCATTCTTTCTGAGAAAAATTGGACTGACTCCATCGCGTCATTTGCAACCAAAGTTGTATATCATCAAATTTCTGACCAAAAGTATTAGCAAGCGTATGATCTATAGATGGGATCATTTTAAATTCTCGAGTCGTTTGATTGATAATGTCCAAAATTTGTTTTACAACTCCTTGATTTTGGTTGTAAAAATTGTGAGTACATGCAATGATAAATGATGGCCAAGGAGTAGGACATACACCGATGCGTCTAAATATTTGCTGATCAACTACTGGTTGTGTCATAAATCGATCCCACATAAAATAATCGGCAGTACCTTGTGTCAATGCTTCTATAGCGCCTTCTAACGTGTCCACTACCACGTATTGGAGTTCTTCGATATTCCAACCCATTTTTATAGCATGAACGATGGCCATAAGTTGCGATCCTGAGCCATATCGTGAGATAGCAATTTTTTTGTTTTTCAATTGAGACTCTTCTTCCAAGCTGCTGTTGTGAGCTACGTGGATGCCCCATTGCAAAGGAGAAGAAACGTATTTTTGTATGATATAAGAAGGATTGCCCAGAGCGATATCTTTACACATACCTTCTGTGAGTATTACAGCTAAGTCAGTCGATTGGTTGCGAAGCATTTCGCACATTTTTCCAGTGCCTTCAGGAATATTTTTCCATTCCAAATCGATTCCTACTTCATGAAATTCCCCGTTTTCTATACACATTTGCCAAGGATAATTGAAATGTTCGGGAACTCCTATGATTTTTACTTTTTTCATTTTAGCGTATTCAATTATTTTTTTTAAATGCTAATATACTAAAGCTATTTCAGCTATACTTACTATTTCTCGTAAAGTTATCTTATTTTTTGTTTTAACTGACTGAGTAGAACATCGTATTTTTTTAATTGTACCAAATCTTCGTCTGTGGTGCAGTAATCCACGAGTTCTTGTAGGTAAAACCAAGTGTTTTCCCATTTGGTTTTAGCTTCTTGCATACGATTTCCAACGATGGCATCGATGACTTCTTGTGTCATTTGGTGTAAAAGATTTTCTTCTGGTTTCATGAGATATATTTTCTATTGTAAAGGTACAACGAATGATTGGTTTTGATATCTTTGAATAGAATTAAATAGTACAAAAAATGGCAAAGAAAATTTCGAGTTTGGAAGATTTGGGAGGTTTTGTATTTTCTACCAATAAAGATTTCGATTTTACTTCTGATGAAGAAACGATAGAAACACCGTCGCCAGGACAACAGCGTTTGGAAGCCCATTTGGATAAAAAAAATCGCGCAGGAAAAATTGCTACGGTAATCAAAGGATTTGTAGGTGCCGAAGACGATCTGAAATCGCTGGCAAAAGAACTCAAAACACTATGTGGAGTGGGAGGTTCTGCCAAAGATGGTGAAATCATTGTACAGGGAAATTTTCGAGATAAAATCATGGAGTATCTCACAAAAAAAGGCTACAAAGTAAAAAGAGTAGGAGGATAATCATGGAAAAAATCAAATCATCTGAACTGATACTCAATCCGGATGGAAGCGTGTATCATATCAATTTACGTCCGGAACACATAGCCGATGATGTTATTTTTGTAGGAGATCCCTATCGGGTAGATGAGGTAGCAAAGCATTTTGATAATGTAGAATACGAAACACAAAAAAGAGAATTCCGCTCTAAAGTTGGCGTGTATAAAGGCAAACGCATTACGGTAATTTCTACTGGAATAGGTCCTGATAATATAGATATAGTGTGGAACGAATTAGACGCCTTGGTCAATATAGATTTTACTACACGTCAGCCCAAAGAACAGCTGAAATCAATACGAGTATATCGTTTGGGAACTTCGGGATCATTGCAAAAAGACATTCCAGTTGATTCGATATTATTGTCCACGCACGCTATCGGTACAGACAATATGTTGAGAAGTTATCAGATCGATGCTATCGTAGCTCGAGAGATAGAAGATGCATTTATTCATCAGACAGATTGGGATATGCTCAAAGGCAGACCTTATATAGTTGCAGGAAGTACGTATTTGCTAGAAAAATTTGCCTCAACGGGTTGGTATCAAGGAATGACAGTCACGGCAGGTGGATTTTATGGTCCACAAGGTCGTATCTTGCGCTTACCCATACAAGATGCTACTCTCAATCACAAGATAGATGGCTTTGAATACAATGGCATACGCGCTACCAATTTGGAGATGGAAACAGCAGCCATATACGGGTTGAGCAAACTATTGCAGCACGAATCTATTTCTATCAATGCGATTATTGCCAATAGAGCGTTAGGTACATTTTCAGAAAATCCGTATGCAATTGTAAATCGAATGATTCAAGAAGTATTGGATATCATTGCGGAATAGATTGTTTTTTTGATGAAAAATTATTCTATATATTTTTATTTCTTAAAATTTTAAATAAAATTTAAAAAAATTATTTTCCTTATTAAATAAATTGAATAGTTTTCTGAATTTGTTCTGATTATTTGCTAATTTTACTAATTCACAAAGAAAACAATCTATTCAATAATTGAAAGGAAATGACGACAGATTTAATACAGAAAGACAGAATCTTATATGAAGAATATTTGTCTAAAATCATTTCAGCCGATGAAGCCGCTTCAATGATACAGAATAATGCCGTAGTAGGAGCAAGTGGATTTACCAAAGCTGGAGATAGCAAATCAGTATTACCTGCCTTTGCCAAACGTGCAAAAGCAGAAGATGTAGCCATCACTTTGATCACTGGAGCATCTTTGGGATATACCACAGATGCTGATTTGGCAGATAGTCATGCTCTCATACGAAGAATGCCTTTCATGGCTGATGCTTCTTTGAGAAAATCGATCAATGCAGCTCAAGTAAAATATATAGATCAACATCTTAGCGAAACCATAGAACAATTGATTTGCGGGCATATTGCTCCTATAGATTTGGCTATCATCGAGGCGTCTTCTATAGATGAAAATGGAAATATCTATCCGACTACATCCATTGGAAACTCTGCTTTTTTTGCAGCTCAAGCAAAAGAGATTATTATAGAAATCAACACGAGAATACCGGTAAAATTTAAAGGAATTCACGATTGTATAGTACCTAAATCCTATCCAGATAGAGAGCCGATAGAGATAAAAACACCTATGGATCGCATTGGCACAGGTACGATAGCTATCGATCCTAAAAAAGTTATTGGCATTGTATTTACAGACATTACAGATCAACCAGCAATTATAGCGGATCCCGATGACAAGACATCAGCGATATCCAAACATTTGCTCCATTTTTTCGAAAGAGAAGTTGCACAAGGTAAACTGACTTATTCTTTGTTGCCTTTACAAGCAGGAATAGGGAAAGTAGCCAATGCTGTACTTACAGGTTTTAAAGGTTCTAAGTTTAAAAATCTTACGATGTATTCGGAAGTCTTACAAGATTCCACTTTCGAATTGATAGATTCTGGCAATATGGATTTTGCCTCAGGTTCTTCGATTACCGTATCAGAAGGATGTTATCAAAAGGTTTTAGAAAATTTTGATAAATACAAAGACAAATTGGTCTTACGCCCACAAAATATTTCCAATTCTCCCGAAGTGATTCGAAGATTGGGTGTGATAGGTATCAATACTGCTATAGAGTTTGATATTTACGGAAATGTGAATTCTACGCATATAAGTGGTACTCAAATGATGAATGGTATTGGAGGTTCGGGTGATTTTGCGCGCAATGCTTATCTGAGTATATTCGTTTGTCAGTCTGCTTCTAAGGAAAACAAAATTTCGCACGTATTACCGATGGTATCTCATATAGACCATACCGAACACGATGTAGATATCTTGGTTACTGATCAAGGATTGGCAGATTTGCGCGGATTATCACCTCGTGAGCGCGCAGAAGTGATTATAGAAAATTGTGTACATCCAGATTACAAAGAAGAGATACGTGATTATTTCGAACGAGCAAAAGCAGAAGTAGGAGGACACACACCTCATATACTTACAGAAGCGTTCAAATTTCACACGAGATTGAAAGAAACAGGAACTATGCAAAAAATATAAAAAAACCAGAGCATTGCTCTGGTTTTTTTATTCGATTTCGTCTATATCGTCAAAATTGATGTCCACTAATAGATATTTTGCACGTTCTTCGTCTTCTTCATCTACGTAAATGTGTACTGCAGGAAATCCTGCGATGATAGCCGTATTCGCTTCGTCTTTTTCTATAAATTCGATACCATTTGCTGTAAGAGCATTTTTTACTGCCATAGCCATTACAGAGGTACCGCTGAATATTTTCACATGTCTATTTTCCATAATTTTTATTTTGAAGATACATAAAAAAAATGAAAAATAATCAAAGAAATAAAAAAAACTGCCTGTACTCAGGCAGTTTTACATAAAGGGTTATGATTGATTTCTAAACACTAATTTTCCATCAAATTCATCTAATAAAATGATGCTATCCGTTAGCACTTGTCCAGAGAGTATCTGTTTGGATAGCTCGTTGAGCACTTCTTTTTGTATGACACGTTTTACGGGACGAGCACCAAAATGCGGGTCGAATCCTTTGTGAGCCAGATATTTGATAGCTTCTGGAGTCGCATCCATGGTAATGTGTTGTTGATCCAGCATTTTGAAAATTCTTTTCAATTGTATTTTTACTATTTGCTGAATATTATCTTCCTGGAGAGGAGTAAACATAACCACCTCGTCAATACGGTTTAAGAATTCGGGACGAACCATTGTTTTCAATTGTTCCATCACCTTATCTTTTGCTGTTTCTATAGCTATTTCTACAGGTTGCGTATCAAATTCTTCTTGTATAGTAGCGCTTCCCATATTGGATGTCATGATGATGATACAGTTTTTGAAATCCGCCAATCTACCTTTGTTGTCGGTAAGTCTTCCTTCGTCTAAAACTTGAAGTAAGATATTGAAGGTATCGGGATGTGCTTTTTCTATTTCATCTAATAGTATGACAGAATAAGGTCTGCGTCTTACAGCTTCGGTCAGCTGTCCACCTTCGTCATAACCTACATAACCCGGAGGCGCACCTACCAATCTACTAACGGCATGACGTTCTGAATATTCGCTCATATCGATACGTGTCATGGCATTTTCATCATCGAAAAGGTACTCGGCTAAAGCTTTTGCCAATTCGGTTTTACCTACACCGGTCGTACCTAAGAATAAAAATGAACCAATGGGTTTTTTAGGATCTTGTAAGCCCGATCTACTCCTGCGAACGGCATCGGATATGGCTGTGATAGCTTCTTCTTGACCTACAACGCGTTTGTGTAATTCGTCTTCTAATTTGAGTAATTTTTCTCTCTCAGATTGTACCATTTTCGTTACAGGTACACCCGTCCATTTTGCAACAACTTCGGCTATATCTTCGTAAGTAACTTCTTCTTTGATCAAGGAAGAGCCTTTTTGGGTTTCTTTCAATTCGTTTTGCAATTGTTCGAGTTCTTTTTGAGCTTCTTGTATTTTACCATAGCGAAGTTCGGCTACCTTACCATAATCTCCATTTCTTTCCGCGCGATCTGCTTCTAATTTGAATTCTTCAATTTGGATTTTGATATTTTGTATAGTATCTACAACATCTTTTTCGGATTTCCATTTGGAGAAGATCTGATTTCTTTCTTCTTTTAGGTTGGCCAAATCGATTCCTAATGCTTTGAGTTTGGTCTCGTCATTTTCGCGTTTGATGGCTTCTATTTCTATTTCCAATTGCATGATTTTTCTGTCGAGTACATCCAATTCTTCTGGTTTCGAATTGATCTCCATACGCAATTTAGAAGCAGCTTCGTCCATCAAGTCGATGGCTTTATCGGGTAAAAATCTATTGGAAATATATCTTTGAGATAATTCTACGGCTCCGATAATAGCTTCGTCTTTGATACGTACTTTGTGGTGCGCTTCGTATTTATCTTTGATACCACGTAAGATAGAAATGGCACTTTCCGTATCGGGTTCTTCGATAGTAACTTTTTGAAAACGACGTTCGAGCGCTTTATCTTTTTCAAAATATTTTTGATATTCGTCTAACGTGGTAGCACCAATCGCTCTTAGTTCTCCTCGAGCTAACGCAGGTTTTAGAATATTGGCAGCATCCATAGCTCCTTCGCCACCACCTGCGCCTACTAAAGTGTGAATTTCATCGATAAATAAGATAATAAGACCATCGGATTCGGTTACTTCTTTAACCACCGATTTGAGTCGTTCTTCAAATTCACCTTTGTATTTGGCACCGGCAATCAGCGCTCCCATATCTAATGAGTAAATGAGCTTGTCTTTTAGGTTTTCAGGTACATCTCCTTGTACGATTCGGTGTGCTAAACCTTCTGCTATGGCTGTCTTACCAACTCCAGGCTCACCTATGAGCATGGGATTGTTTTTCGAACGACGTGTAAGGATTTGCAACACACGTCTGATTTCTTCGTCACGTCCGATTACGGGATCTAATTTTCCGTCATTTGCCAATTGGTTTAGATTTTTAGCATATTTGCTCAAGGAATTATAAGTTTCTTCTGCCGATGCTGATGTTACACGAGAACCTTTTCTCAACTCGTTGATAGCGGCTAATATGTCTTTTTCTGTGACTCCTTGATCTTTGAGCATTTGGGCTACTTTGCTAGATGATTTGAAAATAGCTAATAGCAAGTGCTCTACCGAAACGTATTCATCATTCATTTTTTTAGCAATGATCTGTGCTTCGTTGAGCGCAGTTCCTGCTTCTCGCGACAATCCGATTTGTCCTCCAGAAACTTTGGGAAATTGTTCGATCAATGCATCGAGTGAACGCTTAAAGGTATCTACGTTTACTCGAACTTTTTTCAATATAAATGGCGTTACGTTTTCATCAACTTCTAATAAGGCCTTAAACAGATGTTCGTTTTCTATCTGTTGTTGGCCATGGGCTTGTACCAAGATTTGTGCTTGTTGCAATGTTTCTTGGGATTTTATGGTAAATGCGTTTATATTCATAGCGTATTGTGTTGTTTTTTTGATGTTTGTACAGTTTTTTGCAAACTATATACCTATTTATAAAAGGTGTCAAATTGACTTAAATATCCATATAAAATGGTGTTTTTACTGACAAAATGACTTTTTTTGTGTAAAATTCTGTAATATTTACATCAAAAGTGTAATATTGTATTAAAATTACAAATTATGAATTGGAAAATCTTGAAAGAAATCGATCAATTGAAAGAAATAGAGCAAAAATCTCATAATAAGCTACAATTGATTTTCAAACACAGTACGCGTTGTATCATCAGCAAGATGGCTTTGAAAAATTTTGAAAATGAATTTGATTTACCCGATTTGGTAGATGCGTATTATTTGGATTTGATTGCGTTTCGTTCGGTTTCGAATGCGATTGCTGATATATTCAAAATAGAGCATCAATCGCCACAATTGTTGATTATAAAAGATGGAAAAGTAGTTTTCCATGAGTCGCACGAAGGAATCGACGCTCGCGAGATTGCAAATTACGTTTAGCAGGCCCGGTGTACAATTTTTTTTTGACTATCGAGATTATTACCCGTATGTAGAATTGATAGCGAACTTGGTTACGACGTATCGCATCAAAGGTGTATAAAAAAAGTCGTCCATAGCAGACGACTTTTTTTATTGAGATTGTAAATTATTCAAAAGGAATTGCAGGTAACAATTGTGAGCTTACATCTCCAAATCCGATGCGTACACCGTCTTTTTCACAATACCCTTTCATAATTACTGTATCGTAGTCTTGTATAAAGGTACGAGTAGAACCATCGGGCATTTGTATTGGGTTTTGTCCAGCCCATGTCAATTCCAACATAGATCCGTAGCTATCTTTTGTAGGTCCAGAAATAGTTCCAGATCCCATCAAGTCACCCGAACTTAGCATACAACCGTTGACGGTATGATGCGCCAGTTGCTGAGCCATTGTCCAATACATGTATTTAAAGTTCGACTTTGAAACTGTTTTCGCTTCTCCATTTTCTGGTTTGATAATCACTTCCAGATTGATATCGAATGCGTGATCTCCTTTTTGTTGTAAATAAGGAAGAGGTTTTGGATCATTTTGTTCTGGGCTTGGACAACGGAAAGGCTCTAATGCATCCATCGTTACGATCCAACAAGAGATAGACGAACCGAAGTTTTTCGCTAAGAATGGACCAAGAGGAACGTATTCCCAAGTTTGTATATCACGAGCAGACCAATCATTGAGCAGTACCATACCAAATATATGATTTTCTGCATCTTCTACCGAAACGCGTTCTCCCATGATATTGGCATCGGAAGTGATAAATGCCGTCTCCAATTCGAAGTCCACACGCTGAGAAGGTCCGAAAACGGGTTGTGTTTCTCCTTTTGGCAACGTTTGCCCCATAGGTCGATGCACCGCCATTCCAGAAGGGATAACGGTAGAACTTCTTCCGTGATAGCCTACAGGTAAGTGCAACCAGTTGGGCAAAAGTGCGTTTTTAGGATCACGAAACATCATACCTACGTTGGTAGCGTGTTCTCTCGATGAGTAAAAATCGGTATAATCGCCTATATATACAGGTAATTCTACAGTTACTTCGTTTATGTTATACAACACCGCCTCGC